>OUNK011137377.1_pt1 | contig 12328 bp, 14 predicted proteins | sample 1755341 | NCBI WGS metagenome assembly OUNK01 (sample SAMEA3914788, study PRJEB12502) | metagenome | biome: forest; material: soil | place: Canada | collected 2011-07-03 | depth 0.1 m | reverse complement strand
GACACGATGAGCATGAAGGCGAAGCCCACGAGCAGCGCAAAAGCAAGTGCTCGAGCGCGCAACCATGCATTGACCGCTGCCCCAGGCTTCGTCCTAACTCGCCACACGCGATTCAACGTTGCCTGAAGCTGCGCAAATACCGCAGACGCTGTAAACAACATGACGATTAAGCCGATAGCGCCGGCAACGTTGCCAATATGAGGACGACTCTTTGCGTTGTTGATCACGCCAGTAACAGCATCCGCAGCTCCCTTGCCGATAACGCTAGTTAGAGAATGAGTTAGATCGCGCTGCCATCCACTATGCAGTACGGAGAGCAGCCACACCAACAGAATTAGCAGCGGCGCGAAAGATAGGGCGCAATAGAAAGCCAGCGCAGCTGCCCGCGTCATCAGCTCCCCGTCACTAAATCCGGATAACGCCGATGCAAAGGTCCGTCTGATGATTCCCAAGCGGCGTTTCATAGCGAGGACCGTGATGGCGGGCATGGCTAGTTTAACGGACCGCTTCGCGGGGTGCTTATTGCGTTTCTGCAGGCCAGCTGCAGACAAGACGCTGACCCGCTACAGACATATCCTTTACAGATATGGCTTAGTGCCAAGGAACCTCGGTACGACCAAACTCATCTTTGAGTCTGAGTGCAATCAACTGACTCGGAAGTAGGAAACACTTTCACATTCAGGGCATCGATACGATTTCAGCCCCGTGTCCTCCAAGCGGTCCGATACATCAGTGTGGGATACGTTGCTAGCGTGCGGCTTCATCTCCACTGAGTTTCCCTTCGAAGCACACGATTTGCAGATCACCGGGCCATCAGGCCTTACTTCGTATTTTGTTTCCATGACAAATCTCCTATGGATCGACCGCGCAGCGCCGCCAAAGGCACACCACGCTGACGCCCGGCAGCCGCGAAGATCAAGGTGCAGAAGGCCAAAGAGTCAAACGCCCGCTCTGAGACAACTAAGAACGGATCTGGCACACGCACCGTAAACAGGACGGTGAAGGTCGCGTGGCACAGCCGGAGAAAGCGACATCAGCCCATCGGTGTGGGCATTATCGTCTCTCGTCACTGATTGATAGCGAGTCGCAGAAACCTAACACTCAATCACTGACTGCCACCGGCGCTGCCCGCGGGAACCACGCTCAGGGCGCTCGCATCAACGCTCTTGACACCCTTCACCAGCTTGGTGACGTGAATAACGTGAATCTTCTCTCTGGCCGAGGTAACCGTACCGCTTAGCGCAACCACACCCTCTGTCGTCGTCACAGAAATGTCGGTTGACTTGACGTTCTTGGTGTCGAGTAACTCGGACTTCACTTTGGTAGTAATCCAAGAGTCGTCGGTCTTATCTGAAACAGTCTCATTGGCCGAACTGCTTGAAGAAGGCGGCGAGGAGCCCATCTTGTCCTGTGCCATCACCTGAGAAAGAGGTAGCACGGCAAAGGCCATCACTACGCTAGAAGCAAGCACGGACTTTAGGAAAAACAATTGGTTACGCATAACAATCTCCTGACAAACAAGGTTCGGAGCGCAGTGCGCCGTGTCAACTCCCTGCCGAGATGCTTTCCACTTCCAGCAGCTCTGCGCTCCGATGCCGGTCAGTCTGCATGATGGGCATGTCCCCGTCGGTACGAAAGCGAACAGAGTGGAATCGAGGCAACGGCAACGTTGTCACCATGGTCGCATCCAATGGCAGCGCCGCGCTTAAGTCCACTATGCGGTAACCGGAGGACTGTACCGTGTGCAACAGCGGCCGATCGAACAACCTGTCGATGGCCTGCCGAAGGTTGTAGATATGCGAGCGCAACGTGTCTGAATCCGGCAACGCATCGCCCCATATCTCGCGCTCGATATCCCGGCGACTGACCACACGCGGTGATTCGCGCATCAAAATCGCGAGTATTTTTATTCCGGTTGGCGTTACGCGGAGCTCCTTCCCGTCTCGGGTCACCCGTATCGCTTCCGGGTCGAGCGTCATGTTGCCGACTGCAAGTTTCTCATTGGAGACTTGACGCCGATTGCGACGAATCAATGCGTACAAGCGAGCATCCAGCTCGCGAATTTCGAACGGCTTGACCATGTAGTCATCGGCACCGGCGTCCAAACCTTGCAGTTTGTCCTCCAGCGTGTCGCACGCTGTCAGCATTAGCACTGGATAGGCTTTTCTAGCCTCCCTACGCAACCTGCGACAGACCTCCAAACCGCTTATACCGGCCAATCGAAGGTCCAGCACGATCGCGTCATAGCTATTGGATACAGCCAAATTCAAGCCTGTCATGCCGTCGGCGGCATAGTCCACCGAGTAACCTCGTCGCTCGAGGAATACGCCCACCATTTCGGCGACCTGACGATCGTCTTCGACCAAAAGAATCAGGCCGGATTGTCGGTCTCTTAGAGTCATGGCTATCTCCTTACGCACGCATCAGCCACGCTCAGCAAATGCAATTTGACACAACCCCATGCGTCACGGCGATTAAGGGTGGCGTGATAGCGGCCGATCGTAGACGTAACGCCAATGTTGCTCTGTACGGAGGCGTACATAGGAGACGAGGCGCTTCATGGCATCGTAGTAAAACGTCAGCGTGTCCACGGATTCAAGCAATCGCCTTTGCCGGGAAATAGCAATCTTTCTCCAGTGCAGGGTTCTTGACGTCTCCCATGCCTACACTCGGCCGCGACGAATCTATTTCAACCTTGAACCGGGAATCGTCGTCACGATAGTCGCGATGGCAGACTCGGCGATTTGCGTTGGGGGTATGGTGCGCAATGTTGTATTGAGGGATAGCTGCCGTTTTCATCACTAGATCTCCACGCCATCGATCGTCCCTGAAAATCCCGCACTAATCCCAGCTACCCGTCCATGGCGACCATCTTCTCGTTGGGAGTGTTGTGTGCGCCAGGAGGTAATTAAAGCCCCCTTGAGCGTCAACGTTCACATTACCTGCCGTGAAAAAGGCGGTCTGTTTGCTACCGCACCGTCGCCCTCTCCTCGCACGGCTATAAGTGACCTGTCGACATTTCACAGTATGAGAAGGTCATGGATAAGAATCGTATTGAAGACAACAAAAAGATCGTCAAAGAAGAACCGGTTGGAAAATTGATCGGACCGGGTGGGACAGTCGTGTCCGGCCACTTCGTAAAGAGAGTTGGCGGATTTCAAAAATACGTCGGCAAGGCTCCTACCGGCGAGAAAAAGAACGACCGCTGAACTCGCTATAGATAGCGATCCCGACACTTAGCGCCAGATGATCCCGCCCTGGCGCGACGTTGCATCGTCTCAGCGCGCGACGCAGGAAGAGCCTCCTTGCATCGCGCGTTGTCTACGATGCCAGCTGGAAGGGTGGTGTCGCGTAAACATTGATCCCGGTTGCGGCACCACCCTCACCACGTGAATTCAGATCAAATCATGTAGATCGAGGGCACCTGCCTTGGCGCATGCGCCTTCTTTCCGTCAGCGGTCTTCTCTGAAGACGAGATGCATCGGCACGCAGTGCGCGCCAGCGTACGGTGTTCGCACAGATGACGGTCTATATCTGATGCTCTCGGCTAATGAGCACACGATGATGAAACACATGAATTTAATAGCTGTGGCAGCCCTATCTCTTTTCACGAGCGCTTCGGCGTTCGCATCAGGCGGTTATGTGAGGGGTAATGTGCAGATGTACGCCGGCCCCGACTATGGCTATCCGGGTGTTTTCATGCTGAGCGCAGGGTCTCCGGTGGCCATCGAAGGTTGTATCGATGGTTGGTCATGGTGTGACGTCGAGGTCGGCGGCAATCGTGGATGGGTGCCTGGCGGCTACCTGCAGGAAGAGTATGGCGGCCAGCTCGTGCTGATACCCAGCTATGGCGTTCAGATCGGCATACCGATAGTCACCTTCGTGTTTGGAACCTATTGGAACGACTATTACCGTAATCGACCGTGGTACGGCCAGCGTGAACGCTGGAGCCACTTCTCACCCCAGTATCGATCTGTGTCGTCACGAAATGGCTCGTATGTTGGAAACCCGGGCCGCAGCGCAGCCGGCCAATCACGCGGGACAACCTACACCAGCCATGCCCGAGTCACCGGGAGTCCAGAGCGAACGAGCGCTGCATCAGTCCACACCGTGCACTCGGCAAGACCGTCAGCAGCATCTGCTCCGCAGCACGCCCGCGCGTCAACGGCTCACTCGCAATCCACGCCGAACGTCGGCCACGGTCCTTCGGCACAACAACGCGCCTCCACACCCAGGTCCACGCCACGGGTGGCATCCGTCAAGACGGGGGCGAGGCAAGGCGACGGCCACGACGAGGCAAAGCATTGACGGCAACTATTGTTGAAACATGTTCTTGCCGCAACAGAGACCTTTTGACCGTATTAGAAGGGCCTCTTCAAGATAGTTGCGTGGCTCTTTTGTACGTTCGCGTACCGACTAAGACGCATGCAAGCGCCAATGTAGCGCACAGGCAGGAAATGAAAGCAGACCTTCATGGTAAATGCCGAACCATGGGGTATGCATTGAGTGTTCGTAGGAGAGTGCATCATGTTACGCAGCTTGCGAGATCTTGAAAAATACACAATCCGCGCCACCGATGACGATATCGGTCGCGTTAGAGATTTTTATTTCGACGACAGCACATGGGTCATTCGATATCTCATTGTCGACACCAGTGCGTGGCTCCCGAATCGAAAGGTACTTATTTCCCCGATATCGATCGGCCGTCCCGACTGGGGCCAAAAAATACTCCCTGTAAAGATCACTCAGCAACAGGTGAAAGACAGCCCGGATATCGACACCGACAAACCTGTCTCGAGACAGCATGAAATGAACTATCTCGGTTACTACGGCTACCCGTACTACTGGGGCGGGAGCGGCTTGTGGGGCGGCGGCGCCTATCCCTACAGCATGCTGAGGAAAATGGGCGACGATACCGCGGATGACTCTTATCAGTCGTTGAGTGCAAAGCGTGAGCAGGAGCTATCCAACTCAGACAAAGATCAGCATGAAGATCCGCATCTGCGCAGTTGTAAGGAGGTAGCCGGTTATCACATCGAAGCGAACGACGGCGACATCGGTCATGTCCATGACATGCTCGTCGATGAACGCACCTGGGCCATTCGATATATCGTGATAAACACCAGTAACTGGTTTGGCAGTCATCAAGTTCTCATCGTGCCGGAGTGGATTCGTCACATCAGTTGGTCCGATCACATGGTGGAGGTGAATCTGACACGACAGCAGGTGAAAGATGCGCCGCTTTACGATCCGGAAGTGGCATTCAGCCGCCAGGAGGAAGAAAGCATCTATCGACACTATGGCCGTAGCGGCTACTGGAATAGCACACCAGAGGATCAGGCCAGACCACCGAGCCGATAACGTAGCGTGGCCGTTTGCCGCCACACCTCCTTGGATGCATCCATAGAGAACGCTAACGGCCGTCTTTTCGAATCATTACCGGAGGCGCGCCATGTCCACCATGCCCATCCCGTATCCGGCATGCGATATCGAGGTCCGCTCGTCAAAAGGCGACAACTGGATCGAAACGCTTGAGGATGGCGTCCAGGTGCAGATGCTTCCGATCTGCTTTGAAGACAGCGAGAGCGAAAGCAGTTTCATAAGTCAGTTAACCACGCCTACCCGCCATTTCCGCTTCCTTGGCGTAAAAAACGAGGCGAGTTTTGACCGATTCGATCAGTTGGCTACGGCCGAATACTACAAAGGTGTCGCATTCGTGGCACTCACCAACGATGGCGCTGAACCTCGCAAAGTGGGAGTGAGTCACTACAAAACGTCAGACAGTAGCGATTGCTGCGAGTGCATTGCGACGGTTAGCGACGACTGGCATGCCCAGAGTTTGGCCTCCATGTTTATTCGTAATCTTATGGATCTGGCACGGAGCAATGGCTTCAAAAGATTGTTTTCGATCGCGTTAACCGAAGACACTTGGATCTTCGATCTAGCCAAACACATGGACTTCCAGAAAACCATCGACCCTTGCGACGATTCAAGACACCTCTACGTCGCCGATGTTTGAGTTACCAATGGAGGCCACATGAAGACCAACTTTCGAGCGATCGTCTTTGAGGATAACGAAGCCCTTGCCAGCGAACTTCAAAAGACCCTGGGCGAACTCGGCTACGACTGTAGCTGCATCGGTGATTTAGGTACGGCCGTGCCCAAGGCGAATGTCGGCAAATACGACATCGCCATTGTCGACGTCAACTTCTGCGACGAAATGGCTTATACGTTGCTGGACATACTCAAGCTTCGTCATATCGACATTATCCTTGCCAAAGGGCGTTCCCGCTGCGCAGTTCGTCCGCCCTATGATCGGGAAATCACTATTCGTGAGCCCTTTGATGTCAGCTCCTTACGTGCAGCAATACGGGCCCTAGCACGATCACGTCATACGTTGATCGCGCAGTAAAGACGAAACTGTTGGGTAGGAGCGCATCAGCACGTGGCCCGCAGAACCTCGCTGGCGATGACAGAGCCGAGAGGCTGGCGACTTGGGGGCGGTATCTGTCCGCCTTGATAAGTCAACGGGCCGTCCATCGTCAAAGCAATCCTTTCCGTCTTACTTTCGGTGGCTGGCGAAACTCGTAATTTCCCGGGCGAATGCTGAGCGCGCGGCTCCTGTAGATAAACGTATAGCTGGGCCAGATCGATGCATTGCGCCCCCTCTTGTCCATATACCAACTGCTGCAGCCGACGCTCACCCAGACCGTCCCGCGCAACTTCCGGTCCACCCATGTTACGAAGCGTTTCTGCGCTTCCGCGCTAGCCTCGACAATGGCACCGCCCAACTGCTCTGCACGCCCAATGAGGCGAAGCGCTTGCTCCACCTGGGTCTCCAGCATGTAGATCATGGACGTATGCCCAAGAACCGTGTTCGGTCCGTGCAGCAGGAAGAGATTTGGGAAACCACTGACCATGGTGCCTGTAAGGGTACGGGGGCTTCCCTGCCAGACATCGGCCAACGATTTGCCAGCTCGCCCATAGATGTAGTGGGAGTACGGAGGATCTTGCACCTGAAAACCGGTGCCAAAGATGATCACGTCGACATTACGCTCGATGCCGTCACTGCCGACGACGCCATGCTCCGTGATGCGCTCCAACTCCGAAGGAACCACGTGGACATTAGGTTGCGAAAGCGCGGGATAGTAGTCATCTGAAACAAGAATACGCTTGCAACCCATCGTATAACGTGGTGTGAGTTTCTGTCGCAACGCGGGGTCTTTGATGCTGGCATGCATGTGCCTGACGGCTTGCATTTGAACCACTCGCATCACTATCGGGTGTCGAAATCCGAACGCCAGCAACTCGCGTTGCACGTAGATGCTGAGGCGAGTCCATCGCTGCAACCATGGAAATCGACGGAAGCGTTCCCTGGCCTTCTGCGCGATGGCAAAGTCACCACGCTTGACGACCCAGGCAGCAGTACGTTGAAAGAGATACAACTTCGAGACGATGGGCTGAATCTGCGGAATGAACTGAATGGCCGATGCCCCGGTACCGACAACGCACACGGCCTTGCCTTCGAGGTTCACATCCCTTGGCCATTGGGCGGAATGAAAGATCCTCCCTTTGAAGTCACTCATCCCTTTCAGTACAGGGACCTTCGGATCGCTGAGCGCCCCCATGCCGGCGAAAACGTAGCGGCCACGATATTCCCCATGCACGGTATCGATGACCCATTCGCCGCGCTCCTCGTTCCAGTGCAGATTTCGAACCGTCGTGTTGAACTGGATGCGCTCGAGAATCTGGAAGTTCTGCGCACAGCGACGCAGGTAATCAAGGATTTCTGGCTGCGGAGAAAATTGATAACTCCAACTTGCATTTGGCGCAAAGGAGTAAGAGTACAAATGCGACTGAACATCGCATGCGCATCCAGGATATCGATTGTCGCGCCAGACGCCTCCGACATCGTCGGCGCGTTCCAGCACGACAAAATCATGCTCCCCTTTCTGATTTAGGCGAATAGCTGCCGCGAGGCCGCCAAAGCCGGCCCCAATGATTACTACCTTGAACGAGCGATCGTTTGGGTTTTGAGCGCCGAGCACGCTCCCTCCGCATCGTTGTGTTGCAGGGACCGAAATCAGACCGAAGCCTGAGAGATTCCTATTACCTGAGCGCAGCGAGTGGAAACGCTAATGCCGCAACTGTCTCTCAGTCACGGGTTCCGAGGCACAAATCCGGGCATTCCTGTTTCCACCACAGCATTCAATCGGATGTTCGTCGTGATGCCATGTTGTATTTCCGTCATGGCGTCTTCGGGTAACGGGGAAATGTCGAAATTCTCCCGGATGTGCACGGGATTGGTTGACGTAGTGAGGAACGCCGTACCGCGCTGCACGGCCCAAGCCAGTGCCACTTGCGCCGGAGTCTTGCCAACGCGCTGAGCGATAGCCTTGATCACCGGGTCGCTCGTTATTCTCGGCTCCATGCCGTGACCCAATGGCGCGTAGGCAAGCAACGCGATTCCATGTTGCTGGCAGAAGTCGAGCAGATCCTGTTCGGGAAGATAAGGATGGCTCTCGACCTGCACCACGGCCGGTTGGATACGTGCAATCGCGACGATCTCTTTTACCTTGTCCAGCGTGACATCGGATAGTCCGATGAATCTGCACTTTCCCTCGTCGACGAGACGCTCCATCGCCTGCCACGTCTCGGCCAGCGTTACGTCCGAGTCATAGATCGGCTCGTCACGTTCGTTCATTGGATAGTGTTCGTCGCCCGCCTGGAACGCAAAGGGCGTATGCACCAAGTAGCAATCGAGATAATCGAGTTGAAGACGACGCAGGCTTGCTTCGAACGCGAGCTTCACTCGATCGGGGCGATGATTGTTGTTCCATAGCTTCGTGGTGACAAAGATATCTTCTCGCTTGACCGTGCCCGCTTCAAAGGCCTCATGCATCGCTTCGCCGACCACATCTTCGTTGCGGTAGACCTCTGCCCCATCGATGTGCCGGAATCCAACCTCTAACGCTACTTTCACAGCTTGCTTGGCCGCGACGGCGTTGGGAATCAACGTACCGAACCCAACCGCCGGGATGGATCCCGCGCCATGGGCGAGCGGAATTCTTGTGCTATCGAAGGGATGCATGTTTGTGCCTCTTGCAGTAAAGCATCCGCGGCACGGGCGACTTATGACCCCGACCGTCGAGATGCTGGATGAAAGGTATTCAACCGGATAATCAGGGTTTCTCACGGTACGCCACTCTCTGTTCGAAAGCACCGTTGGAATGGCCACCCAGGGCAATGGAAAGTTGCACCGTGTCGAGGTAGCGCGCCGTCTTTGCCTGGATCTGGCCGATCAACGCACGCTCATAAGCTCGTTCCGCGTCCAGCACGCCGAGCACGCCGATTTCGCCGACTTGGTAGCCTTTCCGGTCCAGCAGCAAGCTTTGCTCGGCGGCGCTCAATGCGTGCTCCTGCGCCGTGTACTCCTCGCTGTCGTGGTTAATCGCTTGCAGTACGTCGGCCACCTGACCTAATGATTTGATAACAGTCTGCTGGTAGTCGGCGAAGGATGCCTTGTAGCCGTCGATGGAGCCGCGACGGCTCGCCTTGAGCGTTCCACCTTCATAGATCGGCCCGGTCAACCCAGCGGCAACCCCCCAAAGCGTCCCAATGCCGGGGCCTGCCTGGGTCAGCGAAGCGGAAAGCTGCAGGTGCGGGTACATATCCGCCGTTGCCACGCCGATGGCGGCACTCGCTGCATGGAGTTGCGCTTCTGCTTCGAGAATGTCCGGCCGATCGCGAGCAAGGTCGGAGGGCAGACTGACGGGAACATTCTCCGGCAGTGTGAAATCGCTCAGATCGAAATCCGGCGCCACCCAGTCACCAGGGCTCTTTCCCACCAGGATCGATAGTGCGTGCCGCGCCACATCCCGCTGTTGAGCAAGCGGTGGCAGCAAGGTCTCGTCCTGTGCGAGTTGCGTGTTAGCCAGCGCGATATCCACTTGTGTGGTGCTGCCATGCTGATGCGCCGTGCGGACGAGCTCGAGGTTCTTCTGATCGTCAGCGATCAGGATTCGCACCGCGTCAATCTGTGCTCGCGAGGATGCAAGCTGCAACGCCTCGGTGGCGACGTCGCCGGTCACGGTCAGGTAGGCCGCGTCAAACCGATGCTGCTGAAGTTCGGCGAGTGCGGCCCGCTCCTCGACCAAGCGTTTTGTACCGCCGAAAATGTCGAAATCGAAACTCACTTGCGGCCCGACCGCGTAGAAGTTGGACGTAATGTTGTCGTAGCCATAGTTCGCACGCTGACGACCACCCTGCGCGCCAAACCCAACCTGCGGACGCAGGCCGCCCGCGGCGGAAGCAACCGCTTCGTTCGCTTGGGCGATCGTCGCATCAGCCGCTTCCAGATCGAGATTGCCGACGATGGCTTTATGCATCACCGCGTCCAACTTCGCGGAGCCAAGCGCCAACCACCAATCGCTATCGACTCTCTTGCCGAGGTCGACGTGCAGAGCATCAGCAGTCTTGTCCCGCCCACTGAGTTGCTCTTCGGCCTGCGCGTCGTAGTGTTGCGACGCGGGCGCAGCCGGCCTTTCAAAGTTAGGCCCCACCATGCACGCGGATAGAAGCACGGGCGTGGCGCAGGCAAGCATGAGCGTTCGAGCAAAGCGCCCCAACAGACTCGGTCTAATCAGTTTCACGTGGCGACTCCAGGATTGTCAGTTGGCAGGACGCGGCTTGCGCAGCAGCAAAGCAAGCGGGCTCACGATCAGCAGCGCCACCAGCAAGATCTTGAATTGGTCGATGATCGCGATAATCGCCGCCTGGCCTGTGACCAGGTCGTTCATCATCGCGAGTCCCTGCATCGACATAGAACTGGCCGCATCGCTACCGATGCGATAAGGCCGAAGGTTTTTGGCGAGAGCCAAATGCATGGCCTGGGTGTTGTTGAATAAGAAGATCTGCACGATCGCAATGCCGATCGTGCTGCCGTAGAGGCGCGACAAATTGAAGAACATCGTGCCTTCCGAGCGAAATTTCGGATTCAACGTACTAAAAGCAGACCTGGTGAGCGCAGGCATCAGCATGCCTAGACCCGCACCTTGCGTGGCGCCCGCCAAAACCACCGGCCACCCGTCCATCAATGGTGAGTAGCCAAGCATCTGCCAATTGCCGTAGATGCCGAGGCCCAAGCCGACGATCACAAACAACCGGTTGTCGATGCGTGCCGGCGGACTCCACGTAAGCAGCAAGGTACCCACCAATGCGACGCCTCGCGGAATCGTAATGTCGCCTGCGGTGTGTGCCGGGTAGCCGAGCAACTCTTCCAGCATGGGCGAAGTCAGCGCCAAGGTCGGCAATAGCACGAAACCTAAAGCGAAGAAAATCACCGTCGAAATGCCGAAGTTGCGATCCTTGAACAAATCCTTGTGCAGGAAGTGTTCGTCTTTTGTCAGCACATGCACGATGTAGAGATAGAAGCCCAGTACCGACGCGATGGCCTCCGCCCAGATCTCCGGCGAGGCAAACCATTCCAAGCGCTCGCCACAGTCAAGCAACATCTGCAACCCGATAACGCCCATGGAGAACGCGGCCATCCCAAAGAAATCGAAAGGCGGACTTTTCTCTGCCTTCTTCTCCTTCAGGTACAGCCCCATCGTCAACGCAATGAACGCGGCCAACGGAAGACTGAGATAGAAGATCGAGCGCCACCCGGCGTATTCGCTGAGCCAGCCGCCGATGCCTGGGCCGCTAAGCATCCCAAGCAGCGCCGTCACGCTCCACAGAATGCCGATGTGGCCGTGTCGCAGTGGCGGCAGTTCATCGAGCAATATCGATATCGATAGCGGAGCAAGCGTGCCGCTCGCGGCCCCTTGGAAGATGCGCGCGGCTGCGAATTGCAGCGGTGTCGTCGCTAGCGTGTCGAGTATCAGCCCAACGCTGAAAAGCGTGATCGAGATCTGAAAGACAGCCTTCCTCCCATACTTGCCGGCTAGCCAATGCGTTATCGGCAAGACAACCGCACTTGCAGCGATGTAGGAGGTAAAAACCCAGCCAAGCTCATCGTCGGTCATCGACAGAGCGCCCTCCAAATACAGCACCGCTGCATTCGGGATCGATATGTTCATCGCCTGCATGTAGGTGGCAAGCATCGCGGCCATGATCAGGAATCGATGAGACGTCAACGTGGCGCCGGGATTGAGGCCAGTGTTCACTGACCTGCTCCGTTGCCAGCACTTGCCGCATGACCGTGCTGCCGAGTATCAACCTGCGCGGTAACGCTCATACCCGAATACAACGGCCACCGTGGATCGATGCTGTCCAACTCCAGCCGCACCGGTAAGCGCTGCACCACCTTCACCCAATTGCCGGTGGC
>OUNK010000058.1_pt1 | contig 12330 bp, 9 predicted proteins | sample 1755341 | NCBI WGS metagenome assembly OUNK01 (sample SAMEA3914788, study PRJEB12502) | metagenome | biome: forest; material: soil | place: Canada | collected 2011-07-03 | depth 0.1 m | reverse complement strand
GCAGCGGTGGTTTCCGAGCCCATGGCGGCACCCATCAATACGCCGTGTGTCCAGTCCTGCGCTTCCATCACCAGCGGCAACAGCGACGGACGGCGGCCGCCAAAAACGATGGCGCTGATCGGCACGCCTTGCGCGTCCTCGGCCTTCGGCGACCACGTCGGGCACTGTTGTGCGCTGACGGTGAAGCGCGAATTCGGATGCGCGGCGGGACCGTTGGCCGGGTCATACGGGCGCCCCTGCCAATCGGTGACCGGCGTTCCCGGCAGGCCTTCCCACCAAGGCTTGTTGTCGGCCGTGACGGCCACATTGGTGAAGATGGTGTCGCGTGCAATCGAGGCCAGCGCATTCGGGTTGCTGCTGTCGCTGGTGCCGGGTGCCACGCCGAAGAAGCCGGCTTCCGGATTGATGGCGTATAGACGTCCATCCGCACCCGGGCGCATCCAGCAGATGTCGTCGCCGACGGTCCACACGCGCCAGCCGTCTTTGCGATAGCCATCCGGCGGAATCAACATCGCCAGATTGGTTTTGCCGCAGGCGGATGGGAACGCGGCCGCGATGTAGTGCGTCTGGCCTTGCGGATTTTCGATGCCGACGATCAGCATGTGTTCGGCCAGCCAACCTTCGGTGCGCGCCTGATAACTGGCGATGCGCAGCGCGTGGCATTTCTTCCCGAGTAGTGCATTGCCACCGTAGCCCGAGCCGTACGATTTGATCGTCAGCTCTTCGGGAAAATGCATGATAAAGCGGCGATCAGGATCAAGCTCGCCCGTGGAATGCAGCCCCTTCACGAAGCTGCCCTCGCGCTCGATACGCGCCAATGCCGCAGCGCCCATGCGCGTCATCGTGCGCATGTTGATCACGACGTAAGGACTGTCGGTGATTTCCACGCCGCAACGCGAGAGCGGCGAATCGATCGGGCCCATGCAGTAGGGTATGACGTACATCGTCCGCCCTTCCATGCAACCGTCGAACAGTGCATCGATCTTGGCGTGCGCGTCGGCTGGCGCCATCCAATGATTGTTGGGACCCGCATCGGTCTCGCCCTTCGTGCACACGAAGGTGAGGTGCTCCACGCGCGCCACGTCGGACGGGTTGGAGCGATGCAGATAGCAGCCCGGATGGGTCTGCTGATTCAGTTCGATCAGATCTCCGCTCTGCAGCATTTGCTGCACCAGCGACCGATATTCGGTATCGGAACCGTCACACCAATGGATCGTCGCGGGGCGGGTCATAGCCGCCACGTCATGGACCCATTGCTCAAGCGCAGCAAGCTTGCTTGCCATGTCTCCCTCGCCTTGGTCTACCCATAAAGAACAGCAAAGACGGTATGTTACGGAAACTGGCATTGCAAGGTCGCCCGCAGCAAACGCTGCAGCGGCCGGGTGTCGAAGCGGGCTTGCCGGGCGCGTGGCCCGGCGGGAAGGGTTTAGGCGGGGATCAGGGTTGCGATCATGTGTTCGATGTAGGAATCGAAATCCTCATGACTCAACCTTGGCAGACCCAGCGTGAAATTCAGCTGCAGAAAGCCGACATAGGCGGCGTAGGTCAGGCGGGCGCGGTTGAGGGCCTCGTCCGCTTCCATACCGGCTTCGCTGTAGGCCGTATGGAGAAATTCGGTGCGCCGTTTTGAGACGCGTGCCATCACCGGCACCACCAAGGGGTGGTCCAATGCCTTCAGCAGCGCGGCATAGACGCGGTGCGGCTGCAGCTCGTGAGCGACGCGGCGGAACAGTTCGGGCAGGCGTTCGCGCGGATCGGGAATAGCCTCGATCTGACTAATGATTTCCTTTTCGCCGTACTGCTCCCAGCGCTCCAGGGCGGCCAGAAGTAGTGCTTCGCGCGTACGGAAATGCCAGTAAAAGCTGCCCTTGGTGACGCCTAGCTGACGGGCCAGCGCCTCCACGGCGAGGGCGCCTACGCCTTGTTCGGCGATCAGGCTGAGAGCGGCATCTTCCCAATCTTCGGCGGAAAGGCGTGTGCGTTCGGGTTTTTGGCGGACATTCATAGCCGTATGGTAGCCCAGTCGCGGTCAAAACGCCGGTGCTGGCGCGGGTTGACGGCACCCGGGCGACCATTCCATACTCATGCGTATGGAATCGATGCCACCCATCCGAACTTCATTCACGACGACCGATGGCCTGTCCTTGGCCGTCGAACTGAGCCACGCGCCGGGCCAGCCGACGTTGTTGTTCGCGCATGGTTTCGGCCAGACCCGCGGGGCCTGGAACGCTGCTGGCGCCACGATGGCGTCACAGGGGTGCCGTTGCGTCACGTTCGACAGCCGCGGCCACGGCGAAAGCGATCGTGTTTCCGGTGGCGATTACCACATGGAGCAATTCGCCGACGATCTGCTCGGCTTGGCGCGCGCCCAGTCGCAGCCGCCCATTCTGGTCGGGGCGTCGATGGGCGGCTTGCTCGGTTTGTTGCTGGCGGGCGAGATCCGGCCTTCGCCATTCCGTGCGCTGGTGCTGGTGGATATCACGCCGCGCTGGGAAACCTCGGGCGTCGAACGCATCCTGGCGTTCATGCAGGCGCATCCCGATGGTTTCGCCAGCTACGCCGAAGCGGCCGAGCAGATTGCCGCCTATTTGCCGCAGCGACGCGAACGCAAAAGCGAGCAGCAATTGCGCCCTCTGATGCGCGAAGGCGCGGATGGACGATTGCGCTGGCATTGGGACCCGGCGTTGCTCGCAGGCGGTCTGATCAGCGAAAGCGAACGCTATCAACCGCGCTTGTTGGAAGCGGCGGCCAAGGTCGAGGTGCCCGTGCTGCTGTTGTCCGGCGAGCGTAGCGATGTGGTTTCGCATCGCACCGTCGATGAGTTTCTCGCCCTGGTGCCGCATGCGTGTCATGCGGAAGTACCAGGTGCAACGCACATGTTGGCTGGGGATGCGAACGACGCATTCACGACCCAAATAGCAGGCTTCATCGCGAGCCTGGAATCCGCCGACGCCGCCAAGAGTGCGGCGGTCAAGCAACCTGCAACGAGGTGTTGAGATGTCCGTACTACTGACCCTGCTCGCAGCGATCATCGCGACGGGCGCCTGCGCCTACCATCGCAGCAGCCTGCGCACTTGGGCGATCACCACGATAGTCGCCACGCTGGTGGTTGGCTTGCTCGCGCATGCGCCGGTGACGATGGCGATTTTGCTGATCATCGAACTGGCGATCGCCGTGCCTTTGCTGATGATCAACTTCCGTCGCAAACAGATCAGCGCGCCATTGCTGAAAATTTTTGCGAAGGTGACGCCGAAGCTTTCCGACACCGAACAGACCGCACTGGAAGCCGGCACGGTCGGTTTCGAAGGCGAACTGTTTTCCGGCAAGCCTGCGTGGCATGAACTGCTGAAGCAGCCCAAGCCGGAACTCAGCGTCGAAGAAAAGGCCTTTCTCGACGGCCCGGTGGAACAGCTGTGCGGCATGATCGACGACTGGCAGATCACGCACGAGCTGGCCGATCTGCCGCCGGACGTGTGGGACTTCATCAAGAAGCACAAATTCTTCGGCATGATCATTCCGAAGCAGTACGGCGGCCTGCAGTTCTCGGCACTGGCGCATTCGGCGGTGCTGCAAAAGCTGGCGACGATGTCGGCGACAGTCGCCTCCACGGTGGCCGTGCCCAACTCGTTGGGGCCGGCGGAACTGCTGCTGCATTACGGCAGCGATGAACAAAAGAATTTCTATCTGCCGCGCCTTGCCGTGGGTGAAGAAATTCCCTGCTTCGCGCTCACCGGTCCATATGCCGGTTCCGATGCAACTTCGATCCCCGATTACGGCACGGTGTGCAAGCAAGTTGTCGACGGTGTCGAAACCATCGGCATGAAGCTCAACTTCGACAAGCGCTACATCACGCTGGCACCGATCGCCACCGTGGTGGGTCTCGCGTTCCGCTTGTACGACCCGGAACATCTGCTCGGCGACAAGGAAGACCTCGGCATCACGCTTGCGCTCCTGCCGCGTAACACGCCAGGCCTGGAAATCGGTCGTCGCCACTTCCCGCTCAACATTCCGTTCCAGAACGGTCCGGTACGCGGCAAAGATATCTTCGTGCCGATGTCGACGCTGATCGGTGGCCCGCACATGGCCGGTCATGGTTGGCGCATGCTGGTCGAGTGTCTCTCCGTGGGTCGCGCCATTTCGTTGCCGTCCAATGCGACTGGCGGCGTGCGCATGGCGGTGGCATCGACGGGCGCTTATGCGCGTATGCGTAAGCAATTCGGTTTGGCGGTTGCGCGCTTCGAAGGCGTTGAAGAAGCCCTGGCGCGCATCGGCGGCCTCACCTACGCCACGGCCGCGTTGTCGCGTGCGACGGCGGCAGCGGTGGACCGTGGCGAGAAGCCGGCGGTGCCCTCGGCCATCGCCAAATATCACGCCACCGAATGGGGTCGCGCGATTGCGGGCGATGCGATGGATGTGCACGGCGGCAAAGCCGTGCAGCTGGGCCCGAAAAACTACGCGGGACGCGCGTGGCAGGGCGTACCGATCGCGATCACCGTGGAAGGCGCCAACATCATGACGCGCAGCCTGATGATCTTCGGTCAGGGTGCGATCCGTTGTCATCCTTACGTGCTGAAGGAAATGCAGGCGCTGGCGATTCCCGATTACAGCGAGCGCCTGAAGACCTTCGATCGCGCTTTGTTCGGCCATCTCGGCTTCGGCATCTCCAATGCCGTGCGCAGTTTCGTGCTCGGTCTCACCGGCGCACGCATCGGCGAAACAGCCGGTGACGCTTACACGCATCGGTATTACCGCAAGCTCAATCGTTATTCCGCGGCGCTGGCCTTGTGTGCCGATACGTTCATGGGCGTGCTCGGCGGCAAGCTGAAGTTCAAGGAGAAGCTGTCGGCTCGTTTGGGCGATGTGCTGAGCTATCTATACATCGCCAGCGCGATGTTGAAGCGTTACGAAGACTCCGGTCGTCCCGAAGCGGATCGGCCGCTGCTCGCCTGGGCGTTCCACGAATGCATGTGGCGCACGCAGATGGCGCTCGATGGCGCAATCCGTAACTTCCCGGTGCGTCCGGTGGGCTGGTTGCTGCACGTGTTGGTGTTCCCATTCGGTCGCCGTGAAGTGCCGCCGTCCGATCGCCTGGGTCGTCGCGTTGCCGCCATCATCACCGCGCCGGGCGAAGCGCGCGATCGCCTGCTGGAATGGACATACCTCACGCCGACCGCCAACAACACCGTTGGCCGCATGAACGAGCTGCTGCCGGATGTGATCGCAGCAGAGCCGGTCGAGCGAAAGTTCGGCAAGGCACTCAAGGCCGGTCAGTTCACCTCGCACGATTACCTCGGGCAGTTGGACGAGGCGGTGAAAACGGGCGTGATCGATCCTAGCGAAGCTGCATTGCTCAAGCGCGTGCGCGAAGGCGTGTTCGAGTTCATCTCGGTGGACGATTTCGATCCCGCTGAGCTGCGCTCTGCCATCACACGCAACGATCCGAAAAAGCTCGCCGACGCGGCCTGATTCATTGCGCCACTGTGAGACGGCGGCTAAGGCCGCCGTCATAGGGGAGGACGTGAGTAGCTCGCTCTTATCGCTATACCGACGCATGACGCGCTGGCCGGGCGGCCATTGGATGTTCTCGCGCGCGATCTGCTTTCGGGCGCCTTATTTCTCAACCATCGCCCCGCGCTTCGTTGCGCTGGAGTCGGGCCGTTGCGAAGTGCGCATGCGCGATCGACGACGCGTTCACAACCACATCGGCACGGTACATGCGATTGCGTTATGCAATCTCGCTGAGTTGAGCGCCGGTGTGATGGCCGAAGCGACGATGCCTCCAGGCATGCGCTGGATTCCCAAGGGCATGAGCGTCGAATACCTGAGCAAGGCGGTTGGCGTAATGCGTGCAGTTGCGGCGCCGGAAGTTCCGTTAGCTGCCGGCGCCGCCGCCGGTCAGGAATGGCCCGTGCTCGTGCAGATCACCGATTCCGCCAGCACGGCGGTTTTCCGCGCCCGTATCACGATGTGGATTTCGCCGCGCAAGTTATAAGCGCGAGGCAGCGTCTCATTCGCTGCTGCTGGCGCGACGTGCCCAGAACGGTCGCACGATGCTTCGACGGCGCATCGCGATGAGCAACAGCGCTAACGACACCACCGAACACGTCCCCAGCGCAACGACCGATGCCTCGGCGCCGAACACGCCGCCGCTCAGCCAATCAGGCCCGGTGCGCGTAGACATCAGCCAGCCCTTTTCGTCGAGGCCCGACACGGGGATGCCATACACCGTGCCCTGCATGAAGTTCCAAGCCGCGTGCAGGCCGATACAGGCCCACAGTGAGCGGGTGACAAGAAAAACAAGGGCGAGAAGGATGCCAGCCTCGATAGCGATGGCCAGCGAACTCCACAGCGTGGCGTTGGGATTGAAGACGTGCGCTGCACCGAAGAACAGCGCCGAAATCGCCAGCGCCCACCAGGTGCCAAGACCTTCCTCGACGATACGGAATAACACGCCCCTGGTAATGATCTCCTCACCGATGCCGGCACTGATGCCGGCGACCAGCAAGGGCGGTAACCAATCCACGTGGGCATTGATGCCATGCACGTGATAGCAGCCAAACAACCACAAAAGACCGACGATGACGCTGAATAGCACGACGCCACCGATGAGGCCGCGCAGGCCGTAGGTCAATATCGCTCGCGGCGATAGTTCGGCAACGCGTCGCCGCTCGACACCGCGCACAAGAATTAAATAAGCACCTGCGCTGGCGATAACTTCTATCGATACCTGAGCCAAGGCGTGCTGGAGGGCGCTAGCGCCTTTGGCGGTCCAGCCGAGGTGAGCTACCAGATCGTGCACCCCGTAGCCGATCCCAAATGCCAGGGCTGTGAAAATAACGATCCGCGCAACGGGCGAAAATACCAGCCAGCGTTGCCACGCGGGTGCGGATGTTGGTGTGACGAAGGCGATCGAGCCAGCCATAGGTTCTCCCCTCAATTTGGTAAAAAGGTTAGGGAGCGCCACATGCCGGGTGCAGTGCCAGACGTCATCTGATGGGCGCGCCGGAAACGACGTGCCGACTGCTTACTGCGATGACGACAATACGCACCCGTTCTTGCCGTTTTCCTTGGCCTTGTACAGGGCGCGATCGGCGGCTTGAATCAGTATTTCATCGGAATCGAGCTTTTCGTGCCAAAGCGCAACGCCGATGCTAGCGCTTACGTGCGCGATGAAATCACCGCGCTGTCCATGCAGCGGATACGGTTGGGCAAGCATGTCGCACAGATGCTGGCAGCGTTGCAGTAGCGGTTCGACATCGCCTACGTCCTCGAAGATCAGGGCGAATTCATCGCCGCCTAGGCGCGCCACGGTGTCTTCGTTGCGGACATGATTGTTCAAGCGGGCCGAAATGGCCTGCAGCAACGCATCGCCCGCGGGATGACCGTATGTGTCGTTCACCGCCTTGAAGCCATCGATGTCGATGAGCACGAGCGCAAAGCTGTCGTCGCGCCGCGAGCCGCGTTGCATGGCAGTGCGTAGGCGATCATGGAACAGCACACGGTTTGGCAAGCCGGTCAGCATGTCGTGCGTGGCCTGATAGCGCACCTGGGCTTCGATGCGTTGGCGTTCGGCGATTTCAATCTGCAGTTGCTCGTTGCGCGCAGACAGTTCGCCGAGTGTCTGTTGCAGTTGCATGCGCGCGGCGTGCAGTTCGAGAAATACGCGGACCTTCGATTGCAGGATTACGTCATTGATCGGTTTTGCGATGTAATCGACCGCGCCGGAGCGATAGCCCTTGAGGCGATAGAGGTCGTCCGCATAAGCAGCCGTCACGAAGATGACCGGCGTATCGCGCAACTGCTCGGCCTCGCCAAGCAGGGCTGCGACTTCGAAGCCATCCATGTCGGGCATATTTACGTCGAGCAGGATCAGCGCGAAATGTTGGTCAAGGCATCGTGATAGAGCTTCGTTGCCACTGCTGGCTTCGACCAGCTCTGCGCCGCAGTCGGCCAATAGATGACGCATTGCCACGAGGTTTGCGTGCGTGTCGTCAACGACGAGGATCTTGGGAGAGGGAGTAGTCATGCAAGGCACAGCCGATTGAGCAAAGGTGCGATGTCGGGAAGATCGACGCAATAATCCGCGCCGGCGATATCTAGCGCAGCCTGGGGCATGGTGGCGGCTTCGGCCCCGGCGGGTGACTGGATGATGGCGAGGCCGCCAAGTTCACGAATGCGCTGCAGGCCGATGGCACCATCGGCGTTGCCGCCCGTCAGGATGACGCCGATCAACGCGCTCTGCCAAACCTCTGCGGCCGAACTGAACAGCACATCGATGGATGGCCGCGCGTAATTCACCCGCGGATCGATCGACAGCGCGAAATGCTGGTCGCTTTCCACCAGCAGATGGTAGCCGGTGGGTGCCAGTTGCACGACGCCTCGTTGTACGGGATGGCGTTCTGCCGCTTCGATAACGGGAAGGGCCGAAGTACGTCCGAGTACCTCGCATAGCAAATCGATGGTGTCGGAGCTGCTATGGCAGCAGGCGATGATGGTTTGCTCGAGCCGCGAGTCGAGGCCGCCGATCACAGCTTTGAGCGCGTCGACGCCGCCAGCCGAGCAGCCTATCGCGATGGCCATCGGCGTGGTCATCCGAGTTTTCGCTCCTGTGGTGCAGCAAGACGATAGATGCGTTTGGATTCGTCAAACGCGGCAAAGTCGTTCGCCGACGAGGCGTAGTCGAGACTTTCGCGCAAGCCCATGCAAAGGAAGCCGCCACGCACCAGGCTTTCGCTGAAAAGCGATAGCACGCGTTCCTGCAACGGATTGGAAAAGTAGATCAGAACGTTGCGGCAGAGAATCAAATGGGCTTCGCAAAACACGCCATCGGCCACCAGATTGTGTCGGGCGAACGTTACGTGTCGGCGCAAGCGCTGGTCGAGTTTGAGCAGGTTGTAGCGGGCGCTGTAGTAATCCGCCAGGGAGCGGCTGCCACCGGATGCCTGGTAATTGCGCGACCACTGCTGCGCTTCACGTGCAGGATAGATACCCTCCTGCGCCTGTTCCAAAGCCCGCTCGCTGAGATCGGTGGCAAAAATCTGCGAGCGTTCGTAGAGCCCAGCCTCTTCCAGCAAAATCGCAAGCGAATACACCTCTTGCCCATGTGCGCAGCCGGCTTGCCAGATATTGATTTGCGGATAGGAGGCGAGCATCGGCAACACTGTTTCACGCAAAGCGTGAAACATCGTCGGATCGCGGAACATGTCCGACGCCGGTACGGTGAGGCCATCCAGTAAGCGCGGTAGCAGCTGCGGTTCGTGCATGACGCGCTCGATCAGGCCGCTGATCGTCTTGCATTCCAGTTGTTCGCTTAGCAGTTGCACGCGGCGTTTTAGTGAAGCCGGAGCGTACTGGCTGAAGTCATAGCCATGGCGGCGCTGTAGCGCCTGCACGAACAGGTCGACCTCTATGTTGTCCAGCTCAGGGTTATTCACGGTCAAATCCTGTGCATCAGCCGTGTAACCACACGTGCATCATGGAGGCGAGCTTGTCCACGTCGATCGGCTTGGCCAGGTAGTCGTTGGCGCCGGCCTCCAGGCACTGTTCGCGATCGCCGCGCATGGCCTTGGCGGTGAGCGCGATGATCGGCAAGCGGGCCAGCGATGGTTGGGCGCGGATCGCGCGTGTGGCTTCGTAGCCGTCCATGCCGGGCATCATGATATCCATCAGCACCAGTTCCACCTGCTGGTTCTCGGCGAGCATCTGCAGGGCCTTGTGGCCGTCTTGCGCCATGCTCACTTGTACGCCCCAGCCGCGCAGTACCTTGGATAGCGCGAACAGATTGCGCATGTCGTCATCCACCAACAGTACGTGGCGGCCATGCAATCCGTCGTGACTCGCGACTGACGTGCCGCTCCGCGATTGCGACGCGTCGCGGATGCTGTGCAGGAACAGGCTTACTTCGTCCAGCAGGCGTTCGGGCGAGCGTGCACCTTTGATGACGATGCTGTCGGTGTACTGTCGAATACGCAGGTTTTCCTCACGGCTCAGCTCGCGGCCGGAATACACCACCACGGGCGGAATGCTGCCGCTGTCGGCGAGTTTCTCGAGTAGATCCAGCCCCGACATGCCGGGTAATCCAAGGTCGAGCACGATGCAGTCATACCCCGTCCTCGCGATCTTTTCGAGGGCTTCCTCGGCGGTGCTTGCTTCTTCGATCGCTACGTCGTCATGGTTCAGCAAAGTGCGTACCGCACTGCGAGCGCTGGCATCGTCATCGACCACCAGTAACTGACGAGTACGCCCCTTGGCAAAGTGAAGCAAGCGTTCGAATGCGTCGTTGATCGCTTCGCGAGTCACGGGTTTGGTAAGGAAACCTACCGCCCCGAGTTCGCGCCCACGCCCGGCATCTTCGGTAGCCGAAAGGAAATGCACAGGGATATGGCGCGTTGCGGGGTCGGCCTTGAGCCGCTCGATCACCGTCCAGCCATCCATACCAGGCAGCATCACGTCGAGCAACACGCCGACAGGATGGTAACGGCGTGCCAGTTCCAGGCCGCTCTCCCCATCCATCGCGTGCAGCATGCGATGGCCCTTCTGTCGCACGATGTCGGCAAGGATGCGGGCGAACGAAAGATCGTCTTCCACAATCAGGATGACGCTGTCGCCTGGCTCGATGCGTTCGCGGTCGTCGGTCACGCCCTCGGTGGGCAGTAACGCTCGCGTCATGGGCCTTGCCGTCGAGACATGGCTGGCAGTGATCGATGTCACAACAGTTGCGGAGTTATCCGTGCAGCGTTCGGGCAAAAGCAATACGAATTCGCTGCCGTGGCCCACTTCACTGCGCAGGACGATGTCGCCGCAGAGCAACGCCGCCATGCGGCGTGAAATGCTCAATCCCAATCCGGTACCGCCGAACTGCCTGCTGGTGCTGCTGTCGGCCTGCTCGAACGCATTGAAGATGCGTTCCAATTTATCGGCGGGTATGCCGATGCCGCTGTCTTTCACGCTGATTGCCAATAGCGGTTGATTGTTGATCGCCTCGGGTACCGGCAAGTCGGCGGCGGGGCGGCCGATCTGAACGTGGATCGCGCCTTTGACGGTGAACTTGAAGGCATTGGCGAGCAGGTTGTTGACGATCTGCTCCAGCCGGTTCGGATCGGTATGGATGTTCGCTGGCAATCCTTCCTCGAGCGTTACGTTGTAATCGAGCTTCTTTTCGCGCGCGACATGATCGAAGTTGCGGCGCAGGCTGCGAGCGAGATTTTGCAGTGGGTGATCAACCAGCGACAACTCCATTTTTCCCGCTTCGATCTTGGATAGGTCGAGAATATCGTTGATCAAGCGCAACAAGCTTGCACCGGCATCGTGGATGATGCGCGCCGATTCGATCTGCTCAGCGTCCAAGTTACCTTCGCGATTCTCAGCCAGGCTACGTGAGAGAATCAGCAAGCTGTTCAGCGGTGTGCGCAGTTCGTGCGACATGTTGGCGAGGAATTCGCTCTTGTACTGGCTAGCTCGTGCCAATTCCTCCGCTTTCTGCGCCGTCTCGCGCTGCAGGCCTTCCAATTGCTGCTTCTGATGACGAAGCGTATCGGTCTTCAGTCGCAATTCTTCGTTGGAGGCTTGTAGCTCGTCGGCTTGTACGCGCAGCTCCTCTTCCGAGGCGAGTAGGCGTTGCGATTGTTCTTCCAGTTCGATGGTCTTGTTTTGCAGCGTATCGTTGGCATTGCGCAGCGCCTCTTGCTGCTGGCGCATGGTCACGCTCGATAGACGCAGTTCATCGGCTTGTTCGCGCGTCTGTTCCAGCAGATCCTGGGTGTTCACTGCGCGGTTGAGGTTTTCAAGCGTCAAGGCTGCCATCGGCAGCAGTTCGCTCAACAGTTGCTGATGCAGTGGCGAAGGCGGCGTGAATCCGGCGTACTCCAGCACACCGATGAGCTGGTTGCGCAACAGCAGGGGTTGAATGGTCACGTAGCGCGGTAGCGCCGTGCCGCTACCGGAATCGATGCGCAGATAATTATCCGGCACCTCATCGAGTGTGATCGGTTGGCGCGACACCGCGCACTGACCGACGAGCCCTTCGCCGGGCATGTAAGCATCGGGGCTGTTGTGCAGCCGCAGGCCGTAGCTGCCGAGCAAGTCAAGCCGCTCGCGCGATTCGTCGTAGCCGTAGAACAGCGCAACGCCCGCATGCACCAAGGGCACCAGTTGCGATGTAAAGCGCTCGGCGAAATCGCGATGGCTGGTTGCTTCCTGAAGGCTGCCGGAGATCGTGGTGACTTGGCTTTTCAGTAACGTCTGCTGCCCCAGTTCGATGACCATCTGTTTGAACACGTGAAGGGCGCTGGCGATCTCACCAATTTCATCGCGACGCTCGATGCCGCGAAT
>OUNK011150682.1_pt1 | contig 12332 bp, 9 predicted proteins | sample 1755341 | NCBI WGS metagenome assembly OUNK01 (sample SAMEA3914788, study PRJEB12502) | metagenome | biome: forest; material: soil | place: Canada | collected 2011-07-03 | depth 0.1 m | reverse complement strand
GCACTAACTACGCGCTTGATTTTCACGACGTCACTACTGGCAACAACGGTTACTTCAATGCGGTGTCGGGATACGACAATGCGACCGGATTAGGGTCATTCAACGGCGGTAATCTTTATCAAGCCGTCATCGCACGCAAAAGGGCCACCACAATTGCACCCATCATCAGCTACTTACTACTAAGGAATACCGGCAACTGAGATTTTGTGCACTCAAAGCAGGGGCCAGTTAAACCATATTAAATGCCCTTTCCGGTCATATTTGCCGCGAAGCGCGGGTCAAGGCATGCCCCCCCCCGGGAGCGGGGGCATGCTACAGATGTCCGTCACCACCCAAACTACGCGTGCACGTCAGGATGTCGTCCCTGGCGAACATCGAGGAGATAGTGGTAGCCCTTTTCGGTGATCATCCACCTATCAGGATGGGCATCACTCTGCCCAGCTTTACTTACGAAACCCGCCGAACTAAGGCGTCCCGCAGAATACATAGGTAGACCGAACGTCGAATCGCTTTCGAGCGACACCAAAGCGTCGACATCGTCTTGCGTGATTGTCACGACGTTGAGCATAACTATCACCAATCGCGGCCACTTGAGTCAATCTTGCTGCCATGCGAAGTGCTTTCAAGTCCTGCAGTCGAGTTGCACCGTGTTTAGAATACGCCAAGGGTCGCTAACGTCGAAGGGACAGAGTACTGGCTATCCAGCGGCTATCGATTCTTTCTACTTCGAAGCGCCTTGCGCCAAGCAGGTCATCTGCTCTTGGGATATTCCTTGCGATCTGCTCGCCTCGAAAGCTTGTCTTTGATCATCACGCAAAGTATGGCGGTAGAGATAACTGCGCTCCACAACGTGCGTTGCCAAGTAATTGGTCCCGTGCCGGACAAAAGTATCGCCATAAGTGTGCTTACAATCATGTAGGCATATTACTCGCGCTTTTCCCAGCAATAGACATAGCTTTGTCACGATTTGCACATGTGACGGTCAGTCCTTGTAGGAAAAATCCTACACCGTGCCACGCAGGAATGCTGATCACGGTTTGCTATAAAGACCAATAGAAATCATTTGCTGCCCGGTTACCATAGTGCGCCGACTTGCTGCATGTCTTAGGGGATGGCGAGTGCAATGTTTTACGGCATTCGCGCGCGCAGAGTCTGCGTGCGGTCTGAAGCTAGCCAATATTCGGGTTTAGAGCTTGTCTCTGACGTTTTTTTGCCACACCCTTCAGAGAAGATGTTGCTGCTTGCGAGACGGCCGACTGACTCGGCGTCTGGCTGGATAGTTCTAAATTTGTACGCGTTTGTTATGCGTAATCATCCAAGCGCATAGATAGCGGAAGATGATTTTTTAATGATTCGCATCTCAGGGGGAGTCATGCGCTTCGCAAGGTTTTTGCTTGCTTTCATGTGTGGTTTTTTTCTAATCGCCGGAGCGCGGCTTGCTTTGGCCTCCACGAGTGTCCCGCCAGATGTAGGTAACTACAATTATGGCTTTGTTCGATGTGATACATGGCATAACGGCTACGCATCGCGAACGGAAGACGAACAAGTAGGTGCAAACTACTACTACAACGCCTCTGGATGCGGTGCCCAAGTGACTACTCCCGGGGCATGGGCAACGCCGACTTCGCCAGAAGGAGGCGCTTGCGGCGGCTATCCTGGTCCACCAGGTTATTTTCTGGGAATTGAGACATCTAACCAGACGAATGACCTCGTCACATACAAATATGGAACAAATTGCGCCTCCAGCAGCCAAGATGGACTCAGCATAAAACGCGTTCGCTCGGTGAGCTGTCCAGTCGGCTACACGCCAAATAGCCAGACCAATTTGTGTGATCCGCCTGCAGGCATTAATCCCACCAAAAATAACAATACGTGCAATGCAGGCTGCAACGGTACGGACCCCATTAATTCCGCGACTGGCGCTTTGGTTGTCAATGAGTCCGATTACGCCGAATCCAACGGCGATTTACACTTCGAACGAACGTACACCAGCGCGCAGGGATTATTTGACGCTACGAGCCTGGGTACACAGTGGCGCGATGTCTACGATCGTCGCATAACAGTGATTACATCGGGCTCGACTACCGAAGCGACCGCTTATCGCCCCAATGGGGATCGTTATCACTTTATATTGACCAATGGTCAATGGATATCAGATCAAGACGTCGCGCTAGTGCTGACGATGTCGAACCCTAGTCCTGGCGTCTATACCAATATCGTTCTGACAGATACTGATGGCACTCAGGAAACCTACGATACCAACGGCTATCTCACTCAGATCATTCCCCTTGACCAGCGTATTCTCACACTGACTTACTCGGGAATTTATGTTTCCCAGGTAACCGATCAACATGGCCGTTCACTGACCTTCAAGTACGGCCAGATTGCGTATCAAAACCAGACTCAGCTAACCGAAGTCGACACCCCAGATGGTTTGGCTATCAAGTATGGCTATGACAGCTCCACCGGAAATCTAACTTCCGTGAGCTATGTCGGCACAGTCAACGGACAATCCGTGACGCAAACTCGATCGTATGTCTACGGGGAAAACGGCGCGCCCGCGTATGCTATGACGGGATTAGTGGATGAGGCCAATCAGCGCTATACGTCATGGGCGTACGACGCACAAGGCCGCGCCACGCTGAGTGTCCATGGTGTTTCGACGGATTATCCAGGTCGAACGGAGCTCACGTATAACACCAATGGTTCGACCAGCATTACGAATTGGATCAACGGCACAACCGGTACATTCACCACCCGGCTTTTCAACTTCAGCGTGGTGCAAGGTGTTGCCCATTTGTCAGGCGTCAGCTGTAGTGGATGCTCGTCGCCTGCTATCAATCTTCCGGGAATCCCGACACAGCCCGCATCAACAAGTTACGATTCCAGCGGCTACCCGACATCCAGTGCGGATTTCAATAACAACATTACTGCGACCCAGTACGACGACACTCATGGAATGATTGTTCAGGAGGTGGATGCGTCCGGAACTCCGAATCAGCGGACGGTCAATTTCACCTGGGATACCACACTACGTGTGCTGTTAAAACGCATCGTGCTCGATGTCAACAACAACACCGTTGCTGATACCCAATGGGTCTACAACAGCCTGGGCGAGTCGCTTGCCCGTTGTCAGATCGATCCGACGAATAGCGCTGCCACGGGCTATGTGTGCAGCAACACTGGCACAGTGCCCGCGGGCGTGCGCCGCTGGACCTACACCTACTGCACCACTGTCGGCACGGGCTGCCCGCTGGTTGGATTGATGCTCACCGCCACTGGCCCGCGCACCGATCTGACACAGACCACAAGCTACAGCTATTACACCAGCAGCAGCGCCAGCGGGTGCGGCACGCCCGGTGCAGCGTGCTATCAGCCGGGCGATTTGTATCAGGTCACCGATGCCTTAGGTCATGTCACAACCATCGCGTCATACGACGGAGCAGGACGCATCACTCGCATCATCGACCCCAATGGCGTCGATACGGACATAACCTATACGCCACGGGGCTGGCTCGCCACACGTACGGTCGGCGGCGCCGAGACCATCTTCGGCTACACCGCCTATGGCGCGGTGCAAACCATCACCGACCCTGATGGCGTGACCACCACCTTCGGCTACGACACCGCGCATCGCCTTACCAAAATCACGGATGCGCTAGGCAACTACATTCAGTACACCCTCGATGCCGCCGGCAACAAAACGGCCGAGCAGGTCTACGACAGTACCGGCGCCCTGCATAAAAGCCTCAGTCGCACCTTCAATACCCTGGGCCAACTCACCGGCGTGGTCGACGGGCTCAACCACACCGTGTTCAGCGCCACCTACAGCGACAGCTACGACGCCAACGGCAACCTGGTTCATTCCGCCGATGCGCTGGGCATCCAGCAACACCTAGGCTACGACGCGCTTAATCGCCTGACCCAGACGATCAACGACTACAACGGCACCGATGGCCTCACGCCAAACACCACGACTGGCGTCGCTTACGATGCGCTGGATCGCACCACCGGCGTGACCGACCCCAGCAGCCTCAACACGAGCTATCAGTACGACGGGCTGTCCGATCAAACCGTTCTGACCAGCCCGGACACCGGCACCGCCAACCTCTCCTACGATGCCGCTGGCAACGTCAGCAGTCGCACCGATGCCAAGGGTGTCGTCACCCAGTACACCTACGACGCGCTCAATCGCCTCACGGGGGTGAGCTATCCCGCGCAACCCACGCTCAACATCACCTACACCTACGATCAGGTCACGCCGATCAGCGGCTGTCCGAATAACTTCAACATCGGTCACCTGACTACCATGACCGATGCCTCGGGCACGACGTCCTGGTGTTACACGAACCAGGGCGATATCCGTGAAGTGCGCCAGGTGATCAACAGCACCGTGTACCTGCACGGCTATGCCTACACCAGTGCAAGGCGCCTGAAATACCTGCAATACCCCTCGGGTTTTGAGCTGGAATACGGCTTCGATGCCGACGGCCGCGTCAACACCATCGGCTACGTGCAACAACCGGGCCCTTACGGCAGCTACACCGATAGCACGCTCACATCGTTGATCACTGGCGTGACCTATCAACCGTTTGGTCCGGTGGCTGGCTACACCTACGCGCTCAACGGGCAGTCGGTCGCCCGCACCTACGACGCCAACTACCGGCTGACGGATCTGGTGGGCACCGGGCTCTCGCTGCACTTCCTACTCGATGCGAAAGGACGCATCCAGGCCGAAGGCAATGCGGCAGGTGCCAATCCGGCGAATGAAACCTATCTGTACGATCCGCTCGATCACTTGCGGAGCCTGACCAACGGCAGTGGCACGGTGGAGCAGAGCTTTACCTACAACGCCACGGGTGATCGCACCAGCAAGACGCTTGCCGGCCAAGCCACCGAAACCTACACGTACAACCCGGGCACGCATCAGCTCAACAGTGTCGGCGGCGTGGGTCGCAGCGTGGATGCCAACGGCAACACCACCGCGATGACGGATGCCAACGGCGAGCTGATCGGGCTGGGGTACGACGACCGCAACCGCCTGACGGTGATCACCAGCGCCGGCAACACGATTGCCAACTACCAGTACAACGGGGAAGGGCAGCGGGTGTGGCGCACGATCACCGAGCCGAGTGCGGGGCAGGCGGCCACGGTGTATGACCCAGCGGGCACCGGCAATCTGTATGGCGAGTACTTCGCCACGGACTATCGCGAGTATGTGTATCTCGGCGGCATTCCGGTCGCCTCGGCCACGGATGCGGGCAAGGCTGCGCCAGGCATCAATTACCTCTATGCCGATCAGCTAGGCACACTGCGCGCAGTAGTTAGCACCAGCGGCACGACGAACTACACCTGGCCATGGTTGAACAATGCGTTTGGCGATCAGCCGACGCAGGGTACGGGTGAGTTCTACACGCGATTCCCCGGCCAGTACTTCGACGTAGAAACCGGCCTCGAATACAATGGGGCGCGCTATTACGACTCGTCGACCGGTCGCTTCCCGCAAGCCGATCCGGCTGGACTCCGCGGTGGCATCAATTCGTATGTCTATGGCCTCAATGATCCACTGACTTACATTGATCCAACGGGTCTTGCACCGCCTGGCGCGCCACCGCCGATTGGTCCGTTCTCGCCTGATCCAGGTCCTGCTACAACCGTAACGGTTAACTATTATTCGGGCGGTCTTGGGCACGCAGGCGTCAGCGTCAATGGCGACACATCGCTGGGTTTTTACGGTGATGAAGATCAGACAACTGAATTGGCGTTTGCTTTTGGATTCAGTGGGCCAGGTTTCATTGATGAGGATCAAGGAACTCCTTCGCAGTCCGTGACATTTTATGTAACACCTGAGGATGCTTTTGAGGCACGGAATAAATTGAAGAAGCTCTTTAAAAATCCAGGGCAATACAATTTGTACAAGCGGAACTGCGCATCAGTTGCCGAGGATGTTTTGAAGAGTGCAAACATTAGCAATGTGCCAAATACGATGTTTCCTAATGCCTTGATAAGGGACCTGAGGAATTCTCAATGAATGTCAGCGATGGAAGGATCTGGAAGAGTGCGCAATGCGTGATGCTGTGCATCGTGATGGTTACCGCGAGCTGTACTGGGGATCTCCGATGGACGCAAAAGGCATCCGTGCCGGTGCCAGATGTTGGGTTTGAAACTTGCATAAAGGCCGGTATTGCAGAAGTTTCGAGCGTATCCATTACTCGCTTTCAGTACGATCGCTACATGTTGGATGTGAAGTTTCAAAAGCCAATGCCTGATGTAAGGGCATTTGTGCAGAAGAGGGATACTCCTTTCGCTGACATAGTGTTTTTGGGTAAGGGTTGGTATGAGTCGGCTGAAGAGCGATCGGAAGTCACTCCGGTTTTGAATGAACTTACGGACGCAATTAAGCGGCATTGTCTACCCGGTAAGACGGCGCCTTCCAGCTAATTGATATAACGGTTCCATGTTCTGTTTTGTGTTTGGCCAGTCATTGCCTGGCCAATATTACGACGTGGAAACAGGTCTTAACTTCAATAACAACCGGAACTACGATCCGGCGACGGGATGATATGTGCAGAGCGATCCGATCGGTCTGGTGGCGGACCTCAGCACCTACTCCTATGTAGGTGGCGATCCGTTGGACTATGTCGACCCATACGGTCTACAACGAACAAGTGTGGACATAGCGATTGAGCAAGCGATTTTACGCGGAGACGTTGCCGAACTTGAAACATTGCTAGAGGCAGCTAATCCAGAACAGGCTCAAGTAATTCAGCGAGCTTTAACTCCCGCAAGAGACCTCATCAGTGGCGGCCTTAAGCGATCGCCATCGTATGCGTCAGAACTGGAAGAGGACTTTTATGCGGAAATTTGCAAGATGTCGAAGCAAGGCGGCGATATTGGCAAGAAAGCCAAACAGATGAAAAAATTGATCGAGCAGGCGGCCCCCCTAAAAGGAAAGGGTTACTAATATGATTAATGAAACATTGGATGCAGTGCGTGATCTTTACGCCTCCAAAAGCTATGACGCCGCTCTCATTGAGTTAGATGGTTATGAAAAGGAGCACGAGCTTACGGCTGAAATGCTCTTGCTTAAGGGGCGTCTGATTCAACTATCAGAGAGCGGCGCTCGTCCCCTAGTCGAGGCGAAGCAGAGCTTTTTGAGTGCGCTCCGGCAAGACAAAGACAATGTCAGCGCATTAATCGAATTAGGTTGGTTGTGCGCAAATGTCCTTGACGAGCGCGAAGCTGGGCGTAGGTATTTTTTGGAAGCTCTCAAGAAATGTGATGCACTTCGAGACGAGGTAGCCAAAGGGCTGAAGAGTAGCGAAGAATAATTTGGGTGGGTGAGCTATGTGTCTGCGGAGACGCTTTGTCATAGCTGGCAAAGAGTCCCGGCAACTTGCGAACTCCGAACCATCTCTGACGACCATGCCCAGATCTTCGCTGCATTGATATCCGGGCTCTCGGTCTCGACCAGGCTCCTCGCCTCTTCGACAGCCTCAAGGTCGCTGCTCGCCTGAACAATTTTCACGACCTCAAGGTCTTGCTCCGCGGGTCCATCTTGTTCGACTTTCATACAGACGCGAAACGTGTTCATAACTCGCCTTCTAGAATAATGGCGGCCCAATTATTGGCACATCGACATCTCATCGGTTAAGACAGCACAATCGGTTGGGTTTAGGACACGAAAAACCCCGCCGGAGCGGGGTCTGCAGTAATAGCCAAGCGCCATCGGCGCCGTTGCGCCTTATTTGTCTCAAATCGCCAAACCTGACCTAACCACCGTATTTAAGCGACGCGGGCGAATGTCGATATAGGAGAACCATTCTTGAGAGGACGGCAACATGAGAAAGATCGTATCCATGGTTCTAGCAATCTGTGCTGTATCCGGATGCACTACCGCAGGAACCAACATGCGCCAGTGCGCTGCGCAAATGAGCATGGCTTGGCCCTCGGACAAAATCATAGACAAGCACGCAACGTCAGTCGGCAATGGGCAGCTTGTCTACGTAACTGGCACGATCACTGATGCTGGGTTCTGGAAAGAGAATGTTCCGGCGAAGGTTCAGTGCACATTTCGAGGAACACATCTCGAAAACTTTCATTGGTTGTCGCCGCCTAGCCTGGCAAATGGCGCGCAACACATCGATCAAAAGCAATGAGTTTTGCCAGGATTTTGCGTCACCCTTCGTAACGATCAGACATGAAAAACCCCACCGAGGCGAGGTTTTTTGAAGTCAACAGGTTACGGGCTCAAGCCCTAACATGCGATCGGCATCCTTTTCGAGTGCGCAGGCAACATCTCAATCAAGTTATCTGGCGCCGCTGTCAGCTAGTTGCGTAAAGACGTACCCGGATCCGCAGTACTACAACTGGTTGTCGTTCCAGAACGTCTGCACCCAGCCCATTTATGTAAGCTACATATATAGGCAGCCTACAGGCTGGGCCATGGGGGGAGGTATGAACTTAGCTCCAAACGCCCATCAAAACACAGGCAACTCTGCTCTAGAGGCCAATAACGCAGGCAGCATGCTGCTATATGTCTGCCCTGCTAACTCTGTCCCAGTAGATCTGAATGGAAATACGTTCACTACGAATGTCGCGCACTACCGATGCAAGTCGATGTAATTGACCGACGCTGATGAGAGCGATTAATTGCAATCGGTTCCATTCCAGGCATGAAAAACCCCGCATGCTCGGGGTTTTGTACATCCACTGGGACCTCGCCACTTGAATAGTCGACACACAACTGCCTAGAGGTCGGTATGCGTACATCGAACGATAACTATTGGGCGTCTTACGCTCCGTTGTTGGCGCGGTTTTTCGCGACCTCAGCTGCAGCGTCTGCTTCATCTTGATCGGACATTTTCTTCCACTTTTTAACAAGTGGCTTCAGATATTCAAATGCAAGCTGTTGCTGCCCTTCTGCTGGACTATTTACCCACTTTAGGTACGGCTCTGCTCTCTCACAAAGAGCTATGACGGCTGGACTTATTGTTTGATAAAACAGACGCTCGTCGAGGTCGCCGAATCTTATGCCGGCAGCCATGAACTCGTAGTAGTTCAACGTATACTGCAATGCATCGACCGCCCTAGCGAGCTTAAGGGTCGCCGCTGCTTCAGTTTTTGCTTTCAGTGCATCGTCGCGTCCTGAAGCATCCAAAGACAGTCCTTCGAGCGCCTCTTTTGCAGTTGCAAAACGCTCCTGAGCATCTTTCAACGCAGTTTTCTCAAACATTTGGCGAGGGACGTCATTAATTGCGTCCTTCGAGGGCAGCACTTGGCGTAGCAGGTTGTGACGCTTCAAGAATTCGGCATTCGTGCGTGTACCCATAACCATAGACATGGCGTGGGCCACCCGGTGACCACGTCCAGTGAGCTGGAAATGCACATACCAACCTGTGGAAGCAGCCCAAATTGCACCCGCAACAGGAGGGAGATCTAGGATCTTTGCTAATGGGCTAGACGCAGATCCTGCCTGCAAGTTCCCAGCGAAACAGTAGTACGCCCAATAGAACGCCACAATGAAGGCCACCAGTGCCAATGCGGAAAGAGCACAAACAGGCCAGATGCGGTCACACCCATCCTTGGCCAAGCTGTGTAGCGGCCGAACAACGCTTGCCTCTAAGAGCAAAGCACAACCAACAACACACCATCCCTCGACGATCAGCGGGTTGCTTGGGCTGCCTATCGCAATGGCGCCAATCCCCAAAATGCCAATAGCCACTGCCGCGAAAAAACACAGACGACTTAAGTCATCCATGCGTACCCAATACAGGTTGAGAACTGCTTCTTTTCTGTCCATCACGCCCCCCCAGACGCAGAAAGGGCCCCCTCAGGAGCCCTCTCAATCGCTTCTAAAAATTCGTTCTTAGCAGTCGGTTGTGCCGCGTTCAAACTTCATGATACGCCCCTTAGGCAGTCGTACGATGCGCGGAACGTCAAACAACAAACGCTAGTTGCCGCGCGGTAATTAAATGCATGCTTGGAGCCAAACTTCAATAGCCGGACCTACATACAATTTAGCGCCCGCTCGACAACGTCTTCGGCGGATCGGCCAGAAACTATAACTTCCCCGGGCAACATCGAGCAAGCGTCCCCAGTCATGAGGCCCCAACGCCGGCTGCTAAGTTTTTATTTTTAGATAGTTACAGCGCACATACCGGTGATCCGAAGACTTTCTGAATCATCTAAGTCCCACCAGCCTAATCCCGACTACGTTGCCGCCAGCGCGTAGGTTGCTGAGATAATCCGCCCACGCCTGCATGACTTTTCGTCGCTCAGGCAGATGCTGAGCCTTGTTGTAGACACCAGCCACCCCAGGCTCCTTGTGCGATAGCTGGCGCTCAAGGGCCTCTGCACCCCACCCCATCTCACCCAGCAGCGTGCGCGCCATGTGACGGAAGCCATGGCCAGTGATGATGCCTTTGTAGCCAATGCGCGCCAGCGCAGCGTTGATGGCACCGTCTGACATGTGACGCTTCGGATCTCGGGCACCAGGAAACAGATAGCGTCCACGCCCGGTCAGCTTGCGCAGCTCAAGCAAAATCTCCAACGCTTGTCGACTCAACGGCACGACGTGCGGCGGTGTAGTGGGATTTTCCTTCGCAGCCTTTTTCAACTTGCGATTAGCAGGCGGAACTGTGTACGTCGGATGCTCGCTGTCCAAGTCGAAGTGGGCCCATTCGGCCATGCGGATCTCGCCAGGGCGGCAGAACCAAAGGGGCGCCAGCTGCAGGGCACACTTCACTGAGAACGTGCCGGCAAAGCCATCGATCGCCCGCATGAGCTCACCCACCTGCTTAGGGTCGGTGATCGTCGGGTGATTCTTGGGCTGGCGCGCTGGCAACGTGTCGCGCAAGTCCGCAGCAGGATCGCGACTGGCGCGCTCGGTGGCGACAGCAAACCGAAATACCCGGCTAAGCTGGTGCCGCAGACGGTGGGCCTGCTCGATATGGCCTTGCTTGACCACATGCGAAAGCAGCGGACGGATTTCCGCTACGCCGATATTCGCAATAGGTAGCGCTCCGATCCGCGGGAAGGCATGGTTCTCGAGCCGATCACGCTCCTTGCCATATTGGCCAGGCGTCCATTCCGGTTGCTTCACCGCCAGCCACTCACGGGCAATGACCTCGAAGCTGTTGGCGGCCCGCTCCTCGCCGGCGGCCTTCTCGGCTTTGCGCTGCTCACCCGGGTCGACGCCCTGCGCCAGCAGCTTGCGTGCAGCCTCGCGCCTCTCCCTGGCGTCGGCCAAGCTGGTTTCGGGGTACGTACCTAGTGCCAGCCGTTTTTCCTTCCCACCGAACCGATATTTGAGGCGCCAGAGCTTGCCGCCAGCCGGCGAGACCTCCAAATACATTCCCCCACCATCGAAGAGCCGTTTTGGCTTGTCGGTGGGTTTTTCCGTGCGAATCCTGGAATCGGTAAGCGGCATGGCATACCTCAGAGGGGGCATGGCTGATTAGCCGATCTGGGGGCATCGCCTTCCCAGACTGACCACATGCCCCCAAGAATGCCCCCGCGTGCCCCCGGATTGCAATGGATGAGATTGGACAATATCGGACAGCCGGAAGCCCGAAACCCTTGGTATGATCAGGTTTCTTGGACTTGGCTGGATGACGTTGGATGCGTATATGGTGGCTATGGGTGGACTCGAACCACCGACCCCAGCATTATGAGTGCTGTGCTCTAACCGGCTGAGCTACATAGCCAAAGGGTGCGCCCTCCGATGGATCGGAATCGGGCTGGATTCAGGCGGGGCGCGGCAGTTTAATCGCGACGCCCTTGCGGTTCAAGTGGTTGGCTTGCCCCCACTTTGTGGGCTGTGGTTGAATCGATCCCAAGATCCTATGCGCTGACGCCATGGCAGGCTTCGCCGATAGGGCTCGAGGAGGTTGGATGATTGACGTTGATGGCTACCGTCCGAATGTTGGCATTGTGCTGCTGAATGCAGACGGCCGGCTGTTCTGGGCGCGCCGCGTCCATCGCGATGGCTGGCAGTTCCCCCAAGGCGGCATGCGCAGCGACGAGACGCCTCTGGAGGCCATGTACCGGGAGCTGCAGGAAGAAACCGGGCTGTCTCCTGAGCATGTCGAGGTCCTAGCCGCCACGCGCGGCTGGCTGCGCTACAAGCTGCCCAGCCGCTATATCCGCCATCATCAGCACCCTACCTGCATCGGCCAGAAGCAGGTCTGGTTCCTGCTGAAGCTGGTCGGCGGCGAGGATGCGCTCTGCCTGGACGCCTGCGAGAAGCCCGAATTCGACATCTGGCGCTGGGTGGATTTCTGGTACCCGGCCGCGCATGTGGTTAATTTTAAACGAGATGTCTACCACCG
>OUNK010000086.1_pt1 | contig 12354 bp, 11 predicted proteins | sample 1755341 | NCBI WGS metagenome assembly OUNK01 (sample SAMEA3914788, study PRJEB12502) | metagenome | biome: forest; material: soil | place: Canada | collected 2011-07-03 | depth 0.1 m | reverse complement strand
TCCGGACTTGGTCAAGACACTGCGACAGGACTTCGGTCCGATTTATGGACTCGTTAACAACGCCGGCGTGAGCTTTGAAGGGCTCCTCTCTCTGATGCCCACGTCTCAGATTGAGCAGCTTGTGCGTGTAAATATGCTCTCGCCAATAGTACTGACCAAGCATGTAGTGCGTTCGATGATGGTTGATGGAGGTGGCCGCATCGTCAATATGGCGTCCATTACCGCCTTCACCGGCTATAGCGGCCTCGCAGTATACGGAGCGACGAAAGCATCGATAGTTGGCTTTTCCCGATCGATGGCACGCGAGGTCGGCCGCATTGGGGTGACCGTGAATGCCGTCGCTCCGGGCTTCATCGAAACCGACATGACCCACGGCCTCAATTGCGAGCAGCGTCAGAAAATTGAGCGCCGCAGCGCCCTGAAACGTCTGGCGGAGATCGACGATGTGGCAAATGCGGTCGAGTTTCTTCTCAGTGATAAAGCGAAGAACATCACAGGGACTGTACTTACCGTCGATGCGGGGAATACAGCATGATTGACCTTAAAACGACGGCTCCTCTCAATGCGAACGGCTCTTCTGCCCAAGCCTGGTTGCGTGCTCTGGAACTAACCGCGCCTATTCCCCGCAACCGCGATCGCATAATGTCCACGGTGATCGAGGAACTCGCCGCACGCTCGGGCGATGCACCGGCCTTGCTCTCAGACCGCGAGCGCTTGTCCTATCGAGGGCTCGCCGCACGCTCCAACCAGTATGCGCGCTGGGCGCTCGAGCAGCGCATCGCTAAAGGCGAAGTCGTCTGTCTGTTGATGACGAATCGGCCGGAATATTTTGCGATATGGCTTGGCATCACGAGTGTGGGCGGGGTGGTTGCGTTGCTCAACACCAATCTTGTTGGTCCCTCGTTGGCCCATTGCATCCGTATCGTCGCGCCTACGCATCTGATTGTCTCCGAAGAGTTTGTCGATGCGTTGGCTGCCGCGACGCCAAGCCTCACGATGCCCCCAGAGATCTGGGCCCACGGCATCGAACATGCATCCTACCAGCGTATTGATCTCGACGTCGAGCGTCGGTCGGGTGCGACGTTGAGCAGTGAAGAGCGAAGGCCGCTGGCCATCGACGATCAGGCTCTTTACATCTATACCTCTGGTACTACGGGGCTGCCTAAAGCTGCCAACGTTAGTCACGCTCGTGTCCTTCAGTGGTGCCACTGGTTTGCCGGCATGATGGGCGTTGGAGAAACGGATCGAATGTACAACTGCTTACCGATGTATCACAGCGTCGGCGGAGTAATGGTGCCGGGTGCCACTCTCGTTGGCGGGGGCTCCGTCGTCATTCGCGAAAAATTCTCGGCCGGCCAGTTCTGGAGCGATATCATCCGCTGGGACTGCACAATGTTCCAATACATTGGCGAACTCTGCCGCTACTTGCTTCATGCCGCACCCTCCCCAAATGAGGGAGGCCATCGAATTAGGATGGCCTGTGGCAATGGGCTCGCGTTCGGAGTTTGGGACGCATTCAAGGCCCGCTTCCGGATTCCCCAGATTCTCGAATTTTATGCAGCCACCGAAGGCGGCGTTTCCTTATTCAATGTCCAGGGAAAACCTGGCGCGATCGGACATGTTCCCGCATTTTTAACACATCGCTTCGCGCCGCAACTGGTGAAGTACGATGTCGCAAACAACCAGCATATCCGGGATGATCAGGGATTCTGTATTCGTTGTGCTCGAAATGAAATTGGCGAAGCGCTCGGCAAGGTTATGGACGCTCGGACCGACGTAGGCAGTCGATTCGAGGGTTACACGAACGAGCAAGCATCAGACGAGAAAATCCTCCGCAATGTCTTTGGTCCAGGGGACGCCTGGGTTCGCACCGGCGATCTTATGCGACGGGATGAGAAAGGATTTTTTTATTTTGTTGACCGTATCGGCGATACGTTTCGATGGAAGGGCGAGAACGTTGCGACCTCGGAAGTCTCAGAGGCAATATGTGCATTTCCATGTGTCAAGCACGCTAATGTCTACGGTGTGGCAATTCCCGGAACCGAAGGCCGGGGCGGTATGGCTGCGCTGGTCACCGCACATGAGATGGATTTACGGGCGTTTCGGAAGCATCTCATCTGCCGCCTGCCGGCCTACGCGCGCCCTATGTTCCTGCGAGTCCGAGATGACATTGAAGTGACTGGCACTTTCAAGTACTCGAAAGCCGATCTAGTCCGACAAGGCTATGACCCTGTCGCCACTACCGATGTCATTTACTTTAATAGTCCGGAATCGCAATCATTTATTCGGCTCGACAAAGCACTATACGATCGCATTCAGCTTGGACAGATTCGGCTTTGAACTCCACCCAGGCCATTCACAATTATAGCTATTCTCATTGACAACACGGATGCATGTTATTTCCGAGTCAGGCAACAATTCATCGAATCCACTACTGATAGCCACAATTGCCTCTGATGTTGTCAGGAAGCGCGCCGGATGAAATCACAAGACATGATCGATTCGAGACATGACTCAGAGAGGCGTCAACGCGGCCTCTCCAACGCTATCCCCTTTAATCTCCCTCCTTCACGAGGCCTTAATGACGCTGCTAATGCGTGGCGATGCATCGCAGACATTCGATCTATGATCACGGCATCAGCCGAGCGATTTGCGAGCCGACCCGCGCTGAGCCTCGGAATGCGGGTTTATACTTACGCCGAATTGTGTTACACGGCGAATAGATTGGCCTCTCTCCTTACAGAAGCTCACGGTGGGACACCACGGCGCGTGGGAATCTTGGCATCCCACAGTGAGACTTCTTATGCGGGAGTCATGGCATGCCTATATGCTGGTTCCACCTTTGTTCCACTAAATCCACGGTTCCCCATAGAACGAACACGCAACATGTGTGAACAGGCCGATTTAGATGCGCTGCTCGTTGACCCAGAGTCACTATCGCTATTATCAGCCTTGCTCCCGCGACTAAGACGAGTTCCCACGATCATTATTCCGGAAACTGACACTCAGCTCTCGATGAACGTTCCTGATGGTTGCCGCATCTTTACGCAGCGTGATCTCGGCGTTGCTCAGGCCATGGTTCACGTACCTAGCATTTCAGGCGCTGACACTGCGTACCTTCTCTTTACTTCCGGAAGCACCGGAAGTCCGAAAGGCGTTCCGATAACCTACGCCAACCTTCGGGCATTCCTCGGATTTATGTCAACCCGCTATCGGCTTACACCTGACGATCGAATGACCCAGACGTTTGACCAAACCTTCGATCTTTCCATATTCGATCTACTTATGGCGTGGACGAGCGGCGCTTGTGTTTATTCGATTCCGCCTCTCGAATTGTTCGCTCCGATCAATTTTGTTAATCGTCATCAAATCACCCTCTGGTTCTCCGTTCCGTCGGTCGCCAGTCGCCTATTAAAGCGAGGAGCTCTAAGATCTGGCAGCATGCCCAGTTTACGCTGGAGTCTGTTCTGTGGAGAGGGGTTGCCCAGCGTGACGGCAGAGGCTTGGCAGAGTGCGGCACCGCAGTCTGAACTAGATAACCTATATGGACCCACCGAGCTCACGATCGCATGTTCGGCTTATAGATGGAATCCCGAGTCTTCGCCTGCGGACTGTATTAATGGATTAGTGCCCATAGGGGAAATGTTTTCGGACCTTTCCTATGTCATTGTCAACGATCAATTCGCCGAGGTGGAGGCTGGCGAGGTAGGGGAACTGTGTGTTACGGGCCATCAAATGTTTAGTGGCTACTGGCGCGCGCCGGAGCTATCTATGGACTGTTTTTTGCACCGAAAGGTATCGGACGGAGGAGCAGTCAAATATTACCGAACAGGCGACCTCGTCTCAAAACTCGGCACAAATCTCGTCTACCGTGGACGGAAGGATACACAAGTCAAGATCTCAGGCTATCGCATTGAATTGGGGGAAATCGAGGCTGCGCTCCGTCGCGCTGGCTGCGTCGAGGCAGCTGTCCTCGCGTTTCCGGCGGAATATCCGGAGTTCATGGTAGCGTTTGTGTCCGGGAACAACGACACGGACGCCATGTTCAAGTCGCTTCGAGAATATCTGCCATCATACATGTGGCCAAAGTCTATTGTCCCGATGAACTATCTACCTCTGAATAGCAATATGAAGATCGATCGTGCAAATCTCCGCAACATCGTTATCAACGCCATCAACCAATGAGAGGATTACCACCTAGACCATGCTCAACCACTGGCTGGACCTACCTACAGCAATGCGCACTCCGAGCATGACAGGGACAGTCTAAACCGCTACCGCTCTGGTCAATCGCAAAGCCAATTGCGCGCCTCGCGCTTCCCTACTTCTCGGTCTAAACATCTGGGAATCTGACCATCTAGCCATAGCATAAGCCTCTGCAATTGATAGCATCGCCGTCACGCGACGATCCGGATTGCCTGGGACCGGATAGTCGTTTTGTCAATTGCGATCTAAGAGAACGCTGACGAAAGAAGGATTCGAATGCTCATTGATGAACTCCGAGGCCATTTTGCGAGGCTAGAGTCAGAGATCGAGAGGGGTCCCATAGTTCCGAATGTAACTCCGGAAGAGATCCGGAGCCATCTCGCGTCTCACTATGACTTCACGAAGACGATGGCTCTGGAAGAGGTTGTCGCAGACGTAGAGAAGATGTTGCGGACGTGGCAGGTCCAGGTCACGCATCCACGTTACTTCGGTCTCTTCAATCCCAGCGTGACGCTGGCATCTGTCGTTGCGGATACCCTAGTCGCAATGTACAACCCCCAGCTGGCGAATTGGCGAACCTCGCCCGCCGGAAATGAGATCGAGAAACACACTCTCGGTTGGCTCGCCAAGAAATTTGGCCTCCCGTCCGATGTCAGTGCCACCTTCACAGCCGGCGGGTCGGAAGCTAATCTTTCAGCGGTCGTTGTCGCCTTGACACGTGCTTTCCCCGACTATGGTGAACGTGGACTTCGACATCTCGCCGCCACGCCCACGATCTACCTGACACAAGAGGCGCATCACTCATTCAGCAAAATTGCACATATGACAGGACTAGGGAGACGAGCATTGCACATTGTAGCCACCGACTCCTCTTTGAAGCTAGATACTGATGATCTTAAAAGATGTGTTGCCCAGGATCGAAAGGACGGATTCACCCCGTTCATGGTGGTCGGTGCTGGCGGTACGACGGCAGCTGGCGTGATCGATCCTTTGCAAGAGATAGGACGCCTTTGCCAAGAGGAGGGCCTATGGTTCCACGTAGATGCCGCGTGGGGCGGTGCCGCGATCATCTCCGAAAGTCTTAAGCACTATCTCGTGGGAATCGAGACTGCGGATTCGATCACCTGCGATGCGCATAAGTGGTTTTCAGTTCCGATGGGAGCCGGGATGTTCTTCTGCCGCCATCCTGACGCCGTCGCAGAGACCTTCCACGCTGAGGTTTCCTACATGCCGAGGAAAACGGACCACTCCGTCGACGATCCGTACACGACATCGACACAATGGTCCCGCCGCTTTATTGGCCTGAAGCTCTTTCTCGCGCTGGCGCAGATGGGCGAATCCGGCTACATCGAGATGATCGAACACCAGACGAGGATGGGACAGGTATTGCGCGAGTCTCTGAGGTCCTCTGGATGGAGAATTGTCAACGCGACACCACTGCCGCTTGTATGCTTTACGCGAGACGGACTCGACACTACCCGGTTTCTTGCAACTCTGCGGGAAAACCAAATTGTATGGATGTCAGAAGCGTGTCTCAGTGGCACTCCGGTCTTACGTGCGTGCATCACTAGCTACAGAACAACCGAGGCTGATATTCGCTGGGTAGTGAACGAAATGAACCGTCTCATCTACAAAGACGTTGACCAGGACACTTCGATGACCGAAGCAGCGGAACCTGCACACGCGAGAAACGGATGACCATGAGACAAGACACGATTGCTATTCACGGTGGCTATGAAATCGATCCAACCACCAAAGCTGTAGCTGTACCAATTTATCAAACGGTCTCCTATGCGTTCGATAGCGCTGACCATGCCGCCGCACTATTCAACCTCGAGGCTGAGGGATATCGATATACACGTATCGGGAACCCGACGACTGCAGTCTTGGAAAGACGGGTCGCGGCGCTCGAAGGAGGAATCGATGCTCTGTGCGTCAGCAGCGGACAAGCAGCGGTCAACTATGCTGTCCTTAACGTCTGCCAACTGGGAAGCAATATCGTCGCGCTTCCGCAACTTTATGGAACCACGCACACCCTGTTCTCTTACGTTCTGCCAAGCCAGGGGATTACTGTCCGATTTTCCGACTCGGATCATCCCGAGTTGATGGAACAACTGATCGATGACAAAACGTGCGCTATCTACTGCGAAAGTGTCGGCAATCCAGCAGGAAATGTCTGCGATATCGAGGCGCTTGCTCAAGTCGCCCACAAACACGGGATACCACTCATCGTCGACAACACGGTCGCCTCGCCAATTTTACTGCGGCCGATCGAACACGGGGCCGACATAGTGCTGCACTCTCTGACGAAGTTTATTGGTGGGCACGGCACGACGCTCGGCGGAGCCATCGTTGACAGCGGCAATTTTCCTTGGAAAAAGCACGCTTCGCGATTTCCAATGTTCAGCCAGCCGGATGCCTCGTACCACGGGTTGGTCTACACGGATCACTTTGGAAAAGGCGCATACTTAGGGCGATGCCGTAGTTTTTACCAACGCACAACCGGGGCCGTCCTTTCTCCGCTGAGCTCTTTTCTGTTGCTGCTGGGAATCGAGACACTTCCGCTGCGGATTGAACGCCATGTAGAGAACGGCAAAAAAGTAGCCGAGTTTCTGAGAAATGACCGCAGGGTTGGATGGGTCAATTACGCGGGTTTCTTGGATAGTCCTTATCATGCATTGGTACAGCAATATATGTCAGGCCGCGCCTGCTCGCTGATGACAGTCGGCGTCAACGGGGGCTACCAAGCAGCGATCAAGTTTCATGACGCATTGAAACTAGTGACGCGACTTGTCAATCTGGGTGATGCCAAATCATTGGTATGCCATCCGGCTTCGACGACGCATCGTCAAATGTCAGCCGAAGCGAGACGAAGTGCGGGAGTCATGCCGGAGATGATTCGGCTCAGCATCGGGATCGAGCACATCGACGATATCATCGCAGATCTCGACCAGGCACTTGACGCAGCGAGCGTATAGATTCGCTGACACCAAGTAGCTCATGCCGATAGTTTCGGAGGGACGCTTATGCCTGTGTCTGTCGATTTCGCGTATTCGAGTTGCAGGGGGACCGCGCGAACGAACCTGCGCCGCGACAAGCCGCCTGCAACTTTCCCAAACTGCCCGAGCAATTGCGTCACGATCGGAGTGATTAACAATATGCCGGATGAGGCGCTGGAGGCAACTGAACGCCAGTTGTTTTCGCTCCTCGATTCGGCATCTGAAGGCATACAGATTCGACTGTCGTTTCACGGGCTTCCGAACGTTCCCCGGAATGACTTGGGCGCACGCCGTGTCGGAAACTTTTATTCCAGTGTCGAGAATCTTTGGGATAAGCATCTCGACGGACTCATAGTGACCGGTAGAGAACCTCGGACGTCGGACCTGAGAGATGAACCATACTGGGACAGCTTTGCAGAGGTCGTTGAGTGGGCCAAAGATAACACCTACTCGACGGTCTGGTCCTGCTTGGCTGCGCACGCCGCAGTTCTGCACATGGATGGGATTGGCCGGGTCAAGAGCAATCACAAATACTTCGGTGTCTTCGAGTGCGACCGGCTGTCAGATCATCCGCTGACGGTACATGCACCATCATGCTTCAAACTTCCACACTCCCGTTGGAACAGTTTACCCGAAGATGCATTGACCGCTTGCGGATATAGCATACTCACACGATCCTCGGATTCGGACGTTGATACATTTGTTAAGAAGTACAAGAGCCTTTTTGTATTTCTTCAGGGTCATCCAGAGTACGACACCAATAGCTTGCTGCTCGAATACCGCAGGGATGTCGGCCGTTACCTCCGCGGAGAGGCAAAGACCTATCCGTTGATGCCAAGAGGCTATTTCGATGAAGGAACTGCGATTGCGCTGACGACGCTGCAGAACAAAGCGATGTCACCCACGAGCGACGACTTACTTGCGGAGGTCTCGGCTACATTGAGAAACTCGCGAATCGAAAATACATGGCGAGCGACAGCTACATGTCTCTACAGAAACTGGCTGGACTACGTATGCGAGCAGAAGAGACTTGGGTTGAAGGGCCCGGCACCTGCTGCGCAAACGCATGGGATCGATGGCTTAGGGCGAACATTAGCCACAACGGGACTGCTTCAGATATCTATCCAAGGCACAAGGCCGGATTCGTAAGGGGAGAGAACCTGTTACATGCACGGAGTCTCTTCATTGGAACCAGGAATCCTGTCGGAGTCTCCTATATCCCCATCGGCAGCTCCGTTGACTCTTAAGCTTGGCCGAGAGCTTGGCGTCGAGAACCTGCAACAAATGAAGGGGAATGGTCATCGACTTCCTGGCCACACTGTGCGGTCGAAACGTTTTGGTTGGCCGTCGCTTGCGGATCGAGCCCGCAAGCCAGCCTTGGTAGATTAGGCACCTGGGCAGTTCGATGGATCAGAAGTTGGTCATCTCAAGTAATGTCGTGAACAACAAGGAGTCTCGTTCTATGTCCTCAGCCCTGGCAACACCTACGGAGATCAACGTCGCTCTTTCGACTAAGCTTCTGATCAACAATCGCTGGGTTGCAAGTGAATCCGGCGAAACCTTCGCGACGATTAACCCCTCTACTGGCGAGGAGATCTGCCAGGTTGCAGCAGCCGAGGCCGGCGACGTGGAGAAAGCCGTTCACGCGGCGCGGGCGGCATTTGAAACAGGGACTTGGCGGAAGATGCACGCGTCGGAGCGAGGACGCCTGCTCTATCGGCTCGCGGATCTTATCGAAAAGAATACCGACGAACTTGCCAAGCTCGAGTCCCTCGACAACGGCAAACCTGTTTCCGCGGCAAAAAGGGTGGATGTCGCCAAGACCGTTGCCTGCTATCGTTATTTCGCTGGCTGGTCCGACAAGATTCAGGGAAAAACCATTCCCATTGACGGCGACTTCTTTTGCTACACAAGGCATGAGCCCATCGGCGTAGTCGGACAGATCATTCCCTGGAATTACCCCATGCTGATGCAGGCGTGGAAGCTCGCTCCGGCGCTGGCCACCGGAAATACAATCGTCATGAAGCCGGCTGAGCAAACCCCTCTATCCGCGCTGCGCGTTGGGGAGTTGATTCTGGAGGCGGGCTTCCCGGAGGGCGTCGTCAACCTATTGACGGGATTTGGCCCCACAGCGGGTGCAGCAATCGCGAGCCACATGGACGTGGACAAGGTGGCATTCACTGGATCCACTGAGATTGGGCGCCTGATCTTGGAAGCCGCGGCAAAGTCCAATCTGAAGAGAGTCACTCTGGAACTGGGTGGAAAAAGCCCGAATATCATATTCGCGGACACGGATCTTGACGAAGCGGTAGAAGGAGCTCACTTGGGAATCTTCTCCAATCAGGGCCAAATTTGTTGCGCGGGCTCAAGAGTGTTCGTCGAAGATAAGATCTACGATGAGTTTGTAGAAAAAAGTACTGCTCGCGCTCACGGACGTGTAGTTGGAGACCCGCTCGATCCTAAGACGGAACAGGGTCCGCAGGTAGATCAGGTACAGTTTGACAAAGTGATGGGCTATATCCAATCGGGGCAAAGTGAAGGCGCTACACTCGCCTGCGGTGGCGTGCGCGTCGGAGAGCGTGGCTACTTTATCCGTCCGACTGTATTCGCCGATGTCCAGGATGATATGAAGATCGCCCGCGAAGAAATCTTCGGCCCCGTGATGAGCGTCATCCCGTTTAGAAATCTCGATGAGGTGATCGCTCGCGCAAACCGAACAAACTATGGATTGGCAGCCGGCGTCTGGACACGCGACATCAAAAAGGCGCACGCAATCGCGAATGGGGTGCGCGCTGGTACGGTATGGGTGAATTGCTACAACATCTTGGATACCCGGGCTCCGTTCGGCGGGTTCAAGCAATCAGGAAATGGGCGCGAGTTAGGCGAATATGGACTGCAGCAGTATTCCGAAATAAAGACTGTCATCATCAGGCTCTGAGCGATGGATTGGAGGCAGCGGCGCGTCGGTCGGCCTGATCCGGGGCGAGTGGCTCTCCGGTGCCCGCACCGAGGTCGGTATCGCCGCGATGGCCTTATAACCTCCAACGCTGGCTCAACCTCCTCGGAGCAAGCCGTCTCACCGAGGCACTTACCCCAGCCTGAGAACAAAACCAAGGTCGCAGCCACAAACCCCAAACAGAAGCGCTCCCTCACGGGAGCGCTTCTGTCGTTCATCAACTCAGGTTCCGTAACAGCCTGAACCGTCAGGCCTTCCCCAGACAACCGGCTCCTAAAACCGGATGCCGAACTTGATCGGAATATACGTCGTCTTGTTGCTGTTCGCCGGATAGAAGTCGGTCCCACCGCTGGCCAGGTAGTTTTGTCCGGCGTTGGTATTCAGGGTCGCCGCCGTCAAACCCGTCCGTTGTTGGTTGTCCACAAATACATACCGCGCCTCGGCATACAGCCGCTCGTTGCCAAACCGGGAGGGCTTGTACGTGAAGCCGATGCCGCCATCGAAGCCCGGCGCATTGCTCGTATAGTGATCGAACGCCGCGTTCACCTCGTAGTCTCCGTAGAAGGTCTCCTCGATCTGCGGCAGCGTGAACGTCGCCACCTTGTGGAAGAAGCCAACGCCGCCCACCACGTAGGCTCCATACTTTTCGCCGTTGTAGTAGGTGTAAATCGGGTCCACGGTGAACGACCACACGTGCGAGCTTCCAGCCAGCCCCTGGCCCGTCGCCCCGAAGTACAGCAAGCTCTGATTGTCCAGCGTCGCGCCCTGGAAGCCCATGTTGTCCCAGTCGAACTGCAGCACCAAGCCGAACTTCTTGTTGAAGTTCCGCCCGCCGCCGAACTGGAACGCGTAGCTCGGCGTCAGGTACTCGTGCGTGTTCCCCGTCGGAATATCAAGGCCCACCCCCCCAAAGAAGGTGTACTTATTGGATCCGTCCGCGTTATGCGACGAGTCCGCATACACCGGACGCCGTCCATAGCGCCGTGGCGGCGGCTGCGGGCTCGCATCGCCCCCAAAGCTCAGCCCCTCGGCTGCGGCCGTCTCCGCCGCACCTGCGCTGCTGCTGTAGCCCAGAGCGCTGTCATCGACCGCCAGCGGAGCATCGCTCGCGGCCAGAGACGCCAGAAACGTTGGGGATTCAAGAACCACCGGCTGCGTGTCGGCAAACAGGGACCCGGTTCCCGCCGCAACATGCTGCTGCGCCTGCAGACCAAGGGTGACGACACCGGCAAAAAGGGTGACGGCTGCGGAGTTGCGGAGAACGGGAAAAAATCGGCTGTAACGTTGCATCGATAGGACTCCTCTATGGATACGTTCGTGTAGCGAAATTAACGTTCATGTAGCGGCTTGAACCCAGCTGCGCGCCGATTGTTGTGCCGCCATCTGTTTTGACGTGAAAGAGCATGGTTTGGACTACCACTCTACACGAGCAAACCGCCAGCCCTCGAGCGAAGTGCCCGAGGCGCTGGCGGTAGCGTGTGTCCGTTGCAGGCTGTTGCCGCCGGCCGCCGCGCTTTAGTGAATGTCGAACTGCTCCGGGTGCAGTGCCGGATCGGACTTGATCAGGATCGTCTTCCCAACCATCTCCTCCATCTCCTGCAACCACTTTGAGCTGCCCGACTTCAGTTGCTTGACCACATCCGGATGTACCCGCAGCATCACATCGCCACGGTCCAGGTGCTTATGCATCTTCCGCATCTCGATGTAGATGTCGTTGCACACCGTGATCGGCGACTTCACCATGCCGGTTCCCTGGCACACGCCGCAGGTCGTCGACAGCGTCCGCTCGAGCGACTGCTTGACCCGCTTACGGGTGATGGCAACCAGACCGAAGTCATTGAACTGCAGCACCTTCGACGGCGCACGATCCGACTTCAACTCCTCTTCAAGAGCGGCCATCACCTTGTTCCGGTTCCTCCGCTCATCCATATCGATGAAGTCGATGATGATGATGCCGCCCAGGTCACGCAGCCGGATCTGGCGCACGATCTCGGGGATCGCATCCAGATTGGTCTTCACGATCGTGTCCTCGAGCCGCGCCGTCTTGCCGACGAACTTGCCCGTATTGATGTCGATCGCCACCAGCGCCTCGGTCTGGTTGATCACAATCGATCCGCCCGACTTCAGCCACACCTTCGAGCGCAGCGCCTTGTTGATCTCTTCCGTTATCCCGAACTGCTCGAAGAGCGGCGT
>OUNK010000163.1_pt3 | contig 12362 bp, 8 predicted proteins | sample 1755341 | NCBI WGS metagenome assembly OUNK01 (sample SAMEA3914788, study PRJEB12502) | metagenome | biome: forest; material: soil | place: Canada | collected 2011-07-03 | depth 0.1 m | reverse complement strand
ACCCCCTCCCAACCTCCCCCTACTTCGCAGGGGGAGGAGCCCACTCCCGCAAGGAGGGGAGGACTGGGGTGAGGTGCTCTCGAGCCTCAGTGTTTCGGTGGCGGAGGCGCCAGCACTTCGCGATTGCCGTTGTGCTGCGGCGCGCTGACCACGCCTTCCTGCTCCATCTGTTCGATCAAGCGAGCAGCGCGGTTATAGCCAATGCGTAAATGCCGCTGCACGCCGGAAATCGACGCGCGCCGCGTCTCGGTCACGATGCGTACGGCGCGGTCGTAGAGCTGCGCTTCCACATCGCCGCCCTCTTCGCCTTCCTGCGGCAGACCTGCGTCGTTGATGAACTTGCCATCGCTGGTCGCCTGCACTTCTTCCAGCACGCCTTCGATGTACTGCGGCGCACCCTGCGCCCTCAGCCAGTTGACCACGTTGTGCACTTCATGGTCGTCGACGAAGGCGCCGTGTACGCGCTCTGGCGTGGCCGTGCCGGGCGGCAGGTAGAGCATGTCGCCGTGGCCGAGCAATGTCTCGGCGCCGGATTGATCCAGAATGGTGCGCGAATCGATCTTGCTCGACACCTGGAACGCGATGCGCGTGGGAATGTTGGCCTTGATCAGGCCGGTGATCACGTCGACCGACGGGCGCTGCGTAGCCAGCACCAAATGCACGCCAGCCGCGCGCGCCTTCTGCGCGAGACGTGCGATCAGCTCCTCCACCTTCTTGCCGACGATCATCATCATGTCGGCGAATTCGTCGATGATCACGACGATATACGGCAGCGGCTCCAGCGGTTCGGCCGCCAGATTCGGCATCTCGGGATTCGGACGGAACAGCGGATCCAGCAGCGGCTGGCCGGCGTTCTCTGCGTCCCTCACTTTCTTGTTGAAGCCGGCCAAGTTGCGCACGCCGACCGCCGCCATCAATTTGTAGCGGCGCTCCATCTCGGCCACGCACCAGCGCAACGCGTTGGCGGCTTCCTTCATGTCCGTCACGACGGGAGCCAGCAGATGCGGAATGCCCTCGTATACCGAGAGCTCCAGCATCTTTGGGTCGATCATGATCATGCGCACGTCTTTCGGGCTGGCCTTGTACAACAGGCTCAACACCATCGCGTTCACCGCGACGGATTTACCCGAACCGGTGGTACCGGCCACCAGCAGATGCGGCATCTTGCCCAGATCGACCACCACCGGCTTGCCGCCGATGTCCTTGCCAAGCGCGAGCGCCAGTGGCGATTTCTGTTGATCGTATTTGTCGGAGCGGAGGATTTCCGATAGGAAGACGATCTGCTTCTTGGCGTTGGGAATTTCCAGGCCGATCACGTTCTTGCCCGGGATCACGTCGACCACGCGCACGCTGACCACAGAGAGGCCGCGCGCGATGTCTTTGTCCAGGCTCGATACTTGACTGCCACGCACGCCGGCGGCCGGCTCCAGCTCGAAGCGCGTGATCACGGGGCCGGGGTATACGCCGACCACTTTCGCCTCGATGCGGAAATCCTTGAGCTTCAGCTCGACCTGGCGCGAAAGCACTTCCAGCGTTTCTTCCGAATAACCAGGGCCCTGCTCCGGCGCCTCATCCAGCAAGGAAAGCGGAGGCAGCTCACCGGGCTGTGCGGCGCCGACAAACAACGGAATCTGCGTTTCTACGCGCGCGCGTTCGCTCTTCACCACCGGCGCGGCAGGTGGCTCAATACGCACGGGCTCGCGCTTGGCCTGTTTGATGGCCTCGGTTTTCTTCACCACTTCGCGTTCGGCGCGTGCCTGGTGCGCGGCGATCACTTCAGGCGCTTCGCGCAGTTTGCCGCCGAACCATGCCGCGAGCTTCAGCACGCCCTGGCCGGTCAGATCCATCACCCGGAACCAAGACAAGCCCGTCGCCAGGGTCACTGCAATCAGAAACAGTGCCAGCAACAGCAGGGGCGCACCGTTTTCGCCGAAGGCGCGTGCCAGGCCATGACCCACCGTGCGGCCGATCACGCCACCGGCGCCCTCCGGCCCCATGGTGCTGTCGGGAAAATTGATCCAGCACAGGCCCGGTGCGGTGATAAAGAAAAACACCGAACCGATCAGACGCAAGGAAGGCTCCCACGGTTGCACGCTGCGCATACCGTGATTGCGCAGCACTTGCACACCAAGGAACAGCAGCAGCAAGGGGAAAAAATACGCCACGCTGCCGAACAGGAAGCGCAGCAGGTTCGCGATGTACGCGCCCACCATGCCGCCTAGGTTATGCACGTGCCCGCTGGTATCGGTATGAGACCAACCCGGATCGGCAACGTCATAGCTGAGCAGGCAAACCAGCAGGTAAAGCGCCAACGGCAGCAGCAGCAGCGCGCCGGCCTCGCGCAGGCGTCGCTTGAGCTCTTCGCTCAGGCCCGCCTTTTCCTTTTCTTTTCGAACGTTCGCGCTACGCGCCACCGGGGTCAGTTTCCTTGCAGGATTTTTTTATGGAGCACCCGAAGGGTAGAGGGTGCGCGACGCAGTTTAACAAGGGGAGGCTAAGTAGCTAGGGGATACGTGCAAAAACCTGCGTAAATCGCGACATAGCCTCGATTTTGCTTGCCTTCCCGCGATTTATCGGGCGTTTCGGCCAGAACGGTCGACTGCCCCGCCCCGACATTCCCAGGTCGCGCCTGGCGCGGCGCCGACGATACGCAGGCGACCTTTTGGTCTGCGGATACCTTGAATAGACCCCGCGACTTCCCCATCCTTGCGGATTCACGGATTGTTCCCGCCGCCGAGGTGAAACCAACACCGCGGCTGCAACGAAGACCCGTATCAAGTCGCCAGCAAACTCCTTAAGGATTCTAGCAATGACCACCCCCAAACACAGCCGCCTGCTGATCCTCGGTTCCGGCCCCGCCGGTTACACCGCTGCGGTCTACGCTGCGCGCGCCAACCTCAAGCCGACCATGATTACCGGCATGCAGCAGGGTGGCCAATTGATGACGACCACGGATGTGGACAACTGGCCGGGCGATGTCGAGGGCCTGCAGGGCCCCGCGCTTATGCAGCGCATGGCGGAGCACGCTGAACGCTTCGAAACGGAAATGGTGTTTGACCATATCCACACCGCCGATCTCAAACAGCGTCCATTCCGCCTGAAAGGCGATTCCGGCGAATACACCTGCGACGCCCTGGTCATTGCCACCGGCGCCACCGCCAAGTATCTGGGGATCGCCAGCGAGCAACACTACAGGGGCAAAGGCGTGTCGGCCTGCGCCACCTGCGACGGCTTCTTTTTCCGCGACCAGGATGTCGTGGTAGTCGGCGGCGGCAATACCGCGGTCGAAGAGGCGTTGTACCTGGCCAATATCGGCCGCAAGGTTTATTTGGTTCATCGCCGCGACAAACTGCGCGCCGAGAAAATCATGCAGGACAAACTGTTCGAGAAAGCCGAAGCCGGCAAGATCGAACTGGTGTGGAACCACACCATCGACGAAATCCTGGGCGATCAATCGGGCGTGACGGGCGTGCGCGTGAAGGACATCAACAGCGGCGTGACGCGCGATATCGAAGCCACCGGTTTCTTCGTGGCGATCGGTCACACCCCTAATACCGGCATTTTCGAGGGCCAGATCGAGATGCATGATGGTTACCTCAAGATCCGCACCGGACTCGAAGGCATGGCGACAATGACCTCGGTTCCCGGCGTCTTCGCGGCGGGCGATGTGGCCGACCACGTCTATCGTCAGGCGATTACTTCAGCAGGTTTCGGATGCATGGCAGCGCTGGATGCGGAACGCTGGCTGGATCAAGGCAAACCGTTGGCTTAAACCCTTGGACGGCGCGGGCAGTGTTCACTGCCCCGCCGCATCCGCGATAATCCTCGCGTGATCGAAGCACGTTTCCACGACAACATCGACGACATCGAGGGCGCAGACTGGGATGCGCTATGCCCGGATGACAATCCGTTCCTATCGCACGCCTTTCTCGCCGGCCTCGAACGTACTGGCTGCATTCGGCCCGATTGGGGCTGGCAGGCGCATCACCTCGGCTTGTATCGCAACGGCAAGTTGATCGCCGCCGCTCCGCTGTATCTGAAAGGCAATTCGCACGGCGAATTCGTGTTCGACTGGAGTTGGGCCAGCGCATGGGAACGCGCGGGTGGCGACTACTACCCGAAGCTGCTCAATGCCGTGCCGTATTCGCCGGTGACCGGGCCTCGGCTGCTCGTAGGTCGCGATCCCGAACAGGCGCCCGCGTTGCGGGAGTTGTTGGTGCAGGCCATGCGCGAACAAGCCGAACGCCTGCAGATCTCCTCGATCCACGCGAACTTTCTGGATGATGCCGATCTAGCCGCTTTCGAAGACGACTGGATGGCGCGCAGCGACGTGCAATTTCATTGGCGCAATCGCGGCTATGCGGATTTCGACGCGTTTCTCGCCGCACTGAACCACAAGAAGCGGAAGAACATACGGCACGAACGTCAGCGCGTCGCGCGGCATGGGTTGCGTATCGGCATAGTCGGTGGCGCAAACCTCAACGCCGAGGACTGGCGCCGCGTGCACGAGCTGTATGCCACTACGTTCGATGCGAAAGGCAACCACGCCGCGCTCACCGAAACGTTTTTCCAGTATTTGCGCAGCGAACTTGGCAATACGGTGCAAATAGCGCTCGCATATCAAGGTGAAACTATGGTCGCCATGGCGCTGTTCCTGCGCAGCGCGATGACGTTATACGGTCGCTACTGGGGCGCATGCGTTGATCTGCCCGACCTGCATTTCGAGCTGTGCTATTACCAGGGCATCGACTACGCCATCGCACAGGGTCTGACATCTTTCCAACCCGGCGCACAAGGCGAGCACAAACTCGCGCGCGGCTTCCTGCCGGTCCGCACGCACTCGCGCCATTATTTGCTGCATGAGGGTTTCCGCAGTGCCGTACGTCGCGCGCTTGCGCACGAACGTGAAGGCATGGACGCTTATGCCGAAGAACTGCTCGATCACTCGCCCTACGCCGAACGATGATCCGCCTGCCCTTGCTCGATGGAAACGTTCCGGATCGCTTCCCCGATCCGCGCACCGCACTCGTCGAGCCCAATGGCTTGCTTGCTTTCGGTGGCGATCTTTCGCCCCAGCGTCTGCGATGGGCATACGCGCATGGCATCTTCCCTTGGTTTAACGAGGGCGATCCAATCTTGTGGTGGTCGCCCGATCCGCGTTGCGTATTTCGCGCCGATCAACTGCGCCCCAACCGAAGCCTGCGCCGAGCCATGGCAGGTACAGCGTGGCAGGTCACGGTGAATCAGGCGTTTCGCAAAGTGATGGAAGCTTGCGCGGCGCCAAGACCCGATCAAGGCGGCACATGGATCAGCCCTGCGATGATCGACGCCTATGATGCGCTACACAACATGGGTTGCGCGCACAGTGTGGAAGTCTGGGACGACGACCGCCTGATCGGGGGCATCTACGGTGTCGCCATCGGACGACTGTTTTGCGGCGAGTCGATGTTCAGCGCATGCAGCGGTGGATCGAAAATTGCGCTATGCGCTCTTGCCGCACTATTGCGCAAATGGGATTTTCCGCTGATCGACGCCCAGGTCAGCAATCCGCATCTGCTCAGCCTGGGCGCTGAAGAGATACCGCGCAGCGCATTTCTGCAGCATGTCGCTGTGCTGACATCGGCATCGTTCGACCAGCAACGCTGGCACTCCCTACCGGCGATCCCCGCGAACCGCTTGCTGGACGACAGCGACCTTAGTGGCTGGGGTTGAGCGCGAGCGTTTTCAGCACCGGGTAATTGTCCATGAAGAGCTGCACCAGCTTCGGATCAAGCTGACCCCCAGCGGCCTCGCGCAAATAGTTCAGCACGTCTGCTTCCGGCCACGCCGGCTTGTAGACGCGCGAAAAACTGAGCGCATCCCACACATCCACCACACTGAAAATGCGTGCCGCCAGCGGAATCTCATCGCCAGCCAACCCCTGGGGATAACCCGTGCCGTCCCAGCGTTCGTGATGGCTGTAGGGAATGGTGCTGGCGTCGTGCAGAAAATCGATCCGCTGCAGCATGTCGTGACCGATCCGAGGATGCGTGCGCATTAAGCGGATTTCGTCGTCATCCAGCTTGCCGGGCTTGATCAGGATCGCGTCCGGCAACGCCAATTTGCCGATGTCGTGTAGTAACGCGCCGAACTTGATATCACGCAAGGCATCGCCTTCCAGCCCAGCCAATCGCGCAAGCCCCAACGCCATGCGCACCACACGCTCAGAATGATCGCTGGTTTCCTTATGGCGCGCATCCATCGCTTCGACCAGTACGCGCAACGCTTGCTCATGGCTATCGAGTAGACGTTGGTTGGCTTCGGCCAGGCGATGAACCGTGCGGCCTATCAACCAGTACAGAAGCAACCCTGTACTCAGGACGAAGAACCAGCCCTTGAAAATCTGGTACTGGACGATCCGGTGAGGATCATGCACAAACATTCCAAGCAGCGTGCCGGAGAACCAGATCCAGGCTGCGGAAACCAAAACATAGATACCTGCGGTGCGCAGCTGCGGGCTTAGCGTCACGACCAGCCCTCCCCCGGGGCGCGTCCGATGAACAACATTCTGCCATCGGCAAAGGCATGCTCGATGTGCGGCTATGCGCAAATCATCCAGTACGCGCCGTGAATTTTTGGGCTACGCGATCATCGAGGATGCCAACGAATTCGTTCGCGATGCAATCGCCGCATGCTGATGTGGGTTGTTTTGACTCGTCGGACAGGTTCGCCACGCAATCCATCGCCGCGACCGTCAAGTTTTCGACGCCATCGTATTTAACGCCGCAAGGCCGCCTGTAGCAGACGACGCTGCAATCGATCCCCCAACTTGACGGGAGCAGCTAGATCCATGCGGTCCAACGCCGCGCCTTCTTCTGCTTTCGGTTGGCCGGGTCGCAATACCGCCTTCAGCAACTGCCACCGTCCCTTCCAACTGGTGCTGGCACTCTTGAGCCAGTTCAACGCCGGCAACAAACGTTGCTCGATCTCGGTGAAATCGCTGCCGAACGGAAAGGGCGGCAACCCACCCTTCCGCGCCAGAGGCGCAAGCGCCTCGCTCAACTTCTCCGGAAGGTGCAGGCGCCACGCATCGGGAATCTTGAAATCCGCGGCCAGCTTGCCGTGGGATTTTGCCTCGGCCGCAAGCGCATCGATAAAACGCGCATCGCTGATCGCCAACATGGCCTCGATGCACTCGCTATCGCTCTTGCCACGCAGATCAGCGATGCCGTATTCGGTGATGACGATGTCGCGCAGATGACGCGGGATGGTGATGGTCCCGTAGCTCCAACGAATATTGGTTTCGATGCCGTTCTTACCTTTGCGTGTAGCACGCAACAGCAAGGTGGAGCGGCCATCGTTGAGTTCGTGCGCCATCGCCACGAAGTTGTATTGACCGCCTACGCCGCTGACGACGTGGCCATCCTCCAGCGCATCGGAAACCGCCGAGCCGAGCAGGGTCGCCATCATGCAGGTGTTGAAGAAACGCGCGCCGCGCCGTTGCAACATGGCCAGTTGCTGGTGGTCGCCGTAGAGTTGGTTGACATTGGAAACGCGGCACATGTCGATCGCATCCGGATCGCTGCCAGCCGTCACCTCCAGCCAGTCGTAGAGCTCACGCGTACCCAGGAAGAACGCACCGCGCAGGTAATGTCCACCAGGCACGTCATTCGCCAAGCGACCCGTGCTCGCAGCGCGCTCAAGCGCCAGATTGTCCCAGCTGCGCCGCTTGAGAATGCCCGCCTTGGCGAGGTACATGAAACCATCCATCACCATTTCGCTGCAGCCGTACAACCCCGCCTTGAAACTACCCAGGCCACCTAGTCGCGCGGCCAGCGTGTGCGTACTGCCGCCGCGATCCAGGGCAAGCAGCGCCTTCCGCCAGGCGATATTGTCCTGATGCCGCAGAAGCAAGCCCTTGACCAGCGCGTCGGACAACGCGCCGATCCCGATTTGCAGGCAACCGCCGTCCTTCACCAGCGCGCTGGCGTGCATTCCCAGTGCGTACTCGACGGTATCTATCGGCAGGCGTGGCAACGCGAACAAGCGTGGCGAAGAAGGCGGCGCCAGCTCGATATCGAAGAAATCCTGCGGCACCTCCGCGTGACCGCCGATATACGGCAACTCCGGATGTACCACCGCTACACACAACGGGCGCGTTTTGCCGGCAGCTTTAACGCGATCGAGGAAATCCAACGTCAGGTCGGGATTGCAAGACAAGCTGTAACGCACGCCGGCCGGCGTTTCACGGCGCGACACCAACTGCACAAGCAGATTGATGTCCTGCACGACCAGGTCACGCGCGACATGCGTGTAATTTTGGCTGATGTAGTTGCGTTGCGCGCTTGGCGAATGCAGCAACGCGCCGGACTGCATGTAGAACTCGTGCACGGCAACGTTGGGTAGCAGGGTTCCTCGCGCTTGATCCAGCGCATACAGCGGATCGACAAAATCATCGCCGAAATGTCGCGCCAGAAAGGGACCGAGAAAGCGGGCCTCCAGTCCTGGTTTGGGCTGCGGGCGCGTGAGCGACAACGCCGTGTACAAGGTCATCGACCGCCAGGTGTCGGTTCGCATCAGGCCGTACAAAGCATTGAGCAAACCGTGCGGCTTGCCCAGCCCCAAAGGCGCGGCGACGCGCAGATCCGCACCCAGCCGCTCGACGATCAGCTGCGCACAGGCGTCGGTGTCCGTAAAACGCTGCTCAGGCGACATGGGCAGATCATGCCAGAAGCATATGGAACTGAGCATGCCCCACGCTGACCCGATGTCTATCGGCGACCGGCGCGGGAAAGCCAATCGATATACTCCCGGCATGGTCATGATTTCGCCCGTGCCAAGCCGACTGCTCGCCGAACAGGCACTAAGCCGTGCCGCGGGCGCACCGTTGGTCGGCGGCAACGTCGTGGAACTACTCATCGATGCGCAGGCCCATTACACGGCATGGCTCGCAGCGATCCGTGGCGCGCAACAACGCGTGTTGCTGGAGAACTACATCATCCGCGACGACGAGGTCGGGCGCGCATTCCGCGATGCCCTGGTCGAGCGGGCACGCGATGGCGTATTCGTCGCGGTGATTGCCGATTGGATGGGTTGCCTGAGGCAATCCGGTTCATCGTTCTGGAAGCCCCTGCACGAGGCCGGTGGGCTGGTGCGGATCTTCAATCCGCCGCAGTTCGGGCATTCGCTGGGATGGATGAGCCGTGACCATCGCAAGCAATTGGTGGTCGATGGTCGGCTGGGCTTTCTGTCCGGGGTATGCATCAGCGCGAAGTGGCTGGGTGATGCCGCACGCGACATGGCCCCGTGGCGCGATACCGGCGTAAGTCTGCGCGGGCCGGCGGTGGCTGAGTTGGAGGCCGCGTTCGCCGATAGCTGGGCCGCTTGCGGCATACCTCTTCCGGCTTTCACACCTCAACAAGAAGACGAACAGGCTGGCGGCGTCGCGCTGCGCGTCATCGCCACGCAGCCAGCAACGGCCGGCATGTATCGGCTCGATCAGATGATCGCCGCGATGGCGCGCCACACCCTGTGGCTTACCGATGCCTATTTCATCGGCGTCGCACCCTACGTGCAGGCGCTATCGGCCGCCGCACGCGATGGCGTCGACGTGCGCCTGCTGGTGCCCGGCACCAGTGACATCCCCATCGTTGCGAACATGTCCCGCTCCGGTTACCGCCCGCTGCTGAAAGCGGGCATCCGCGTGTTCGAATGGAACGGCTCGATGTTGCACGCCAAGACGGCGGTGGCGGATGGCCAATGGGCACGCGTGGGCTCGTCCAACCTCAACGTCGCCAGCTGGTTGAACAATCGGGAGATCGATGTCGCCGTGGAAGACGCCGGCTTCGCTACGCAGCTCGCCGATCAATACGAAAAGGATCTACAGAACGCCACCGAGATCGTACTGACGCCACGCCGCTATCGACGTGGCGAACGCGTACGCCGCAGCGAAGCGCGTCGACCAGAGCACAAACATCTCGGTGGCAGTTCCAGCCGCGCAGCAGCAGGCGCCCTACGCATCGCCAATTCGGTGGGTGCCGCACTGACGGAACGGCGCGTATTGGGTGACACCGAAAGCGGCACGCTGGCGGGTACCGCTGTGTTGCTTGCCGCGCTGGCTATCGTGGCGATCGCCTGGCCTGCCGTTATCGGCTGGCCTATTGGACTGATCTCCATCTGGTTCGCGATCAATACGGGCATTCGCGCCTTGCATTTGCGGCAGAGGCGCCTGCGCCGCAACCGGGATGTCGACCGGCACGATTGACGGCACCGCCGTACCGGAAATCGTTAAAATTTCCTTTTAATCAATGATTTGAACGCAGAGCCTGAGAGACAACCTGCGCATGACGCGCCAATGGGATGTTCTCCAAGCCGTTCGTGCTAGTCTCCCGCCTCCATGCACGCGCCCGACGACCTCAGCGACGATGCCGGCGGTCAACCGCCACGGCACATCCTTACGCCCAGCACGCTCAACCGATTGGTGCGCGGCTTGCTGGAAGATGCGCTGCCGCTGGTGTGGATCGAAGGCGAGTTATCCAACGTGGCCAGGCCCGCATCGGGCCATCTGTACTTCACCTTGAAGGACAGTGCGGCGCAGGTGCGCTGCGCCATGTTCAAACCCAAGACCACTTGGCTTCGCTTCAAGCCAACCGATGGCATGCAGGTACTGGTTCGCGCGCGTGTCGGTTTGTACGAACCACGCGGCGAATTCCAGTTGGTAGCCGAGCATATGGAACCGGCCGGCGAAGGTGCCCTGCAACGCGAGTTCGAACGGCTAAAGGCGCAGTTGGATGCCGAAGGTCTGTTCGCTACTGAGCGCAAACGCGCCCTCCCCCGTTTTGCGCGACGTATCGGCGTCATCACTTCCGCCACCGGTGCGGCAGTCCGTGATGTGCTGAGCGTGCTGGCGCGCCGTTGGCCGCTGGTGGATGTGGACGTGCTGCCCGTCCCCGTGCAAGGCCGCGAAGCACCGCCTGCAATCGTAGCGATGCTACGAAAAGCGGCTGCCTCTGGTCGCTACGATGTCTTGCTGCTCACTCGCGGCGGCGGTTCGTTGGAAGACCTCTGGGCCTTCAACGACGAACGCGTCGCCCGCGCGATCCATGCCAGCACGGTACCGGTAGTAAGCGCCGTCGGGCATGAGATCGATTTCAGCATCGCCGATTTCGTCGCCGACCTGCGCGCACCGACCCCGTCGGCGGCAGCTGAATTGCTGGTGCCCGATGCACTCGCGTTGCGGCGCCATCTTGAACAACTTCGTCAACGCATTGTTGCCATCCAGGAACGGCGCCTGCAGGCGCGGATCCAACGCATCGATCACTTGCTGGCGCGCCTGCAATCACAACGTCCGCAGGCCCGTCTGGCACGCGACGGCGAGCGTCTGGTGCAATTGCGGCGCCGTCTACTTGGCGCGCGACAAGCACAGTCCACGCAATGGATCGTTCGTCTCGAACGTGCGCACGCGCGCTTGCTCGCCCAGCACCCAAAGCAACGTCTGACCCTGTGGCGCCAGCAACTCGACCAGCAGGCCACAAACTTGCGCCGATCGATGGAACACACGTTGGAACGCGAGCGCTTGACCTTGCAACAAACCGCACGTGCCTTGCACGCGGTCAGCCCTCTGGCCACGCTTGAGCGCGGCTACACAATTTTGTTCGATGCCGACGGCAAGGTGCTGCGTTCGGCACAAAATGTTGCCGTCGATACGCCGCTACGCGCCCGCCTTGCCGACGGTGAATTGCCGTTGCGCGTCAGCGACGACTAGGCGCTGACATCTCACAGGATTTGAACGGGCCGAGTAGCATGCTTCGCATCTTCACCACGGAGGCGATCCATGAAGGCTGCGACCCTGTTCGTGAAAGCGTTGGAAGCCGAAGGGGTGCACAGCATCTTCGGCGTACCCGGTGAAGAAAACCTGGATTTCGTCGAAGCCCTGCGCGAATCCTCGATTCGACTAATCGTTACTCGTCACGAACAAGCCGCCGGCTTCATGGCCGCCACGTGGGGCAGGCTTACCGGCGAAGCGGGCGTAGCACTTTCCACGCTAGGCCCCGGCGCCACCAACCTGGTCACCGCTGCCGCGTACGCCCAGCTCGGTGCGATGCCGATGCTGATGATCACCGGCCAGAAGCCGATACGCACGCACAAACAAGGCATGTTTCAGTTGGTCGACGTGGTCGACATGATGCAGCCGCTGACCAAGTACACGCGACAGATTGTCTCGGCGGGAACGATTCCCGCGCGTGTTCGCGAAGCATTCCGGCGCGCGGAAGAGGAACGCCCCGGTGCCGTGCATTTGGAACTACCCGAAGACATCGCCCGCGACGATGTCGATGACGCGATCCTGCTACCCACCGAATACGCACGCCGCCCCTCCCCTGACG
>OUNK010002023.1_pt3 | contig 12395 bp, 6 predicted proteins | sample 1755341 | NCBI WGS metagenome assembly OUNK01 (sample SAMEA3914788, study PRJEB12502) | metagenome | biome: forest; material: soil | place: Canada | collected 2011-07-03 | depth 0.1 m | reverse complement strand
GCAATCTGGCTCGGCATGTAGGTGGCATCGCCGGACTCCGCATCCGGCCGCGCCTGCGACCGCCGGAGGATGTGTTTGTGCCGTCGCAGATGCGGTTGCAGACCGTTGATGCCAAGCAGGGATGCGGAGATCGCCGCCGGAACGCTCGGGGCGGAGATGGCCGAGGTATATTCCTTCCCGTCGGAGGTCACCCGCGCGAAGCCGACCTTCAAAGCATGGCTGACATGAGCGACCGTGCCACTGAGGAACAAGACCATGTGGTGATCGTCCTGGCGGACGATGGTCAGGCCCTCGCTATTCGCCCAATTGACCGCCGCCTGATAATCGGAGGCGAGCGGCTCGTATTTCTGCGCCATCTCCGTCGTCGAAATACGTTCGCCTTTGGCCACGCGCTCCTGCAACTCGGCGAAGTTCCTCATCTGGAGGGCCACCTCGAACTTGATCGGCGCTGTGCTTTGCGCGGCGGTCAGCGAGCTTTGTGAAATGTAGGGGCGGACAATGCCGTTCGCTGTCGCCTGCTGCCCTACGGATTTGACGCTGTTGGAAAGGACAACGGGAGTGAGATCCACCGCTTGCGCGGCGACGCCCGAGGCGATCAAAAGACCGGTCGCGGTAAAAAAACCAAGGCACCGAGCGGAAGTTATGTTGAACAAGAATAATCTCCTGGGCTTGTGTCGAGGACAGTAAACTTTTTGAATCGATCTAAACAGGAAATTCCAGCGTCATGCCTCGGACATGTTCCCGTTACCTGTCCTAAAATGTCGGATTTGGTGAATATGTTGATGGAAAGCCTGTTTCTTCAGTGGATTGCATAGCCCATGCCAAGAGCAAGGATTCCTGATCTCGAGAGAATAGATTAAATCTTCGCAATCGAATTAGAGATCAGCACCTTGGCATTTTTCGGCAATATGTACGGTATATCGGCAGTTTCTACCGTACCATTAAGCGCCTCTTCCCTGATAATTCCTAAGTAGGGATGGCCTGCCTGCTCCTGGCTGCCTCATTTTACGCGGGCAAAATCTCCACCTGGGCGAAGAGACTCGAATTCTGGTGCGACTCGAACTGGCCACTGAGCGACGTGCGACCGCCGCTGTGGGCATCGCCGAGCGCGGTAAGATTCACAAGGGCATCGAAGAGAAAGCTCGTCTCGCCCGGAGCAAGCCCCGCGGCGGCAAAAGGAATTTCCGCATGGATTTCGTACCCAGCCCCCTTCGGGTGCGGACTGATCCGCGCACGGATGCTGGCCATGGGCTTGAGTTGGCGGTTGAGCACCCGGACCTTGCGTCCGCCAGCCTGGGGAACGAGAAAAATCTGGCAGATGTCACAGCCCTGGCTGAAAAAGAGTTCGATCTCGGAACCTTCCCAGGGACGCGCGGCCGGGGCGATCTTCGTATCGTCGACCGCGAGCCGAACGGTGATCGTCTGTTTCTGGATGGCGATGCTGCCCTCGGCCGCCGGGAAACCGGCCAGCGTGAGTTCAAAGGGTGCGCCTTCTTTCCCCGCCGCGGAAAGAATTCGCCGCTTGCGGATGATGCAATCGCGGGTGAGGAGCTCGGGCGAAGCGGAGGAAAGACGAACGGCAAAGCCTTCCTTGGCCATTTCAGGCCGGGACAGGGAGATCTTTTTGCGGACCGTCTTTCCGGCAGGCACGTGGACGCGAAGAGGCGTTGCGCGACCGGAAGAACCGGAGCCAGGCGCAAGACCTGCGCAATCGACCGTGAGGTTCGCCGTGAACGGCTTGGGGCGCGGGTTGCTCAGGACGATCTCGGCTTCCAGCTTACCATTCGCACCCGCCTTTTTTTGCGGGCTGACGTTCGCTTCCGCGAGGATACGGTCGCCCGTGCCCGCATACGCCCGGCCGGTGCCGGGAATGGTTGGCGCAAAATCGCCGAGCAGGCCGTGCTTCTGGTGTTCGGCGATGAGGTCGTCGCACATGGCCCAGATCTTGTCGAGCGTGAGCACGGTTGCCGTGTGGGGATCGAGCATGACGGCGTGGTAAATATGCTCGCGCTTGCCGGTGAGCGCCGCTTCGACGGTAAGGGTCTGAACGTTGATGTTCGTCTGGCAAAGCGCGGCGAGTTGCGGCGGAAGCACGCCGATATGGGTCGGCTGAATGCCCTGGGCATCGACCAGGCAGGGAAGCTCCACGCAGACGCCCTCGGGAAGATTTTCGATCAGGCCAGTGTTGGGGACATTGCCGTAAATCACGCGCGGTGTGTTGGTTTCGCGCGAGTGGATGATGAAGGCGCCGTATTCGTGCGTTTGGAGGTTGACGATGATCTTGCCGTCCTGCCCAAGGAGGTTCGCCTCGGTCTGTTTCCATGTGCGCATGCCCGACTCGCAGCGGCGCAGATATTCGTCAATCGGCACCTCAAACTGCTCGATCACCTTTTTACCGTGGTGGATGAAATAGGGGACATATTCGCTCTGGTGCTCGCTGGATTCGGTCACGAAATAACCGCTGCGGCGCATCATTTCAAAGCGGACCCGGTCCTGTTTGAAGCCGGGCTGGTTGAACAGCTGGAACAGAAGCGGATAGGCATCCTGGCCGCGATATTCGAACTTCAGGAAAAAGGCCATGTGGTTGATGCCGGCCACAAGATAGGTGATGTCCTCGTAAGGCAGGCCAATGTAGGAGGCAAGCTGCTGCGATGTACCCTGCACGGAATGGCAGAGTCCAACATGGGGAATGCCCGTGGCGCGGGCGACAGCGGTGCAGTTCATCGCCATCGGGTTGGTGTAATTGAGCAAGAGGCAGCCGGGCACGCCGAACTCGGCGATGTCCCGCGCGATACCGGTCATGACGGGAATCGTCCGCAGCGCACGGAATACGCCGCCGACACCGAGCGTGTCGCCGATGGTCTGGAGCAGGCCGTACTTCCGTGGAATCTCGAAATCGATCACCGTGCCCGGCTTGTAACCGCCGACTTGCACCGTGCAAATCACATACCGGGCACCCTTGATTGCCGCCCGCTGGTCGAGTGTCGTGACAACTTTGGCCTTCACTCCGAGAGCAGCGATCATCCGGTTGGCCATGAGCCCGGCCACCTTGAGCCGGGCCGGATCGATGTCCATCAGGCAAAGCGTACAGTCGGAAAGCTCCGGGAATTGAAGGATGTCGCCGATAAGGTTTTTGGCGAACACGACGGATCCGGCCCCGATCAAAGTGATTTTCAAGCTCATGCCATGAGACTCCCAAATCAGCTTCCGGCTACAAGTTGATTGTTGTGATCTTGTCTAGTCGATTTGTGATATTTGTGATATGAATCGGCCATGAAACTCCCGATGGAGGGCCTTCTTCAGGTCTCCTTTGGCCACTTGGACGAGGTTCGGATGTCTCCCCGTTACCAGTGGGACAACAGCCGGCGCGGAGAAGAACCTTTTGTGATCTTGCAGTGCACACATCGGGGTGAGGGGACTTTTGAACTCGACGGCAAATCCCACCTCGTCCCTCCAGGGCACGCCTTCATTGCGCTTCTTCCCGAGAACAGTCGCTATTACTATCCGGTCGGCGTCCGCGAGCCCTGGGTCTTTTCCTGGGTCAATTTTTACGGTGAATGGGCCGTCCCGCTCTGGACGGGCCTGCGAAACCAGTCAGGGCCGGTGATCTCCCTGCCGCCCCCGGCGCTGCGGCTGCTCCGCCGCCTGATCGCGCGCACCAGAAAGAGAACCTGGGCCGACCCCTACGAGGCAAGCCGCGCGGCCTACGAATTCTATCTGGAAACGCTGCGGCACGCGCCCCGGCCACGCGCGACCCGGCCCTTTCAAGATGTGATCGACTATTTTCACGCTCACTACCAGGAAGGTGTTCGCATGAAGGAAGTCGCCGCACATGCCGGCATGAGCCGTGAGCATTTCACGCGCCTCTTCGCCCGGCAGATGGACTGCGGGCCGGCCGCCTATCTGCGGCGCATTCGACTCGAGGCCGCCGCCCGGTTGCTCCGTACGACCGACCTGCCCGTTACTGAGGTAGCCTTCCGCAGCGGCTGGGCTTCCGCGACCAAGCTCGATTTCTTTTTCAAGCGCCACTACGGCCTTCCGCCGCGGGATTACCGGAAGCGACCGCGCACAACACGGCTTAAATGATTGCGTTCAGCCCCACAGCGAAGCCGGAGGGATGCCTCCACCCGCTGCTGATCGGGATAAATGGCTCTCGACGAAGCTCGGGAGGAAATCTCTGCAAAAGTCTCTTTTCAGCGTTTTGTCATCCTTGAGACTCGGAAGCGCTGGGGCTTTTTGTGCTGATAATGAACTCGCTAAAAAAGGCGTCATGAGGAGCCAGTCGAAGCAAGGACCTCTAACTATTCCGCTTGGGCCGCGCCGCATGAGCGAATAGTTAGAGGTCCTTCGACGGCGCCAAGACAAGCTTGGCTGGCTCAGGATGACTGGCTTTTTATGGAGAGGCTTTCGCCTCGGGGAGGCCGCGTTTGGCGGCTCCCCGTTCCCTCGTTCCCAAACTCCATTTGGGAACGCAATTGTCGGCGCAACTCCGTTGCTGTCTCTGCTCGAGAGATACCGGGGCCGGCAAGGGACTTGCCTAAACAAGTGTGTTCCCAAATGGAGTTTGGGAATAAGTGAAACGCTGGTTTTTATGTGCGAAAGGACTTGGTTCATGAGGAGCTTGTCGAAGGATCAGTTCGGCTTCCCCGATTTCAAGAGCGACGGAACTGATCCTTCGACAAGCTCAGGATGACAGAAGTTTTAAGAGAAGGACTTTCGCAGAGATCTCGGGAGAGGTTTGAGATTCGGCAATGATTTTGATTGGAGTAGAGAACCAATCCCGCTCCTCTCATATAGAAGCCTCTAGGGCCATTCGTTCGTTCAGTCCGGATTCTTAATTAAGGATAGTTTTGTTTTCCGAGCAACGAAGAGGTGGAAGACGCATGTTCAGGTCTAATTCGCCGTGAGCCCGCCGGGACCTGATGCTCGTTTCGGATATATATCCGCGATCATAAAGAGCGGGCTAAGGCGTCGTTAATCGATTGTTTGGTTATTAGTAAAACTAGAATTGATGTCGTCAATAGTAGTCGCCTGCAAGATAAGTAGCGTCATCGCAAGCCTTGCTGTCTATGCCGGCCAAATTCACCGGCCAGGTATTACCAACCCGAAGCCAGACCATAAGATCATGAAAACAATTGTAGCCATTACCGCGTTCGCGCTTCTCGTATCAAATGTTGTGGCCGGGACTTATACCATGACCCCGGAGTATATGAACCTCGATGTGTCGGACGACCATACTATTACCGGGCACGACCTCAGGGTCGGCCTTACCACTACCGAGGGCTATGGACGCGCTGCGGTTTTCGTCTTTGCCATGCCGAAAATTCCCTTTGGTGAAACCATTACCGGCGCCAGTCTCACGTTCAATGTGGCGGATGTTCAAGGCGCTCCCACCTTCAACGGCGATCTCTACAGCCTCGGAACTTCGGCTACTGGTGATCCCATCTACCAAGATTACTATTCGGGAGTTTACAATGGCAACACCAGTGCGGATGCTTACAATAGCAACCCCAATGGGCCAGCGCTTCAGGAGGGTTTTCTCACGCCTTCAACATCGGTGGGACCGGTTTCCGCCAATGCAACGGGGAGCGCTGCCATTGCCTCGGACATTTCGTATCAAATGGCGACGGGAGCCACTCAGGGCTCGTACTATATGCTGAGTCTCAATCCTAATATTACCGCCCCATGGAATGCCAATGAGGGTTGGGACATCCGTGCGGAGCAGGATCCCGCGGGGCCGCCTTCGCTGAGCGTCACGACGACCTCAGGCGTGCAAATGGGCCGCGTTTTGTTGGAATATTGGACAGGAATCGCCGGTACGACGGTCACCAGTTTGCCGCCCGGCTCGCCGAATCCGACCATACCGAGTTCGCGCGAGTACCCCACCATCATGGAAATTCCGCAAGGCATGGCCGGCAATTCCGCGGACCGGCTGCGCGGTTATTTCCACGTGCCGGCGACGGGCCCCTATATCTTCGCCATTGCCAGCGACAATAACTCGGTACTCTACTTTAGTACCGATGGCATCCCAACGGACGCCAAACCAGTCGCCTCGGTGACGGGTCAAAGCGGTTATAGAACATGGACCCTCTCGACCCAGCAATACGCCGTTAATTTGACGGCCGGACAGGTCTGTTACATCGAATCCCAGCACAAAAATGGAAGCGACGGTACATCCAATATGTCGATCGGTATGCAGGGGCCGTGGACAAACGCAATTACCGTCATGCCGACCACCGATGTTGTGCCCTACGATGCAGGTGTTCCTTATAGTGCGAACGCGTTTGCGAGCCTGGTCCAGCCGTTCACTCACCCGCGACTGATGATGTCCCCGGCGGCTGTTCTACGGCTGGCCGCTGAAATCAAGTCAGGAAATGCCAACCAGGTCTTCAGCTGGAACAAGATCGTAACCGTTTGTACCAACCAGACTACAGGCATCGCTACCCAGGATGATATGTCCATGGGCGATAATCCATTGAAGAGTCCCTTGATCAACTACAAGAATCCCGGGGTCGCCCAAACCGCCACCCCGCCGGCAGCCGGCCCCTTGCTCAATTCCGCGCGCGATCTTCAGAATCGCATCTACGTTCTTAGCCTCTTCTATCTGGTCGAGTCGCAGTTGAGTCCGTCCGATAAAAATATTGGCCTGGCCCTTCAGCAAATTTATGCCGAATGCCAAGCCGCAGCGAAATGGGGCACGTTCAACGGTCAAAACGGGGTTTGGGATGTCAACGCCGGCAGTGGCGGACTCGACATCGCCGAAATGACCCACGCTTTTGCTATTGCCTACGACTGGTGTTATAGCGGATGGGACCAGACGCAGATCAATTTCTTCGTCGATACGATCTCAGTAAACGGTCTTGCTCAAATCGACGGCGGTGACGGCACGAATGGTCCTTTTGGGATGCAGGCAAACCAGTTGGGGCGCTGGCCCTACGCTAATCCCACCATCGAAGGTAACTGGGGAGTTGTCTGCAACGGGGGAGCTATCTTGGGCGCCCTTGCCATCCTCGGCGACGAGACGACGGGCAGTGGGGGTACTCTCGGCACCAGTGGCGATACCCCCCAGGCAGAGACCGTTCTCAATACGCTTATGCCTGCGCTGCCGACCCTTAACTCCATGGCGCAGTTTGCTCCTGATGGAGGCTGGACCGAGGGACCGGGTTACTGGGACTTTGCCGTGAAGTACGTGGCTGTTCTTGATGCCAGCCTGGAAACTTCGGCGGCCACCTGCTTCAACATGGATAAATTGAGCGGAATGGACTCCACAGACAGTTTCCTCATGTACGATACGGGGCCGACGGGGCTCACTTATAATTTCGCCGACTCATTAGAGTCGAGCTACTACGTGCCCGCGCAACAGTACCTGGGTCTCAAATATAACGAGCCGCTTTATTCTTATCCCGAGAACATTGCCACGGACTTAAAGGGGCATTATCCCACCGACATGCTGTGGAACGATACCCGCGTTCAGGCACCGGACGTGACTGCCCCGCTCTCCACCTACTATAGCAACATGGGCCTTATCTCTCTACGTAGCGCCTGGGGCGACCCCAACGCGCTTTTCGCCGGTATCACGGCCGGCTACAACGCCAACGCTCCCGCATTTCCACCCAGCACCGGCCCCGTCATCGAGCATGAGATGGATCAGATCGGCAGCTTCGTTTTCGACGCCCTGGACATTCGCTGGGCCACGATTTTGGGATCCGACTCCTATACCCTCCCGGGCTATTTCGATCCCAAGCCGTGGGACGCTACCAATCGCTGGCAGTATTACCGTTGTCGCGCCGAGGGGAACAATACGCTGGTGATCAATCCCAGCTTGGATGGCGGCCAGTTCTCCTACGGCACGTCGACGATAACCAGCTTTGTATCGAATGCCAACGTGCAGCAGGCGATCATCGACATGACCCCGGTTTATGCCACAACCGATGGCAATCCGCTCAATCCACACCAATCGGCCACGCCGGTGACCAGCGCTAACCGGGGCTTCCAAATCCTCCCCGGCAACGCCGGCTTCGGCGACATCATGCAGGTGCAGGATGAAGTCGTAACCTCCGGCGCCCAAACGCTCTGGTGGTTCATGAACACGTCCATAGTCTCGACCAATATTGTCATAACTGCCTGCAATCCCAATACCAGCCCGCCCACGCCTTCCACGGCGCTCCTCACCGACTCCACGGGAACGAAGCACCTCCTTATGACACTACAGAGCCCGGTTGGAACTTCCTTCCAAGCCACGCCTATGCCTGCCACGCCGTTTGCTAATGGTACCTCGCCCAACCCGAGCGGCCAAAACGCGAATACCGGCCTCGTCAAATTGGGCATCAAATTGACGACTGCCAGCACGGGAACCACAACGGTGAACGTGGTCATGGCTCCCTACACGACTGCCCAGGGCATAAATACGACTTTGCCTCCGGTTGTCCCGCTGAGCAGTTGGTAGCGCGGAGATGCGGTTTAGCTCTAACTTCCGCGGGTGCGTCAAGCGCACACCCGCGGAAGTTTTTTATAGCTTAGCCCGGAAGGAATCAACCGGCGCACCGATTTGCCGTCAAGCCAGCTCCCTTCGATTAAGATTCTCATCGGGATTTCGGGAATGCCCCGTTCATTCCGATGAATCATGCCCACCAAAATATCGACGGCGGTGCGCCCGATCATCGGCCCATTCTGATAGATGCCGGCAAATTCCGATCGCTTATCCGATAGCGTCAGCCCGGCCAGGGCGTAGTCGTTCCCCGCATCATGTCCCATTTTCTTCATCCATTGTTGCACCATGTACGGAATCGTGATGATCGCTTCAGGCCGGTGCTGTTTGTACCAGGCCTCAAATTGCTGGAAGGCCGTTGGAGCACTCCAGCCGGAGATCGATAAAAAGGGAATCTGCTGATTTTTGGGGAAACGGCGCTGCTCGGAGAGAAATCCGCCGGAGAAATTATGATCGGTCCGCTCATCGAACGGATGCTCCAGCACGCATCCGATGCGGCGGTAACCGAGGGATCGCAACTTGCGGACCGCCGTTACGCTGGCACGAAATTGGGCGTCGGTTACGAGGTGGAAGCGGGGCCGGACCAGGCTGAAACCAAACGTAACGACGGAGAAATTTCCCCAATCCAAATTCAGATGTGCCCGGCTTCGAGACTGGGGAGCCAGCAACATTCCCTGGATGTTGCGGGCGCGCAAAATCCTGGAAAGACGGTCCACGGTGATGCCCAGGGTCTCGATGGGAAAAACTTCCAGCTTATAGCCGAGCTCCGCGCACCGCTCCAGGGCTCCATTCCAATAGTCCTTGAATCCAGGTTCGATAAAAGGTTGCCGGGCTGGTTTCCAGTCATCGATCCAGGCCAGCGTCCCTTGGTGAACGGAAGCCCTGGCGGAATGCCGATAGGCCACCAGCGATGAAAGCATGGGATCGGGCCGGTAGCCGATTTGCAGCGCGATTTCCTCGATCCGCTTTCGAGTCGCCTCCGGGATTCGGGGATGCGAACGCAGCGCCAGCGAGACCGTGACCTGGGACACGCGCGCAATTGCGGCGATATCCTGGTGAGTGGGGCGGCGGTGCATCCCGGTCATACCTCTAGTTAAAAATTAATTCCTCCGCGCCCCCGACGAGCTCATACCGTAGCTGGCGTGGTAAGCGTTGCGTCCGCATCGCAAGGTTGTTCCCCTGCGTGCTCATATTCCAGTGTCTCGCCCAGGACACGCACATTGCTTAGTTTCATCTTTCCCATTCCTTCGGGAATGTGCGGCTCAAATGCCGGTCGCTTCTCTTTTAGGGAAAGGCCGAACATGCCAAAGACGATTGCTTGGGCGAACGCCAGGGCCGTTCGGTTGATGGGTTGTTCCCAGTGGCTGTAATCTTGTTTGCCGGCCCAGATACACTGTGGCCAGTACGGATACTTTTCCGACCACCACAAGATTCGCCCCATCACGTCCTGCGCCAGCCGCACTTCATTCATGGAGAAAAGCGCTTCCAGCAGATTAGAGGGATCGCCAACGAAACATCCCGGGCCGCTCCAGTCCACGTCCCCGAGATCAAAGTGGCGGTCATCGGCTTTCGAGACGCTATGGACGCCAAAGGGCGACAGAAATTCTTTTGCGTTTATACGTGAGAGGATCTGCTGTTCCTGCGCGTGATCAAGAATCCCGCTCCCCAGTAGATCGAAAATTTGAATGGAGTAAACCAGCTCCGATACTCCATCCGGGTAGAGACACTTCAGCCACCCCGTGTCCTGGTCCCACAGCTTCTCCACCACCGATCGCCGGATAACCTCCGCACGTTTACGGTAGTCCTCAGCAGCAGGATCGCCGAGCTTTTCAAGCACGGCAGCCAGAAACCGATACATCCTCACGCGTTCGCCGTTGGGGCTGGGAACGAAGTGCTCATATCCGCTGGTGCGCATCTCCAACAAATGGTGATTATCGCCAAAATCAATCAATCCATCTCGCTGGGTAAACTTGCCTTCAAAGTCCTCGATAAGTTGTATCAGTTTTCGCGACAGGGGCAGGCCGCCCACCGCTTGATCAAGAAACTTCGCATCGCCCGTCCAACGAATATAGTCTTCCACCGCTTGGGCGAGTGAAACTCCATTGTAGCTATAAAAAGGCCCCACCCCCTTGCCCGTGATTGGCTCGAAAGCATAGTGCTCGTCGATCCCCATTCCCATTTGGGCGACTAAACTGGGTTTCCACTCCGCGCCTTCGACGATGGCCATCATCTTTGAAGCATTGGCTTCGCCCCAGAGGTAATTACAGAGCGCCCCGCCATTGATTCCTGCTTCGGCATAATGGGGGCTTACCGCAAAATGAGGACTCGTCCACCGGCAGAGGAAGAACGTCAGCAACGAGTGATTATAGGCAGCTTCGAGTCTCTTGTCGGATGCTTCCAAGTGCGGAGCCTTCCTCCAGAACTCATCCCAATCCTGCTCACGCTGACGCAAGCTGGCCGCGATGCTCTTTCCCTCGACGCCGGCCGGTTCAATCGTATGCGCATCGCTCGTCCGGCTGAATGAAAGTCGAAAGACAGCTTCCTGGAATTCGCCGGGCTCAAGGTCGAGCGTTTTAGCGGCGCCAGACGCCCGGGCTCCGGACCACCATGCCTGCATCAGGACATCTCCGCTGCGGTACATCCCCGGCGACACCTCCGTGGTGTCACTCTCGATGACGGGCGGATTCCAGGACCATTGTTCCGGCAAAGAATCTCCAAAGCGCAAGCTCGACCAGTTTGGAATCAGCTTCAAGCCGATCCCCTGCGTCGCCCTGTTCTTCACGCGAAACTTCAAGAACAGGGAGTCGTCCAGCGCAGAGGGAACAAGCCATGTTTCGATGTCCAAACTGACCAAGCCTTTGTCGCCATGGCGGTGGAATGTACCCTTTCTCCAAATAAAGCTCGGATGCCAACGCTCTTCCTGCAGGAGCAATTGCTGGGGGATGCTGTGTCCCGTTAAGGCGCTATCGCCAAGAGTTAGGTTATGGGATGCGATCTGAATATCCATCGTCATCGCCAGTTCGCCGGCGGCAAAGGGAGGACAGAAAAACCGCTCAATGCCAGTCACCGATCCCGGAACCCTTCCCACGGTGGATCTTCCGCTGAAGGCACGAACATGCGTGTCGGCATACCCAAGTGTCAGGGTGTCCCTGGCAAAATCGTTTAGTTTTAGCATGATGATCTATTTTGAAGAGGTCACGGTGGCTGGCGCCGTTGCCGGAACGATCAGGGTGTGCATGACCACGTGCGTGTCCGGCTCGGCCAGGTTCACGCCGAGGCGCTCGGGTTTCACGCCGTAAAGTTGCGGGCTGCCCGGCGGAAAAAAACCGACGATCGGCTCCGCCTTGTCGATGATTGACCCGTGGTCGACCGTGACTGTCGCGCGCACGGCCGAGTTCTCATGGGAAAAGAGAAAAACGCCCGGCGCTTCCTCCTTCCAGTCCCAGATCGTCACCAGCGCCGAGCCAAAGGAGGTCGGCTCGGTGAACGAGGCCTCGTCCGTGATCTCGAGCGAAGGCTTGGTCCGGTCGAGCACGTAAGTCCGCGTCAGCTTCTGCAGCGACGGCACCGGGTAGCTCGTGGTGAGGTCCATCACCAGCGTGTCCTTGTCGTCGGTAAAGTCAGTGCTGACGATCTTCCCTTGCGCGTCAGGGCCTAATTTTTGCAGCGTGTTCCCGACGTAGGGCACATCATGGCCGTACGAATTGTTGTACATGTTTTCGTAGCGGTGGGGACCAAACGATTTAGCCGTGTAGTTTTCCATGCCCGGATCGACGATCAGGGCCGCGCCGTTGCAGACCACGACGTAGGTGCCGTTGTCATTGTGGCCGTGACCGCCAATGTTGGCGCCACCCTTCAGGGCAAGACCGAGCCGAGCCGCGCCGGGGCGTTCCGAGCGGGTGATGAG
>OUNK010000080.1_pt3 | contig 12442 bp, 6 predicted proteins | sample 1755341 | NCBI WGS metagenome assembly OUNK01 (sample SAMEA3914788, study PRJEB12502) | metagenome | biome: forest; material: soil | place: Canada | collected 2011-07-03 | depth 0.1 m | reverse complement strand
TTCCACTTCCTCACCGGCTGGTTCAGCTGGTTCGCCGATGCGCTGCACCTGATCTTCACCTTGATGGCGATCTTCTGGACCGCCGGCATGGTGGCACTACCGCAGATCTTCAGCCTGCCGATGCAGTTGTTCCTGATTCCCGTCATCGGATTCTTCTTCGCCAAAGCGATCTTCGGCTTCGTGCTGTATCGCGCCCGCGTTCCGTGTAGTTGGTACGACACCATCATGGCCTCGATCGCCAGCATGAGCCTCAGCCATGCGATCGCGCGCGGCATCCTGCATGGCCTTACTCGCGAGAAAACGTCGTTCGTGGTGACCGCCAAGAGCCGACGCTTGGGTGGCAGCAATTTCGCAGCCTTCGCCCCCGTGCGCGAGGAGCTGCTCATGGCCTGCGCGCTCACGCTATGCATCATCGGCATGGCAAGGAGCACTGCATCGCACTTCACCGAAGGCCAGTTGTGGATGTTCATTCTTGCCGCGCAGGCGATTCCGTATGTGTCGGCACTGGTCGGTGCATGGATCGCCCACACCGCTGGCGACAAAGCTGGCTGATCGATGACTCCCTCTCCCCTTTGGGGAGAGGGCTGGGGTCAGGGGTCAATCTTGCGAGAGAGGCAAATTAGAAAAACCGCTTCGATTCCCCCGCTGCGCAAGCCCCAGCCCCTCGCCTCAATCCTCTCCCCGAAAGGGAGAGGAAGCGAACGCGAAGAACGCACTATTAAATAAGACCAGCCTTAATGCGCAGTCCATGCGCGACTCGCTAAGCTGCTACTTGCGATGCCGCGACGAGGATGGAACCCTGACGCATGCGCCGGATCTGCCGCCGCCACAATCTGCTTATGCTGTTGCTGATCCCCACCCTGGGCCACGCTGGGGTGAACCTTGTCGTGGACGGTGTGGACGACCCGCTCAAAGCCGCCGTCATCGCGGGTGTCAGCCTCTCGCAGTACGCCACACGCGATACCAGCGAGGCCCAGGTGCGCCGCCTGTATGAACGCGCCGATGCGCAGGTCGGCACGGCCCTGCAGCCCTACGGCTATTACGAAGCGCACGCCACCGGCAAACTCGAGCAGGTCGGCAAGGATTGGCGCGTCACCTTGCACGTCACGCCCGGTCAGCCGGTTAACGTCACATCGGTCGATGTCCAGCTCGATCCCACTTCTGCGAAGCTCGGCCCGATCCGCTCCGCACGGCGCGCTATCGAAAAGCTCAAGGGGCAACGCATGGATGATGGCGCCTATGACACCGCGCGCGATGCGATGAGCAGCGCACTCACCGCAAACGGTTTCCTCGACGCACGCCTCACCGTGCATCGCGTGGATGTGAATCGCGGTGAACGCAGCGCAGCCGTGCATCTGGCATGGGAAGCCGGCCGTCGCTATCGCTACGGTCAGATTCACTTTCAAGGTTCGCAATTCCGCGAAGGATTTCTTCAACGTTACGTTCCATTCAAGCCCGGCGACTATTTCGACCAGGCTCAGTTGCTGAAATTGCAGCAAGTGCTCAATGGCGCAGACTACTTCTCCGTCGTCAACGTGATGCCGCAAATCGACACCGCCAAGAACGGCATCGTCGACATCGATGTAGGTCTGTCGCCCGCCAAACGCACGATCTACACGGCAGGCTTGTTCGTCGGCACCGATACCGGCTTCGGCGTGCGCGGCGGCATCGAGAACCGCTGGGTGAACCAATACGGCCACAAATGGAAGAATGACGTAGTTCTGGCGCAACGGCTGAAAACCGTTTCTACGCAGTACACCATCCCCTTGCCCGGCGATAACCAGCGCAGCCTCAACTTCGGTGCCACCTACCGCGATGCGAACACGGTGACTTCGCAGTCGCGCACCCTGGAGTTGGTCGCCAACGAAAGCGAGTTGTGGCACGACTGGGTGCGCACGATCGGCGTGCATGCGCTTACCGGAACGTTCGACGTAGGCAAGCGCTCGGACGAACCGGAAGATACGCCCGGTGTCGAACACGGCAGCAGTACGCTGGTCTATGCCGAAGGCTCGCTTACTCGCAAGGTTGCCGACAACCTCGATTTCGTTCGCCGCGGCTGGTCGATCAGCTTCGATGCACGCAGCACGGCAGGCGACCTGCTTTCTTCGGCCCGATTCAGCCAGATCACCGCCGATGCTAAGTGGATTCGCGCCTTCTGGCGCAACAATCGATTGATCCTCCGTGGCAGCCTGGGCCACATCTGGACCGATGATTTCGAAGCGCTGCCACCGCAACTGCGCTTCTTTGCTGGCGGAGATCAGTCGATTCGCGGTTATTCGTTCCAGGCGATCGGGCCCGAAAACAGCTACGGCCGTGTGATCGGCGGCACCAGCCTGGCTATCGCCAGCGCGACGGTGGAACACTACTTCACCCCACGCTGGGGCATCGCCACCTTTATCGATGCAGGCAATGCCTTCAATGGCACCGACATCCACGCCAAAATCGGCACGGGCGTCGGCGTACGCTGGCGCTCACCGGTCGGCATGATCCGCGTCGATCTGGGCACGCCCGTCAACGATGCGCAACGTCATGGCATCGAACTGCATCTCGTGATCGGGCCAGACTTGTGAAGCCGATGCCGTGAACACACCATCACAGCCCACTCCCCGCCCTCGTCGCCGTTGGTTACGCGTATTTGGCCTGGTGTTGCTGCTGGTCGTCGTGCTGCTGGCCAGTGGCACCGGTTGGCTATTTGGCACAGCATCAGGCCTGCGCTTTGCGCTGGCGCGCGCGCAAGACATCACGCATGGAGCGCTGCAGGTACAACACGCGGAAGGTCGACTCGTTGGGCCGATGGATATCGCCTCCTTGCGCTACAACGATGGCGAAGGCACGGACGTAAAGATCGCCAACGTGCACCTCGATTGGCGCATCTGGCCAATGCTGTACAAGCGCTTGCATGTCATCGATCTTCGTGCGGATCGCGTCGACGTGGCGCTACCAAAATCGCAGGAAAAATCCTCGTCATCGAGCAGCTTCTCGTTAAAGCCACCTATCGCACTCGTACTCGATAGCGTGCATGTCGGCCCGATAGCCATTACGCAAGACAATCAGCCGTTGTTTGCCTCCAACCAGCTGGATCTCGCCGGCCGCTGGACCGATGACGGCATCAACGTGGATCGCTTGTCGCTACACGCGCCCGACGGTCACATCAATCTCGATGGCCAGCTCGGCATCGGCCGCCGTTATCGCGGCAAAGGTCGCGCCGATATTGCCTGGAAGATCGGCGATACCGAATATGCCGGCAGCATCACCGCACAAGGCAATGGACGCCAGGCGCAGCTTCAGATTGCGCTGACGCAGCCGATGCTTGCGCAGTTGCAGTTGAACATCGACCAGCGCAAGAACAATGCGTGGAGCGCCAAGCTCGATGTGCCCGCTTTCGATCCCAAGCCCTTACTCGGTGCCAGCTCGCTCACGCAGTTGGCGGCGAATCTGCAGGCCAGTGGCGATCAATATGGGGGCACCATCACCGGCGAGCTCGATCTCAACGACTATCACCTGTTGCTGCAACCACTGCAGGCGCGTCTCGATAAAGACTTCAAGACTCTCACTGTGCAGCGGTTGCAACTCGCTTCCCCACAAGTGAAGGGCTTGGTTGATGCAGCAGGCATCGTGCAACTGGACAGCAACCCGATCAGCGCTGATCTCACCGTTGACTGGAAGAATGTGGAGCTGCCCGCGAACCTTGTTGGCCAGACATTGGATAGCCAAGGCCACCTCGCCGCAAAGGGAAGCACCGATCGTTATCACGCCGAAGGCGGCGTCACAATTGGGCCACCGGGCAAACCGGCTAAGCTGTCACTGAATCTCGATGGCACACCTCAGCAAATCCAGTTACACACGCTGAGCTTGTTGCAAGCCCAAGGCAATCTCGATGCAAAGGGCACACTCACCTTGCAGCCTGACCTTGCTTGGCAATTCCAGGCGACGGCCGATAAATTCGATCCCGGACAATTGTTCGCCGACTGGTCGGGGCTGCTCGACGCCGACTTCGGTACGCAGGGCACGCTCACCAAGAACAGCCCGAATGTCACACTCGATCTGCGTAAGCTTGATGGCACCCTACGTCAGCGACATCTTCACGGTAGCGGCCATCTGCATCTGTCGCCGAATGAAGTGCTCGACGGTACGCTGGATCTCGCTTCGGGCAGCAGCACCGTCAAGCTGCTCGCACGCCCTGGCAACAGCAACGATGCCGATCTAACGCTCGCTGTCGCCTCACTGGGTGACTGGTTGCCGCAAGCCAACGGTCGTCTAAACGGTCAATTCCGTGTGCGCGGTAAATTTCCCAAACTCGCCGTCAATGGAAACTTGCAAGGCCAATCGCTTGCCTGGCAAGAACAAACTATCGGCGGCTTGCAGTTGCAGGCAGATATTCCCGACATCAGCAACCCCGGCGGCAAGCTCAATGTCGCAGCATCCAACGCTCAACTTGGCGGCCTGGCGTTCCACGAAATACATCTCAACGGCCAAGGCACATCTGCGCAACATCAGCTCACGCTCGAAGCACAAGGCAAGCCGCTCTCGACCGCACTCGCACTAAACGGCGCGTTGAAAGGTGCAAACTGGAACGGCACCCTCACCTCGCTAACGCTGGATGTGCAGAGCCTTCCACGTTGGCGTTTGCAGCAAGCGACGCGTCTTGGCTGGAACAACGGCAGCGCAAGCCTGAGCGAACTTTGTCTGACTGCCGGCGATCCGGTGCTGTGCCTTAGCGGGACCGACGACAAAGCCGGCAATTTGGACGTGAGTTATCGACTGCATGCTGTGCCGCTAACACTCGTTGTAGACGCCGTCGGCAATACCGATCTTCCGGTAAGCGCCGAAGGCACGCTGGAAGGCCAAGGCAAGATCCATCGCACCGCAGCGGGCAGCTTGACAGGCAACGCCGTGATTACGTCATCACAAGGTCGCATCATCTACACCGAGCATCCCGATCAGCCGGCATTGACCTATTCCGGTCTCGCGCTAAACGCCACGCTTGCGCCGGGCAATCAGCAACTGACCCTGCGCGCCGCATTGAATGACAATGGTCGACTGAATGGCCAAATCGCCGTCAACGGTGCACAGCAGGTGCTCACCGGGCAGCTCGGTTTGCATCTGGATAATCTCAACATCATTAGCCTGTTCACCGATGCATTGGCCAACGTGAAAGGTCGTCTCGATGGCGATTTCAGATTCGGCGGCACACTCAAGGAGCCAAGCGTCACCGGCCGTGCCGCAGTAACGGATTTCGCCGCAGAAGTGCCGGACGCAGGCCTCAAACTCAGCCAGGGCCATGTCACACTCAGCGCTACCGATGCGCAGCAATTGCGCATCGATGGCAGCGTGCAATCAGGCAAAGGTTCGATTGCGCTGGCTGGCGTGCTAGGTCTCGATGCTCAGACACCCAGCACTCTCACCTTGAAAGGCAGCCAGTTCACCGCGATCGACATACCGGCTGCAAAGGTAGCCATTTCACCCGATGTGCTCCTGCGACACGATGCACAGGGCCTCAACGCCACTGGCGCGGTGCTGTTGGACAGCGCCGATGTCAACCTCGACAAGCTGCCGGGCAACGGCGTGAACAAGGGATCTTCCGACGTTGTCATTGTCGATCAGCCGCAACAACTGGCCAATAACGGACCGATGCCGATCACCGCCTCGATCAAGGTCGACCTTGGTCAGCACGCTCACCTGGTGGGCATGGGTCTGGATGGACGTTTGAGCGGCGTGCTGACGGTGAACGAACGCCCCGGACGCAATACCACCGGCCAGGGCCAGATCAGCGTCAACGGCACGTACAAAGCCTACGGCCAGAACCTGCAGATTCAGCAAGGACTACTGCTGTTTGCCAGCACGCCGATCGACAACCCCGGACTCAACATCCGTGCAGTGCGTAGCCTCACACCCAACGCCACGATCGACGAAGGCCAGCAAGTGGGCCTGATGATTTCAGGCACCGCCCAACGACCGGTATTGACGGTATTTTCCAACCCGGTGATGGAGCAGTCCGATGCACTGTCTTATCTGGTGACCGGCAAGCCGCTGTCGCAGGTGAAGGGAGGCGAAGGCAACATGGTCAACGCTGCCGCACAGGCGCTTGGTTCGGCCACCGGCAATCTGCTGGCGAAGAGTATCGGCAGCAAGCTCGGCATCGACGATATCGGCGTGTCCAGCAGCGATGCATTGGGCGGCAATTCCGCTTTCACCGTGGGCAAATATCTCTCGCCAAGGTTGTACCTCAGTTATGGCGTGGGCTTGTTCGAACCAGGCCAGGTCATCACCTTGCGCTATCGCTTGAGCAAGCGCTGGAGTTTCGAAGCGCAGAACGCTACCGACTTCAACCGCGCCAGCCTCAACTACCGCATCGAGAAATAAACGCCGCAACGCGCCATCATGACTTGTGCACGGAACACGCACACGCTTGCGGGTGATAGCGACCGGTAGGCTCGACCATGCCCTGCTTGCCGTACATGTCGTGCGGCCGCGCCCAATCGCCCAGACTGTGGTACGGGCCGTTCTCCGCCCTGCCCTTGGGCGTTACGTCGAAAAATCCATAGATGCCGAGGAAGCGTTCGCAGCCGCGCCCGAAGGCGGAATAGGTGTGAAAAATATCGCCGTTCTCGTCTTTGTGGAAAATGCTGTCGCCAGAAAGATCCTCCAGGCCTGGATCGGTTTCACGAAAATTGTAGAACCCTTTTTTCGCCTGAACTTCTTCGGCTGTGTATGACACGTTGAAGTCATAGTTGAAATCACTGTGATACGAGGAGACAAACGGAAAGCGCCAGCCCATCTTTTTGCGCAGTACCTGGATTTCCTCGATGGGCGCGCGTGCGATGGCGACGTAGGAAAGATCATGGTTCTGCATATGAACCAAAATTCCCTCCAGATGATCCACCTCCAGAGCGCAACCTACGCACTGTTGCTGCTGACCGGGCCCCATCATGAAGTGCTTGACGAAGAGCTGGCTGCGGCCGTCAAACAGATCCGAGAGCGTTAACATGCCGAAAGGGCCATCGAACTCGTAACGCTTTTCGACTTTCACCCACGGCAACGCGCGCTGCTCGGCACTAAGCTGATCGCCCAGCTTCATATGCGCCTTTTCCTTGGCGAGCAACGCGCGGCGTGCTTCCAACCATGCTTCGCGCGATACGACCTCATGATTCATGACTGTCTCCCATGTCATTGACTTGATAACGGCACCTGTCTTCGTGCGCGTTATTCCGTGACCACGGCGTGCTCGCCTACCGATGCATGAGGCGTGCGCAAGAGCACGGCCCCAAGCAGCGCGCCAAGCGCCGCAAAACACGCGCCCAAAAGAAACGCCGATTGATAACCGCCCGTGAGCGCAAAACTCTGCGCACTGCCTGCCGTCAACAACGCCTGCGTGCGTGCCGCGGCAAAACTGGCAAGGATGGCCAGGCCGAGCGAGCCGCCCATCATGAAGGCAGTGTTGACTACGCCCGATGCCAGCCCTGATTCGGAAGGCCCCACATCGCTCATTGCCGCCAGCAGTACTGGATTGAACGCGATACCCGCGCCCAGACCGAGCAACACCATGCCAGGCATGATGTCGGGCAAAAAATGCCCTTGCACCGGCGCGCGCGAAAACAGCAGCAATCCACACGCTGCCAGCAGCAGTCCCACCGACAATGGGCGACGAATGCCGAAGCGCATCACCAACTTGGCCGAAAGCCCCAGCGAGAACACCGCCATGATCAAATTGGCCGGCAGGAACGCCAAGCCCACTTCCATCGGCCCATAGCCCAGCACCAACTGCATATACAGCGCCGACAGAAAGAACCACGCGAACATCGCCGCCGCCCACAGCACACCCACCACATTCGACACAGCCAGATTGCGCAGCTTGAACAACCGCAACGGCATCAACGGCACATGCACACGCGTTTCGATCCAAAGAAACGTCACCAAGAGTGCCAACGCCACAGCGAGTTGCCCCAGCGTGCGCGGCGACAGCCAACCCGACTGACTACCATTGACGATCGCGTACACGGCCAGCATCAATGCAGCCGTAACCGTGACAGCACCGAACACATCCAGATGCCGAGAAGCCGCCGTTCCCGGCGCGGCCGGCAGCAGACGCAAGGACATCAGCATCACCGCGGCGCCAATCGGCAGGTTCACCAGAAACACCCAATGCCAGCTCAGGCTGCTGGTGAGCACACCACCCAGCATGGCGCCGAGGCTGCCACCACCGGCGCATACAAAACCGTAGACGCCCATCGCCTTGGCGCGATCGGCGGGCTCGGTAAAAAGATCCATGATCAGCGACAGCGCCACCGCAGTCACCACTGCCCCGCCCAGACCCTGCACGCTACGCGCCACCACCAACGCACCTTGCGTGGTGGACAGCCCGCACGCGAGCGAGGTCAGCGTGAACAACGCGATGCCGAGCAGAAATAGGCGTCGATGCCCATAAAGATCGCCCAACCGACCACCCAGCAAAAGAAAGCCGCCATAGGTAAGCATGTAAGCGTTCACCACCCAGGCGAGCGCCGTATCGCCGAACTGCAGGTCCGTCTTGATCGAGGGTAGCGCCACATTAACGATGGTCGTGTCGAGCACGATCATCAGGACGCCCAGGCACAGGACGATCAAGGCCAGCCATCGACGGTCCGGATGCATAGCGACGTGAGGGGCGTGCGCAGTGGATGGGGACGTCATCTTTTCTCCTGGAAGGATTGTCATGGCGAATCAGCCGCCTTCTTCTATGGGCGTCGAACGAGCAGTTCAGGAATCGACATACGCGCTCCCTGCCGCCAGATCAAGCAAATACATGCTGCGCTGCGGTTTGACACCTGCAATTTAGATCGATTCAAATCGGAGTTTTGGCACGTTCTTAGCGGCCGCGCCCTGCGCGCGGTCCTGCAGGGGTGAAAGATGCAAAAAGCACCAGACATCACCGTACGGCACGCCCGGCGAAAGCTTTTTTTCATCGGATTGGCCTTGGTCACAACGATCGCGTGCGCGGACCAGAACGATACCTTCTATCGCTCCTTCGAAGCCGGCGAACCTACGCCGATCGCGCGTAACGCACAGGATGCTTTTACCGTGCAGGTCGACGGTGGCCCTTCGGCAGACGACGCGTACAACGCAAAACCTGGCGTCGGCTTTAGCGGACTTCGCTCACTGCACTACCGTGGTGACGTCGGCGGCAAGCAAGAGGCCGCTGTTTTCGATGTCGATCTGCCGGTGCAGGCGAATACGCAGCTTTCTTATTTGCTGTTTCCATGCGCCGCTAAGGATGATCTGCGCGATCCATCGACGTACGTCGCTATCGACTTGATATTCGACGATGGCACGCGGCTCTCCGCTACAACTGCGCAGGATCAACATCGCATTGCCGCCAACGCAAGCGCGCTGGGCGCAAGCCGCACCGTATACGTCAATCAATGGAACAAGCTCTCCATCGACGTAGGACACGTGGCGCAAGGACGCCGCATTCGCCGCATCGTTCTGATACATGATGGCCCAGCCGCGCACGTCGAAGGCTTCCTCGACGACCTGCGCATCGGCCCGGCAACCGAGCAAGCGTTGGACACGCATCCCAGCGACTACATCAACACGCTGCGCGGGACCAATTCCAACAGTGTTTTCTCGCGTGGCAATAACGTGCCGGCAGCGACGCTGCCGCATGGCTTCAACTTCTGGGCGCCCGTCACCGATGCGAGCTCGGACTGGATGTACCAGTACCAGGAACGCAACGACGCGAATAATCGCCCGCGACTGGAAGCCTTCTCGCTCTCCCACGAGCCAAGCCCCTGGATGGGCGATCGCCAGACCTTTCAGCTGATGCCCGCCGCCGTCACCAACGGCGCGCCGAGCGCCAACCGTGCCGCACGTGCATTGAGCTTCAGCCACGCCAACGAAGTGGCGCACGCGCACTACTACAAGGTTGCATTCGACAACGGCATCGTCGGCGAGATGACTCCCACCGATCACGCCGCGATGTTCCGCTTTACCTTCCCCAGTCAGCGCGGCCAATTGGTGTTCGACAATCGCACGGATGAAGGCGGCATCGAGCTGGACCCTTCGCATCGCAGCTTCAGCGGCTATTCCGACGTAAAAAGCCATCTCTCCACCGGCGCAACGCGGCTGTTCTTCTATGCCACCGTCGACCAGCCGATCAGCGAAAGCGGTCGGCTGAAGGGAGAAGGCCGCGACCATGTCACAGCGTGGATCGGCTTCGATACGTCGAAAAACAAAACCGTGAACGTGCGCATCGCCACCTCGCTGATCAGCCTGGATCAGGCCAAGCGCAATCTCGAGATGGAGATCAGCCCGGGCGAAGGCTTCGATGATGTGCGCGACCAGGCGCAGAAAATCTGGGACAAGCAACTCGGCATCGTGCAGGTGCAAGGCGCCACCCATGGCGAGTTGGTCACGCTGTATTCCAATCTGTATCGCTTGCTGATGTACCCCAACTCCGCCTATGAAAACACCGGAACCATGGACAAGCCGGTGTATCAATACGCCAGTCCGTTCTCGCCCGGCGTGACTGCCAACACGTTCACGCACACCGGCGCACGTATCGTCGATGGCAAAGTGTTCGTGAATAACGGCTTCTGGGATACCTATCGCACCGCGTGGCCGGCCTACTCACTACTCATGCCGCAGCAAGCCGGCGTGATGATCGATGGCTTCGTGCAGGAATATCGCGATGCTGGCTGGATCGCGCGCTGGTCTTCGCCAGGCTACGCCGACCTTATGGTAGGCACCAGCGCAGACGTCGCTTTCGCCGATGCATGGCTGAAAGGTGTTCACAATTTCGACGTGCGCTCGTTCTATCAAGCCGCGCTGAAAGATGCCACGGTGGTGAGCCCATTGCGCGGCACCGGTCGCAAGGGCCTGCAACGTTCGATTTTCAACGGCTACACCGACACGAGCGTGAGCGAAGGATTTTCCTGGTCGATGGACGGCTATATCGCCGACTTCGCCATCGGCAATCTTGCAGGCGCATTGGCAACGCAAGACGAAGCAAACGATCCCTATACCTCGCAATACGCGGATGACGCGGTGTACTTCCACAACCGCGCGCTCGATTACGCCAATCTCTTCAATCCCGACATAGGCTTCTTCGTCGGCCGCGATGCGACCGGGCAATGGCGTTACACAAAGCAGAACTTCGATCCCTACCGCTGGGGCGACGACTACACCGAAACGGATGCCTGGAACATGGCTTTCCATGCGCCACAAGATGGCGCGGGGCTCGCGGCTCTGTATGGCGGGCGCGCAGCACTCGCGGCGAAACTGGACCAGTTTTTCGCAGCGCCCGGCATCTACCATGTCGGCGGCTACGGCGAACCGATTCACGAAATGCGCGAGGCGCAAGCGATACGCATGGGCCAGTACGGCCATAGCAATCAGCCTTCGCACCACATCATCTACATGTACGACTACGCCGGCGAGCCGTGGAAAGCGCAGGACAAGGTGCGCGACGTACTGTCGCGAATCTACCTCGGCAGCGATATCGGTCAAGGTTATGTGGGCGATGAAGACAACGGCGAAATGTCGGGCTGGTGGCTGTTCAGCGCCGCGGGCTTCTATCCGCTGCGCATGGGCACGCCCGAGTACGTGATCGGCGCACCGTATTTTCCGCACATGGATATCGCGCTGGAGAACGGCAAGCACATTGTGATCAATGCGACCGGCGTCAGCGACAGCAACCGTTACGTGCAAAGCCTGCTCGTGAATGGCAAACCATGGAACAAGCTTACGCTACCGCACGCCCTGCTCGCGCAAGGAGCGACGCTGGACTTCACCATGGGACCACAGCCTTCCAAGTGGGGCAGCAGCGAACAGGCACTCCCTGCTTCGCTTACGACCACGGGTAAACCCACGCCGCTACGCGATCTGGTTGGCCCTGGCCAAGGCGAGCCCTCCAGCGAACCGGCTATCTCTGATGTGGATGCCTTGTTCGATCACACCAGCGATACCGAAGCGCAATTGCCCGGCCCGAATGCCACTGTAGGCTGGCATTTCCCGCAGCCCCATGCGGTAGCGATGTACACGCTCACCTCGGGTGCGCAAACTGCAGCTCCGTCGAATTGGCAGCTGGAAGCCTCGGATGATGGCAAGCATTGGTTGGTGGTGGATACACGCCAGAGCGAGCATTTCCCGTGGCCACGCCAAACGCGCGTGTTCGCGATTCACCAACCCGCACCGCACGCCTACTACCGGCTTCGCTTTGATAACGGCAAGACAACGGCTCTTGCGGAGATCGGCTTGCTGGGGCTCTAGCGCAACTCGCCAGCCCTCCTACCAGGGAAGGCTGGCATCCCTAGCCCAAAAGTCATGCTCACAAGCTAGGCATCGCGGACTATCGTGGGAAATCATTCCCACAGAAGGCGATCGCCATGCAGCGGTTTCGATGGATTCTTACAGCAGCAGTACTCGGCGGCGCCACCACGCTCATGGCGGTACCCGTGATGGGCGC
>OUNK010002524.1_pt1 | contig 12466 bp, 14 predicted proteins | sample 1755341 | NCBI WGS metagenome assembly OUNK01 (sample SAMEA3914788, study PRJEB12502) | metagenome | biome: forest; material: soil | place: Canada | collected 2011-07-03 | depth 0.1 m | reverse complement strand
AGATCGACCACCCGCATGCCGGGCTTTAGCAGGTTGTCACGCTCGATCAGCTCTTCCAGCTTAAAGACGGCGCGCGAGCGCAGACCCTCGGCCTGCGCCTTCTTAACGTAGACATCGTCGAAATGCTCCCGTAACCAGCGGGAACTGCTCTTGCTGCGGGGCATGGTCGGCAACAGCCGGAAACGGGGGGAGTCCATGATAACCTTTACGGTCCCCTCGTCGCGAATCCGAGACTGAACGCATGGCCATTTCCCCTTCGCAGCAACGCTATTTGCGTAGCCTCGCCCATGATCTCCACCCGGTGATTCTGCTGGGTGCCAAGGGAGCCACCGAGGCAGTCGTCAAGGAACTCGATCTGGCGCTGTCTCATCACGAGTTGGTGAAGGTAAAGCTTTCCGGCGGCGACAAGGACGAGCGCGAAGCGCAAAAGGAAACCCTCATTAAGGGGACCGGCGCGGAAAGCGTGCAACAGATCGGTCATGTCGTGGTGCTGTTCCGGCGCAACGAGGAAGACCCCCGGCTGGCCTTGCCGCGTTAAGGAATCGCCATGGATCTGTCGCTGGATCGGCCGGATGGCTACCTCTTCGTCCGCCGGGTTACCGCCAACGCCATTATCGTGGTCGATCGTGAGTTGACCGCCAGTTTCCTGTTGGCGCCCGATCGGGCCGTCGAACAGTGGCCTGTCTCCAGTGCGCTTGACCTGGATGAGAGCCATGTTGCCGGCATCCTCGAATTAAAACCGGAGCTGGTGCTGCTCGGCACCGGCACACGCCAGCAGTTTCCGCCAGCCGCCTTTATGGCCGGTTTTCTGCGTAAAGGCATTGGCATCGAAGTGATGGACAACGCCGCTGCAGGTCGCACTTACGATCTGCTGGCCGGCGAGGGACGACGTGTGGTCGTCGCCTTCATTCTTCCCGGGCACACCTAAAGCTACTCAGCGCGAAGGCAAATATTCGAGCGGATCGACTGGACTGCCGTCCTTGCGGATCTGGAATTCCAGTTCGTCGCGCGAACTGCTGCTGGACCCCATCTCGGCAATCTGCTGCCCGGACTTCACCTGTTGCCCTTCGGTGACGAGACGCTTGCGGTTGTGACCATAGGCGGACAAGAAGCTGTCGTTGTGCTTGATGATGACCAGCTCGCCGTAGCCGACCAGACCATTGCCGCTGTAAACCACCACGCCGTCGGCGGCAGCGACCACCGGATCACCTTCCTTGCCGGCGATATCGATGCCCGGAATAGCGGCGCTGCTCTGGAAGCGACCGACCACCGAACCGGAGGCGGGCCAACGCCATTTCACACCACCCGCGGTCCGCATGCCGCCGCTGGCAACAATGGGCGTTACTGCAGCTGCCACCGGTACTGGGTTTACCGCAGCAGTGGCAGGCGGCGGAGCCGACGATGCGCCTGCCACCGGGACCGCTGAACTAGGGTGCGCCGAAGTGGCAACCGGCATCACCGGCGCAACGGGTTGGAATGCAGGCGTCGTCGAGGGTGGCGGAGGGGGCGGTGGCGCCTTGGCGACGATCACCGTCGGCGGCGCATGCACGGGGCCTGGACCATGCGATGAAAGTTGCAATACCTGACCAGGCCAGATCGTGTACGGGGCGGCAATGCCATTCAACTTGGCCAGGTCGCGAAAATCCGTGCCGTTGCGGAAGGCAATCGAATACAGCGTGTCACCCTTGACGACGGTATACGTGCCAATAGCGTTGCTCGCCTGCACCGGCTTGACTGCTGCTCCGCTCGGCGGCGGCTGAACCACAACCGTGCTGCAGCCGGTTATGAGTAGTGCCATGGAGGTAGCTGCGGACCATCGCATTATTCCTTTCATGCGCATCAGCATAACGAGGTCTCGCAGAGTTTTCATGCGGCCGGCCGCAAATGATCGCCGGATGCTAATGCTTCAGTACCCACCACGCCGCGAGCGCGCCCAGCACGGCCAGGGCAGCCCAGCCTATCCATTCGATATGGCGATGGAGGATCCGTTCGGCACGCTCGCCGAACAAACGGATCAACAGTGCAAGCAGCCACACTCGCTTGCCGCGCCCGAGCAAGATGCACACCAGGAACGGAATCACCGGCACGCCGACGATACCGGCAGCCCAGGTGACGAATTTCATCGGTACCACGGGTTGCAAGGCTGCAAGCATCAGCACCAGCAGCAGCTCAAGCCAATGCTGGTTCATTTCCGTGCGAAGGCTCTCCACACCGCGCTCGATCGGGTCGTAGAGATGCAAGGACTGCAATAACGGTGTCAGCGCGTGGAAGGCCCAATGACCGAGCGCATAGCCAACCAGCGAACCCAGCAGCGAAAACAGCAGGCTGATATTGGCGTATGAAAAGGCCTTTTGCCGCTTGCCGAGCATCATCGGTGCCAGCATCACTTCCGGCATGATCGGAAAGATGAAGGCTTCGACGAAGCTAAGTCCGCACAGGTAATAGACCGCTCTGGGGTCGCGCGCCCAGACTAAAACGCGCGCATAAAAGTTTCCGAACAGGCGCATCAGCCGATGCCGCCAAGTAAAGGTACAAAACTCACGGCAGCCAATTCTTCCTGTATGAAATCGCCGTTGCCATCGCCGCGCATGCGGATCAAGGTTTGGCTGCTTGGAGAGCCGACGGGCGCTACGAGTACGCCGTCGGGACTCAATTGATCGAGAACTTGCGTGGGAATGGCATCGCCCGCGGCGGTCAGGATGATTGCATCGAACGGCGCCTCCGCCGCCCAACCCAATTTGCCGTCGTCGTGACGCGAACGAATGTTTTCGATGCCAAGCTGGCGAAAACGCCGACGCGCCTGGCGCAGCAATTCTTCGATACGTTCGACCGTGAAAACCTGCGGCACCAAGCTGGCAAGCACCACCGCTTGATAGCCCGAGCCGGTGCCGATCTCCAGCACTTTCTTCGGTCGCCCGTCTTTCTTGTCGAACGGTTCGAGGAGTGCCTCTGTCATGCGCGCCACAACCCATGGCTGCGAAATCGTTTGACCATGGCCGATCGGCAGCGCGGTGTTTTCGTAGGCGCGCGAATGCAGAGCCTGATCGATGAAGTGGTGGCGTGGTAGATTGCGAATGACATCAATCACGCGCTGATCGTGGATACCCTCTTCCTTCAACTTGGCGGCAAGGCGATCTCGCGCGCGCTGCGAAGTCATTCCTTCGCCCTTGAGTGCGGATGGCGGCAATGGATGCACGTTCACCTCACGCTGCCTTGCCATCGGTCTTGCCGCTCATGCCGTCAGTCAAGGCATGCACCCATGTGCTGACTTTCTCCAGCGCCTGGAAACGCGTCAGGTCCACGTGGATGGGCGTGACCGATATATAGCCGCGCTGCACGGCGTCGAAATCGGTACCTGGGCCGGCGTCATCGACGTCGCCAGCGGGGCCGATCCACCAGATGGTTTTGCCACGCGGATCGGTCTGCTTGATACACGGCGCGGAACGATGCCGCTTGCCCAACCGAGTCACTTCGAAGCCGTTGATCTCATTCCACGGACGATCCGGCACGTTGACGTTGAGGATGGTATCCGCCGGTAGCGGATCGACCAGCAGACGCTCCATCAGCAGCAGCACGGCTTGCGCGGCCGAATCGTAGTGCTCGCCCTTGTGGTCCTTGCTAACCAGCGACACGGCAATCGCCGGCAATCCTAGGAAACGCCCTTCCATCGCGGCCGATACCGTGCCGGAATAGATCACGTCGTCGCCGAGGTTGGCGGAATTGTTGATGCCGGAAACGACGATGTCCGGCTCGTAATCCAACATGCCCGCCAGCGCCAGATGCACGCAGTCGGTTGGCGTGCCGGCGACGCGGTAATAGCCGTTGTCCATGCGCAAAGCGCGGATTGGCGAATCGAGTGTCAACGAGTTGCTGGCTCCGGAGCGGTCCCGGTCCGGCGCCACCACGGTCACCTGGCCGACGGCGCCGAGGCGTTCGGCGAGCACGCGGATGCCCGGTGCATCCACGCCATCGTCGTTGGAAACAAGAACTCGCATCATGATCCGTTAAAAGCTGAAATTCGGCGTGCGGCCCGTAGGCGCCCGTGCACGCTCCCTGATCGTTGGAGTCTAACCGAGCGGACCGGAGGTTTCACCGCCGCGAGCGCAATTGCGCCGACACGCCAAGAAACTCCTCACGGCATCCATCTGTCATTGGTTAGGATGTTTTCCATGAAACGCCGACCGCCCGCCACCGTCAACGATGAGGACAGCCGCCTGTTTCGCGACGCCATCGGCGACGTGCGGCGGATGGATCCCGTCGCACCGGCGCCTGCGATACCCAAACCCGAGCCGATTCCACACATGCTCGAGGCTGACGAGGCCGCTGTGCCGGGAGAATTGCTGGACATGGCGTTCGATCCCGCCTTGATGGAGGTCGGCGAGGAACTGAGCTATCTGCGCGACGGCTATCCACCCAAGCTACTGCGTCAGCTCAAGCGCGGCCAATACAGCGTGCAAGACGACATCGATCTGCACCAGATGAACGCGGCGGCCGCGCAGGCCACCATTGCTGCGTTTCTCGCCGAGGCGGCTGAGCGCGGCTTCCACTGCGTGCGCATCGTGCACGGCAAGGGCTTGCGCTCGAAGGCTGCCGGCCCGGTATTGAAAACGCTCACCGATCGCCTATTGCGTCGGCGCGATGACGTGATTGCGTTCGCATCGGCGCGGCCGATGCAGGGCGGCACCGGCGCGGTGGTGGTGTTGCTCAAGGGCTGACGATCAGCCGATCAGTTCGCGCGCCACAACTGTGGCATAAGCGCCCGCTGGCAACTCGAAACCGAGTTCGAGCGTTTCGTCGTCCAGCCAACGCCAGCGCAAATCTTTTGGCAGCAATCGCAAGGGGCGACGTTCTTGCTCCATGCGCGCTGCGACCAAGCCTTCCGTCAGATCGGTGTAAGCACCGGCGATCTCGCGTTCCAAATCACCAGCCACCGACGTCGTGGGCGGATCGCCCTGCCCCCACAGTGGGCCCGACGGATGGATGTCGCCTTGTGCCAGACGCGCAGCAAGTTTGTCGTCGAATGGCTCAGGCCCGAACCAGGAACGCGAACCGGCTAGCGACCAGATCTCGCCTTCTAGCGGCTTATCCCACGCATCACGCTCGACGCGCGCAGCCAGCACGCTGTTGAAGATATGAGAGCGAGCAGCAGACAGCAGGATCGAGCGTTTATCGCGATCTACCCGCCGCCCGGCGAACATGGCACGGGCCTGCGCGACATTGCCACCTTCACGGCCAAAACGCTGCTCGCCGAAATAATTGGGTACACCGCGCGTGGCGATAGCCTGCAGCACTTCTTCGGCACGCGTGCGTTCGCCGCGAACGTCGCGCAACACCAACACGAAACGATTGCCGCGCAGGGCGCCGCGTTTGAGCTTGCGCTTATGCCGCGTGCTGGCCAACACCTTGACCTCGGCATGCGGAAACGCACTCCAATCCGGATCGAGCTTGCCTGCAAGCTGCACGGTGAAAGCCTGGCGCGTCACAGCGTGACGATCCTTCAAACCCGCATAACCCACATTAAGCGGTGGCACGCCCGCGAAACGCGCCAACTCGCGCGCCACCCAATCGGTATTGGCGTCGCGCTTTTCCACCCATAGCAAAGCATGCTCGCCTTCGCCATCGGCGTCGTAGCCGAGAATTTCATCGACGCGAAAATCGTCTGGCGTGCGTCGCAGTTCCGCCGTCAACGGCGCTGCGCCGTGGGCTCTGGGCAATTCAAGTTCGTTTGTAGACATGATGGACAGTCGGCTCAATCGTGCTCAGGCATCACCACGACCGGTGACGCAGAAATTGTCGGCTGTCGGCACCGCACCACCGGAATCCGGCCGTTCAATTGCCACCGCTGGTGCTGGCAGCCGCCGGAGCGGCCGCACTGGCGCCGTTGGCGGGTTTTTCCACCACTTGGTAGAAGGTTTCGCCCGGTTTGATGAGACCCAGCTCGGCACGCGCACGCGCCTCGACTGCCTGTTCACCGTGCTTGAGATCGTCTACGTCAGCCGCCAGCGCTTGGTTGCGCTGGACCAACTTATCGTTCTCGTCGCTTTGCTTTTTGACCGCCATGCGCAGGCTGGTCACTTCAGACATGCCACCATGATTGGACCACAGCTCGAACTGTAGTCCAATCAGCAAAAGCAGCAGGACCAAAGCGATCCAACGCAACATCGTCGGGTTTTACCTCGCTTAGCCAGGCAGGTGCGCAAGATTCGGGAACGCGTTACGGCCAGCATAGCGCGCCGCGGCACCCAACTGTTCCTCGATGCGCAGCAGCTGGTTGTACTTCGCCACGCGGTCGGTGCGGCACAGCGAACCGGTCTTGATCTGGGTGGCAGTGGTGGCGACAGCGATGTCGGCGATGGTGGTGTCCTCGGTCTCGCCAGAGCGATGCGACACGATCGCGGCATACTTGGCGGCGTCGGCCATGGCAATGGCTTCGAGCGTTTCCGACAACGTGCCGATTTGATTGACCTTGATCAGGATGGCGTTGGCGATCTTCTTGTCGATGGCCTCGCGGAAGATCTTAGGGTTGGTCACGAAGATATCGTCGCCGACCAGCTGCACCTTGTTGCCGATCTTGTCGGTGAGCAGCTTCCAGCCATCCCAATCGCCTTCGGCCATGCCGTCCTCGATGGTGATGATCGGATACTGCTGCGCCCAACTGGCCAGCAGGTCGACGAATTGCGCAGGCGAGTAGGCCTTGCCTTCGCCTTCCAGATCGTACTTGCCGTCCTTGAAGAACTCGGAGCTGGCGACGTCGAGGCCAAGCAAGATATCGCTGCCGATCTTGTAGCCGGACTTGTTCACGGCTTCGAGAATGGTGTCCAGCGCTTCCACGTTGGAGCGCAGGTTCGGCGCAAAACCACCTTCGTCACCCACTGCAGTGTTCAGGCCCTTGCCCTTCAGCACGCTCTTGAGCGCGTGGAAGATTTCCACGCCAGCACGCAGCGCCTCGGAGAAATTCGGCAGGCCGACGGGGAGCACCATGAACTCCTGCACGTCGACGTTATTGTCGGCATGTGCGCCGCCGTTGATGATGTTCATCATCGGCACCGGCAACGCGCCCGGCTTACCGTGCGAGAGATATTTCCAAAGCGGTTCGCGACGCGAAGCAGCCGTGGCATGCGCCGCAGCCATGGAGACACCCAGCAACGCATTCGCGCCGAGCCGGCCCTTGTTCGGCGTACCGTCCAAATCGATCAGCTTGGCGTCGAGGCCTTTTTGATCGGCCGCATCGAAACCTTTCAGCGCGTCGGCGATCGCACCGTTGACATTGGCCACCGCGTTCTTCACGCCCCTGCCCAGGTAACGCGACTTATCGCCGTCACGCAACTCCACCGCCTCACGCGTGCCGGTCGAGGCACCACTCGGGACCGCGGCGCGGCCGAACGCGCCATCGGCGAGGGTTACTTCGGCTTCCAGCGTGGGGTTGCCGCGCGAGTCAAGAATTTCACGGGCATGGATGCGGGTAATTTGGGTGCTCATGTCCAATCCAGTTCGAAGGATAAAAGAGGGTTTTCAGTGCGCGGCAACCGCGCGGCGACGTTAGACAGTCTGTTCGAGGAAACCGTGGCGCTTGGTCACAGTGTCCAGCTCCAGCAATGTCTGCAGCAGCGCTTCCATCTTGCCGAGCGGCCAGGCATTCGGTCCATCGCTAAGTGCCTTGCTCGGGTCTGGATGCGTCTCGGCGAACAGCCCTGCAATACCGACCGCAACCGCCGCACGCGCCAGTACTGGCACGAACTCGCGCTGGCCGCCAGAGCTGGTGCCCTGGCCGCCCGGAAGCTGCACCGAGTGCGTGGCGTCGAACACTACTGGGCAGTTGGTGTCACGCATCGCGCTCAACGAGCGCATGTCCGAGACAAGGTTGTTGTAGCCGAAACTCACACCGCGCTCGCAGACCATGATGTCGTCATTGCCGACCGCCTTGGCTTTGTCGACGACGTTCTTCATGTCCCAAGGGGCAAGGAACTGGCCTTTCTTGATGTTCACCGGCTTGCCGGCGCGGGCCACGTTCTGGATGAAATCCGTCTGACGGCAGAGGAAAGCCGGCGTCTGCAGCACATCCACGACGGCCGCCACTTCGTTCATGGGCGTGTATTCATGCACGTCGGTGAGCACCGGCACGCTCAACTGGCGCTTTACCTCGGCCAGGATACGCAAACCTTCTTCCATGCCCGGGCCGCGAAAGCTGTTGCTCGATGAGCGATTGGCCTTGTCAAAACTCGATTTAAAGATGAAGTTGATGCCGAGGCGGCCGGTGATTTCCTTCAGCGTACCGGCGGTATCGATCTGCAGTTGTTCGGATTCAACGACGCACGGGCCGGCGATCAGGAACAGCGGTTTGTCCAAGCCAACTTCGAAACCGCACAACTTCATGCCGCTGCTCCCTTTGCCAGCTTCTCACCATCGCGCACGGCCTTGAATTCGCGCGCGGCGCGCACGAAGCCGATGAACAACGGGTGGCCGTCGCGCGGCGTGGAGGTGAATTCCGGATGCGCCTGACAACCGAGGAACCACGGATGTTTCTGCAACGGCAGTTCGACGATCTCGACCAGCAAATCGTCCATGGACTTGCCCGAGATCACCATACCGAGATCTTCGAACGACTGGCGATAGCGATTGTTGAATTCGTAGCGATGGCGGTGGCGTTCGCGCACGATGTCCTGGCCGTACAGCTGACGCGCCAGCGTGCCGGCCTTGAGGCGGCATTCCTGCGCGCCCAGGCGCATAGTGCCGCCGAGATCGGAGCGTTCGCTGCGTTGCTCCACTTCGCCCGTTGCCGTGGTCCACTCGGTAATCAGCCCGATCACCGCGTTTTGTGTGTGGCGATCGTTTTCGCTGGAGTCGGCATCTGGGAGGCCGGCGACGTTGCGCGCGAAATCCACCACAGCGGCATGCATGCCGTAGCAGATGCCGAAGTACGGCACGCCATGCTCGCGGGCATATTTCGCCGCCAGCACCTTGCCCTCAAAGCCGCGCTTGCCGAAGCCGCCGGGAACCAGGATCGCATCCACCGAGCCGAGCACCTTGCCGGCGCCTTCGGCCTCGATCTGCTCGGAATCGATCCACTGCAGGTTCACGCGCGTCTGTTGCTTGATACCGCCATGACGCAAGGCTTCGCCCAGCGACTTGTAGGCATCCTTGTGCTCGACATACTTGCCGACGATGGCGACGTTGATCTCGTCCTTCGGATGCTCGACCGCATCAACGGTGCGCTGCCAGCCGGAAAGATCGGCCGGCTTGGCGTCCAGGCCCATCTTCTTGACGACGATGTCGTCCAGGCCCTGCTGGTGCAACCACAGCGGCTGCTTGTAGATGATGTCGACGTCGGCGGCGCTGATCACCGCCTGCTCGGGCACGTTGGTGAACAGGGCGATCTTGCGGCGCTCGCCGTCCGGCAGCGGCTGCTCGCAGCGGCACAGCAGGATGTCCGGCTGGATACCGATGGAACGCAGCTCCTTCACCGAATGCTGGGTCGGCTTGGTTTTGATCTCGCCGGCCGCCTTGATGTAAGGCACCAGGGTCAGGTGCATGAACAGGCACTTTTCCGGGCCGTGCTCGATGCGCAGCTGGCGGATGGCCTCCAGGAAGGGCTGGGACTCGATATCGCCTACCGTGCCGCCGATCTCGACCAGGGCCACGTCGAAGCCGCGGGTGGCCTCGTGGATGCAGTGCTTGATCTCGTCGGTGATGTGCGGGATGACCTGGACGGTCGCGCCCAGGTAGTCGCCCCGGCGCTCCTTGCGGATCACCGACTCGTAGATCTTGCCGGTGGTGATGGAGTTCTTGCCGGTCAGGCGGGTGTGGACGAAGCGCTCGTAATGGCCCAAATCAAGGTCGGTCTCAGCACCGTCGTCGGTCACATAGACCTCTCCGTGCTGGAATGGACTCATGGTGCCCGGATCCACATTAATGTAGGGATCGAGCTTCATCATGGTGACCGAGAGGCCGCGGGCCTCGAGAATGGACGCAAGCGACGCCGCCGCGATGCCCTTGCCAAGCGAGGACACCACACCGCCAGTGACGAAAATCAGGGGGGTCATGGAAAGCAGCCGTGCTGGAAATCGGCATTTTAGCGGACGAAGGCCCCAGCCGCGAGAGCTGCGTCGTTAAAGTCTGAAAAAAGTTCAGCTACGACGCCAATTCGGCGCAGCACCTAAGTCCGTCAGCCAACTGCCCTGAATGGTGTCGGGCCAGTTTTAGGCAAGGCTGGCAACAAAAAGGCCTCTGATCGAGGCCTTTCTCCGCCCGTGACTGCGGGCTGGTCATCAAACCAACGTCTTAACCGATGCTCGAGGACATCGACTGCGTGGACGGATGCATCATGTACAGGTTCATGTTGTGCATCACCCACAGCGAACCGACCACGATGATGGCGATGATCAGCAGCGTGAACACGCCGATCGACAGGTTGTCGCGCTGTCCCGGTTTCGCGCTCAGATGCAGGAAGAACATCAGCTGCACCAGCACCTGCGCCACGCAGAGCACCATGATGCCCGGCATGATCAGATCGTGCGGCACCGCCCCCGACATCACGCAGCCGAATGACATCAGCGTCAGAATGATCGAGAGCGCAAAGCCGACGATGTAGGACTTGAGCGAGCCGTGGTTGGCGTGCTGGTGCTCCGCACCGTGTGCATGACTGTGATGAGTCGACATCAGAGCACTCCCCGCAGATAGACAATGGAGAACACGCAAATCCAGACCACATCCAGGAAGTGCCAGAACAGGCTGAGGCAGGACAGACGGCGTTGCACGGCGTCGTTCAAGCCGAACTTGCCGACCATGTGCATCATCACCACGATCCAGATCAAGCCCGCGCTGACGTGCAACCCGTGGGTACCGACCAGCGCAAAATAGGACGACAGGAACGCACTGCGGTCAGGGCCGGCACCTTCATGGATGAGGTGCGCGAACTCGTGCACTTCCATCGCGATAAAGCCCGCGCCGAACAGGAAGGTAATGAACAGCCAGCCGATCACCCTGTTGCGCCTGCCAGCGTGCATATTGAGCATCGCGACGCCGAAGGTGAAGCTGCTGAAGAGCAGCAGCATCGTTTCACCCAGCACGTATGGCAGCTCGAACAGCTCCTTGCTGGTCGGGCCACCTGCAGTGGCGTTGCAGAGCACAGCGAAAGAAGCGAAAAGCGCCGAGAAAATCAGGCAGTCGCTCATCAGGTAGATCCAGAAACCCAACAGGGTCTTGGATCCGTCGTCGTGATGCTCGTGATCGGCGCCGTGTGCGGCGACGTCGTGATTGGCAGTGATAACGGAACTGCTCATAAGTTAAGCCACCTTCTGGCCGGCCGATGCCGGGTCCACATGATCGATCAACTTCTCCAGCGGCACCAAGCGTGCGCGCTCGATCTTCTCGACTTCGACGCCAGACACGTAGTAATCGACATTGGTGTCGTAGACGCGGCTGATAAACGAGGCAATCATGCCTACCAGGCCCGCAATGGCCAGCCACCAGATGTGCCACACCATGGCGAAGCCCAGCACGGTACCGAATGCGGCCATGAAAAGACCCACGCCCGTGTTGCGCGGCATATGGATGTCGGCGTAATGCGCTTGCCGCTTGTAGGCGCGCTTGTGCTCTTTATCGACCTGGAATTGGTCCAACTCTTCGATCTGCGGCACCACGGCAAAATTGTAGAACGGCGCAGGCGAGCTGGTGGACCACTCCAACGTACGGCCACCCCACGGATCGCCCGTCAGGTCGCGGTTCTCGGCGCGATTGCGCACGCTGACCACGATCTGCAGCACGGTGAACCCAATGCCCAGCGCGATGACGCCTGCACCGATAGCCGCTACGACCAGATACGGCTGCCAGTCGGGATTGGCGTAATGGTTCATGCGGCGCGTCATGCCCATCAAGCCCAGTACGTACAGCGGCATGAAGGCAAGGTAGAAACCGACCAGCCAGCACCAGAACGAGTACCGTCCAAAACGCTCTTCCAGCTTGAAGCCGAACGCCTTCGGGAACCAGTAATTGATCGCGGCCATACAACCGAAGATGACGCCGCCGATGATCACGTTATGGAAGTGCGCGATCAGGAACAGGCTGTTGTGCAACACGAAGTCGGCGCCAGGCACGGCCATCAGCACACCGGTCATGCCACCGATGGTGAAGGTGACCATGAAGCCGACGGTCCACAGCATCGGCACTGTGAAGCGAATGCGGCCGCGATACATGGTGAACAGCCAGTTGAACAGCTTCACGCCAGTCGGGATGGAAATGATCATCGTCGAGATGCCGAAGAAGGCATTGACGTCCGCGCCGGAACCCATTGTGAAGAAGTGATGCAGCCACACCACGAACGACAGCACACCGATGCCCGCTGTCGCGTACACCATCGACTTGTAGCCAAACAACGGCTTGCCCGAGAAGGTAGACACGATCTCGGAGAACACGCCAAAGCACGGCAGGATCAGGATGTACACCTCGGGGTGACCCCAGATCCAGATCA
>OUNK010000844.1_pt2 | contig 12480 bp, 6 predicted proteins | sample 1755341 | NCBI WGS metagenome assembly OUNK01 (sample SAMEA3914788, study PRJEB12502) | metagenome | biome: forest; material: soil | place: Canada | collected 2011-07-03 | depth 0.1 m | reverse complement strand
GGGCGGGGAAGTTCTGCTTGGTGACGAGCAGGAAGTCGCCGACGAGGAGGGTGGGCTCCATGGAGGCGGAGGGGATGCGGAAGGGCTGGGCGAGAAAGGTGATGATGAAGACGGCGACGATGATGATGTAGCCGAGTGACTGGAAGGCGTGGAGGAGTCCTTCGGGGTGGTGCTGGCGGTGGTGCTGGCGCAGGGCGGTCTCAGGGGAGGGGAGCGTCATGGGGGTCGCCGGAGGGTTTGGGCTGGGATGCGATGTGGGCGAGGGCGAGCCGGGCAGCCTCCTGCTGGGCCTGCTTCTTGGTGGAGCCCTCGGCGCTCGCGAGGGCGGCGGTATCGGTTGCGTCGCTGGCGGGTTGGTGGACGCGGACCTCGACGTGGAAGCGCTTCTGGTGGTCGGGGCCACTCTGGCCGGTGAGGATGTACTGGGGCTGGCCCAGGCCGGCGGCCTGGAGGTGCTCCTGCAGGGCGGACTTGTGGTCGCCGACGGCGCCGGAGAAGGTGCTGGCGGGGTCGAGAGCGAGGGTGAGCGAGGGCAGCGCCGGGGTTAGGATGTGGCGGTCGATGAAGGCGGCGGCGGCGGGCAGGCCGGCGTCGAGGTAGAGGGCGGCGATGACAGCCTCGAGGGCGTTCGAGAGCAGGGCGGCTTTGGTGCGGCCGCCGCTGCGCTCCTCGCCCTTGCCGAGGCGGAGACGGGCGCCGAGGTCGAGGCGGAGAGCCATCTCGCCGAGGTGACGGCGGCTGACGATGGAGGCGCGGAGGCGGGTGAGCTCGCCCTCGCGAGAGTTGGGGAAACGGCGGTAGAGGGCCTCGGCGATGACCAGGCCGAGGATGGAGTCGCCGAGGAACTCGAGCTGCTCATTGTCGGCACGCGGATCGGCGAGGCTCTCGGGGTTGGTCTCGTAGGAGAGCGAGCGGTGGGTGAGGGCTTGCTCGAGCAGTTCGGGGTTGTGGAAGGTGTGGCCGAGGTCAAGCGCGGGTTCCGGCTTGGGGGCGGATTTGCTGCGCCGCTGGGGCGTCGGAGATTTTGGTTTCATGTGTGCGCGACGCCTCCCGGGTCTACTGTAACGGATTGGGTTTTGGGGGTGGTGCGGGGTACTCTACCCCCTCCCCCGGGCAAAGTACCCAAAGTCTAGATAGTAGATGCTTTAATCCCAAACTTAGGCGCACCTTGGTTGGGGACCTGGAAATGAGGTGGTTTGTTTTTTTGGGGGGGTGTCAAGTTTCGTGGATCCGGGTGGACGCTTGGTATCTGCTTCGGACGAGATGACGTCTCTGCTTGGGGGGTGGGGAAAGCGGTCGTTTGCTTCCGCAAGCGAGGCCCACTCATCACGTGAGTCAAAGGCGCGATGAATGGGGCACCCGGATCCTAATGGCGCGAAAATCTGGGCAGAGCGATTGGTTATTGCGGAGGGGGTGGGGGGCGGTAGGCGTCCTTTTCGGCCTTGCCGGTGGGGTCGATGGGGGTGTTGTCGTCGCTGTCGTCCTGGTCGGAGGAGAAGTGCTCGCGCTTGGGCAAGGCGAAGGGCGCCTTGATGCCGCTCTCGGCGGCGTCCTTGGTGTCGGGACGGTCGTCACGGAGGTTGAGGGCGAGGTGGTACTCCTCGAGGGCCCGCTTGCGGTCGGGAACCTGCTCCATGTCGTAGAGGCGGCCGAGGTAGATGTGGCACCAGGCGAGGGTGCGGGGATCGCGGGAGATGTCGAGGGCGGCGTGGAACTCGGTGACGGCCTTTTCGGGGTCCTGGCTGAGGAGGTCGGCACGGGCGAGGAGGTAGTGGGCGCGGGCGTGATCCTCGGTGTGTTCCGGGCCGGGCTCGGCGAGGATCTTGTTGGCGATGGCGACGGCGCCATCCATGTCGCCGGTGAGGAGCTTGGTCTCGGCGAGGTCGAGGCCGGTGAGCTGGCGTGGAGCGCGGTGGACGACCTCCTGGGTGGTATCGGGGACGAAGGCGATCTGCTGATCGCGATGGGCCTCGCGGGAGATGTCCATGCCGTAGACCATAGGGCCGATGTCGTCGTTGAGACTGGTGCCGTCGTGCTGCATGGCGGCGAGCTGGTCATAGAAGTACTGGGTGAGGACCCAGCCGTGGCGCATGTCGAGGTCGACGGTGTTGCGGCGTGTGGCCTCTGCCTGGCGCTCGTAGATGAGCATCTCGGCGTCGTAGCGCTCCTGGTCGACGCGGTCGATGCGTTGGAGCTGGGGATCGGGTTTGGCGGGCAGGGGCAGGTCGATGGCCATGGTGTGGGCCTCGACGGCCTTGATCATGCACTCGGTGATGAGGGCGACGATGTCGGACTTGTAGTTGAACGCGAGCGGGGCGTCCTGCACGGTTTTGAGCAGCGGCTGGAGGCGGTCCATGGCGCTGGCGCGGGAGTAGATGAGGGGCTCGATGACGTAGTGGAGGTAGGTGTGGCGGACCTGATCGAGGCGGATGGAGCCCTTGGGGTCGGCGGAGGGCGAGGTGACGACGATGTAGTCGCTGCCGTAGATGCGGGCGTTGGTGGCGGCGGGGGCGAGCATGGGCTCGAGCAAAACGAGGAAGCGACGGCCGTCGTAGCCGCTGACGGGGAGGTTGAGGTAGCGGTTGGTGTTAAGGATGATATGGGTGAGGGGATCGTGGACGAGAGCGACGAGCTCCTCATACTGCGGGCGGTACTTGACCCAGATCGTGTGGAGCTCGGCGGTCTGATTGAAGGTCCGGAGCAGGGGTAGGATGTTGACGACCTGGGTGGAGTCGGGAGGCAGCTCGGTCTCGTCGACGGTGGGGGTGAGCTCGGGCGGCGGCGAGAGGTAGAGGGAGAGAGAGATGTACTGGGCTAGGTTGAGTCCGGGGTCGGCGAGGTCGTGCTTGTGGACGTAGGCGCAGAGGGCGGTATGGGCGGCCTGGGCGTCGGGCGAGGCGGCGATGGCGGCGTCGACGTCGGCGCGGACGGCCTTGCGGAGGGGGTCGGAGTGGTCGAGGTCGGCGTCGTAGCCGCAGGCGTTGAGGGCGACGGCGAGATCGAAGAGGGGCTCGCTGGTCTCGAGCGTGGTGGCGGAGCCCCCGGCGGTGATGCTGGAGCTGCGCGCGAGCGGGCTGACGTTTGGGGTGTTGTCCGGCGCCGCGAGGGTCGAGTTGCTGCCGCTGCTGCTACTGCTGTCTTGCTGGGAGGAGGATGGGGTCTGCGCGAGGGTGGCACTGGTCGCGATCGCGAGGACGAGCAGGACGCAGACGAAGGGGTGGCGGCGGGGGCTTGCGGCGAGGGGTGCGGCTTGAGTGAAAAGGGACACGGTGTGGGTTCGACGCTCCCCACATAGAGTATGGGAGCGAGGGGATGGTGGCAACCGGGGGTGGCGTGTTTGGATTTATCCTGCCCATCGCGAAAGACAAGGACGCGATGAATGGGCCCCCGGCGGAAGACGGAGGGCGCCCACAGATCGCGGCAGAAAGGCGCGAGCGGTATGGGAGAGGCTGGCGGTACCGGGGTCCTTCGCTGGGCAAGGATAACGGCAAAAACTTGCAACGGCAGGGACTTACAAGGGCAAGGACAAACAACGGCAAAGAAGGTTCTTGTGGTGCGGGCTTGCTTCATCTCCCCCATCGCGAGAAACAAGGACGCGATGGATGGGGCACCCGAGGGGTCGGGCGGGGCTGGTGGCTGTAGAGCTGCCGGGGTTAGCCGCGGACGGAGATGCCGGAGAAGGTGAGGATGACGCGGCCGCGGACCGGAGCGCCGAAGATGCGGGCGGGCTCGAAGACGTAGAGCATGAGCTGCTCGGCGACCTGCTTCTGGACCTCGGGGGCGTCGGGTGCGGAGACGAAGCGGTAGTCGTAGACCTGGCCGCGATCGTTGATGGCGGCATCGACGACGATGGTGGTGTCGCGGTTGGTGAGGATGGGGCGCGGGCTGGCGGCGGAGTAGAGAAAATGGGGCGCGGTGACGGCGTCTAGGGGGATGTCGTTGGCCAAAACCGGCTGCGGGGCGGCGACGATGCCGAGCAGGAAGGCAATGCTGCCGATTAGGAGGACGGCGCCGGCCAGGCCGGCGGAGACCTGGATGAGCAGGGGACGGACGGCGTTCTCCCAGCGGATGATGTACTTGTCGGCCCAGTGGGCGTCGCGACGGGCCTTCTGCTGGGAGATGGCGCAACGGAGCTTGAGGCCGAGGTCAGCGGGCGCCTTTGCGGAGCGCAGGTCAGAGAGCGCCTGCTGCATGGCGCGCCAGGAGGCGAACTCGTGGGCGCAGTCGGTGCAGGACTCGAGATGGGCGGCGATGGCGTGCATGGTGTGGCCGCTGACGGCGCCGTCGAGGTAGTCGGAGAATTCGGCGCGGACGGCCAGACAGGCCTCGGGAACGGCGTCCGAGTGCAGCAGGGGCAGCTCGTGGGCTTCGATCTGTTGGAAGTTCATCGGTTCGCTCCCAGTATGGTTGGATGAGACGGCTGGGTAGCGGGACGGTTGGAATTAGTGAGGAGAGCGGCTTCCACCTGTGGATTTTTCTGTGGAAGATGTGCGGGAAGCTTCTCGGCGGCGAGCAGGGCCCTGAGGGCGGCGCGGCCGCGGGTGAGGCGGGACTTCACGGTGCCGAGGTTGGTGTCGAGGATCTCGGCTATCTCCTCGTAGGCTAGGTCCTCAATTTCGCGGAGGACGACGACGGTGCGGTAGGCCTCGGGGAGCTCGCGGAGGGCGGCTTCGACGCGGAGGCGGAGCTCGGCCTGGGCGGCGTGGTCGAAGGGCGAACGGGAGCGGTCGGCCAGGGTGGCGGCGAGGGAGAAGGTCTCGCCGGCGGCGTCGGCCTCGTTGGACTCGGCAGGGGCATCGATGCCGATTTCCTGGCGCTTGTGGCGGGACCACCAGCGGCGTTGGTTAGAGGCCTCGTGCAGGGCGATGCGGTAGAGCCAGGTGCGCAGGCTGGCGTCACCGTTGAACTTGCGGATGCTGCGGAAGACCTTGATAAAGACTTCCTGGGTGATATCGGCCGCGTCGGCGGGGTCGTTGAGGCTGCGGCTGATAAGGGAATAGAGGGGCTGGTGATACTGGGCAATGAGCAGACCGAAAGCCTCCTCGGAGCCGGCCTTGAGGTCGGCGACGAGAGATGCCTCTTCGGTTCGAATGCCTATCGCGCTTGCTAAATTGCCCACTGCCATGCCCGCCTGCATATCGGGTCCCTCTACGGTACGACGTTCGAAGAAGCTTGTCGAGCGAGACGGAGTGCGGCGCTATAAGAGCGTTCGCAGGGGCCGGGTAACGCTCGATCTATCTTGATCTATAGAGTTAGACACCGGGGACGGGGCAATAAGTTCCCTGGGTTTGACGAAATCGAGGAAGTCCTAGAGAATAAGGGAAGTCCTTCCTGAGAGTGGGCCTGTGGCGCAGCTGGGAGCGCGCTTCCATGGCATGGAAGAGGTCATCGGTTCGATCCCGATCAGGTCCACCAACAAACCCCTCCAAATGAGTGAATTGACGACTAGATCGTCAGTCCTGATTAGCGGTTTTGAATGCTAATCGATGCTGAGATTTTTGTGCGCCGGTAGCAGCATATCTACGAGCGTTGCGTTCTCGTTTCGCTTCTGCTGCGACAGGGCCGCGCGGGTAGATATCGAGCGTCGGCCGATTGTCACACGACACAGAAGTTCCTGCGTCAACCCTCACATCAACTTCCATCGCCCGCCCTTCGTCATGGCCAGGAGAAATCCTCTCTCGCAAAGGCCGATGGATGCGTGCGTGGAAACTAACCCTTTTGCTTGCAGCGGCAGACGAAACATATTTACTTCGAAGCTGCCAGCCTCAACTTTCTCGTTGACAAAATCACAATATGATCATAAAAATTCTCATACGCTATAAAACGAAACACGCTTATGTAGGGCTTCGATGTAAAAGGCAATCGAATGATTGTCATTCAGAACCATCTCCCGGTTCGACGAAAGTAGGTACGGCTCCGAATGAGATCGAAGATAGAAGCATTCATGGTGGGATGTCGAGTTTTTCAGCTCCGGCCATCATCTAGAGCAGCGTTTGGTTTCTCATTTGTCTTGGCGATCGTCATGGCGACGACTACGGCACTTGCCCAGTACACCACGGCACGCCTCGCCGGCGTAGTAACGGACAACAATGCTGCCGTGGTAGGTGGGGCAACCGTAACTGTAGAGCAGGTCACAACCGGTTATCGGCAGACAGCGAAGACAGGCGGCGCGGGTGACTACCTGTTTCCGAGTTTGCCCGTCGGTGGCTATCAACTGACGGTGGAGATGTCGGGCTTTAGTACCTATGTGCAGAACGGTCTCGTTCTGAGCGTTGGCCAGTCCGCCAGTCAAAACGTGACGCTGAGTGTGGGAGAGGTAAACCAGCAGGTCACGGTGGATGCGAACGCGTCGCTGGTGACCACAGACGATGCGTCGGTGGGGCAACTCGTCAATCAAAAGAGCATGGAGGGCTTGCCTCTCGATGGACGTGAAGCGCAGCAGTTGGTCTTCCTCGTCCCTGGCGCGGTCAATGTGTCCGATCTCAATTGCGGAGCGAATTGCGAGGGCGGCATTCTTCCTGGCGAGCAATACGCCAAGGTCAATGGAGGCGGTGCCAACGGCGTCTATTACCTGTTGGATGGTGTGGACTACAACGACAGCTACATCAATACTAATCTGCCCTTCCCCAGCCCCGACGCGCTTCAAGAGTTCAATGTTCAAACGGATAACATGAGCGCCGCTTACGGCAATGCGACGGGCGGCGTCGTGAATATTGTCACCAAATCCGGCACCGATCAGATTCATGGCGACTTCTTCGAGTATCTGCGGAATTATGCGATGGATGCGAAGAACTATTTCGCGACCTCTCCCAATCCGCTGAAGCAGAATCAGTTTGGCGGAACCATCGGCGGCCCGATTTTGAAGGGTAAGTTGTTTTACTTCGGATCCTATCAAGGGACCCGGACCAATACAGCTACCAATGGTCAGCTTGCCTTCGTGCCGACAGCAGCGGAGCGTACTGGAAATTTCGCCGATCTTTTGCCGAGCACGCAACTGGTCGATCCGAACACGGGGGTTCCCTTCTACCAGAATCAAATTCCCCAAGGGCAATTGAGTCCCGTTGCGTTGTATCTTCTGCAACACATTCCGGTACCGAATGGACCTGGCCGCCAACTGACTTACAACGGCGCTCCTAGCATCCAGGATACCGACGAGTATTTGATCAAAGGCGACTATAACTTCGGCAAGCATCATCTGAGCGCGCATTACTTTCAGCTGAACTACCGAATTCCGATTATTCTGCCGCCGACCTCCAATGTGCTGGCAGGCAATACGGAAGATCCGCAGAATCTGACGCTCAAGAACATCAGCGTGGTCGATCTTTACGTGATCTCGCCTAACCTGCTTCTGAATAGCTATTTTGGATACACCAGCGAGAATGGAGATACGGTCTCGGCCGCTCCCTTCACCATCGCCGCCGCGGGCTCGCAGATCGCCGAGCCCACCAATTTTCCCCCGATTCTCAATGTTGGGGTGGGCGGAAACTTTACGGTGGGAGAGCAGGAGGCGACTGGAAACTGGGATCGTGGCGATCAATCGCTGCGTGAGATCGTGACCTTCATGAAGGGAACGAATCAGCTTCAGTTCGGAGGCGAGGCTCGTCGTGTTCGCGCTCCGATGGGAAATTCCTATCAGGCCGACGGCAATTTCACCTTTTCAAACAGTCTCTCTGGAGACAATGTCGCGGACTTCCTGCTTGGGGATGTCTCGAGCTTTACCCAGGGAGGTGGTCTCTACCTCAATTTTTCGGGTATCGACTGGAGCGCGTTCGTGCAAGATGACTGGCACGTCACCCCTCGGTTCACTGCCAGCGCTGGTCTCCGTTGGGATCCTTTCCTCCCATATAAGGACAGCGAAGGGCGCGTGGGATGCTTCGTGCCTGGAGCGCAGTCGTTGCGTTATCCGAATGCTCCGACCGGTCTGATCTTTGGCGGGAGCGATCATGATGCGGGGTGCCCCCAGTCATCGATCTACAATAATCTCGGTAACTTCGGCCCACGCTTAGGCTTTGCCTACAGGGTGACGGAAGATGGGAAAACCAGCCTGCGCGGCGGAGCAGGGTACTATTATCAGCCGCCAAACATGGTGATGTTCCAGGACGTCGTCGGAATTCCTCCGTTCGCTCCTGTGGTGAATCTTACGGACGTGAATTTCACCAATCCTTATGGAAGCGCGGGTGTGGCGAATCCCTTTCCCGCACAATTCGGCCCTTCCTCACCGAGTTCGAGCGTTACGTTTCCGCAAGACGTGTCTTTTACGGAGATCTTCTCCAGACATTATCGTCTCCCGCAGATCGTGATTTGGAATCTGACGTTGGAGCGCGGGATTGGCGCCGATTGGCTGGTTCGCGCAGCCTATATGGGCAGCAAAGGATCCTTCCTGGGAGGTACTGGAGATCAGGAGGCCGGGCTGCTGCAGTTGAACCCAGCTGTCTATATTCCTGGTCAGTCGACGGAAGCGAATACCCAGCAACGGCGCGTCTATCCATCGTTTGGATTTGTTAATTCCATCAACTCAGGAGTGAATAGCAACTATAACTCGCTGGAGTTGTCGCTCGAGAAGCGCTTGAGCCATGGACTTTCTTTTCAGACGAACTTCACGTGGGCACACGCTCTGGACAACTTTGGTCCTAACGGCGAACCGGGAGGGTTAGCCACAAATACGTGTAGCTGTGGCCGCTCTTTCGACTATGGACCGGACTCCGGGGACGTCAACAAGGTACTTCATGTGTCGGGGGACTACGCTTTTCCCCACGCTCCGTTCAAGGGAATCACGGATAAGGTCGTCAACGGATGGAGCCTGACTGCGATCACGACCTGGCAAACGGGTTTCCCATTCACGGTCTTTAGCGACGACGACAATTCCTTTAGTGCGATTGGAGCAGACCGTGCAGACCTCACTGTTCCAAGCGTGAAGAATGCGCTTTTGAGCACCGGACGTTCGCACGCACAGTTAGTGAATGAATGGTTCAACACGGGCGATTTTGCACCGAATCAAGTAGGCACCTTTGGAAACACGGGCAAGAACATTCTCCGTGGACCGCGGTATTTCGATGCCGATTTGGCCTTGTTGAAGGACGCAAAGGTAAACGAACGTGTCGCCCTACAGTTCCGCGCGGAGTTTTACAACGCGTTGAATAATGTCAACTTCGGAATGCCCGATGGTGGGCTTACGGATAGCAGTTTTGGACAAATCACTTCGGCTCAGAGCCCGCGTATTCTCCAGATGGCCCTGAAGGCATCCTTCTGAAGAGTCCAAGGTAGAGCTGTTGTTCCAGCGAAGGGCAGGTTGAGTTTTCCGCGACTTGCGTCAATCTGACCCGCTACTCAGTGCGCGTTGCGCCGATTGGATTCAAGAGGACTTGAGGATGATTCGTATCCTGCTTCCTCTTGCTTCCGGTCGGCGCAGCATCGGAATCGGAACCTTCCGGCCGCCTTCCGTTGGTGGAACCGTCGTAGCAACAAAGATAATCGACCCCATGGAGGAATCGGTGAGTAAGAGCTGGATGAGGCAATGCAGCATGCGACGTGCAACGGGATGGGCTGCGGTTATGCTGCTGGCCGGAGGCGGTATGACAGTGCTCCGGGGGCAATCGCCCAGTGGAGAGGGCGCTCTTCAGGTTCAGATCAACCCTGCAGACGGCACGTATGCAGTCGCCGTTTCAGGGACCGACTCTTATGCCCTGCGGGCCGGCGTTGCGGTTCAAGTGGATAGACGCTGGCTCCATGCGGCCGACTATCCGCGTCATGTGGTGGAGCAATCGCCAACACAAGGCTACCTGGGGCAGGCGACGGACTGGCAGGTAACGTATTCGGGAGTTAGTGGACAGCCGGATCTGATCTATCACCTGCGCGCGTATGCGGGAAAGCCCTTCGGCGATATCCAGGTCACGGTTCGGAATACGACGGGAAAGACCATTCATGTCGAGAGCATCCGCTCGCTGGACGCCACGGGAGGGCCGGTGGTCAATCTGGGGGGCGATGCGGTGGAGGATCGCGTTCTCTCCGACAGCTTCAGCGAGGACCGGCCGGCGATGAGCATGCATGATCTCGCCGACGCTAAAGAGAAGATGCTGCGCGCGGTAGGGAGCCAACTGATCTACAACCAGCGAACGCATGAGAGCCTATTTCTTGGCGCGCTCACGTCGGACCGGTTCCTCACGGTGCTGCGGCTGCAGCTCGACCACCCCGCAACGCAAGGTGCTCATCTCGCAGCCTACGAGGTCGATTCGACTGGAACCACCGAGTTGGAGAAGGAAAATTCGGTTGAGCACTCTCCGGTTGAAGACCAAGTGGAGCTGAGCCTTCCGGTTGCCGCCGGTGCAGAGCTCGAGTCGGAGCGTGTCCTCTTCAGCCTCTCGAAGGACTATCATCAGCAACTTGACACCTATGGGTCTCTCATTGGCAAGATTCATCACGCCAGAACCACAGCGCCGCCGCTGCTCGGGTGGTGGAGCTGGACGGCGTACTACTTTGGCTTGAATCAAGGAACCGCGCTGACCAATGCCGCGTGGGAGGCAGAGCATCTGAAATCGCTCGGCTATAACATCTTCCACATCGACGAGGGCTATCAGTACGCCCGCGGAGAGTACAGCACGCCGGACGCGACGCTGTTTCCCAACGGCCTTGCCTCCCTCTATTACAAGGTGCACGGCCTCGGCCTGGTTCCGGCAATCTGGACCTCTCCGTTTGAAGTGTCGGAGCGCTCCTGGGTCTATCAGAATCACCAGGACTGGCTTGTGAAGAACGCGCAAGGCAAGCCGATTCATGCCGGGTTTGTCGTAGACAACAAGGATCAATTGTACGTACTGGACACCACGAATCCAGGAGCGCAGGCGTATCTGCACAAGACGTACAACACGCTTGCGAACGTCTGGGGACTCCGCTACATCAAGCTGGACTTCATGGACGATAGTGCTGTGGAAGGCTACTACTACAAGCCAAACACGACGGCTCTGGAAGCCCAGCGCATCGGGTTGCAGGTGATCCGCGATGCCGTTGGGAACGACGTTTATTTAGACAAGGATGGCAGCGTTATGCTGAATCCGGTCGGCATGGTGGATTACGGGCGGATATCGCAGGATACGGGACATACCTTTAGCGCAAGTAAAGAAGCAGCAACTGGAATTGCCGCGCGCTATTACATGAACCGCAACTTCTTTGTGGCGGATCCGGATGCCTTTACCGTATCGACGCAAACGATCGACGATCAGGCATGGCACGAAAGCAGCGAGCCGGCCACGTTGGATGAAGCGAAGGTGTCCATTGCACTCGCGGCGGTTTCAGGAGGCATGTTTGAGATCGGAGATGACCTGCCCTCGTTGACGAAGTTTCCTGAGCGGCTCGCCCTGATCGAAAATCACGATCTCATCAATATGATTCGCCTGGGCAAGGCGTCTACTCCTGTAGATCTGATGAACTACACGGCAGCCGATCAACAGCCGAGTCTCTTTTTCTTGAAAGAGGATCGCCGGCAAAGCATCTTGACCGTCTTCAATTGGACCGATAAAGAGCGGGATGAATCTGTCGCGCTGGCAACGGCCGGGTTGTCCGCATCCGGTAAGTATGTTGTCACGGATGTTTTGGATGCGAGGGATGTACCCACTTTGAACGCCGGTGTCTTGGCCCTTCATCAGGCTCCGCATTCGGTGCGCGTGCTGAAAATTATCGACAGCCAGATTCCCGCAAGCCCGCCCGACGTGATGGAAGATCACCCTTCCGCAGGCGAGACAGGAGCGGAGTTGACGTTCTCCGCCCAAAGCAAGGGAGAGGATCCGGTGCTCTCTTATGCCTGGGACTTCGGAGACGGCGTGACCCTGGAGGGGAGTAAGGTGGCTCATGCGTATACAGAACCAGGGAAATATACTGTGCGTCTTACGACCACCAGCCTAAGTGGGTTGAGTTCGGAAGATCATTTCCAGATGAGTATTACCGGACATATGCAGACGACCTTCGATCCTCCCAACATCAAGCGTTATCAACCAGCAAATTGAGATGCTCTTCTGGCCCGCATGCTGCGTGTAGCAGGGTGCGGGCCAGGCCTCTTTCCGAGCGGATGCATTCATGAGAGTATCCACAAGTACCCGGGCTCAACGATGTAACAGCAAGAGAGGATCTTCCGATAACCATGGTTGCCATAGCAGATCGCGATAAGACAACTCCCGGACTGCGGCGTTCGCTGAAGCTAGGCCACTTGATCCTCTATGGCATCATCATCATCCAGCCGACCGCGCCGATGAGCATTTATGGCGTGGTCAGCAACGCCGCCCGGGGACATGTTGTCACCACCATCCTGATTGCGATGGTTGCCATGCTCTTCACCGCGGTGAGTTATGGCCGCATGGCTCGCATCTACCCGAGTGCCGGATCGGCTTACACCTACGTTGGGAAGGAAATTCATCCTCTTGCAGGATATGTCGTCGGCTGGGCCATGCTGATGGATTACCTGCTGAACCCCATCATCTGCGCGATCTGGTGCAG
>OUNK010002521.1_pt1 | contig 12516 bp, 10 predicted proteins | sample 1755341 | NCBI WGS metagenome assembly OUNK01 (sample SAMEA3914788, study PRJEB12502) | metagenome | biome: forest; material: soil | place: Canada | collected 2011-07-03 | depth 0.1 m | reverse complement strand
CGCCCACATCTCCTCGCCGTACCACGTATCCAACAGCTCGGGTGCCCAACGACCAAGATGTGCAGTAAGGTTGTTGACGTCACGCAGCAGCATGGTGCGCGCCGCATTGTTGCCCGCGGCACTGACAACTTGCGGAAAATCGATCACCACTGGCCCATCCGGACCGACCAGTACGTTGTACGCGGACAGGTCGCCATGAATCAGCCCGCAGCACAGCATCAGCACTACCTGCCGCACCAGCACGCGATGGTATTCACGCGCGTTCTCCGTACTGAGCTCAATCTCACCTAAGCGTGGTGCGGAGAAACCTTCGGCGTCGGTGACCAGCTCCATCACCAATACGCCGTGGAAGTAGCCATACGGCTCAGGCACACGCATGCCAGCGGCACGCAATTGGTAGAGGGCATCAACCTCGGCGTTCTTCCAGGCTACTTCCTGCTGCTTGCGCCCATACTTGCTAGCCTTGCCGATCGCACGCGCCTCGCGACTACCGCGTACCTTGCGACCTTCCTGATATTGCACACGTTGCTGGAAGCTGCGCTGTGCCATGTCCTTGTAAACCTTCGCGCACCGTATTTCGTCACCGCTGCGGACAACGTAAACGGCTGCTTCCTTGCCGCTCTTCAGCGGTCGCAGCACTTCATCGATGACGCCGTCATCGATCAGCGCCTGCAAGCCTTGGGGGGTCTTCACGGTGTCTCTTGAGGGTAATTGGCGCTGCGAGGGCGGCCATCAGCCGCAAATTATCGCATTTTCGGGCAGTTATGGCCATTGTGGGAGGGGACGCCTGCATACAGCGGCCCTGTGCCCGCAAACATCCCCAGCAGTCTTATAGCTACAGCGCAACTAGCTACAACGAAGCACTGAATACGCGATCCGGCGCCACGCAATCAAATCAATTGATCTTGGCCAGGAGGTCGTCGGTGGGTTGAAGGAGTCGCTCGGCCGGCGATCACTGCAACGGTTGGATTGTTTGTCATGTACGGTGCCCCGACCGACTTTCCCCTGTCTCAAACGCAGATCACTGCTATCGCAAACAGCAGCGGCTTGCAATCGGAGATCTCGACCTTCGCCTTCAGCTATGCGCAGCAAGTGAACTTTGATTGGCAGGCGTTCGTGGCTGCATACGACACAGGCACGCCGCTTTATTGATTTGATCGAAGTGGACATCACCCGGGACATTCTTATTTCGGATGTCGATTGCTGCCCCGGATGTCTCTACGGCTTGCAGAATCAATGGGTCGAAGCAAAGCTCCAACCCCGCACCAAGTCTGCCTTATAACCAAACGTTCTAGCGCTATGAGAAATGCTCATCTGCAGAGCGCGTCATTCTTGCCACGATCCGGTTATTTGTAGAGCTTCCCCGCCCAGAGAGAGCGTCATGAGCACGTCCACCGACAAAGGCCTGATCGACATAGGCACCACGGATGAAGCTCTGGATCGTCCTTTGGCTTTTAAGACCGTCGAGGCAGCCATAGCGCCACATCAAATTCGCGTCGCCGCGCTTCAAGAAAACCGCAGCAAACATTTCCCAGGTCAAAACTCTTTCATATGTCAAACCAACCTCCACTAGCGATCGTTTACGAACATTCCGAGTGGTTCAAGCCACTGTTTGCCACGCTTGATCGCCGTGGCGTCGATTACCAGTCCATTCGCTTTCAGGAACACCATTTCGACCTCGCACAAATAGATGCCCCTGCCCCACTCGTATTCAGTCGCCTGGCGATGAGTTCCTTCTTGCGCCAGGATGAGCACCCGATTTTTTACGCGCAATCGCTCTACGCACACTGGGAATTGAACGGCGCGCATGTCATCAATGGCACCCCCGCATTGGCGATTGATGCATCCAAGGCGCGCCAATTGTCGGTGATTCAGTCGCTCGGACTGGATATCCCCGCTACGCGCGTTGTGCACCGTCAAGCGGATATCGTGGCAGCGGCCAAGACGCTGCGTTTTCCCGTGATCGTCAAGGTCAATATCGGAGGTTCCGGCGCAGGCGTATCGCGTTACGACACGCTGCAAGAGCTGGAACAAGCGGTCGCGGACGGAGCCACTCCGAAAAGCATCGATAGCATCATCCTCGTCCAAGAATATGTGCCTGCACGCGATCAACACATGGTTCGCATGGAAACCCTCAATGGCAAATTTCTTTACGCCATTTCGCTCAACACAGACGGAGGCACCTTCGACCTGTGCCCAGCCGATGTCTGCCTGATCGATAAGCCGAAGGTCACCGTGAGCGAGTACAGGCCCGACCAGGATGCGATACGCGCGGTGGAAGCTATTGCACGCGCCGCGAAGCTCGACATCGGCGGTATCGAATTCATGATCGACGACCGCGACGGCGCACGTCGCTTCTACGACATCAACGGCCTATCCAATTTCGTCGCCGACCCGCTCAATGTGCTTGGCTGGGATCCGCATGAAACGCTGGTGGATTACCTAATCCAGGCCATCAACGACACACGGGAGAAAGTGGCATGAGGTATGGATTCTGGGCACCCGTGTTCGGCGGCTGGCTGCGCAATGTGCGTGACGAAGGCATGGAAGCCAGCTGGGACTACTTCAGTCGGCTGTGTCGGCGTGCCGAGGAAATCGGCTATGACCTTACGTTGATCGCCGAGCTCAATCTCAACGACATCAAGGGCGTGAGCGAACCGGCGCTCGATGCCTGGTCCAGCGCGGCCGCACTGGCCGCCGTGACACGCACGCTTGAAATCATGGTGGCGGTGCGCCCGAACTTTCACCATCCAGCACTGTTCGCCAAACAGGCCGCCAATATCGATCGCATTTCTGGTGGCCGATTGGCGCTGAATGTCGTGTCATCGTGGTGGGCTGATGAAGCCAAACAATACGGTTTGACCTTCGATCAACATGATGATCGCTACGCACGTACCAACGAGTGGTTGCATGTTGTCGATGGTCTGTGGTCGCAAACGCCATTCACGTTCCAGGGTGAGCGCTATCAGTTGACCGATGCGATCTGTGAACCCAAGCCCGTCTCCTCGCCTCGCCCGACCATCTATGCCGGCGGGGAGTCCGAAGCCGCCAAGACACTGATCGCCCATCAGTGCGATGCGTATGTCATGCATGGCGACGAACCCGAGTTCATTGCGGCGAAGATTGCAGATATGCGTGCGCGCCGTGCGCAAGCCAACCTGCCGCCCATGCAGTTCGGCATGGCCGCTTACGCTATCGTGCGGGACACGCAAGACGAAGCGGAAGCAGAAATCGAGCGCATCACAACACTGGACCCGAACGCACCCGGCTTCGACAATTTCGATCAGTGGCTCTCAGGCACACAACTCGAACGCGAACTAAAGATCAAAGAATATTCCGTATCCAATCGCGGTTTGCGTCCAGGCCTGGTTGGAACGCCCGAGCACGTGCGTGCGCGCATCGATGAATTCTCTGCAGTCGGCGTGGATCTGTTGCTACTGCAAATGAGCCCGCAGCTAGAGGAGATGGAGCGATTTGCACGACAGGTCATCGCACCACGGAAGGCCGCGTGAACCCCGCTGCCTATGTGATGTGTGGGGTATGCTCCTGATCCCTATCGCCGCAATTCCCAAGCAAGGGCAATCCTTGATTGCCGATTTGGGTTGTCACCATCGATGACCAGGCAACGCTGGTTCGCCCTATTCCTGATGGCGGCCACCTTGCTTGGCATCGGTTTGGGTTGGGTATGCCACGACGTTCTGCTGCCAGAGCAAGCGGCCACGTTGGCAGCGAATCTTGCCCTCGTCACCGATGCATTCCTTCGGCTTATCAAGATGATTATCGCGCCGTTGGTGTTCGCCTCGCTGGTATCGGCGATCGCACGTATGGGTAGTGCTGCGGAAATCGGCCGCATCGGCATCAAAACCCTAGTTTGGTTCGCGGGAGCCTCATGCGTCTCGTTAGCGATTGGTCTGTGGATGGCTCATTGGCTTAAGCCAGGCACGCCCCTGCACGCGATGCCTGGTTTTATGCAAGCGCTGCCGGCAGCAGCGCGTGACGCCAATGCTGAAGACCTGTCTTCCGCCGCATTCATGCGGCACTTGATCCCCCGCTCGATCATCGAGGCGATGGCTGACAACGAAATATTGCAGATTGTCGTGTTCTCGATTTTTATGGGCATGGCGGCTGCAGCACTCAAAGAACAGGCGACGCGATTCGTAGAGCTCGTCGAGCAGTTGGCCGCCATCATGTTCAAGGTAACGGACTATGTGATGAAGGCTGCTCCATTAGCCATTTTTGCAGCACTGGCCGGATCCATAAGTGTCCACGGCATAGGCATCGTCAGCGTCTACGCGCGATTCGTCGCCGGATTTTACTTATCGCTTGGCATCCTGTGGGCGCTATTGATAACAGCCTTGGTCTTGATGGTTGGATCGCGCGGCGTTCGCTTGTTGGCCGGGATTCGGCAACCTGTACTGCTTGCGTTCGCGACATCTTCATCGGAAGTGGCTTATCCGCGGCTGCTTGAGGTGCTGGTGGCTTTCGGCATACCTCGCCGCATAGCGAGCTTCGTGCTACCGCTGGGCTATTCCTTCAATCTCGACGGGGCGATGATGTATTGCACCTTCGCCGTCCTGTTCATCGCACAGGCTTACGGTATCGAGCTGACATGGGGACAGCAGATAAGCCTGTTCGGGCTGCTGATGGTCACCACCAAGGGATTGGCTGGCGTTCCACGCGCTGCAATCGCTGTGCTCGCCGTGACACTGCACTATTTTCATCTTCCCGAGAGCGGACTGGCACTCGTTCTTGCAGTCGACCACATTCTCGACATGGGACGCTCCGCCACGAATATCGTAGGAAATGCTGTAGCCGCCGCCGCGGTCGCATCCTGGGAGCGACAAATCGAACTCGTGCCGAAGGATGATCATTCATGAAATCTAGCACTCGATGCGATCGCAGCACCCCAAGCCTCCATGCCGAGGCCACGTGCACTACCTCGACTGCTCTCGCTGCTAAGCAAGGACGCCTCACGCCCAGAATCACGAACCCATCCTATGACTAATCGCTCTGAATTTTTCTGGTACATCCCAAATCAAATCAACCCCGGCCACCGTGGCGATGTACCCGCCGAAAACCACAACAGCCTGCAGATGCTGACCGATCACGCCCGGGCGCTAGAGGAGCACGGCTGGAGAGGCGCACTGATCGGTGCCGGCTGGGGGCGACCCGATACGTTCACCGTCGCCGCCGCGCTGGCAGTGCGGACCACACGTTTCGAGCCACTTATTGCGATCCGTCCCGGTTACTGGCGACCGGCGAACTTCGCGTCTGCCGCTGCGACACTCGACCATTTGGTCGACGGCCGGGTACGCATCAATATCGTCTCAGGCCAGGACAACCTCGGTGCCTACGGCGATAGCGAAGGTGATCAGGCCCACCGTTACGCCCGCACCAAGGAGTTCATGCGCCTGGTGCGCAGGCTATGGACCGAAGAGAGCGTCACTTATAAGGGCGAACATTTTCAGGTCAGCGAATCCACCGTGCAGCCACGACTCCACATTCGTGAGTGGCGCCCGCATCCAAAACTGTACTTTGGTGGTGCCTCGGAGGCTGCCGAACACGTAGCCGCCACTGAGGCCGACGTGCAACTGTTTTGGGGCGAGCCGCTTGATGGCGTTCGCGAACGCATCGAACGGTTAAGGGCGTTGAGCAAGTCGCTGGATCGCGACCTGCCGCCATTGGAATTCGGGCTACGCATCACGACACTGGTGCGTGATACCACCGAGCAAGCGTGGGCTGATGCGCAGGCTAAAGTTGCCAAGATGGCCAAGGACCAAGGGGCTGGCTGGCAGGATCATCACGAACCTGTGGCGGCCGGACAACAACGCCTGCTCGATCTGCACGCGCGTGGCGAAGTACTCGACGACAATCTCTACACCACGCCGGGCAAATACGGCGGCGGCGGAGCTGGCACGACGTGGCTGGTCGGATCGCCGCAAGATGTCGCCAGTTCGCTGCGTAAATATCAGGCGCTTGGCATTACGCACTTCATACTGTCCGATACCCCCTACCTGACAGAGGCCATTCGGCAGGGAGATCAGTTGCTGCCGCTATTGCGCAGTTGAATTTCGGAAGGCGACATTACTGGGAATTATGTAACGGTTTTCGTAGAAGTGCTCGAGCGAGCACCGTTAGTTGTTCCAACATTCGCCCAGGAAGCTTGCTGTCGCAAGTGGGCAGTTGCGCTGCGCGACCGCTGGGCGCATGAAGCCGTCGTAAAGACATGCGCTACTCAGCGATCTCTTTTTGGCAACAGCCGGAGCAGCGAGAACTTTCCATTGCGTTGTCGTCTACCCCACTGACGCCCTCTCCCCAAGGTGCATAGGACCCGAGGCATCATGGGTGTGACACGCCTGAGTATGAGAAGGTTAACCACCGTCCCCCTTGAAATATGGCTCGCTATCGTAAGCCTACCCCTCAGTTTCTCGGCGCGCTCGCGCATGCCAGCCATTCCCCAATGCCCTTCTTTCTGGCGCAATTGGAGATGCTGTTCGCTGACGCCGATACCGTTGTCCTGAATCGAAATCTTTAGGCCGCGTTTCGCATATCTGACGACGACGCTGATGGCCTTTGCCTGTGAGTGCTCAAACGCGTTGCGTAAGCCCTCTCGAACGATGGCCAACACCTCCACGCGCACACTCGACGGTAGGCTCCAGGGTTCACCTGTGATCTTCACCGTGAAGTTGGTCTTCGAATCAGAAGCTTCGCGTTCTCCCATTTCGAGGACAGCCGCGATCCAGTCCTTTTCATCGTCGTCGGGCAAGCGCAGCGCGTTGATCGCGTTACGTCCGTCCACGACGATATGACGAAGCTTCCGCTCGATCTTTGTCGCGCGCTCACGTTCTTCTTCCGGGAGTATCGATGAAAGCACTTCAAACTCTAGCAGGACACCTTGAAGACCCTGCAACAACGTGTCGTGCAATTCTCGCGCTATACGTTTGCGTTCCGCACGCCTCTCGTTTTCGAGAAAGCGCTCCCCTCGCTCCGTATATCCCAACCGCAATCGGTTTAAGTTCCAAAGCGCCAGAACCAGCGCGGTGCCAATACCCAACGGCTTCACCCAACTTGCATGGGGAATGGATAGCCCGCTCCGCACAAATGCCACCTCTTTAGCCGTCACGTTTGTGTTCGGCTAACTATTTATCAGCATGTCCCTCTCATAAGAATTGGAAGATTCGTGATCTTTTTTGTAAAAAAGCACAACATTGACGAGTTCCGAGCATTGGCACCGTGTACTAATCGATTAGCTGACTAAGCTATTTTGAGCATCTATAGGTATTCGGCATGAAGAAATGCCGGGGCGTTCGAGACATTGCAGGGCAACTGCCCATATGACTCGACCTGATCGCTCTCAAAGGCTGCCTTTGCGGAGCCTTACCGCCACGTATAGCTTCGCAAGCCATGCAGGGTCCTCAAGACTCCCACCCGTGATCTCTTGGACGCGCTCGAGCCTGTAGTTGAGGGTATTGGGGTGAATCCCTAACACCGATGCCGTTTTCTTACGCTTTTGGAACTGCTCCAGATAGCACTCCAAGGTTTTCAGCAGATCCGGTTCGTGCGACAAACGCTCAATCAAAGACTCCAAATAACGCAACACGTTGTCCGACCGTCTCGCGCCTTCATTCAATGCGATGTCCGAATACCTGTAGACGCCATCGCTGCCATTGCGCTCGCCGACCTCCAGCGCCTTGAATGCTTCGTCCACCGAACCAGACCAACCCGATGGCCCTTGGCCCATCATTCCAATGCCCACCTGCTTGAATTCGGGCACATCTGCGACCAACCGTGCACCCAACTCCCCCATTCTTCGGTCGCTGGCAAGAAGGGAATCGCCTCGGATGCAAGGCATCCAAACGATCAATCGCCCGCGATACATCACCCTGACAAGGTCCGCGGCGTTGACCTTGGCCAGACGCGCCACGGCCAGCAGCATCCTGTCCAACTCCGTTTCGACCCGAGACGGCAGCGTGTCAGGTGCACTCATGTTGAACGCAAATGCCACCCGCGCAATTGTCGGATCAATGCCAATGGTCTCCGACACTCGGTTGAACTCATTGATATCCCCGGCTGCGCTAAAGATCAAATTGCAAAGTTCGTATCGAAGGGCATCCTTCCATCTTGATTGCGCATATTGCTCTTCCATGAAGGCACTCGCGATCGACTGAGCCATTTCATCGAAGTGGTCGAGGAGATATGGCGACACGGTGAAAAGCAGCTCGCTCTGAACCTCCTGGTGTTCAGCGGCAAATTCCAGATAGACGGCCCAGAGTTCTTTGGAACCGACGCGGTACGCTCTTAAAAGCGATGCCAGCTCAATGCCCTGATGGACGCGCCGCCGCCCTAGATTTCGAAATATCTCCATGTCTTCGTCGGAGGGATACTCCCCCGTCAACATGGTCTTGCACCAAAGCACCGCCGAAAACCGAATCGACGCCATGAAGTCGCTCTTGGTGCTCGGTGTAAGCTTCGCGTAGGTGGCGTCACTTTGAGTGATCGCCTTATAGGCCCTCTCGACGATCACGGTGGGGTCGCGCTCATAGGCGATCGTCACTTCGCGAAGTTTTCCCGTTACTCGTGGAATTTTCATGGTTACACCGACGCAAATATAAGTGGATGGAGTTCCAAGCTCATGGCCGGATGAAAATCATCCGCGACGATGCAGGCGGGGGCACGCCTTCAGTCTAGCCGTTCGGTATGGGCACGACAAAACAAAGGGCACCAATGCGGCGCCCCTCAATTTTGAAGCCTGCGGCGTCGGTCGCAAGCACATTGGAAATGCTTGATGTCTCTAGCTCAACGCGATTGCCACGGCGATCTCGTGCCGCATCGTTGATTAGCACGACATAAAACAGCGGATAGATCGATGGGCACCCGCGCCGTGACGTAAGCAGCCCCCAAGACGCTACATCGAAGGAGCGACGCGGTCTTGGACAAAATTGTTCCATAAGGAACTTATAAAACCTGTCATCGCAATAATTACGAATTGGTTACTGGAGCCTACTGACTCAAAAGTGTTGGCGCCTTCGACAAGCGGCACCTATCATGCAAGGCAAATGGGTTTCGTGCATAGCCGATCACTCATGTACAAGCCCACTCGGCGGCATAAGCGTTATCGTTTCTCGTATTCAAAGCATGGGTCTTTGTAGAAGGAACGGAGATGAAAGAATGCGCCACGAATTCACGCCGATGCTCGAAGTCTCGACCTTCGTTTCCGCAAGCAAAATATGGGCTTCGTGCTGCACTGATCCTGCTAGGCATGGCTACTTTAGCCGCGTGTAGTGCATCACCTTCCCGCAACATATTGGGGTCTTATTTCCCGACCTGGATGATTTGCGCATTGCTGGGACTTGTCGGCGTCGTGGTCCTACGCGTCCTACTTGGAAAGACCGGTATCGACGCAACGCTTCCGGTTCCGGTAGTTGTCTACCTTTGCACCTGGATCGCCGTGACACTGGCGATCTGGCTGCTATGGCTGGGATGAAGGAGACACCACGCATGTCCGAAAAGACGACTCTGGGTCGAATCATCGCGTTTGTTGCAATCGCTAGCGCAGTCGTGATGCTGATCGCGACGATGATTGTCCTAGACCAACGCCCCCGCACTCATGACGCCTACATCTTTGCCTACAGCGCGGGTATTACGCCCGAGGTAAGCGGACGCATCATCGAGTCTCACATTCAAAACGACCAGTTTGTGCATAAGGGCGACGTACTGATCCGCATTGACTCAGAACCATTTGATATGAAGCTTCGCCAGGCCGATGCGCAGATCGCTGCATTGCAAGCCGACATAGACCTGACGAGCCGGCAAGTTTCCGCGCAAGGATCGGGTGCACAAGCAGCCGCCCGCGAAGTGGATCGTGCGCGGCAACAACTTGCCTTGGCGCATAACACCGTGGAGCGCATGGCCCCTCTCTTGGCGAAGGGTTTCGTGACAGCTCAACAAATGGATGAAGCGCGGACGAACGAGCGAACGGCCAATGCGCAGTTGGCAGCCACCGTTCAACAAGCCTCTCAAGCCAAAGAGGCCATTGGCGATGTGGAAAGTCTCAAAGCGCAGTTGCTCGGTGCGCAAGCCGCCAGAGACTTGGCCGCACGTGACGTCCGCGAAACGGTCCTCCGAGCGCCGGTCGACGGTCGAATCACGGGCTTCAATTTGTCGATTGGCTCGTTCGCCGTCGAGGGCCATCCGCTTTTCACGCTCATCGACAACAACCATTGGTACGCCATCGCGAATTTCCGGGAAACGGACCTGCATCATCTCCAGACCGGCGATCACGCCACGATCTGGGTGATGGGGCACGATGAGCGTCCGCTCCAAGGTGTGATCGAAAGCCTCGGTCCCGGCGTTCAGCCGCAGGGGCAAGCTGGCCCTGGATTGCCTGAGGTGGATCGAAACCTCAACTGGGTCGTCGTTGCTCAGCGCTTCCCCGTATGGGTGCGCTTGGATCAAGCCGACACAAGCTTCTTGCGCATCGGCGCCACCGCCTCGGTCAAGGTGGTGAAATGACTCCCACAAGCGAGAGCGCTTCCACTGAAGGACTCCAAGCGCTACTGCGTCGCGAGCTCAAACTTGATGCATTACGGATTCGCTCCGTCGCGCGCATCGCGGCAGGAACGGCCATCGCGGTCGCAGTCGCCATGGTATTTCAGATACCACTGCCTGCCTACGTGGCGTACCTGATCTTTCTTCTTAGTCAGGAAGATACCGCTTCAACGATTATCAGTTCGGTCGGCGGACTGGTCGCCGCGACGCTTGCGATCGCGCTCTCGCTCCTTTTCTACGTCTTCGATGCATCGGAGCCGGCGCTGCGAATTCCGCTGCTGGGCCTTAGCACGTTCTTGGGCTCGTTCCTGTCACGCACCAGCACGCTTGGGCCCATCGCGTTCCTTTCCGGCTTCGTCCTGGTTCTATCGCAAACACTCATCGATGATTCACCGAGCACCGAAGCGCTAACGCACGGCGTGCTCTGGCTTTGGGTTGTGGTCGCCACGCCTGTCTTCACGGTGATTGTGCTCAACCTTTTGACGGGAGAAAATCCGGTTTCGCTTTCGCGCCAACGCGCCGCGGCATTGATGGATGCCGTCGCCGATTACATCGAACTGCCGTTCTCCCAAAACCCCGCGCTGCTGCGCGGCAAGCTCGTGGCGCTTAATCAGCTCAAAGGGAAAGCATTCCTCTGGGACAAAAAGCTAAAGGCGTTCGCGGAAGAAGACCAACGATTGTTGGGGTTTATGCTGGAAATACTGCAGATTGCTCGAGCGTTGCCGCCGCAGCTCGCCGCTACCACCCGGCGCGCATTGGCCTTAAGTGTCCGCCAAAGCCGGGCACTCTTTCTCCAGCGAAGAGGAATCGACGTTTCACCCGTTTCGGTCGTACAAAGCAGCATGGAACCGGATTCCGACCCCAGCTGCGAGGCTCTTCGCCTGGCGCTGCAGGACCTACAAAGGGAAGCTGGTGGGCACGCCCAAGCAACCGCAACAGATGCTCACGCCCCCGCTGCCCATCGACTCCTTGTACCTGATGCCTTCCACAACCCGGCGCACGTGCGTTACGCGCTCAACGTGACTTTTGCAGTTTTGGCTTCCTACGCCACCTACACACTGCTGGATTGGCCAGGAATCCGCACCGCGGTCACGACATGCTTCTTCGTTTCGCTGGCCACCTTCGGCGAGAGTGCGCACAAGTTGACGCTACGAATTTCGGGCGCCATTTTGGGCGGCGTTCTCGGCGGTCTGTGCCTGGTGTTCATCATGCCCTCGCTGACGGATATCGGTCAGCTGTGCCTGCTTGTGGCTGGCGTCTCCGTACTTTGCGCCTGGGTCTCCACGAGCAGCGAAAATATTTCATACGCCGGCATGCAAATGGCGTTTGCATTTTTTCTCGGAACTTTGCAAGGGTATACGCCAGCAAGCGACTTGACGGTGCTTAGAGACCGCGTCGTCGGTATCGTGATCGGCAATATCTGGATCAGTGTCTTTTTCACAAGTCTTTGGCCGGTAAGCGCGCTTCAGCAAGCGCGTAGCATTTGGTTGTCATCGCTTGAAAAACTGAGCGCGCTCCTGATCGCGCCGACGTCACAGGCCGCCGCAAACCTGCGGCTAGAGGTCAATACAAAGTCGCAACAAGCAGCCGCGTTGAAGTCGCGCGCTGTCTTCGAAAAGCGATTGGTCCCGGGCGATCGGCCCGCTGACACCGCCGAACTCGAAGCAATAGCCATGGAGCGATTGACCTATTCGGCATTTATCCTCCGGCGCCTGCAGGCTTCGGCTCCCTCCCCTGCCAACGTCGATATTCACACGTCGCAGCGCTTGCTTGCGCTTTCCAAAGGAGAGGCTCCCGATTCGCTTCACCCCGACATACCTGATCCGACATCGCTTGTCGGTCGTGCGCGTTTGCGCCTAAACGAAGAGATCGACCATGCATCGCGCCTGCTATAAATCGTCGCTCTTTGTCGGGTGCGGCGTCGCCATGGCGCTTTGGAATGCCCTCGCGTTTGCATCCACGAACAAT
>OUNK010003009.1_pt1 | contig 12536 bp, 11 predicted proteins | sample 1755341 | NCBI WGS metagenome assembly OUNK01 (sample SAMEA3914788, study PRJEB12502) | metagenome | biome: forest; material: soil | place: Canada | collected 2011-07-03 | depth 0.1 m | reverse complement strand
AGTCGCATCATCGGCACTGGTATTTTTACAGTAATGCTATGGCTACTCTATGCCGGACTTTGGTGGACAGCAGTTCGCGCCATCAATGTACAGCTGGATTTTAGTCAAATCTCCCTGATGCTAGGCGGCGTGATGTTGGCGGTCGTCGCCACAATGTCACCAGGAGGTCTGGGTGTGGCTGAGTTGGGTTCGCGCGGCATCATGTTGTGGCTTGGCAAGTCCTACGCCGATGCGGATGCCGCTGCTATTGCTCTACGACTGCTTACGCCGTTGCTTGTCCTCTTCGGAGGCGCTTGCCTGGTGCTGCTAATGCATTATCGGCGCCACGCCAACTTAAAACGCATGCCTCGCACTTCAAAAGGCGCTAATGACTAATGCGCAGCTCCGACTCGGCTCGACCAGATACACCTTACTTCGAAGCAAGTCCATTTAGAACATAAACCTTCAACTGCGGCATCCTTCTATCCAATTGGATCGCGTGATAATGACGGTCTATGTAATCCATCAATAACGGATGAGTCACGCCATAGCGCAGATCGCTTCGACCATCGACGGCGATGTCGTTAAACAGCACCAGCGCGGGCTGCGCTCTTTGCAACCTTGCAATTTCCTGCGCCTGAAACAGATCGCTGTGAGGAAACAGCGCATATATTTCATAAACAGGTGACCTCACACCTGTCAGCGCATATGCGCCAGGCCAGACAGGCACAGAGAGCATTGTTCCTCCCTTTGAGAGATAGCGATTAGCCAATTGCTTAATATCTTCCGTGGAGGAGGCGACATCGTCACTCATCCATAACGTGTCTTGTCCAACTGCAACTTTTCGCCAAGTTCCTTGCGCGTAGCGAACGTAGCGATCATGCATCGGCAGCATCATCCAAAAGGAAGCTAAAACAAGCAGACCGAGGCAAACTGTTCGCATCCATTGTCGACGCTGTAAATGCGACAACCAAACAATAGTGCCGAGCAAAAAAGGAAATATGGTCTGTGCCAAATGAGAAAGGTCAGCACGTGAAAAAGCTACGTTCATGTATGGCACTGCAGTTAGCACACACGCGACGAACGCGGGGTACTCTATCTTTCGCTCGCACAAGACGTTGATTGATGTGAGCGTTAAACCGCATAGGCAAAAAAGCGGGAGTGCCACGTACACGCAACCAATCACCAAGGAACGGCTCCATGCCGCTACTTCGCCAACCATGGGTACTTTCCAAGGCCATGGCACCGGCAAAGGCAAATTGGTTCCCTTGTATTCAAACAGCATGTAACGGATGCTCTCCCAGAACATGCTTGCAAAGCCGTGATTGATACACAGCCCGATCAATATCGGGCTGAAACCCAATATCACTCCCGCAATAAACCACGACGTACAACCGATCCAATCACGACGGCTGATAACTCGCGTAAGAAGTAACAAAGCGAACAAGCAGGCAATAACACCGTATAGCCCATGGTTTCGCCCCAAAACCGCAGCAAGTCCTACCAAGATTCCATGGATGAGAAATCGCCGCCGAGTAGGCAATGTCAATACTCGCGCGAGGCTAGCCACCAATGCGACAGAGACTGCCTCGTCATATTGCTTCCACCAAGGGACCATCCACAGAAGACAAAGGACGATGGTCGCCAAGCATAGCCAGAACCGTGCCTTCTTGTTATCGCACGGACTCCGCCAAACGAGCGCGGACGCTGCAGCAACGCCGAGCGCGGCAAAGACGGCTGTTGCAGCACGGACTGCAATAATGCCGCGCGCATGAAAGAGGTCGAGCAACGCCGCTGCCCAGTAATAACGTCCGGGATCGTAAGACATGAAGTCGCGCACCGGCACTTCACCTAGCAGCGTTCGTTGCACCCCGTACCAGAGATAGCCCTCATCCCAGAGATTAAAGCCGATGTGCCCCTCCAGCAGAAACGAAGCAGTGCAACCCACTAAAACGACTGCTAATACAACGAGCAATCCTTTTTCTCTCCGAAGGTCATCCGCGCAGGAAAAAGTGAGGAAGTTCGATTGGCGATTCACACAGTGCACCCCGAGGCTTTTACGCCTATTTCTCTAATCCCTGCTGGACCTTGCTCGATTCGCTCTCATCCTGCGGTAAAAATCGAGCGATCCCCATAATGGACATGATGAGTCCGGCTAGAACGCTGCCTGGCGAATTTCCCTGTGAGCGGGCAGCTGCAACGCACACACAAGATTCACTAGCAACACTAATTCTACACAGCGCCTATCTGAAGCGTATTGTTGTCCCCTTGGATCTTCTTCATGATCCTCCAAGACCCGTTCTGGACTTTGACTTCGTGCTAATTATTGCTTAGGCCTAGATGCGGAATCACGCGCTCCTCCCAAATGCATCCTTGCCGCTTCACGTAGCCTCCAGTGACGTATCTGGCCGGGGGAGTTCGAGCCGACGCTGAAGACCTGGCAGAACAAACTGGACGAATGTCCCAAAGCCATATGCGTGCAGCGTCAGACGATCGGGCCTGCCTTTGGCATATTGACGGCCCGAATGGGACCCCGGGCACTTCCTCATGCGACGCCGCCGAAAGCCCCACGGAAAAGCGCTTGCATGTTCTTACCTACAGCACGAAGCAGATGATGAGGATCATGAAAGTGAGGCCGTTGACTCAGGCTATCATGATGCGAGTCGCCGTTAGCTCTGATGGGTCGCCTCTGGCGCGATGATTAACGAAACAGCTGCGTGAATGGTTCGGGGTTTGCGTTTTTAAACGGTCTAAAATCGAAGCAGACAATCCATTGAGAATTGCGTCTCCACGCATAGCCTCGTCATGTCAAGTTTGGAACAGGGTGCAGCTGCCATTCGCCGCGCGCTATACGCGGGTCAAGGTACAGCGTTTTCGCAGCACGTCCGCATGATTTCGCGAAAGAGCGACTCTTCGTGGATTGCAGTTTTATCTAGGGCCTAGTAGTCCGTTGCCCCAATACCTGACCATTTACTGCGGCTCCGTATAACGAATCGGCCGTGTCATGATAATCCGCTCGGGTGGCAGATACGGAACCGTTGAAGCGAGGATCTTGTGGGCGCTCGTGCGCATCCATGAAGTACGCAACGTTCCAGGCATCTTGATCGCTCAACGTGTTGGCACGCCCCAATGGCATGTTAGCTTTGATAAAGCCTGCGGCATTGGTGATCTGTTCCATGCCTGCGCCCCAGTTAAATGATTGTGGCCCCCATAGTGGTGGAAAAACCGTACGCCCTGCTGCCTGCAGTCCCTGGCCGTTATCGCCATGACAAAGGGCGCAGTCCCGCTTGAATACCGCCTCACCGCGCGCGTAGTCGAGTGCGCGTGCCGGCCTAGGCAACTTTGGATAACCGCGACCGGGTAACGATGTACCGATCGGCTCGCCTTTCGACATCCAGTACGCATAGCTTTCCAGCGCCACCAGCACGGGGTCACCTAGCGGTGGCGCCTTACCGTTCATGCTGTAGTTGAAGCAGCCCTGCAGCCGTTCGGCGAAGGTATTTACATGATGATTCTTGCTTCGATAAGCGGGATACATCGGATACGCGCCCCACAATGGCGCGGAGTTTGCGAGTCGACCGGCATCGAGATGACAGTTTTCGCAACTGAGTTGATTGCCGACGTAGGCTTTCGCGTAACGACCGGGATCGACAAAGATCTGTCGACCCAATGCGATTTGTTTGCCGAAATCGTCATCAGGAATGGCTGACTCTGGCGGTGGCAAGAAGTGATCGGTAACTTTCGTTGAGGATGTCGCCGACGTGGGAACGTGAGCAGAGGAAGCGGCGGTCTGCGGCGCAGAGTGTTCGCAGGCTGACAGCACCAGTACCACGCCAATCAAGACAGCACGCATCCTGTTCATGGCTTCTCCTCCGACGGCACGCTCGATTGCGCCGCATACCACGCGCTGATGGCTGCGACATCCCCATCGCTCAATTTACCGCTGACGCTTTGCATCAGTTGCAAAGGATCGTTATGGCGCGAACCTTGTTGCCATGCATGCAACTGGTTGGATAGATAGACGGCTGATTGCCCGCTAAGCGGTGGAAAGTGATCACCCACGCCGACGCCATCGGGCCCATGGCATTGTTCGCAAGCGGGTAACGCATCCGACCAGCGCCCGCGCGTGGCCAGTCGCTGCCCGAGCTGCGCCAGATCACCGCTCGGTGCAGGGGATGGCGTCGCTGCTGGTAGCGGCAGCTTGCTGTAGTACTCGGCGAGCGCGTCGCGCTCGGTATCGCTCAATCCACTCGCGACCGGTTGCATGGTCGCGTTGACGCGCGACCCATTGGCGAAATCATCGAGCTGTTTGCGCAGATAAGCCTGCGACAAACCGGCCAAACGTGGGAAGCCTGCCGCTGCCTGACCGCCGCCGTCGGCACCATGGCAGGCCATGCAAGGCGCCACACCATGGCCATTGCCTTGCTGCGCAAGCGTTGCGCCGTTGAGCGTATCGGCCAGTGCGTAAGTCGCACACAACATGCATAACGTCGTCAGCGTGGCACGCAGGGCGTTCATGGCTGTGGCGGCTGGAAGCCGTATTTACGATAGATGCCTTGCGCTTCGGTAGATGTCATGAAGGCCAGGAAATCTTTTGCAGCCTGCGCGTGTGGCGCATCTTTCATGCGCGCGGCCGTATAGGTGGACGTGACATTCTGGTCCGCGGGAATCGTGATGGTTTCCACGGGGCGATGCATAATCTGCTGCTGAAAATACGCTTCCGTGGACCACACCGGCGCCGCATCCGACTCACCCTGCAGCACGCGCAGCGGCGATTCGCGGTGATGGATACGCGTGAGGTAGGTGCTGCCGTCCTTCACCTTGCTGTCCATGATGGTGCGATCCAATGCATCGCCGCCGGCCTGGCGATAGCTCGCCTCGATCTGCTTGGCGATGCCTTCCCACTGCGGATTGGGCATGCTGACGCGCACGTCGGGACGGCCAAGATCTTTCAAGCCTTCGACGTGTTTCGGATTTCCTTTCGCGACCATGATCGCCAACGGATTGCGTGCGTAGTCGGCGGTGTCGGCGAACCAGCCGTGTTCTTTCTGCAGATCGGCGATCGAGCCTTTGCCATTGGTAAAGATGTCAGGTTTCACGGCAATGCGCAGATTGCCCATGACCAGCGAGCCCGTTTCGATCTGTTTAGTGAGAATGCCCGGCGGCAACGTTTCCACGTAGATGCGCTGGTATTGCGGATAGCGTTGCTTGAACGCCTCGACCAGATCATGCACCACCATGAATTGATTGCCGGCGAAGAACACCGTGAGCTGCGGATCGACGATATCGCCGTGTAGATCGGCAATGGCATCGAACGGGGGCACCGCGAAGGACACGCCACCCGTCGGGGGTGGATTCCACGGCGGCAGGTAGCTGTCTTGCGCGGCACTGGCGACGCCGCAGACAACGGCAACGCACCCGGCCAGCAGCACGCGTTGCCAGCGACTGTTCAAATGTGTCGACATGGTCGGCTCCGGTCTTACAGCGGCATCAGGGCGTAACCCTTCTGCTCCAATACGGTGATCGTGGTCAGCGCGGACAGGCTAAGCGTGACGTCCTTGGACGCCCACTCGTCGGGATAGTGATGCTCCGCCATCGCCTGGCCGCATACAGCGACATCCACACCAGCCTTGCGCAGTTGCGCGATGACAGGGAGGTTGGGATTGGCGGTGCCAAATGTCGTCTTGTAATGCTCGTCGTCCAACACCAAGCCTGTCGCATCCCCGGATGCTACCGCGACAAATTTGAGGTGATCGAGCGGCACGCCCGCAGATGCATACAGATTGACCGTGCGCGCGACCCGCTCGAGGCCGGGGTTGACCCGATCCGGCTTGTCGCTGCCCTTGGTCAGCGCGAACACCACCTTGTAGGTGGCAGCGGGGTCGGGCTGATAGGCGGCCTTGGGCAATGGATGGTAAGCGCCGGCTGCGGTAATCACCGCCGGAGCAGTTTGAGCCGCAGCGACGGCGCAGCTAAGCAAGCCAGCGGCGCAGGACAACCACAAAGTCGGACGTTTCATGCTTTCCATCTCCCAAGGCAAAACGCGGCTGCGTTCCCCGGAAGGCTACGCTGGCAGCGGCGATCCGGCCACTCCATGTTGCCTATATGGCAGATAAGGTGGCCTTATCCGTACCCGTCATCCTGTACCATGCCGTCATGAGCGAGCAGCCCACTACCCACTTCGGTTTCCGCGACGTTCCGGTCGGGGAAAAGCAAAAACTGGTCGGCGAGGTCTTCACCTCCGTCGCCCGTAACTACGACCTGATGAACGACCTGATGTCGTTCGGCGTCCATCGTCTTTGGAAGCGTCATTTCGTGGGCGTGAGCGGCATCCGTCGCGGCGACCGTGTGCTGGATCTGGCCGGGGGCACTGGCGATATCGCTGCGCTGATCAAGCCGGTGGTGGGCGAGGAAGGCGACGTGATCGTGGGCGACATCAACGCCGCCATGCTCAACGTCGGTCGTGATCGCCTCACCGACCGCGGCTTGGTCTCCGGCCTGCGCTGGACGCAGTTGAACGCCGAGGCCCTGCCCTTTCCCGATAACAGCTTCGACGCGGTGACGATGGCCTTCGGCCTGCGCAACGTCACGGACAAGGACAAGGCGCTGGCCGATATCTGCCGTGTGCTAAAGCCTGGCGGCCGCGCACTGGTGCTGGAGTTTTCCAAGGTGCAGAGCGAACTCTTCAGCAAGCTCTACGATTTCCATTCTTTCCAGGTGCTGCCCAAGCTCGGCAAGTTGTTTGCCGGCGATGCCGACAGCTATCAATACCTCGCCGAATCGATCCGCAAACATCCGGATCAGGAAACGCTCAAGGCCATGATGGAACGCGCGGGCTTCGGTCGCGTGGAAGTGCGCAATCTCAGCAACGGCATCGTGGCGATCCATCGCGCATACAAGCTGTAATCCGCCGTCGCCAGCCGTTTAGAACGTGACGCCCATCAACAGCAGGTTTTCGCCGCGATTGGGATATGCAAATACGTATTGGAGCTATGGCGAAGCGCAACCATCCAGTGGCTGCCCCGCAAACGAAACGCGGCTCGCCAGCAATAGCCAGATGTGATCGCGCGTCGTGTAATGATCGCTCCTGAAATAAGCGATATCGTGACCATCCATCCGCCAGGTCGATGACTTCACGCTACTCGCAAATCTTCCAGCAGCACGCCCTGCCGCAGCGTTTCTTCCTCATGATCAGGATCGCGCCATGTTTCTTTCAGCGCTGATTCGTACCAGTGCTGCATCGATGGAAGCGCAAGCATGCGTTGTACATATGCTTGCGTTGTCGCGTCGAGCGGTAGCCGGTAGCTCTGGATGCGGAACACCACAGGTGCATAGAACGCATCCACCGCAGTAAACGCAGCGCCGGCGAGATAAGGCCCACCGAATCGTTTCAGGCCTTCGTTCCAGAGTTCCCGCACGCGCGCGATGTCGCGTGACAACGCTGCCGGCGTCGCATTCAACTGCAATCGGATACCGCAATTCATCGGGCAATGCGAACGCAAGGCGTCAAAGCCCGAGTGCATTTCCGCCGCAGCACTGCGCGCCCACGCGCGCGCTTGTGAATCGGCAGGCCACACGCTGGGATGACGCTCCGCTACGTATTCGGCGATGGCCAACGAATCCCACACTGCCGTGTCGCCATCATGCAGGCAAGGCACCTTGCCGGTTGGCGAAAAAGCCCGGAATGCCGACCAGCTCGACGAAGTACCGCCCTGAAAAGGTGTGAGCTTCTCTTCGAATGCAATGCCAAGCTCGCTCAGCAATACCCATGGCCGCAACGACCAGGATGAATAATTCCTATTGGCGATGTAAAGCGTATACACGGATATCCCCTTGATGAGTGCAATGCAATCAGACGCCCAGAATAAACCACGTATGCCTAACGCACATTGAGATCGATATGCATCACGACACTCAACTTTGCTTCGCCGCGGACGGTGTCATCGGTATGGCAGAAGGTGGCGCGGGACGTCGCGCGTTGGCCAACGCTACGCCGCCCACGGTGATCACACCACCCACCAGAGTCAGCCATGCGGGGCGCTCGCCCAGCCACACCCAGCCGATCAATACCGCGATGGGCGGCGAAAAGTAGATGAAGCTGGACACTTGCGACGCCGAGGCTCGCCGCAACGCTGCGTTCCATGTCAGATAACCAACAAAGGTTGGCGCGATGCCAAGCCATAGCAATGCCGCAATATGCGACCACGGTGCAACGACAAGCGCTTGAGGCAAACCAAGCCCAAACGGCAGCGCGCCCAACGTACCCGCAAAGAACGTGAAGGCAGTGACACCAACCATGTTGTTGCGGACGAACAGCGGCTTTTGCCCAACGAAGAAGATCGCCGACGCAACAACGCTGATCAGCACCAACGCAGCCATCGGCTGAAATTTCACCTGCTTGCCACTGGCCAGCACCACGAGCACCACACCAAGCAACGCAATGCCCAGACCAACCATTCGGCGCGCGCTGATGCGCTCGCCGATCCAGAGCGCGGAGAGCGTAGCGGTAGCCGCCGGCACCAATGCAATCAAGATCGCCGCCGTGCCGCTTGCAATGCGCGTTTCCGCATAGTTCAAACACAAGTGATAGACGGTGAGGCCGATGACGCCAAGCATGGCAAGCTGCAACCAGTCGCTCCGTTGCGGCAGCGATATGCGCTTAGCCCACAGCAGCAAAGCAAAGCACAGTGAGCCGATTGCAAGTCGCGCCAAGGCCACTTCGCCAGGCGTAAACGACGCCAGAGCATACGCGATGCCTGCATACGCGGACGACCACGTAATCAAGGCAATACCGATGTAAATCAGGGCACGCCCGTCCAGGCGCTCGTGGGTGTCCATGGGTCGATTCCGTGGGGAAGGATTGTGCGAAATCCTAGCTTTGCAAGGCATCCGGAGGAATAATGCACCCTTAGCCAATCCTCATGTTTCGCCATCGATCGAAATATCACTTGATGCCCATGACCTACGAATCGAAACCCGATTGGGACGCCAAGGATTGGCAACTATTGGAAGCCCTACAGCAGGACGCCCGCCTGGGCTACGCCGAGCTGGGCCGCAAGGTGCGGCTGTCCGCGCCCGCGGTGGCCGAGCGCGTCAAGCGATTGGAGGAAGCCGGCGTCATCGTCGGATATCGCGCCGTGGTTGACTCCAAGCGACTGGGTTACGGCATCGATGCGATGGTGCGCCTGCGCTGCGATGGCGGCATTTGCGCACGCATCGGAAAAATTGTGGCGGACATCCCCGAAGTGCTGGATTGTCGCCGCCTTGCTGGCGAGGACTCCGCATTGCTACGCGTTGTGGCGATGTCGATTACCCATCTGGAAGCCGTGCTCGATCGTCTGCTGAAGATCCATTCCAGCATCAGCACGACCACATTGATCGTGCTGCAGACACCGCACGCGAACCGCCCGATGACACGCGCCATGTGGGATGCGGCGCGCGCGCTCTCGCAGGATTGATGCAACGACAAGACCCCTTTGCGCTGATCCGCAAAGGGGTCTTCTACCTTAGTTATGCCCCTGGTCGTCTTTTTTCTTCGGCGGCTGATGCGCGTTGTTCTGCTGCTGCGGCGCCGGATGCGCCTGAGGCTGCGGATGTGGCGCTTGAGGACGCGGCTGCGGTTGCGGTGGTTGAGGGCGCGGCTGTGGCGGCGCGGGACGAGGCGCAGGCTGGGCCTGCGGCGCCGGATGGAATGCCGGCTGCGGGTGCGCCTGCTGCGGTGCCGGACGTGGTGCAGGTGTAGCTTGCGGTCTAGCCTGAGGCGCCGGATGGAACGCCGGTTGCGGGCGCTCCTGCTGACGCGGCGCCGCTTGCGGCTGCGGATGCGGCGCCGGGCGAGCCGCCGGTGCCGGCTGATGAGCCACTTCCTGTTGCGGGCGCGGCGCAAATGCCGGATGCGCGGGATGCGCCGGGGCAGCCTGGTTTGGCTGTTGATGCACAACGTTCGGATGTTGTGCCTGCGCTGCCACCGCTGCTGCACGCGCCTCGGGTGCGGCATGGGGTGCCGCAGATGGATATCCGGCACGCGCGAAGTTCGGCGTGGTCACCGGCTGCGCCGGTCGCTGATTGTTATTGGTGACGTTATTAGTCACGTTGCGGTTGAACTGGTTACGACTGTTGTTGACGTTGTTCGTAACGTTGTTGGTGTTCTGGCTGTTATTGACGTAGCGGTTGTTGGTGACGTTGTTATAGCGATTGATCACCGTCGTCGAACGCGACACATAGGTCTGGTTGTTGTAGACAACCGCCGGATGATATCGACCGCCGCCGTTGTAACCGCCGTTGTATCCACCACCACCGCCACCGCCACCGCCACCCCAGTTCATACCCCAAGAATGCCAACCTCCACCACGGTGGTTATCCAATAGCGCACCCACCACGATCGCCGCACCGAACGCCACTGCGCCCACGGCTACTACTTCGCCGGTGCTGTATGACGGCGGCTGGTACTGATAGCTCGGGTAATACGGCACTTCCCCGCCATAGACAGTCTGCGGATCGTAACTGGGCACATAGACTGCATCCGATTGCGCCGGCTCGATCTGGATGATCTGTGTCGGCGGCGGCACCACGTCCGGGCCGGAGTAAACAGGAGGCGCGCTGCCATCTGCGGCATAACCGCTGGCTTCTTCGCTCTGCACGACTTGCTGCGCCGGCTGGGTGCTGACTTGTTGCTGCGCTGAGCTGCGCAGATTGCCTTGCGCCGACGCGCGCTGACGCATCACCTGGATGGCATTAAGTACGTCGGTCGGATCATTGACATAGGCCTGCCCAAGCGCGGTTGTCCACGGGATGTTTTGCGCCATCTGACTGAGCACAGCCGGGAACTGTGTGAGGCCTTTCACGCTGGCATCCCAGCTTTGCGGCTCCACTGCTGCTTGCAACAAATCGCCTTTCAGATTCGGGTTCTGCGTAAGCAGATTTTCCGCTGCGGTGATCTGATCGGGGTAAGTGGAGCCGGCCAATACTTGTGCGACAAGCTTGTCCGGGAACAAGGCGATCGGAGCGACCATCTGATAAAGCTGATCGGCCGTCGGCGGCGTATAGGCAGGGGCTTGCGGCTGTGCTGCGGCGCTGGCCGAAGAAGCAGGCGCCGCGGTATTCGTTGCCGGCTGCTGATTGCAGGCCGCCAATACCAGCATGGTTGCGCACAGCCCCGTGGCGACTGCCAAACCAGAGGAATATTGCTTACTCACTAGACCACTCCTTTGCAAAATCTGTCACGGGAAAACCTTCGGCTTTCCCCCTGCGTGCCAGGCGCGGCAGGCAGCCTAAGCACAAAGGCCAGCCCGCGCATCCCGCGTGCGCCTGGCGCGCCGCTCGTGGAAACGTCTCGAGTATGCCTAGGCCATAGTGATAATTGGGCTAATGCGCGATAAACGTTTCCGGCGTTTTGTCGCCGTTAGGCAAAACGGTAAGCTTCACGTCAGCCGTGCGCGCGATCGCTGAACCATGCGTTACGCCGCACGAAAAAAAAGCATGTCCCCATGCTCGTTATCCAGGATCACTCGCCATGCGCACGATGTACCCCGAAATCGAACCCTATCGCACCCATCATATTGCGGTAGACGGCGGGCATACGTTGTATGTCGAAGAATGCGGCAATCCGCAGGGCTTGCCTGTCGTTTTCTTGCATGGCGGCCCCGGCGCGGGTTTGTCGCCGTACCACCGACGCTTCTTCGACCCTGCGCGTTATCGCATCGTGTTGTTCGATCAGCGTGGCGCGGGACGTTCCACGCCGTTTGCCGATCTCACTGACAACACCACCTGGCATCTGGTCGCCGATATCGAAACCATCCGCGAACAATTCGACATCGAACGCTGGGTCGTGTTCGGTGGTTCGTGGGGTTCCACGCTTGCGCTGGCGTACGCGCAAGCGCATCCCGAACGCGTACTTGGCTTGGTGTTGCGCGGAATTTTTCTGTGCCGGCCGGAGGAGATTCGCTGGTATTACGAAGAAGGCGGCGCATCGTGGATCTTGCCGGAGAAGTGGCAACGCTATGCATCAGTGATTCCAGCCGAAGAACGCGGCGACATGCTCGGCGCCTATTGGCGGCGGCTGACCAGCGATAACGAAACGGTTCGACTGGAAGCCGCGCAGGCATGGGGCGCGTGGGAAGGCGGCGGCATCACGTTAGAAGAAAGCCCGGAGACCGAAGCCAGCTTCGCCGCTCCTCACGTAGCACTAAGCCTGGCACGCATCGAAGCGCATTACTTTCGCCATCACGCGTTCCTGGAACCGAATCAGTTGCTGCGTGACGTTACGAAGCTACGCCATATCCCAGCCACGATCGTGCATGGCCGCTACGACATCATCTGTCCGGCGAAGAACGCGTGCGATCTGGCGGCGGTGTGGCCGGAGGCGGATCTACGCATTGTGCTGGCCGGGCACGCAGCGTCCGAACCCGCCATCGTCGACGTACTGGTAGCAGCTACCGACCGGCTTGCCGACCGTTACTGCTGAAAGCCCAGCGTCACTGATACACGTGCAGCCGATTGAAGATCCATCCGTAATACGACCGCACCAGATCCTTGTCCGCGCAATCGGCATACAAGCC
>OUNK010002536.1_pt1 | contig 12582 bp, 13 predicted proteins | sample 1755341 | NCBI WGS metagenome assembly OUNK01 (sample SAMEA3914788, study PRJEB12502) | metagenome | biome: forest; material: soil | place: Canada | collected 2011-07-03 | depth 0.1 m | reverse complement strand
GGCGAATCTTTTTTTGCCCTGCTTACCAACCGCCTTGCTGGAAACGGCCTCTACATTTTGGATGAGCCGGAAGCCGCTCTCTCACCCCAGCGGCAGATGAGCATGCTCGTCCTCATGGATGATCTCGTCGCCAAAGGCTCACAATTCATCATCGCGACCCATTCGCCCATCCTCCTCGCTTATCCCGAAGCATTGATCTACCAGATTGCGTCCGATGGAATTCGCACCACCGCGTATACCGAGACGGAGAACTACCGCGTTACCCGGGATTTCCTGAATCGTCATGAGCAGATGCTCGACGTGCTTCTGAACCGCATCCCAAACACGTCGCATGCAAGCAATCAAGGATGAGCTTCTGCCGATGGTTGAGCCGCAGCTCGACCGGTTGCGTGAGGCAATTACGCATCATTCCGACTTCAAGCTTTTGAATTGCGGAGTGATCTCTGAAGAGCCCTGGTTCTTCAGCATCGGCATTTCTTGCCAACCGCTCGATTACCCCTTGAGTGACGTTATTTTTGGCTTCGCATGCGTTGCGGTCAAATCGCCCCTGGCTAAAGCAGCAACCATCTTTGCGGGTGTTGGTTGGCATCGAACTCGCTTGAACAGTCCGACCATCCGTCATCCAGGTTTCGCCATTTACGAAGCCAACACGGCCAACCTCACCTATTCTGACAAAACCACCCTGGAGCGCATTGCCGTGGACTTTCCTCGTCTTGAAGTCGCCACGCTTCGTGGACTCCGACGTGGCCACCCGCCCTCTCGTTTCGTAACGTTCTTGGACAGAATTACCGGGCGATGCGTGGCACCAAAAACCTATCCTCTTACCGCCGATCCAGGGCCAGTTGGCATGCGGCACTCGTCCCATTGATGCCTACGAGGATCGTCAAGCAGACCAATTGCAACCAGAGAGTCGTTGAACTTGTCATGATGCCTTCCAGCAAGACGACGAAGCCCAATGCCTTCGCCGGGTGCTTAAAGGCGATGCGTGCCCAGTCGAAAACGGTCTTCGCGCTGTAGATTAGGCCAGCGGTCACCAAGCCCCACTTCCAGGGCTGAATTGAAGCCTCGTTATGGGCGATCCAGTAGACGCCAACCGGGACGACGCCTCCAAGGATGAAGCCAATGGTGGACGCTACTCGGCTTTTGCTGGCTTTCTGGACTTGAGAGATGATCCCAAGCTCTCGGGGAATACGATTTATCGATTTCAAGACACTCCTTTGTTGAGTTGTCTTGTAAGGGAAAGACCGTAAGGAAAGCCAAAACGGGAGGCGCGATAGACCAGAGAAGAAGCCCCAGCTATTCCACAGAGGGTACCCTTTGCCCAGGGGGGAGTCCGATTTTAGCTCAGGTCCACTTTGTGAGCCGAACGGATTTTAAAATGGGTTAGTTTGCGCTGCCGCTTGAGTAAGACCAAGGAGGAATGAGTTTTCACCTTTGGCTTAATGGAACATTCCGAAAGACGAGATTCTTAAAAACACTTTCTATCGGAGGCCCCGAAAGTCCTAATTCGAGAAGAAAAATCGTCCACAAAAGCGCCTTAAGAGACTGGTTCGCAAAATACATCTCTTGGTCAGAGAAGAGCCTTGGACCCGATCCGCTATAATGGGTCAGATGATTCCGATTGTATGAAATGCGATCAACCGCTTTCTCAATATCCGGGTAAAGACGCAGAGTGGGCGCACCCCAACTTTGAATGACCTCGCGCAGCTTATCTTTAAGCGGCTTGTAATTTGCTTTTTGAAGAACGGCTTTGGCCCACTCTCGGACGTCATCAGGAGTAGCTGAAACAGCTTTATCGACACGGCTTGCATGCTCATCGCGTGAGAGTTGATTGGAATCAAAGCGAGGGGACTTGGTGTGGTAAACCTCAACGGCTTGCGCGAGAAAAAGAAACTCCACTTCGACGGGCAGTTCCTTGCCAAATACGACTGCCGCGAATAGATCGACCACGGCCTTCAAACATTCCGAGAGATCGTGCCAGCGTTGAAGAATCGTCTCAAGCTGACCAGCTACCTGATCGTAGGTGCTAAACCTTCTGAGAGCGTGATCCGCATCTGACTCATGGGGAGGATTGATTTTACCAGGACGAATGACCTGGCCGCCGTGGGGATGTGTTGAAATAGCCCAAGGGTCTTCAATTGTGACGGCAAATTCTACAGGAGAAACGTCGTCTCCCATTAGGAATGAAAACAGGCGGCCTATGTTCTGCACCCAGATGAACATCTCCTGCAAAGATTTGGGCTGATCGAAAATCAGATTAACCTTCGCCGATGGAAAGAATTCATATGTGGTTCTAGTCGCAGATGAAAGGGGCATGCGAACAATCCGCATCGTCACCCCTTCACAAATGGAATAGCGAAGAAAGGAAGGTTCAGGCAACGTCCATGCTATTTGCCCGTCGTCCAATTTTTTCGTTTCAATTCCCGTATCGCCAAACCAATCCTCAAGATAGCGGAGATTGAAGGAGCAAGATTTTAAGCAAATTTCGCCTATGCTTTGGAGTTCCAGCCCTTTGACCATTGCCGTGGCACAGACTTCATAAATGATCGCTCCTGAATTCCAGGTTTTGCTTTTTCGGACACACCCCAGAAGGCTGATGGTCTCGTTGGCCCCGTTACGGCCATGGATTACGGGTGGAATTTCAATATCCGAATTAACGTGATCCCTCAGTATTTCCAACGTCGAAAGCGATCTGAAAAGCGTAACGGTGAGAACGATAAAGTCTTCGGTAATCGACACCTCTCCCTGTGCGGGCTCCTTCTCTTTGCCCAGAACCCACCAAAGCCCAAAAATCGTATCAGTCTTGCCCATCTTATCCCTTGGTAGTGAAGGGTATCTCTTCTGTTTTATAAGGCAATCTTGGTGCCGCTTTCTCTGCCACCCTGTGCTCTTGTAACACCTCAATCCCTATATGGGATGCAAGACCTCATCAAACCGGTTTATTCAGTCTTTCAACTCACCTTTGCGGTGGCCTCCGCCGTTATGGTCACAGCCTGGGCAATCAAAGTGGGACCGATCAGCGGAGTCGCCTACTGGCTGGGATTTTCCCTGTTGAAGCGAGGGGCGGTCAAGTGGCTCACCCGGACCACCGCCAATCCCCCCAGTGAAGCCATCGCCTTAAGGCGCGTCGCCTGGACGCTGGGACTCATCCACGCCACTCAGGCGGCAACCCTACTCGCCACTGTCTGCCGTTAGCGCGTCTTCTTGGGAGGCTTGGAAGTGGCTGTGGCACCTGCTCCCAACTCAATCTGCGCCGTCATGTCGCGCCAACTGGCACCCAGCGCCTTCCCCAGCCGGATCAGCACGTCGAAAGTCGGGTTGGTCGTCCCCGCCTCGATCCGTTGCAGGTAAGAACGGTCAATGCTGGCAGCTTCGCTCAACTGCTCCTGGGTCAATCCGACACCATTCCGCAGCTTGCTGACGTTTCGACCGAGCTGCTTCTGAAAATCCACCCTGGAAGGATGACGAAAAGGGGTGTTATCGTGAGCCGCATATATAAGGCTTTTTGTCTTGCCCCATTTGCTCCTTTTGCCTACTACGCAAATATGAACAACAAGGTCTGCCCGAAAGGGTTAGGGGTGCTGGCGCTCGTTCTTTTAGCCTTTAATTGCCGTGCGGATACGAATCCATTCAACTCTTCCTCTCAAGGACAGCAATCAACCTACACTCCTGCGCCGGTATTCCGCAGTAATGCCGCTCTCCGCAATGAGGGGACCGGCTTCGATGTCGGCGTCTACGGTGGCCTGACACCTTTTCAAAATGGGGACATCGATGTTTCGAGCCCTTCGGCTCCTGGCACCACCATTGAGGGAAACACCAAAGACGAGGTTGGCGGGGTAGCTGGCTTCAAGATCGGCTATACCTGGGCCAGCTTCGACGCCTTGATGGGAAGGTCCGCCTCCACCGACGACACCCCTTCGTGGATCATGCCAGCGCTCTACTACGACTTCTTCTGGACCGGCGTGGACTACAAGGCGACGGATGCGTCATTTGGCTCGGGTGAATATCTCAAAGCGGATATGAATCTGGCTACCTTCGCCTTGGAACCCACCTTGAAGTTCCGAGTGGGCCGCTTCCATCCTTATGTTGGCTTTGGAGTCGGTGGGACTTACGTGAAAGCGGACAATGGCTCCATTACCGAGCCTGGAGTCGGTAGCGTGAACCTGAATGGATCAGCCGATACCTTTTGCCTTTCTCTCGAAGGGATCGTAGGGACTGAGTTTTTCCTCAACCAGCATTGGGCGCTGACCGCTGAATACAAATATCTCTATCTCAACAATGTTTCATTTGATAGCGGAGCCGTCCCTGCCGGGGCAGTCCCGCTCAACTACCACTCTGATGGCCTAGGTTTCCAGCTCTTCACGGCTGGCATCAAATTTTACTTCTGAGAAGCCGGAGGAACCGGCGGATTGATCGTCTATCGCCCGTTTCCCTTTAAGGCATGAAAATTCTGAAAAACGGGCTCCTGTTCCATCTGTTTCCCTACCTCCTGACGCTTTTAAGCGGTGTTCTCTTGAATGCGCAGGTTGTTCTTGATCCACCTGCGGCTCCCATCACTAACTCTCCCTCGGTTGAATCAACGCCAAGCAACAGACAACCTTCCACCATCCGAGTTTCTCTATCAATTACGGGAGACAACGGGTTGGATTCTATTATTAGAAGCTATTTAAGCCGAGATTTTCGTGAGATTCCTGACGTAGTTATTACGGATGATGACCCAATGTTTACTATTCACATCGTGGCGATGGATACCAAAATTGGCCCCAACGCCGTGCGAAGCGGCTATGCAATGTCTATTGTTACCACCTTCAAAGATTTAAGAACAAAAGCAGACATTTATTCCGACCATTTCCTTCGGGTCTTGCCTTTAGACGATCTCGAATCATCTTGTAGAGAAATTTCTGCAAAGATTGATGGTTCTCTTTTTGAAGACGAGCGAAAGTTTACCTCGAAGCAAGAGTGAAGCCGCCCGAGATTAAAGACCGTGGCTCGCGCCCCTCAAATCCAAGCCTTCCACGGTCTCGAGAGGAAATCGAGGAAGACCGGGCTCTTGAATTGAAGGAGATAGAGAAGTATTTCGAGCAGTTGGAAGAGAAGCAGAGGTCTCCGAACGGTAGTCCTTAAACCTTTTAAGCTATGGCTTGCGCGGAGACCGCGCGGAGGTCCTATTTCCTTAGGTTTCGTTTGGCAATCACCTCGTCGGCCCTCTCCTTGGTAAAAATCCATTTATCAGGGATTTTATCTGGGCTTAACGACTTTGGGTGATCTCGGTGGTAATCCTCAAGGAGGGCCAGATGCCCGCGACCATGCCTTTGAGCTTTCATTTGAACGGCAACCTCCTTCGCGGTAGCCATGTAGGCCCGAGGGAGAGTTCCAACCGGCACACGGAGAAACTGTACAAAAATGAAAAGCACATCAGGTTGCTGCTTACTCAACCACTGATCGATTGCATCATGGTAGGTATTCCCGCTGTTTTTCCCTGAAATTGCCAATGCCCAGCCTCCATCCTGACTTCCTTTGACGGAAATCTTCGCCAAACCCTTCGCCCCTTCTGCAATAAGATCGTATTCAGGTTGATTTGCGCCGTACTGTACCGACACATTGTACCCGCATTGGGCGAGGAGAGTCGCGGCAAAGGATTCGGCGGCGACAGATACTTGGTGAGGCGTCATAAAGGACGGGATGGCTTACGCGGCGACCGCGCGGCTAAACGAAAACGGTTCCAACGTTCTCGTTTTCTCTTATCCGTGAGGAAGCGTTCTATGCCAATTTTCAAATGACTCGGTAGGTGATGGAAGAGGGATCGCCGAGCCATTAGGAATTTCCCAGCACTGGGTTTCCACTTGGGAATACCGATTTTTATAACGCACTCCAAAAAAGATGGCTCCTCCTAGATAGGGAATTCGTAAATTCACACCCTCGCTCTTATTCAAATAAATTCCTGGATCTAAGTCAATTTGACCGGTTGAAGCCCTCCACTCTAAAATCTGAGCCCTGTCCCCTTCATTAATGGCAAAGAAAAAGCGCTTATCTCGTGCGCCGGCACCTTCTTGAAATCGAAAGATGGGACGAACCGCCCATTTCTGTTCTTCAAGTTGGCGCTCAAACATTTCCCTGGTCAGAGCAGTTTGCTTTTCCATCGCAGCAAGCTGTGCGCTGAGATTCCTGTTCTCCTCTCCTGCTTGAATACGGATTCGCAGGGTTTCTAGGGCATAATAAGCCAAGAGAATGGTTTGGATGACCAAAATCCAATTCTGAAGGACCGGAGCACTGGGGGAGGTAATCCATGCCCAACTTCCATTTAAAACGTCCAAGAATTTACCCCAATCCATGGCGGGAGAGTAACATGTTCCACAGAGAGGGCGAGTCGATCTTGGGCGATGAAGCGCGATTCTGGTAGTTGGTGGTAGGTGGTAAGTAGCGCAGGGGGGGGCTTTGATGGCGAGGCTTCAAGATGGCCGAAAGCGGTTTGATCGATCTCTCCTTTAAGGGCCTGGAAAGGGGGCCTACGGAGCCCTGCCAGCGCTTTTCAGCCCTCAGGGCATCCGATTTGCCTTTCCTATCCTTTAAGCCGCCAGAGGCCCAAAAGCAGAAAAAAGCTAAATAAATCCCTGAGGGCCTGGGGTGCTACCTGCCAGATAGATGATTCTCCCTGAGCTTTCTCTTGGCATTCACTCCGGTCGATTTGAGGTGCTTAACGAGTTTTTCAATCTCGGCATCCACTTCCTCCTCTCTGGTGAAAGAGGGGGAAATAAGTTTCGTTCCGTCCTCCTCCTCTGAAAAGGAAGACACCGAGATGGACACCTCGAATTTCGGATGTGCGCCGTTGGGACTAGTGTTTTGAGCGTAAATGGAAAAGGGATTCATTTTGGTGATTAGCAATTTTTAATAATAAAAGGATCAATGCCAGCTTGCCTGCCTGCCCCCCTCTTTAAGGGGCAGGAAGGCAGGCAGAAGAGCTTTTGTAGGTCTAGGAAAGATAAGATTCAGCGAGTTTTCTGGTGTAAGCCGCAACAACCTCCGGCAAACCGACATGCTTTGTTTTCTTACCATCTTGGCAAGAAACCAGTCTTCCCTGTGCCACGGCCTGTTCTCTGAGCGCCGGATAAGCATCACGATCCCATCCCTTTTTTATGAAGAGCTTCTTTTGATCGTCTGGAGACAGGATTGCTTCGGCTGGATTTTCCATGTTTATAGGGAAAGCTGCCACGTACTCGTCCAGGGTCGGCTTTCGCTTAGTTCCTTTGACCAGCTCGTCCGCAACATTTTCAACTTCGTGCCAACAGATTTTCCTCTCCTCTTTTGAATGGGAGATATGCCGTTCAGTTGTGGGTTGCCCATCAAGGCCCTTCCACTCCAGACGGCTACCTCTTTTCGACGCAATTAGCGTGAACAGGCCCAATTTCTCGAAATGGAGATACAAACCGCCTCTAGGCCAGTTCGCCCATTCTGCCGATCCGGCTGCTTGGTAGGCAATCGTACGGGGATCGATGCTCCCGATTGGACGCTTTATGGTGTGGTGAACAAGTACGGCAGCACAATCGTACTTGGTCATAAGAGGAGCTAGACGCTGACGCAAGAAGTCGCCAACCGCTTCTTGGCTGCTAGCATCTGCACCTAGGAATCCCAGTACGGGGTCAATCCAAATCAGGTCAGGTTTATGGCGTTCCAAAACCGAGACGAGAAGCGAATCAAAAGCCTTTCCAGTTTTTCCCTGTTCGAAGCAGATAAACACCTGATCCTTAAGCAATGCCATGTCCTCCTCGGAAAATTCGAGGCCAGCAATAATGCCGTCTCGCATTTCGGCTTCGTCTTGTTCGTCATTCTCTGCTTGGACAATAACGCTTTTGAGTGGTCTAGCAGGCAAGACACCGGCAAATCCCCTTCCCAGGCCGAACAACATTGCTAACTGTCGGCTTAAGGAGGATTTTCCGATACCGGTCGAGCCAATAAGGGTCATGGCTCCGCCACGGCAAAGAAAGCGATAGCGCAGCAGTTCATTGGGGTCATTGCCATCATATTGCGGGGCATGAAGGTCCATCACTGAACGTGTATTCAATGGTGCCTGTGCTGTCGGAGCGACCTTGGGTGCCGCTAACTTTATCCGATTAATTTGCGTGAGTGGAAGGATTGGAATGAATTCGACGGGATCATTTCCAAACGCACTTTCCTGATCGCAACTCCAAAGTGGAGTTTCAATAATCATCTCCTTATTTGTACTATTCATTATTTTATTTTAGTTTGTACAGCCTCGTAAATAAGCCCTTCCAAGACTTATTATTTTAGGCGTTACTTGTTTTTTATTCTTATGAAATTCTGAATGTACGAGATGGTGAGATAAGCTTTCGGTACGGCATTAAAGTGATTGGCCTAGACACCAGATTTTCCTGGTACAGGCATAAATTCAGCCCCGTACGGCTTGAAATCAGCCTAGTACGGGTACGCACCGTCACTCTCGATGAGTGAAAAGTACGACTAAACGCAGTTAGTGCGTGCGTTTAGTATTTTATATCTGGTACGAGAAAACTGGATTTCCCGTCTAGTACAACTGGTTAGCTAAATAACCAAATTGTAGAGAGTCCTATCTGACCCTCGGAGTATGGTAATCGCAATGGCCGATCCTTACTCGTATGGGGAGATATATAGCTCAATCACCGCAAGTGTGCAAAATCTTTTTATTAAAGATGTCGAATTTAGGATGGCATAAGAGTGAGGGACGGTCATTGACCATCACTGAATCCCCGACTTCTCGCGAGGGGCACTTGGGCTTTCCGGTCGAGCGACTCAATCTGCCCGAACGATTCCGCCATTGCCGAGCGGTCTCAAGCACGCTGCTCGTTCTATGACGCTGTCAGTGTCCAGCGGCCTGCCTGTCGCGAAGCCGTAGGTGGTCCCCAAAGGTTGTGTTTAGCTCAACGGCCCGAGTCTTGGCGAACATAAGCGGGGCACCCACGACTCAGGGGGGACCGCCGCTTCCTAGCGGTGGGGGGCGTAGCGTCCGCGAAGCCCCAGGAAGGGTCCTCATTTAAGTAAACCGGCTTTATGAGTTCGTCTATGCATACCGAGAATGCGGCATTCAATGCTCGTTTGATTGAAAGCTAAATACGCCGTTTTCCATTGCAGAATTTATCGTTACAATTAACATCCAATATCTTTATGAATGCCAAGGAACTAATCGATATTCTGGACATTGGAAATTCGGTGGCAGAATTTGATAAAGGACTTCAAAAATATTTCATTGAAACCCAGATTTACAAAGATTTTATCAGTGACAGGTTTGATATTATCGCAGGAGACAAAGGAACAGGAAAGTCCGCGATCTATCACATCGTAAAAGACCGCTACAAATCCGTTCCTACACTTCAAGATACTGAGATAGTTCCCGGATTTAATGAACAAGGAAGCCCCGTCTTTCAAAAACTGACATATGGCACCCCATTGGATGAGGGACAATACATTACAATTTGGAAGTCGTTTATTCTATCAACCGTCGGAAATTGGGTCTTAGACATTGTCGAAGGAGAAACTCGCTCTGAACAGCTAGAACAATTGTCCAGATTAGATAAACTCCTTCAAGCTCTTGGCTTGCGCAGTCAGGAACGGTCCCCTGAAAACATTTTTTCAATTATAGCTAATTTTCTCAAGAGAGTATCATCACCAAAATCTATTGAGTTAGGAATGGGACTGACAGGTGAAGGATGGCCCATAGTTAATCCAAAAATCGAGTTTTCCGAACCAGATACGAGTCATGCCAATGGCATCCAAATTGTGTATAATGAAAGAGCCTTGGCAATTTTGAATGACATTCTAAAAGCCTACTCTTTTAAAGTCTGGTTTGTTCTCGATCGCCTTGATGAAGCATTCGCAGGAACTCCAGCGGTTGAGATTCCAGCATTAAGGGCACTCCTTAGAACGTACTTGGATTTCAATGCATTCGATCATATTAAAATTAAGCTTTTTCTGCGCAAAGATTTATTCAGAAGAGTTACTCAAAACGGCTTTGTTAATTTAAGTCATGTAAACGCTCGAAAGGTCGAAATTTCATGGAGCGATGACGACTTGAAATCTATTTTATGTTCCAGAATAAAAGACAACGCCATCTTTATTGAAAAACTAAGCGCCAAAGGCTTAGGCAATGACGAATTGTTTGGGAGACTGGTTCCTTCTCAAGTAGATGTCGGAGATAAAAAACCCCCCACTTGGAGATGGATTCTTAACAGAATTCAAGACGGCAACCACATAAAGCCCCCTAGAAATTTAATTGATTTAATTAATAAAGCGCGAGAGGTCCAAGCAAGACGAGAGGAGCGCGACCAAAGAGATTGGGATGTTAGCCAGCCTTTGTTTGAGCCTGATTCCCTTCGGCGAGCTTTAGCTGAAGTTAGTGCATTAAGAGTTAATGACACTCTCCTTGCCGAAAGTGGCTCACTGCAAATCCAAATTGAAAAATTTAGGAATGGAAAAGCAGAGCAAAATATTGACTCTCTTTCTCAAATTATTAAAGCAATTGACGCAACTGAATTGCACCGAATTATTAAAGACCTAGTGGACATTGGATTTTTAGAGATAATCGGAAATACATATAAAATTCCGATGCTGTATCGCCTGGGGCTCAATATTACGCAAGGTAAAGCCTTTTCTGTTGCGGTCGATGAAACGCCAGAAGAAGAACTAGAATAGCGTTCTTAAAGTTCCCACCACGCCTCCACATCCTCCTTCCTGACATCCGACCGATAGTGCCGAAAGAGCATCTGCGGCGAGGTTCCCATGACCACTGCCGTCTCGTTTTCGTTCTTTGACCGGGCGTAGAAGTAGCTTCCGAACGAATGGCGCATGATGTCGTAGCGCCAAGGGTGACAAAATGGGGCGAGTTCAGGGCTTCGCGTGAGGGCTCTAAAGCGGAGTCGGAAGTAGTTGGCGCTGTCGTTGGGCCTCGGGATGATTGCACCGGCGTCCTGGCGGTAGGGACGGAGCCATTCGACCAGATTGTCCATCATGTCGATGGTCCGATTGCCTCGGTCCCGCTTCTTGCTCTTGCGGACATAGAGCTTCTTGGCATCGAGGTCGATGTTTGACCAATCGAGGCGTTGGGCTTCAAAAGGGCGTAGGCCAGCGAATAGGCTGATGGCAAAGTAAGGGGTGAGGTCACCGGCTACGGAGAGCAGTTTGGCCGCTTCTTCCGGCTTGAAGATCGAGACTTCCCCGGCATCGACCAAGGGAATCTCCTCTTGGACTGGATTCTCGGCGGTGATGTAGCCCCTTTTACGGGAGAAGTTGAAGAGGAGCTTCAGGTGACGAATCTCGCTTCCTCTGGAGACCGGCCCGACGCTCAACTGATCCAAGAATGCGCGGATGTCTTTCGGGAAGACTTCATTGATGTGCTTTCCCTCCATGTAGCGGGCAAAGCGCCGTAGACGGCTCCTCATGCCTTGCAGATGGGCATGACTCTTCCCTGCGGTCTTCTTGGACTTGTAAAGCTCCTCGATGGCAGCCGCTATGGTCTTCTTCTCTCCGGGCTTAACGTGACGGATGTAGAAGCGGACGGCATCTTCCAGCTTCCCGAGACCTTCCAACCGCTGAAAGGCTGCTCTGGCGTCGGCAAGCTGATCCGGCGACAGCATGAAGGCCGTAAAGCCGTGGTGCTCCTTGGCTTTGACTTGCTCTGCAATCCAAGCTTCGGCGTCCTCTATGCGGCGGAAGCGCTTTAAGACGAGCTTGCCCCCGGTAAAGCGACGGCTGAGAGTGACCCGCCACATCGGACGCTTGGGGTCTTCGAGCCATATTCCTATCCCCGGAGGAAGTGGTTGGCGTGGCGGGGAAGACCCATTATTATGGGTGCCGTCGGGACTCGGAGCGGTGCCTTTCATCGTCTTGTCCCTAGTAAGGGAAAAGGGCGATGAATTTCGCCTTTGGGGACGCTAAATGGTCACGTCCTCGTCCTCATATCTCGTTGCGCCGCAACTACTCCCACTTAAAATCCCGAGGAGGTCAAACTCCGTGCCGGTTCGAGTCCGGCCGTGGGCACCCCGTCGATGCGACGGATGATTTTGGTGATTAGGGCCTTATGGCTGGTTCGGGATGAATTTTATCCTTGGCTCCAAGGAAGGAAGAAATGCGCCAAATAAGGCAAAAAGGGGCAAAATTTAAGTCACTGGCACGGCACTAAATGGGGTTGGATTTCGGAAAGCAGCCCAAAAAATCGACAATAATTGGAGGGTGGAGCAGTTTAATTCCCCGTACCGCCATGATTAAACGCCGAGGATTTATCGAAGCCTTCCGCCTCAAACGCGACGAAGTCCCCTCGTTTAAGGAATATCCCTTTTCCATTCCAGCGATCAAGGCCCTGAAACGCCTCAAGCTTCATCCCTCCGTCACTTTTTTCATCGGCGAAAATGGCTCTGGCAAATCCACTCTTGTCGAAGCCCTTGCCGTCAAAGCGGGATTCAATGCCGAAGGTGGAAGCAGAAACTTCAATTTCGCCTCACGAGAAAGCCATTCCTCGCTTTATAAATATCTGCTTTTAGAGCGCACGTTGCTTCGTCCTAGAGATGGCTACTTCCTACGCGCTGAAAGCTATTTTAA
>OUNK010001893.1_pt2 | contig 12613 bp, 8 predicted proteins | sample 1755341 | NCBI WGS metagenome assembly OUNK01 (sample SAMEA3914788, study PRJEB12502) | metagenome | biome: forest; material: soil | place: Canada | collected 2011-07-03 | depth 0.1 m | reverse complement strand
GGTGATGGATCACTGCCTCAGAAGCCGTCACTACGTCAACGTCGTTATCGCTGGCAAACATCCGTCACCACAATGGTTGACGATGGATGCCGCGGTGAAGCACTGCACGGAAGGAATCGGCATTTGGCAATGGGCCGGCAATGACCAAAACGGTGAACCTGACGTCGTCATGGCCTGCTGTGGTGATGTGCCGACGCTGGAGACGCTTGCCGCCGTATCCATTCTGCGCGAGCACCTGCCCGAATTGAAAGTACGCGTGATCAACGTCGTCGATCTCATGAGATTGCAGCCGGAACTCGAGCACCCGCACGGACTAAACGACAACGATTTTGACGACCTTTTCACCAGGGATAAGCCGGTCATTTTCGCCTTCCATGCCTACCCTTGGCTGATTCATCGCCTGACCTATCGCCGGACCAATCACGCCAATTTTCACGTCCGCGGATACAAGGAGGAAGGCACCATTACCACGCCGTTCGATATGACGGTCTTGAATGACATGGATCGTTTCCATCTGGTGATGGACGTGATCCATCGTTCGCCCCAGACCGGCAGCAAAGGAGCGTATCTGAAGCAGCAGCTTCAGGATAAGCTCATCGCCCACAAGCAATACATCGACAGGTATGGCGAGGATATGCCCGAAGTGCGGAATTGGAAGTGGAGCAATTCCAAGTGAACGCCCGTTACTTAGCCGACACCTCAGTGGCGCAGGAGAGGAAATAACCATGGACAGAATCCCACTTTATCCGATGCGCTTCGAACCCATCTTTCAATATCGGCTTTGGGGTGGCAGGCGTTTGGCCAGTCTGCTTTCCACTCCGATGCCTGACGATGAGCCCATTGGCGAAGCCTGGATGCTCAGCGACCGCGAGGATCATGCCAGCGTTGTTGCGGACGGACTGCTCAAAGGCCGGACTCTCGGCCATTTGCTCGAGCAAGGGCCGGAGCATTTCCTTGGCAAGCTTGCCGGACACTACACCCGCTTTCCGTTGCTGTTGAAATTTCTCGACGTAAGCAAAGAGCTTTCCGTTCAGGTCCACCCTTCCGATGCCTACAAGGAACTTATTCCTGCGGGCGATACGGGGAAGACCGAAGCATGGGTCGTGCTCGAGAACGGGCCCGAAGCTCGGATCTACGCAGGCTTGAAACCGGACACGACGGCAGACGTTTTGCGGCAGGCGATTTCCAACGGGACGGTGGCAGATCAGCTCGCCAGCTTTGCCCCGCGCATTGGTGATGGCGTCTTCATTCAGGCGGGAACCGTTCATTCGTTGCGTGATGTGGTGGTTTTCGAAGTCCAGGAAAACAGCGATGTAACATTTCGTCTTTACGACTGGGATCACGTCGATTCCAAGACGGGTCAGAGGCGGCCTCTCCAAGTCGATCAGGCGATGGCCTGCATTAATTTTAGCCAAGGTGCGATTTGCCCGGTTACACCTCAGATTCACGAGACCAAGCCTCTTCCCTGGGAAAAGCTGATCCATTGCGATCATTTTGGGGTCTGGCGAGTCAGCGGCCAATTTCCCTTTGTCGCTGGTGCCGATGGGGAGTGCCGGGTGATGGTCTGCATCGAGGGACGGGGTGAGTTGGAGCACGCCGGTGCGAATTACCCGTTCATGACCGGGGACGTGGTGTTGCTGCCAGCCGTCGTCGGAGCGTGCCGATGCCGGCCGAATGGAACGGTCACGTTATTGGAGATTTCGCTTCCGGAAATTTCTCAACCGTGAAAAAGCTGATCGTCTTCGACCTGGACGGCACGCTGGCCGAAAGCAAGTCGTCCATCGATGGTGAGATGGCGAAGCTCCTCAACTCCCTGCTCGGTATTGTGAAGGTCTCCATTATCTCCGGCGGTGCATGGTCGCAATTTGAAAAACAGGTGCTGGCGCATCTCTCGCACGACGAACGCCTGAAGAATTTATCTCTCCTGCCGACCTGCGGGACCAAGTTCTACCAATATGATTCGAAGTGGGAGCAGCTTTATTCGGAGGATTTCACCGATGCGGAAAAGCAAAAGATCGTCGGTTCGCTGAAGAAGGCGATGGAGTCTTCGGAGGGCGAGGTTGAAAAGATTTGGGGCGACGTCATTGAGGATCGAGGCAGCCAGATCACATTCTCTGCCTTGGGACAAGCGGCTCCTTTGGAGGAGAAGAAAAAATGGGACCCTGATTTCACCAAACGCAAGAGGATGAAGGCCGTCCTCGATAAGCTAATCCCTGAATTTTCCGTGCGCCTGGGCGGCTCGACCTCGATTGACGTCACGAAGCATGGCATCGACAAGGCCTACGGGATTCGAAAACTCCGGGACGTCCTGGGCATTCCTATTCCAAAGATGATTTTTATCGGGGACGCCGTTTTTCCGGGTGGAAACGACTATCCAGCCAAAGAGGCCGGGGCTTTGTCGATCGAGGTCAAAGATCCGCATGAGACGAAGCGAGTGATTGAGACGATCATTGCTTGTCTGGAGAAAAGTTGACCATCCCGTTCCAACTGCAGCGTCTGGGGATGATCATGGAGCCGGAGCCAGGCAACCCCCAGGAAATCGAAGGTGTTCTCAATCCGGCCGCCGTGCGTGGCCCTGACGGACATCTCTATCTTTTCCCTCGTCTGGTGGCTCAAGGGAATTTTTCGCGGATCGGTATCGCTCGCGTCAAATTCGACCAAGTCGGAGATCCGTGTGGGGTTGAGCGGCTTGGCATCGCGCTCGAGCCCGAAGCCGAATACGAGCGGACGTCCCATGGCGGCGGAGGTTGCGAGGACCCCCGCGTTACCTTTATCGAACCGCTTCAGCGCTACGTCATGACCTATGCGGCGCTTTCGTCCATCGGACCACGGATCGCCTTCGCCATTTCAAAGGATTTGTTGCATTGGAAGCGATTGGGGCTCGCCCGGTTTGCTCCTTATGACGGCGTCGATTTTGTCAACGTGGACAATAAGGATGCGAGCCTCTTTCCCACCGCCGTTTTCAATCACGCCGGGAAAATGGAGATGGCTCTCCTGCATCGCCCCCTCTTTCCTGGCACCCGTCCCGAAGAAACCGCGTGTAGCCAAGGACTGCGCGAGGTGGACCTCGACCATGAAAGCATTTGGATTTCGTACTGTCCGATGCCCAATGACGGAGAGGAGCCTGAGCATCTCGGCCTCTTCAACTCGCATCATCGCCTGGCCGCACCTGTCGCTCCGTGGGCGCGGCTGAAGATCGGCGCAGGGACTCCTCCGGTCCTCACCCGGCACGGATGGATGATCATTTATCACGGCGTAAGCGAGATGCCGGAGTCGAGCGCCAATGCTCACCATTTTTGTTATTCAGCGGGGGTGATGGTGCTCTCCAAAAGGCGCCCACGCCAGGTCCTTTACCGTTCAGCGGAGCCGATCCTGACCCCGATGCTCCCGCAGGAACGCATTGGAACGATTGGCAACGTCGTTTTCCCGACTGGCATCGATCGCCGTGACGACTTGGGCTCGCCCGATCGCTTCGACGTTTATTACGGCATGGCCGACAACCGGATCGGTGTGGCGCGTCTCGATTTACCCGATTCTCTGCCATCCGGAGGAGTCGCCGCCCAGCCAAAAGGGAAAGTTTAACCCTCCCGAATTCGTGAGCTTCAAATCGCAAGGAAATGCATATGGAATCCACCATCGACAAACCCAAGCCCGCAGAATTAAAGCTCGGATCGAAGCCAGGCTCCAAAGACGATTTGAAATCCCTGCCCATGGCGGAGTTGGAAAAGAAATTGAGTTCGTCGCCGGACGGTCTGACCCAGACGGAAGCAGATAAACGGCTGACCCAATACGGGCCGAACGAAATCGAGGAAAAGAAAACCAATCTTCTCCTCAAATTCCTCAGCTATTTCTGGGGACCCATCCCGTGGATGATTGAAGCGGCGGTGATTCTGTCGGGCGTGGTCGGACACTGGCCCGATTTTTTCATCATTCTCGTTTTGCTGGTCTCCAACGCCGGTGTCGGATTTTGGGAAGAGAAGCAAGCGGGCAATGCCATTGAGGCGTTGAAAGCCAAGCTGGCCGTCAAAGCGCGGGTAAGAAGGGATGGAAAGTGGGTCAATCCGGCAGCTCGTGACCTGGTGCCCGGCGACGTCATTCGCCTGCGTCTCGGCGACATTGTGCCGGCGGATGCGCGCCTCCTGGACGGCGACGAGATCGAGGTCGATCAGTCCGCACTGACGGGAGAGTCGCTTCCCGCCACACGCAAGCCGGGCGAAGCGGTTTTCTCCGGATCCATTATCCGCCAGGGTGAAATTGGCGCCTTGGTCTATGCCACGGGTGCGAAGACCTACTTCGGCAAGACGGCAGAACTGGTGCAGGATGCCCACACCGTCAGCCACTTTCAGAAGGCGGTCCTGAAGATCGGCAATTACCTGATCATCCTGGCCGTGGTTCTGGTCGTCATCATTATTACTGTCGCGATCTTTCGCGGCGATCCGATCCTCACAACACTCCAGTTTGCCCTGGTGCTGACAGTGGCCGCGATTCCTGTTGCGATGCCAACGGTACTCTCGGTCACGATGGCGGTCGGGGCGCGACAGCTCGCCAAAAAACAGGCCATCGTCAGCAAGCTCGTCGCCATTGAAGAGCTGGCTGGCGTGGACATTTTGTGTGCGGACAAGACCGGAACTTTGACCCAGAACAAACTGTCCCTTGGTGATCCTTTTTGCATGGAGGGCGTGACGGCCGGGCAAGTCGTCCTGGCGGGCGCACTGGCCTCGCGTTCCGATAATAACGACACCATCGATCTGGCGGTGATCGGTGGATTAAAAAACCAAGATGCGCTGCGGGGCTATCAAGTGATCCATTTTCAGCCCTTCGACCCGGTCCATAAACGCACCGAAGCCACCGTTAAAGGGTCAGACCAAAAGGAATTCAAGGTGACCAAAGGCGCCCCCCAGGTGATCCTGGCCTTGGCCGCCGATTCGGCGCAGGTAAAGCCTGTCGTCGATAAAGCGGTCAATGAATTCGCGGCTCGCGGCTTTCGTTCCCTGGGCGTTGCCCGGGTGGGCGAGGACGGCAAGTGGCAATTTCTCGGCGTATTGCCGCTTTTCGATCCGCCACGGGAGGACGCCAAGACAACCATCGCGGCGGCCCTCAAGATGGGGGTGAAGATCAAGATGGTGACGGGCGATGCGCTCGCCATCGCGAAGGAAACCGCCAACAAGCTGGACATGGGCACGAATATCCTCGATGCCGCCAGTCTGGGTGACTCCAAAAAGGAAGAAACCTCGGAAATGTCGGAGTCCATCGAAAAGGCCGACGGTTTCGCGCAGGTCTTCCCCGAACACAAGTTTCACATTGTCGATATCCTGCAAAAGCGCGGCCATATCGTCGGCATGACGGGGGATGGCGTTAATGACGCGCCGGCCCTGAAGAAAGCTGACTGCGGCATCGCCGTTTCGGGCGCGACAGACGCGGCCCGGGCTGCGGCGGCCATCGTGCTCCTGACGCCCGGTTTGTCAGTCATCATTGATGCGATTAAGGAGAGCCGCCGCATCTTCCAACGAATGAATAGCTACGCCATTTATCGCATCGCCGAGACGTTGCGCGTGCTGTTGTTCATGACACTGGCGATTGTGGTCTTTAACTTTTATCCGCTGACGGCGGTCATGATCGTGATGCTGGCGTTGCTCAACGACGGCGCGATCCTGTCCATTGCTTACGACAACGTTCATTACAAGGATCAGCCCGAATTCTGGAACATGCGCCTGGTCCTAAGTATCGCCACGGTGATGGGCGTCATCGGTCCTGTGGCCTCGTTTGGCTTGTTTTATATGGGCAACAGCGTTTTCCACCTCGACCACAATCATCTTCAGCCGATGTGTTATCTGATGCTTTCGGTCGCGGGACATTTAACATTCTTTCTTACGCGCACGCGGGGGCCATTTTGGTCCATTCGCCCCGCGACGATTGTCTGGGTGGCAGTGGTCGGCACCCAAATTCTGGCGACGCTGATCGCCGTGTACGGATTCCTGATGCCGCCTCTCGGCTGGGGTTGGGCCGGTTTCGTCTGGGGGTACGCGCTGATCTGGGCCCTCGTGAGCGACCAAGTGAAGCTGCTCGCCTATCGGATTTTTGATCCTGTGAAAGCGGATCCTGTGCTTCAAGCCGAACCGCAGAAATAAAGTATGAACCTACTGTTTCTCAACTTCGGAAGTGGAAGTCACAAGTGTTGGCTATTCCGTTTCTGACGACCTAGCCATTGTCGTCTTACCTTCCCATCATCTCCCTTTTTGCGACACTAAGCGATGGAAAGTGATTCATCTGAATCCAATCGCCAAGGCATCGAATCATGGACGACAGGACTTCCAAATTACTCGGCTTGACCAGGAAGGAATTTGCCCCGAGATCGAAAGCACGCTCCACATCTTGGCTCCGCATCGAAGCGGACAAGACAATGATAGCCAAACGTCTGAGCACGGGCTGGCTGCGCACCCAAGTTAAAACAGCGAAGCCGTCTTTCTTCGGCATATTCAAATCCAGAATCATGACTATCGGCAACGGAAATTTAGTTCGGTCTGCAAAAACGCCTTCGCCCATGAGATAGGCTATGGCTTCTTCTCCGTTATGAACTTCTTGCACCGGGATATCGCACTGCGCCATTTTGAAGGCTCTGCGCATGAGGAAGAGGTCGCTTTCAGTATCGTCAACCAAAAGCAAGGTTGAGCTTTCATTCATAGATTTGAGGGCGCCGTGAGCAGCTCGAACCAAAAATGGCTGCCTTCTCCTGGTCGAGATTCGACACCAACCCGGCCCCCCATTCGTTCCACCCCTTTTTGGACGATAGCCAAACCGACGCCGGTGCCGCCGTATTTCTCCCCGTCCAACCGGCTGAATAATCGAAAGATTTGCTCTTGATGGTCGGCCTCAATGCCAATGCCATTGTCCTCCACCCAAATGCGGGTGAATGGGGCCTTTTCCTCTGCGCGTAGTCGCATCACTGTTGGCACATCTATCCTGACAAATTTTAATGCATTGCTCACCAGATTCGAAAGCACTTGAGCCAGAGTAGACTCGTGGGCCATCACGAAGGGCCACGGACCGGGACTTTCCACGCGCGCGTTCTTTTCCTGGATTCCCTTTTGCAAACCAGAAAGCACGCGATCGATGGAGCTCCCCAAGCTCACGGACGTCAGTTCAACGGCTTGTTGATTAATCCGACTGAAGGCAAGCAGATCGATCAGCATGGCATCCATGAACTGCGCCGATTTGTTGATGCGGTGAGCGTATTCCAGGCTGGTTTCATTCAAGGATTCCTTCGCCTCTTCAACTAAAACTCCGGAATACCCCTGCATTGCGCGCAAGGGGGCACGCAAATCATGGGCGATGGAATAAACGAATGCTTCCAACTGCTTGTTTGTCGCGGTTAGTTCGGCCGTACGCTCCGCCACCAATCCATCAAGTTGTCCGGCGCGTTCCGTCAATAGCGCTTGCGCCTCTCGCAGGGAATCCTCGGCCTGTTTGCGCTGGTCAACTTCTATCTGCAAAAGGGCGTTCGAGGCATCGGCGATTTCGGTGAGTTCGTGTTGACGTAACGATCCAAGAATCAGCGCCTCGTTCATCGCGAGTGTCTTTTCACGGAGTTGCGCGGTCTCTGTCACTTGAATCATGACTTCTTCAGGCTCTTTGTCTGACGCGACAGGCCATATTGTGTAAGACCAAAAAAGAGGATGTGTTTTCCAGTGCTCCTCCTCCGTGTGACTTGCGGGCTTTCCAGTGCACAAAACGCGGTCGATCAAGGCCACGCATTTGTCATTCTTTGGCACAACCTCGCGAAGCGGCCTTCCGACAAGTTCTTCCTTAGTCAGGCCAAGCAGACCGCAAAAGGCTTGGTTGGCATAACGCAAAATATGGCCCACTCCTCCGACCAAGGCCATTGGTAAGGGTGCGCTCTCGAAAACGGAGAGACGGAGACCCCGTAACTCCGAATGCTCATTCTCAATCGTCGATGTTGGATGTGCATTCATGGTGAATTCTATTTTTACGCCTTTGGTTCCGGGGCAGTTTCGTTTTCCTGCGCTTTGCGCGGGCCAGTTCGCTGGGGGATTCCGGTTGTCAACCCGATGTAGTCGGTGCGCCGGGGGTGAATTACAACGACGCCCTTGTTCGTGATAACATATTCACGGATGTCCTTGCTGTGATTTCCTCCCCGCATTTTTATGACGACCATGACCTTCCGGAGCTGGCCATCGATTTCCACATAGCGAAATCGGATAATGTCATCGGTGAGAAACGAGATTGCGTAATGACTGAACGGAAGCCCGGTAAATGTATCCTCCACCTCGACCGTGCTAAGGATCGTGATGCCTGCCCCGGTTAATGCCCCGATCATTCGATAAAGCGATTCGCGGAAGTCGGCGCGGAATCCGGGTGCGAGCGCCATTTCAAACCCGACCAATGAATCAATCACCAGGCGTTTGGCCCCGATTCGCTTGATGGCGTCTAAAATTTCCTGCATGGTTTCATCGACTGATAGGTCAAGGGGACGAAGGTAGAGGGTTTCGAGTTTTCCCTTCTCTTCTGCTGCTTTCAGGTTCAGCCCGAAAGTGCCTGCCCGTTGGATGTAGCCATACGGTCGCTCTTCAAAAATGGCCATGATACCTGGTTCGCCCTGCTGGAGTCCCTCGGCGATGAATTGTGTGGCCAACGCCGATTTTCCCGTCCCCGAGGGACCGGCGAGAAGAAGACTGTCGCCCTCCAGAATGCCGCCGCCCATCATTTTGTCCAATTCGGGAACGCCGATGGAGAGACGCCTGCGTCGCGCCGGCTTTGTTTTGTTTCCAACCAATCCCAACGTGCGTGAAAAGGCCTGGAGCCCAAAGTTGCCAATGCGCACGGTATGCATTCCGGGCACTGTTGCATGGCCGCGAAGCTTTATTATTTGCAGTTTTCGCACGACGGAATTCCTCTCCGTCACCTGCGAAAGCCAGAAGATGCCATCGACCATGGTGAACAGCGGATTGTCGCGAATCTCTTCTTCGACGTATTCGCCAATGAGAAACGTCGTTGCTTCCCAGTTGGTCAGAAACTGAGCAAGCCGGTGAATGAACGCCTGAACTTCCACCTCGCCGGCTTCGCTGCTGGCTTTCCGCGCCAGAGTGCGAAAGGAATCCACCACCACCAGGCCGGCACTCGAAGTCGTGACTTGCCGAATAATCTCCTCGAGCACCGCGTTTAAATCCTTCTCGAGGGCAAGACTTGAAAGATTGATAAACCGGACAGCTTTGCCCAATTTGGATTCGTCGAAGAAGGAAAACTGTTGCTGATAGCGCAGCATTTTAAGAACGGGTTCACCCAGGACAGTAAAATAAAGTGCCGGTCTATCGGGCGTCGCATTGGCGAAAGCGATTTGATGCGCAAGCGTGGTTTTGCCACAACCGGGGGTTCCGCAGATGATGTTGAAAGAAAATTCGGAGATACCCCCGCCCAAGATGTCGTCGAGACCACGGACGCCCGTAGGAAGCTTACGGATATTGACCTTTGCTGGTTTGCTCACGGCTTTTTTCAGCGTGATCAGCCTCGATACCTTATTTTGTTTTTTCATTTTTAGGTCCCTTTCCGAAATCCAAATCGTTTAGCGGAATCTTCGGCCACACTTCCCGCACCAAGAGCAAAGTTAAAATTTCTCCGATGAAAGCCGCCATTAGTCCAAGCAACTGGGCGAGCAGAACGATTCGCCCTTCGCCAATTTCTTCCCGAGGAAGTTTAGTGTGAACTTCCTCAAGCCCTTCCAAAGTTCCGTCCGCCCTCACTTGGACCGTCTGTAACCAAGGGACTTCTACCGTGGCCAGGGCGAGTGCTCTCGAGAGTAGCGCCCGAAATCCGCCGTCTCCCATCAGGGTGGACAGATAAGGACGCAGCTTCTCAGACACCGAAAACACGGTTCGCTCGTTTGCCCCGGGAGGCTCATTAAGAAGCGCCTCATAAGCAATGAGACGCTTGGCAAACTTCCTCATTTCTTTTGTGGCTCGATTCATGTGGAACGCTTTCGCATGTCTACCCTCCAGAGAGGGTCTCCATCCCGACTGCCCTTGTATGCCCTCGAGCCGGAGACGGCCGTCCCTGCTTTTTTATGGACGCCGTTAGCGTTGGACATCAGCGGCATAGAGGACACCTCGTATTCTTCCATAGGTGCAACCCCGATCATATAGGGTGTTGACCCCATACCTGTGTCTTCTGGCGAGAATCATCCTGGAGAAGGAGCACATGCCACTGTTTAATTCGTCCCCGCGATATAGGGCTGGCGTTCTTCCAGACCGAATCGATCATCTCTTCTATAGCATCCGGTCCGGTTCTTGACGCTATGGTGAAACCGGCTTTGGATTGAAGATCAGCAACCACCTCGTGGAGATAACCTTAGCCCTGACGTTAATCTGTACCCCATAGTTACTATTTGCATAACGCACGACTCCAAGGCTCCTATCAATCCGTCGTGTAACACAGAATTTTGGCGCTAAAAATATATAAATATTTGTCTTGCAAAGACTTATATTTAAGGTCAAACTACTGTACAAGGTAGTCAGGCGAAAACGCACTTCGCTAATGTCTGTTCGCAATGTTTGCGATTGACTCTGCCAAGGTCGGATAACTTTCCGTCCCGCGTCGGCACTGAGTCTATAACAACCGGCCTGGTTTTCGCCTCAAAACTTTCCCCCCAATCTAAATGGAATCAGGTCTCTAATCTTCCTTGCTCCGACGGTCGGCATTCCAAATACGAAGCGGGTTTAATCCAAAATTAAACAACGAAATAAATATGGAACAAATCGCCATTATAGAGAATGACGTTGCCGCGATGGAGACGGTCACAGAAGGCCGGCGTGAAGAGGCTCTGCTGAAAGCAGGAGCTTTGCAGAACGCTATTTTCAACAGCGCCAACTTTTCGAGCATCGCCACGGATGAGAAAGGCGTCATTCAAATCTTTAATGTCGGCGCCGAGCGCATGCTGGGCTACATGGCCGCAGAGGTTGTGAACAAAATTACACCGGCCGACATTTCGGATCCACAGGAGGTGATCTTGCGCGCCAAAGCGTTGAGCCTGGAATTGGACACCACGATTGCGCCGGGGTTCGAAGCCTTGGTTTTCAAAGCCTCTCGTGGGATCGAGGATGTTTACGAATTGACCTATATCCGCAAGGACGGCAGCCGTTTTCCAGCGGTCGTGTCGGTAACCGCGTTGCGCGACAGTCAGAGCGGAATCATCGGCTATCTGTTAATCGGCACCGATAACACTGCGCGCAAACAGGCTGAGGAGGCGTTGCTTAAGGCCGGAGCATTGCAGAGAGCCATCTTCAACAGCGCTACCTTCTCATGCATCGCCACCGACGAAAAAGGCGTCATTCAATTATTCAACGTGGGTGCCGAGCGAATGATGGGCTACACGGCTGCTGAAGTCGTGAACCGGATCACGCCCGCCGACATTCACGATCCGCAGGAGGTGATCGCCCGTGCCGAAGCATTGAGCCAGGAGTTCGCGACGCCGATTGCGCCGGGTTTCGAAGCCTTGGTCTTCAAGGCCTCGCGTGGAATTGAAGATATCTACGAACTGACCAAGGTCCGCAAGGACGGCAGCCGCTTTCCGGCGGTAGTGTCCGTGACAGCGCTACGCGACGCGCAGAACGGCGTCATTGGTTACCTGCTCATCGGCACCGACAATACCGCACGCCAGCAGGTCGAAGAGGTGCGTAAACGCTTCGAGCACGCGCTTCAGGAATCCAATTTTGAACTGGAGACCGCCAAATCCACGGCGGAAAAGGCCAACCTCGCCAAATCGGAGTTCCTTTCCAGCATGAGCCACGAACTGCGCAGCCCGCTCAACGCGATCCTCGGCTTCGCACAGTTGATGGAATCAGCCTCCCCAGCGCCGAGCGCCTCCCAGACCAAAAGCATCGCCCAGATTCTCCAGGCGGGATGGTATTTGCTGAAGCTGATCGATGAAATCCTCGATCTTTCAGGGATCGAATCCGGCCAGATGTCCCTGTCGAAGGAGATGGTCTCATTGTCCGATCTCATGTCGGAATGCCAGGCCATGATGGAGCCGCAGGCGCAACAGCGCGGAATCCAAATGATATTTCCTCAGTTCCGCGCCCCGCTCTATGTCAAAGCCGATATGACCCGCCTGAAGCAAATCGTGGTCAACCTGCTTTCCAACGCGATCAAATACAACAGAGAGCAGGGAACGGTGATGGTAGACTGCACAGTGAACGCCGATAATCGCGTTCGCCTGAGCGTAAGGGATACCGGCGAGGGACTGTCTCCGGAAAAGCTGACGCAACTCTTTCAGCCCTTCAATCGACTCGGCCAGGAAGCTAGTGGCGTCACGGGCACGGGCATCGGCCTGGTGGTGACAAAGCGATTGGCCGAGCTGATGGGTGGCGTCATTGGAGTGGAAAGCAACGTCGGAGTCGGCAGCACGTTCTGGTGCGAAATGGAAGCAGCGGAGGAACTCCAACTCGTTGCCCAACGGGTCAAGGCTGAGACCGTTGCCCTGCCACGAATAACGGTCGGCCCAGCGAGGCACACTCTGCTCTACGTCGAAGATAACCCGGCGAACATGAACTTGATCGAGCAACTCATTGAGCGCCGCCCTGATTTACGGCTGCTCACCGCGGTG
>OUNK010001207.1_pt2 | contig 12633 bp, 8 predicted proteins | sample 1755341 | NCBI WGS metagenome assembly OUNK01 (sample SAMEA3914788, study PRJEB12502) | metagenome | biome: forest; material: soil | place: Canada | collected 2011-07-03 | depth 0.1 m | reverse complement strand
CCGCCAATCCCAGCACCTTGCGCTGCCGCAGCAGATAGCCGAGCGACGCCGCCGCCGGCTCTGGTTCCTCGAGAATGCCCGGCTCAGTGTCCGCAATATAGTTCCGCTCCGGCTCCCCCAGCGACGGATCGTCATGCGGATCGCAATACACCTTCGAAAACAGCAGAAAGTACAACGCGCTGATCAGCCCGGTCGCGGCGAAGCTCCACCGCCACCCAACCTTGAGCAGCAACACGCCGAGGATCGGCACTCCCAGCGCCGAGGCGAACTTCGCGGCGGCATCAAAGATGGACGTAGCGAAGCTGCGCTCTCGCGACGGGAACCACCGCCCAATGGCCTTCGCGTTCGCGGGAAAGCTCGGTGCCTCGCCAATCCCCAGCAGGAATCGGGCTCCGAACAACCCTCCAATCCCGCCGCTGAGCGCCGCCGCGAACGACGCCACGCTCCAGATTGCGGTGCTGATCCGCCCCACGCGCCGCACGCCGTACCGATCCAGCAGCACCCCCACCGGCAACTGGCAGATCGCATAGGTCCAGTTGTAAGCCCCCGACAAATATCCGAACGTGATGTTCGAAACGCCAAACGCCGTATACAGCGCCGCGTGCGAAACCGACAGATTGACCCGATCGAAGTAGTTGACCAGAACACCAACGCTGAGCAGCCACGCAATGCGCCACCGCCGTCTCCCAACCAGTTGCTCCGAAGTCGAGTTGCCAGCAATCGTCAAACGTCTGAGTCCCCACGCATCGGTCTCAACATAGCCCCGGAAATCATATCAACCAGACTCGGGGAAGCGGAGCACGATATCTCTCCGCCCCTCGGATCAGCTCATTGGCCCTTCACAAATCCGGAGCTCTCCAGCCAGCGATAAAACAAATCCGGCCAGTCCGTGACATTGTTGGGATTCGTGGCCCGGACTCCAAACCCGTGTCCCTGTCCCGAAAAGACATGGAGTTCTACAAGCATGCCGATACGTTTCATCGTCAGATACAGTTCGGGAAGGCCCTCCGAGACCGCTGGCCGATCGTTTGCGCCGCACGCCAGAAATGCAGGCGGCGTATCCTTCGAAAGATTCATCCCTTCAGGAATCGATGGATACATCAACCCTTGAAAGGCCGGTTTGCTGCTCTCATGATCGATTGGGTCCGCAGATCCTGGCAGTCCCGCGTCGTAGCGCGTCCCCACCAACGCAGCCAATTCTCCTCCGGCGGAAAATCCGATCACTCCAAGCCGCTGGGGATCGACACTCCACTCCGACGCTCGGCTGCGGATCAAGCGCATGGCGCGTTGTGCGTCCTGCAGCTCCGTGCCATCGACCGTATACGTAGAACCCTCCTCACGGGCGAGCCGATACTTAAGTACAAACGCCGTGATGCCATGCTCGCTCAGCCATGCCGCCACCGAATAGCCTTCGTGGTCGATCCAGATCTCGCTATGGCCGCCCCCAGGAATCACCAGCACGCCCACTCCAGTTGCCTTGCCAGCCGCCGGCGGATACACGGTGATGGAAGGATGATGCACGGAAGAAACGATATGTTCTCCCTGAGGGGAGATCCGTACCTTCTCCGGTGCTGTCTTTCCCTCCGAACCCGGAGCTCCATGCGGCCACAACGTCACCACGGGCTGTTGGCCAAACAGAGGATCTGCAAGGAAGGCCAGTACGGTCAGCAGCAAAACAACATATCTTCTCAGGCGCTTTTTGACGTGCATCTCTTCCTCTTTCCGAATCGACAGCGCGGCAGTTCACAACGGCTTCTCTCTCAACGGCCTTGCAGCTCTCTATAAAAGCACACACGCAAGGTCGCGGGAATCCCCCGTTTGGCGGAGCGACCGAAACAAGACTTCGCATCGGAAGATGCAATATGCATGCAGCGCAGGCACAAACAGATCGATGCACAATCGAACGCATCCTCCCACAGCAAACGCGGAGTAAAATTTCTTGCAGCATATCTCGCGCCCGAAACGAGTCGCCAAATATAAAGACCATCGCTCTCCACTACCCCAACACAAGACGCAGGTCACTGACTATGTTCTCCCCGTCTATCTTCTCTCCAGTCATCCGAGGAGTCGTACGGTCGATCCCAACATCTTCCGCCTCACTGGGAGCGACGATCCGCATAAGAAATGCTGCGCTCTGCATGCTCATCCTAAGCGGCCCCGGCGCAGCAATCCTTGCACAACCCGATACTTCGAAGTCGACCGAAATTCACGCTCACTTGGAACAAGCGCACGCCGCACTCCAGGCGAACCAAATCCGCATCGCCGCAGACCACCTACGTGCGGTGCTCGCATTGGACGAATCGAATCTCGAAGCCCACGAGGACCTCGCGACCATCGCGTTCTTCCAGGGAGACTGTCCGACTGCGGAGCGCGACCTTCACAGCGCAATACAGATTGCGCCAACGGAAATTAAGCCACAGGCGTTGCTGGCAATCTGCGCAAAAAGGATGAACCAGCCTTCCGCTCAGGCCATGTTGGAGAAGGTCTTTTCGAACGTGCAGGATACCAAACTTCGCACCGAAGTCGGTGTCGAGCTAGCAGACATCTACTATCAGCAACACGAGCTGGATAAGACTGCCTCTATCATGCAGACCTTGGTCGCACTCGCTCCCGACAACGTCGAAATCCTCTTCTTCGCACAACGCGTCTACAGCGATCTTGCCGACGACACGCACAACAAACTGGCAATCCTCGCTCCCGGTTCGGCTCGCATGGAGCAACTGATCGCCAAGCTACTCATCAATGCCGGCGACTCCGCCGACGCGATTCCTCACTACAGAAAAGCGATCGGCCAGAACCCGAAGCTGCCCGAAATGCACTTCGAACTTGCCGAAGCCCTCATGCAATCGTCCAATAGTCCGCAGACGCTCGCCGAGGCGAAACACGAATTCTCCGAAGCCCTCAACGTCGACGGCGACAGCGCCAGCATTGAAGATGCGCTCGGCCAGATCGCCATGAAACCATCGCCAGCGATCACGGAAGAAGCTGCTTGGAACGAGGCCCCGGACCACTTCAAGAGAGCCTACGCCATAAATCGGCAGGATGCGGATGCGGCCATGGGAATAGCAAGAGGCTTGAAGATGCAGGATAAGCCACAAGAGGCGATCGACTATCTTCGTCTCGCGGTCCGCGAAGGTCCGATGAACTTCGAAGCCCACTATCAGTTGGCCCAGGCATGCCGGCACCCTAGCCGCACGCCGATCAAACGAACCCGCAAACAACAAAGCGCAGTCCGACTTTTGGCCGATTCGCAGTATGGATACAGTGACCTATAGTTCTTCTGACCCATAGTCTCCCGCTGCCGCTCGGCGGGAATGCAGTCCCGTTTCCTGAGCTCAATCAAACCGGGTATTTCGCCGAGAAAGATCGAACCACCTTATGGATCGACGCAACTTCATCAAGACCACCAGCGTTCTACTCGCGGGGAGTGCGCTTCCCAATGCCTCGGCCTTCGCGAGCGACAACCTTGCTCCTGGACGAATGGTACTGCCGATCAACCGCAACTGGCGTTATCATCCCGGCAAGCTCGCGGGCGCGCAGGCCCTCGACTTCGACGATTCAAGCTTCGAACGCGTCGTCGTTCCGCACACCAACGTCCGCCTCCCCTGGCATAACTTCGACGACGCGGAGTATGAGTTCATATCCACCTATCGCCGTCGCTTCCGATATCCAAAAGGCTCCACGGGTAAGCGCGTCTTCCTCGACTTCGAAGGCGTCATGACGGCCACGACCGTCTGGATTAATGGCGTCACTCTGGGCGAATACAAAGGCGGATTCACCCCATTCTCCTTCGAACTCACTCCCCATCTACGTCAGAACGCGGACAACATTCTGACGGTGCAGGTCGACTCGACCGAGCGTGCCGACATGCCGCCGTTCGGCTATGAAATCGACTATATGACCTTCGGCGGAATCTACCGCGAAGTCTCGCTGCGGATTGTTCCCGCCACCTACATCGACAACATCTTCGCGCAGCCCACGCAAGTACTCACCGGCAAGCCTTCGTTGGACGTGGATTGTTTCATCGCCGGCCGCTCCGAGGCGCACGGACCCGTCCAGGTAGAAGTCGAGCTGCGGGATGGCGACAAGGTCATCGCGAAGAAGACCGCTCCCCTCACCGCTCCGAGCGACACCTCTCCACTGGACAGTCCCGATCCCCCCACCAGCGCCCCCGTGCACGCCAGCACCTGCACCAGGAATGATCCCGCGCGGCAGACGATCTCGTTCACAGAACTGGATGGCATTCAGCTCTGGAGGCTCGAGGATCCAGTCCTCTACACAGTTGCGGTGCGCCTGCTGCAGGCCGGTCACGTGCTCGACGAGGACACGCGTCGCATCGGCTTTCGTGAGGCCGTCTTCACCGATCAAGGCTTCTCGCTCAACGGCAAGGTCCTGAAGCTGCGCGGCCTCGATCGACACCAGACCTTCCCCTTTGTCGGCCAGGCCATGCCAGCTCGCGTCCAGCGACAAGACGCAAAGATTCTGCGCCGCAATCTCCATTGCAATATCGTTCGCACCTCGCACTACCCGCAGTCGCGCCACTTTCTGGATTGCTGCGACGAGATCGGTCTCTTAGTACTTGAAGAAATTCCCGGCTGGCAGCATATCGGAAACCAGGAATGGAAGAATGCCGCCATCGATAACGTCGGCCGCATGATTCGGCGCGACTGGAATCATCCTTCCATCATTCTCTGGGGCGTGCGCATCAACGAGTCCAAAGATGACCATGACTTCTATACCCAGACCAACGCACTGGCGCATGCACTCGACAATACCCGGCCGACAGGTGGGATACGGAACTTTCAGGAATCGGAGTTTCTCGAAGACGTCTTTACCGTGAACGATTTCGGATTCCCCCTGAAGAAGCCCAATCATCCGCGCTACCTGAATACCGAATTCGTCGGGCACACCTTTCCCACCAAGTCGACCGATGACAACGAACACCAGCGCGAGCACACCTTGCGCCACGCCCGGGTTCACAACCAGCTCGCCTCCGATCCGCAGTACGCAGGGGGAATCGGCTGGTGCGCCTTCGACTACAACACGCACGCAAACTTCGGCTCGGGGGACAGAATCTGTTATCACGGCGTCACCGACATCTTTCGCGAGCCCAAGTTCGCCGCCGGCTTCTATAAATCGCAGTGCGAGCCGGAGGAAGAGATCGTGCTCGAGCCTGCCTTCCATTGGGCGCGCGGCGACGAGGCACTCCTCTTCACCAAGGCCGTGGTCTGCTCCAACTGTGATCACCTCAAGTTCTTTATGCGATCGGGCATCGGGCCCGCAGCGCAGTGGACGCCCCTGGGAGAGAGCGATCCGGACCACGCTGAGTTCAGCCATCTCAAGTACCCTCCCTTCGTCTTCGACGTAAGCAAAATACGCGCCGGCTGGGGTGACATGCGCATCGACGGATACATCCAGGGCAAGCAGGTCATCTCCAAGACACTCTCCGGAGCCGGCGTGACCCGCAAGTTCGCGTTGTTCCCTGATGACCTCACACTCTCCGCCGACGGTTCCGATACCACCCGTGTAGTGCTACGCGCAACCGACGAGTTCGGCACCGTATGCATCTATGCCAACGACGTGATTGTGCTCTCGCTGGAAGGTCCTGGAGAGCTGATCGGCGATAACCCATTTGCGCTCATCGGAGGCACGGGAGCCGTGTGGCTGAGAGCAAAGGAGCAGGCGGGCACCGTTCGATTGACCGCCACGCATCCGCATCTTGGCGCGCAAACCGTGACGTTCACCTTAACATCGACTGCCCCTGAAACGGTTTAATCCAGCGTCGCCATAGTTCCACACTGCATACATCTCATGGGCCCTCCACAATCTCTGTGGAGGGCCCATAACGTTTCCGCCAAGCGAACAACCGGGTACCTAGGTGGTTGAGGACAGGAAGACTAGATCGTATCTATCTGTACGCTCAAAAGCACTGTGCCATCTCCCATAATCCGGGGGACGGCACAGTGCCTTTGTCTTTTGCAGTGCTTGATCGGTTATGCGGGAGACCGCCAGCTTACCATCGGAGGTGAGCCCCGAGCTGGATGTTTCGGCTCGTATTCGCGGTCGTAATCGTGCCAACCTGGAATGTGCCGATATTTGCGTTCGGCATTCCGAAGTTCGGGGAGTTGAGGGAATCAAATGCGTCGCCGCGAACCTGCAGCACGGCCGTCCGATCCAGGATCGAAAGCGCAAAAGTCCTTCTCCACGCTGACATCTACGTCCTTCCATCCCGGTCCGAACAAGATCCCTCTCCGTGAGTCGCCAAAGGTATACGGAGCCGGACTTTCGAACGCCGTTGGGTTGAACTACTCGTTGATGCTCGGGTGCTGCTCAACTCCCGAGCCGACGCGATTGGGAAACCACTGCCCTTCCGATTAAAGCGAGCCACTGAGATTCGCCGTGCCCATCACCGGAGTGAATGGAATGCCGGAATGCAACTGGACGATGCTGGAGAACAGCCACCCTCCGGCTACTTCGTTGGTCAAGCCTCCCCGGTTCGCAAATCGTTGTTCTGAACCGAAGGGAAGCTTATACGTAACCGACCCACTTACAACTTGCGGCAGGTCTAGTTGAGACCGCCCATAGTTTGACCTCTTGAATGGCTTCCAGTGGCGGAAAATTAGCCGCCATGTTTACGTCTCGCGGCAGCGTCCCCACACCACCCATCGAGCAGCCAGTTCTCGCTGTAAGCCTGTGTCCCGTTTACGCCGATTCCCTGCCCGGAGGCCGTTTGTGTTCCACAGCCGTTCACGCCCGGCAGAAGCTCGGTCATCACCCGTGTCGAGATTGGTAGCCTTCACCGTCACACCCGCAATCTGGGCGTTGGACGTGTCCGTGACGGATCCGACGATCTGTCCCGAATTGCTGTTCTGCGCGGTCAAATACTCGAAGCCCAGGAGGCAAGCAAACACATATGCAACCAGGAAATACCTGTGAAGACGGATCATTTTATTGATCCTTCAAGAAGACGGCCTAAGGATAAATTCGCACTTGGCAGATTGACGGCTCGCACTCTCTGTCTCAAGTGTCGACCGCCATACTATGGACTGCGCGACACGATGCGAATCCGCCGGGAGTAGCATCACCGCAAAGAATGTGAGAAAGGCAGCGAAAGGCCCACGGCTGGGCTGCGATCACAAGCGGATCCGGACGACGATGCGACGAGGCCGCAACATGGGGCACGGAAGAAGAGCCGGCCGCCCCAATATTTTGTAAGTTGAAACGACGCGAACGACTTACAAATGTTCGAGACCGCGACGCAGGGCTTCCACTACCGCCTGGGTCCTGTCTGAGACATCCAATCGCATCAGGATGACACTCACATGCGTCTTGACCGTCGCTTCCTTGATGTTCAGGGCCTCAGCAATCTCGCGATTGCTCTTGCCGCCAACGAGCAGGGTCAACACTTCTCGCTCACGCAGGCTCAGTTCGGACTGTGGCGTTCTTCCCAGCAGTGCGTTCGTCACCGGAGGCGGCAGGAAGCGATTCCCTCCCTGCACACGCCGCACAGCGCGGATCAGCACATCGTGGGGCATCCCCTTGATGATGTACCCCATCGCGCCTGCCTGCAGCGCCTGATGAATATCCTCATCACCTTCGTATGTGGTGAGTACGATGATGCGCGCGTCGCGCGCGATGGTCCGGATCTTTCGAATGGCCTGCACCCCACTCTCGTCGGGCAAGCGCAAATCCATCAGGGTGATTTCGGGACGGAACTCTCGAAATAACTCCACTGCCTGTGCCGCTGTGCCGGCCTGGGCGACCACCTCCATCTCGGGTTGTGCCTGAATGATCGCCGCGATGCCGACCCGCATAAGTGGGTGGTCATCCGCGATCAGGACACCAAGCTTTGCCTTGTCACTCTTCTCGTTCATGCGATGCTCTCCAGTGGTTCATCGATCAATGCTGCGAGGTCGTGCACCGCACGCAGAGTTGCACCTGCGTGCCAACCTGTGGCGCATTTTCAATTTGGATATTTCCCGCCAGCCGCTTTGTCCGCTCGCGCATCCCGGTCAAACCGAAATGTCCGTCGCTTGCGCCCGGCGCCTCGGCCGGAGAAAAACCGATACCGTTGTCGGTAACACTGATATACAGATTCGCTCCTTTCATCAGCGCCTCCAGTCGAACCTGGTCCGCATGGGCATGCAGCCCCGCATTGGCAAACGCCTCGCGCACAATCATCAGCAGCTCGTGGCCAACCGACGCCGCGACCGGCGGTAGATCCGCGGCTATCTGGCAATCCACGGCGATGCTAAAGGCGCGCGCTGCCTGATGCGCGACAGAGTGGAGTCCTGCCACAAGATCTACTTTGGCACTTCCATCATGTCTCAGATTCCAGACTGCGTCCCGTGCCTCGTCGATCGTCGTCCGAATCTGAATCCGTGCGCAGCCTAGCAGTTCGCTGCCCGGAGCGTCCTCCGCGGGCTGCAAACTGGCCAACGCCTCCAGCAGCGCGGACGTACTCGTACACCCCTGAATCACCGTGTCGTGCATCTCCCGTGCCAGCCGGTTGCGTTCCTCCAGCACGGCCTGAAACCGTGTCTGGATCTGCTGCACCCGAAAGCGGTAAATCGACCATACCAGCCCCGCGACGCAAAGCACGCAGCAGGCAAGGAACCACCACCTCTGGTACAGATGCGGCGCCTTCGAGAACGTAAGCTCCGCTTCGGTCGTCAGATCGGGATTGGCGATATCGAGCACCTCCACACGGAACCGGTAGTCGCCCGCCGGCAGGTTGGTATACGTCGCCGAGCGGGTTGTCCCAGCCGCAGTCCAGCTCTTATCGAAGCCATCAAGCTTATAGCGAAAACGAAGCCCTTCCTGCGAGCTCAACAGCAGTGGGGCAAACGAAAAGGTAAGACGCGACACCTGCGCTGAAAGACGAAGCCCGGCCCCAGCGGCGAGCGGCTTCGAGTCGGCCACGACGCTCTCGATGTAAACCGCGGGCCGATCAACGTCGATCCGTTGATGCACCACATGCGCGGCGCCGCCACTGGTTGCGAACCACACCGTGTCGTCGCTTGCCACATAGCCCGCCGGCTGGCGACCGCCATACATCTGCACATTGGCCGCCGCAAACGGCATCTTGTACGAGGTCACGCTCAACAGTTTGCCGATCCGTTCCGAAGCTCGACCGATATCGGCAATGTCGACCGAAGAGATGGTGTCACCTCCGGAAAGCCACAGCCTTCCCTCCCGGTCTTCGAGCATCTGATACACGCTATCGTTCACCAGGCCATTCGCTGTGGTGTACTGGTCGACCTTTTTCTCCTTGAAACGAAACAGTCCATGATCGCGCGTCCCAAACCACAGCGCACCGCCGCGATCCTGCAAAATCGACCACACTTTTTCCTGCGCCAACGCGGCGGTTGCGGCATCGCTGACAAAGCGATCGTTATGGATGTGGCTCAGCCCCTGATCGGTGCCGATCCAGATGTCATGCAAGCGATCCTCGATGATGCATCGCGTGCTGAAGTAGGCCAACCCATTCGCCATGCCGTACTTGCGTACCGTGCCCGGCCCAATCCGGCTCACTCCTTCATCCGTGGCGATCCATATCTCTCCCCGTGTTGTCTCGAGGAATCCGCGGACGAAGTTGTTGGTCAGTTGCTCGGGAGCTGCATAATGGACCATCGTGGTGCCACTCAAGTGATAGGCACCGCTCCCGTCCGTGCCGATCCACAGCGAACCATCGCGTGCCCGCAGGATATTGCGAATCGGAACCCCAGGCAGTTGCTTGAATGGGAACGGCTGCGCCACATTGTCGTGAATCCGATACACCCCGTTAGCCACCATCCAGCTTTCGTTATCCCAGTCGCGCGAGATCGTACCGAAGTCCGAATCGTGATCCCTGGGAAGCGGCACCAGGCTCACCGGAGTCCGCTCCAGCCGAACCAGCCCATCCTGGGTGCCAATCCATAGATTGTGGCCGCGATCCTCGAAGATGCTCAGCACCGTACTGGTCGGCAGCAGCCCGCTCTTGTCCACGCGCATCGCTCGGCCGTCCTTGTACATCCACAGTCCCTCGCCGATCGTTCCGATCCACAGGACACCGTCGCTGCTCTGCCGCAGCGCGCGAACCGTCGCATGGATTCCCGGGACCGGCAAAAAGGCAGACCCCACCTCGCGCAGCAGGCCGCTTACCGTGCCAACCCAATGCACACCATCGGATGTTTCCAAGACCGCTTTCACGCGGTTCTCGCTGTAGCTTCCAGGAAGCACGTAGTTCCGCCGATGTCCCCCGCTAAAGCTGAACAGCGCTTCGCCGCCCACCCACACACGGCCCTCGCGATCTTCACTGATGCTGTGCACGCCGGCATGCAGCGTGTCTTCCAACTGACCGACCCGCACAGCGCGATGATCTTCCAGAACAAACAGGCCGCCGTCGGTCCCAATCCAAATCTTTCCTGTACGATCCTGCATGATGCTGCGCACAAACTCGTCGCTCAAGCCTTGCTTGGGCCCGATGACCTCCGTCTGTCCCTCATTCATGTGCAGCAGGCCGCCGCCTTCCATGCCAGCCCACAGGCTTCCATCGCGCGCCGCCAACAGGCAGAAGATGCTGTTCACCGGCAGCTTCCCACCCGAGTTGCCGTGGTACGACAGGAAGTGCTCACCGTCAAAGCGTGTCAGCCCGCCCGTAGTCCCGACCCATAAAAATCCAGAGGAGTCCTGCGCGATGGCTTGCACAATGTTTTCGGGAAGCCCATCCTGCACGCGCCACAGCGAGCGCGTAAATGAGCCCGCTTCAGCCACTGCCACCCCTGCCCCGGACGGCCAGAGCAGATTCCACAATAGGATCGCGATCAAAACTTGCAACCCGGACTGAAGTGTGCTTCGCACCAACGTCCCCTTCGCTCCCTCAGCTCACATGCAAATGCTCATCCCGAACACTGAGAAGCCTACATCAAGTCCACAACCATCCGCATCCAGCATGCGGCATGGCCCTGGACACAACTCCGTTCCTACTTTCGTTGGATACAAGATAGGCGGTCGAAGCGTAGCCTGACTGCTGGATCCATACTGGCGAGGTTCGTGGCGTCATCCACGTAAGTTCCTCAGTAACTCGCTGGAATACAACCATCCTGCCTCGCCGCTGGGGATCGCGCTTGCATCGTAGTATGGAAACCCGAGGGATTTATGAAGGCGCTGCTTCTCTCCGAATACAACCACCTCGAAGTGAAGGATCTACCCTGTCCAACGCCTGGCTCCGATGAGCTCCTCATCCAGGTCTCAGCCTGTGGCATCTGTGGCAGCGATGTCCACGGATACGATGGCTCCACCGGCCGCCGCATTCCTCCCATCGTAATGGGCCACGAGGCAGCCGGCATCGTCGCTGCCGTCGGTGCCAACGTCGAGCGCTTCAAGCCCGGCGACCGCGTCACCTTTGACTCGACCATCTACTGCGGCACCTGCGACTTCTGCCTCAAAGGCCAGGTCAATCTCTGCGACCAGCGACAGGTTATCGGCGTCTCCTGCGGAGAGTACCGCCGCGCCGGAGCCTTCGCCGAGTTCCTTGTCGTCCCGGCACGCATCGCCTATCCACTGCCCGAGAGCTTCTCCTTCGCCGAAGCCGCGATGCTCGAAGCCGTTTCCGTCGCACTCCACGGCGTTGCCGTCGCCGAGATGAAGCCCGCCGCGACCGTGCTCGTCATCGGCGCCGGGATGATCGGCCTGCTCCTCCTGCAAGCCGCTCGGGCAGCGGGCGCCGCGCGCGTCTTCGTCTCCGATGTAGACCCAACCCGCCTCGCATTGGCAGCCACACTTGGCGCCGACCTCACCCTTGAGGCCTCCGGCGCACCCTTGATCGACGAGATCCTGCGGCAGACCGGCGGCAAAGGTGTGGACGTCGTCCTCGAAGCCGTCGGTTGCGAGGAGACCATCGCAACCGCCATCGACGCCGTACGCAAGGGAGGAACTGTGACCCTGGTCGGCAACATCGCGCCGCACATCATGCTGCCACTGCAGAAAGTCGTCTCCCGTCAGATACGCCTACAAGGATCCTGTGCCTCGGCGGGAGAGTATCCGCAAGCCATCGACTTGATCGCGAGCGGAAAGATCAAGGTCGACTCGTTGATCACGGCCATCGCGCCGCTCAGCGAAGCTCCGTCCTGGTTCGAGCGTCTGCACGCACGCGAGCCCAATCTCATGAAGATCATCCTCGACCCGCGGCTCGATGCCTCTGCGACCGTTGGAGCCCACCAGCAATGACCAATACCCTCTTCGATCTCACCGGGCAAGTGGCCCTGGTCACCGGCACCAGCCGCGGCCTCGGCCAGTATTTCGCGCGCGCTCTCGCCAACGCCGGCGCTGATCTCATCCTCACCAGCCGCCGCAAGGACGATCTGCTGCCCTTCGTCGCGGAGATCGAGGCCCTCGGCCGCCGCGCCGTCCCGCTCGCACTCGATGTCCGCGATCAGCAAAGCATCGCTGCCATGGCCGAGGCTGCCGAGGCCAGCTACGGTCGCATCGACATCCTCGTCAACAACGCCGGCTGCAATGTCCGCAAACCCGCCTTCGACGTCACCTGGGACGATTGGAATCTCATCCTCGACACCAACCTGCGCGGCAGCTTCTTCGTCGCGCAACAGATCGCCCAGCGCATGGTGTCGCGCGGCTACGGTCGCATCGTCA
>OUNK010000115.1_pt2 | contig 12663 bp, 15 predicted proteins | sample 1755341 | NCBI WGS metagenome assembly OUNK01 (sample SAMEA3914788, study PRJEB12502) | metagenome | biome: forest; material: soil | place: Canada | collected 2011-07-03 | depth 0.1 m | reverse complement strand
CGACCACGCCGATTACGACGACCTGCTCGAATTCGTCCGCCGGGTGAACCCCCGTCGCGTCTACACCACCCATGGCTTCGCCCGTGAATTCGCCCAAACCCTGAGGACGCGGGGCATCGATGCCTGGGCTCTCGGGGGCGACAACCAGATGGAGTTCCTATCTCCCGTTCCGGAGGAAGCGCCGCCCTCCCAGCAGGAGCAAGGCGAACCGCCGTCCGCCGTGGCGGAACCGCACACCCTCCGCGCCTTTTCCGGGGCCGCCGAGCGGATTCGCGCCGTTCCCGGCAAGCTCGCAAAGACCGCCATCCTCCGGAGTTATTTGAGCCAGCTCGACGAGGAAGCCCTGGCCCCGGCGGTCATCTTCTTCACCGGCCGTCCCTTTCCCGCCTCCGTCAACTTGCCGCTCCAACTCGGCTGGTCCTTGATCCGGCGGGCCGTCCTCGCCGTGGCGGGCGCCAACGAGGGCGATTTTCGCAGCGCCTACAGCCGCTTCAGCGACAGCGGGGACACCGCCGAGGCCTTGCTGGCGGGAAAGACTTCTCCCGTCCCCCTCCCGCTCACCGAATTGAGCGCCTGGTTCTCGGCGCTGACCGCCGAACCGGGCCCCTTGGCCAAAGTCGAGCGTCTGGAGGCCTTGCTCCGCCGCCTCGATTCCCTGGAGGCCAAGTATCTCATCAAGATCGTCACCGGTGATCTCCGCATCGGGCTCAAGGAAGGGTTGGTCGAGGAAACCCTGGCCCAGGTGACAGGCTCTCCCCTGGAAGCGGTCCGCGAGGCGAATCTCCTGACCGGAAACCTCGATGCCGTGGCCCGCGCCGCCCTTCGGGGCCAGCTCGAGAAACTGCAGCTCACCCTCTTCCATCCCCTCCAGCCGATGCTGGCCAGCCCGGAGCCCGATGCCGCCGCCATCGTCGCCCGCCTTGGCGTCCCCGTCTGGATCGAGGAGAAGTACGATGGCATCCGCTGCCAGGTCCATAAGCAGGGAACGGGCGCCCTCGCGCGGGTCGAGTTCTATTCCCGGGAACTGAAGCGGATCACCCCGCAATTTCCCGAGGTAGCCGCGGCGGTGGCGGCGCTGCCCTCCGATTGGGTGGCCGACGGCGAGCTCCTGGCTTGGCGCGGTGGCCGGGCCCTCCCCTACGCCGAACTGCAAAAACGGCTGGGGCGGACCGGCGGCGCCGATTTCTTCCTGGGGGAGGAGATCCCCGTCTCCCTGATGCTGTACGATCTCCTGTGGCTCGACGGCGTTTCGCTGCTGAAGCGTTCCCTCCGCGAACGGCGCCAAGCCCTCGACCGCCTCGCCCTTCCCGAGGGCGGCCTGGTCCGCCGGGAGCCGGTCGCCTGGGCGGCGGACGCCGTCGCGGTCGACGCCGCTTTCCTGCGCGCCCGCCAGCGGGGCAACGAGGGGCTGATGGTGAAAGACCCGGAGAGCCTCTACACGCCGGGAAGGCGGGGCTTCTCCTGGGTCAAGTTCAAGAAGGCCTACGCCACCCTCGACGTCGTCGTGGTCGGAGTCGAGAAAGGCCACGGCAAGCGCCGCGAGGTCCTTTCCGATTACACCTTCGCGGTCCGCGACGAGGCCCGGGCCGGTCGGCTCCTCACCGTCGGCAAGGCCTACACCGGCCTGACCGATGCCGAGATCGCCGAGATGACCGAGTGGTTCCTCGGGCACACCCGCGAGATCCATGGCCGTTACCGCACCGTCGAGCCGGAGATCGTCATCGAGGTCGCCTTCAACAATATCCAGCCGAGCGACCGCCACTCCTCCGGCTACGCCCTCCGCTTCCCCCGGATCGTCCGCCTCCGCCGCGACAAGTCCCCCGCCGAGATCGACACCCTGGAAACCTGCCGCCGCCTGGCCTCGGCCCAGGGCGAGGCGGGGGCTTAAAGGGCTTCTTGGCTCAAAAGTCTTTGCCGAAACTTCGCTGGCGTGAAAGCGTCAGTCCTGTGCTATCAATGCGCATGGATCAGGCTCATCGGCTCTCCCTGGCCACCCGTTACTGTCTCGATATCCTGGCCAAGGATCCGGGGAATTTCGAGGCGCTCAATAACCTCTCCAACATCTTCTACGTCCAGGAGAAGTGGCCGGAGACCCAGCGGATCTGCGAGGAGATCGTCAAACTCTACCCGGAAAATACGGCGGCGCATGTGAACCTGGCCCACGCGCTGCGCGAGGACGGGAAGCTGCGGGCGGCGCGGGAACGCTACGAGATCGCCCTGCGGCTCGATCCTACCGATCGCGGGGCGCACGTGGGGATGATCTATATCCTGGTTTTGATGGGAGAGGACGAGGCGGCCCAAGTCCATCGCCGAGCGGCCTACGAGGGGGCGGCCGCGAGAATCCCCGCCACTTACGGGAAAGACTTTCGCATCCCCATGTTGGTCCTGATCTCGGGGGACGGCGGGGACGTGCCTTATAAGAAACTTCTCAATTTTCACGCCTTCCACGTCGCCACCCTGGCGGTCGAGTTCCACGATGCGGACGCGCCGCTCCCCCCGCACCGGCTGGTTTTCAACGCGGTGGGGGACGCCGATCGTTCCCCCGCCTCATTGCAGGCGGCGATCCGTGCGCTGGCCCGGACCTCGGCCCCGGTGATCAATTCCCCTGCCGCCGTCCTGGCTACCGGCCGCGTCGCCAATGCCGCCCGCCTCTCCCGCATCCCCGGCGTGAAGACGGCGCGGATGGCCCTCCTGCCCCGGGAACTGTTGACCGTGCCGGAAGCCGACCCCTCCCTCCCTCCGGCGCTGGCCGCCCATGGATTGGCCTTTCCCCTCCTGCTGCGCGCTCCGGGATTCCACGCCGGCCTCAATTTCGTCCGGGTGGAGAATCCGGCGGAACTGGCGGCGGCGCTGCCGACGCTCCCGGGCCGGGAGCTGCTGGCGATCGAGTATTTCGACACCCGCAAGGCCGACGGCAAGGTCCGCAAGTACCGGGTGATGATGATCGACGGAAAGCTCTACCCGCTCCACGCCGCCGTCTCCGGCCAATGGAAGGTCCATTTCTTCAGCGCCGAGATGGGCGACTCCCCGGAGCATCGCGCCGAGGATCAGGCCTTTCTCGACGACATGCCGCAGGTCCTCGGCGAAAAGGCGATGGGCGCCCTCCAGGCGATTCAGGCCGAGCTGGAGCTCGATTACGGGGGAATCGATTTCAGCCTCGATGCCGACGGGAACGTCCTCCTGTTCGAGGCCAACGCCAACATGCGGGTCGATCGGCCCAAGCCGGGGGCGCTCTGGGATTATCGGCGGAAGCCGGTCGAACGGATCTTCACCGCCGTCCTGGCGATGTTGCGGGAGCGGGCGTCGTCGTCATCCCCCGGGGCATAGTTTGCCTCAAAGGGGAGGGGATTACGGCGTTCCCCGCCCCACCGAGACCGTATGCGAAGGAAACAATGAAAGTTTTTGCAACTTTTTGCCGATTGGAGGGTCCTTCTATGTATGAAACCTCTCATCCTCACGATCCTCCTTACCGCCTCGGCGCTGGCGGTGGGTCAGGCCCAGACCACCCCCGCGCCCAGCACCACTCCCACGGCTCCCGCCACCGGCAGCACCACCGATGGAACCGATAAATTCATCGACCACCGGCTCGACCACCTGGCCTCGTTCCTGACCCTCACCGACGACCAGAAGAGCCAGATCCGGCCGATCCTGGTCGATCAGTTCGCCGCCATCAAGGCGGTCCGCGACGACAGCACCCTCGACGCCGACACCAAGAAGACCAAGATCAAGGGCATCTCCGACGACGCCAAGGCCAAGATCACCGCCATCCTCACCCCGGACCAGCAGGCGAAATTCGCCCAGATGAAGGACCATCAGCACGACGGGGGATCGTCCTCCTCCTCCTCTTCGTCCCAGTAACCAAAACCCCGACGATCCTCCCGGCCGGTTTGCCGCCCGGGAGATGCGGAATAACCGGAAAGCCCCGGCTCTTATTCAGGAGCCGGGGTTTTTCTTTCCTCACCAGCCGTCGCCGTAGCGGCAAGCATCCCGATGAAGGCGGCGAAGATCCGCCTCATCGCCGCCTGCTTGTAAGGGAAGATCTCGACCGGATCGTGGGCATGGATCGCCATGGCGGTCTCGACCTCGAAGAGGAGGAGGCGGCCGTCGGCGGTCTCCCCGCAATCGATGCCGAAATAATCGAGGCCGATGCGGGAGTGGAGCTCCTCAAAAGCGGCGGCATGACGGAGAGCGAAGCCGTCGTCGAAGTCCCGCATCGCCCCTTCCTCCTCGGCCCGTTTTTCCGCGCTTCCGGCCATGCCGGCATTGGCGTAATGGATCATCCAGTGGGTGGAGAGCGCCAGATGGCAGAGAAAGGGGCGTCCCCGGATGAAGGCGATCCGGTACTTGCGATAGAGCCCGTCCGGGCTCCGGTAATCGACGAAGGGAGAGAGGAAAAACGCCTGGGCATCGCAGCCCTCCAGGTAGGGCGGGAGCTCCTCCGGCGCGTCGATTTTTTGGAGATGCCGTCCGAAATGGGAGGAGAGGGGACGGATGAGGACGGGAAACCGTTCCCCGGGCAGGAACTCCGCCGGAGAAGCGCTGCCTTGGGCAAGGCGCAGCGCCTCCTCCCGGGAGATCCGCGCGGTGGGCGGGACGGCGAGGCCCCCGGCTCCGGCCAGCAATCCGCCGACCCGATCCCGGGAAAGGAGGGCGATCCGCGCGGGATCGTTCACCACCGGGCGGGGCCAGGCGGCAGCGAGGGGGATCAGCTGCCGCAGAGTCTCCTGATTCGCCTCCGATTCCCCCACGGCGACCATGGCGACATCGTGATCGGGAACCGAGGCCGGCAGCGGCTCCCCGGGGAGGACGTAGAGGAGATCGAGACGGACCTCCGAGCCGTTCAGGATGAAATCGATCGGCAGGAAATTCCGGGGAGCCTCTCCCGAGACGAAGGCGAGGAGCCGGAGGCGGAGCCGGGACGGATCGGGCGCGCCGCTCTCCCCCACCACCCGGTAGACGCGGTGCCGGGCCAGGGCCTCCGCCCGCGTCGCCACCGCCTCGGCCCGCATGGAACTTCCGGCCATGAAATGGAGCGTGGCCAGATCGATCCGCATGCCCGCATGCTGGGGATGGAGACGGGCCTGGCGGGAGACGATCTCAATGATCTTCCCCAGGGGCATGCCGCCGTCGACGAGTTTGTAGAGGGCCCCCATGCCGACGATCTCGGGAGGATGGTTCCCGGCGACGAGCTGCGGCAGCCGGGGCGGGGCCGGGGTGGATAGACTCGGCGGGAGCGGCATGAGTGTCGGGGGTACAGTCTCTTTTTCCGAAAAAGGGAACTGAACGGAAGGACTCCCGACGGCGGGGGAAGTTACAGGATCGTATCCTAGCGCCTCTAGCGCCTTTAGCGCCTCGCCAGCCCGGCGGGCGCCGGGAGAATCTCGACGCTGATCACCTCCTCGGGAGAGGCGAAGAAATGGCTTTTCGGCTCGAGATTGAGCGCCGAGCGGAATTTCAGGTGGCAGGGCTCCCCGTTGGTTCCCAGATGCGATTCGACCAGGATGCCCTGGAGCGTCCGGCTATCCTTGAGCATCACGCGTACCGCCTGTCCAATCACTAGGGCGGCGGAAAGATTGGCTTGGTTCATGTCCCATAGCCTACGCCGATGCGGTGCGGCGGCCTATCGCTAATTGCGGGTTTTCCGTCGTCACGATTTCGTCACAATATTGTTGCAAGATTGGCATCAATCATGCGTTATCCCTCGCATGGCACCTTTCACCTACGTGATGAATTTGTTCAACGCTCCGCCCCGCGAAGAGTTGACGCTGGGCCAGAAAGTCAGCCGGATCGCCCAGATTCTCGCCGTGTTGATCTCGGCCAGCACCCTGGCGGCGGTGGTCGGGACCGTGGCGGTCGAGCTCGTCGAGCGGTAAACGAAGGGAGAGCCGGGGGCTCTCGCCGAATCAGGCTTTCGGAGACGCGGCCTGGCGGGGAGCCGGACTGGGCAAGCCCTTGGGGGCTTTGGGACCGCCGGGATTCTGGGCTTCCGGCGCGGGAGGCCGCTTCAAGCTGGCGATCACCCGTTGCCGGGCGGTTTTATTGTCGTCGGAGGCCGTTTGCAGCACGCGAAACCGTTGCTCCGGCGAGAGCTCGCGCCAAGCCGGATCGCGCGGGCCCATTTCATGCGTTGGCAGGGGGGCATTCACGTCCTCCACCTTATCGTGAACCTGGGATTTCGCAAGTCGGCGGAGTCTTTTTAACCGACGATTCTTCCCCAAAAAGGCGGCCCGTCCCGGGGCCGTGAAAAATTGGACCATTCCCGGGACGGGCCTTTTTCACTCCCCAAGGAATGAAAGCGTGTTCCCGCCGATCACATGTCGACGAAGTTCTTGCCGCTCTGCTCGTGCCTGGCGGAAGCCTTTCGGGAGGTCGAGCGCGCGGCCAGCAGGCGGGCTTCCACCTTGCGGACCGGGAACCCCATGGGAATCTCCGGAGCCTGGCGGCGGGCCGTGGGACCGGAGCCGCTGCCGCCGCCTTTCACCAGCTTCAGGAGCGCCTCGACGGCGCCGCGCAGCTCGTTCGATTGGGCGTTGAGCTCCTCGGCGGCGCTGGCCGTCTCCTCGGCCCCGGCGGCGTTGCTCTGGGTCACCTTGTCCATCTGGGAGATCGCGCCGTTGATTTGTTCCAGGCCGGAGCTCTGTTCCCGCGAGCCGGTGGCGATGGTCGCCACCAGGCTGTCGACCTGCCTCACCTTCTCGACGATCTGGCCGAGGCTGCTGCGGACCGCGCCCGATTTCTGGACGATCTCCCCGATCTGCGCCGTCACCTTGTCGTTGGCCTCGACGCCCCGGGCGCTCTGCGCCACCGAGTTCTCGATCATCCGGGCGGTCTCCTTGGCCGCCTGGGCGCTGCGCTGCGCCAGGCTGCGGACCTCCTCCGCCACCACCGCGAAGCCCATCCCGGCCTCCCCGGCGCGAGCCGCTTCCACCGCCGCGTTGAGGGCGAGGATGTTGGTCTGGAAGGCGATCTCGTCGATCGTCTTGATGATCTTGGAGACGTCGTTGCTCGATGTCTTGATGTCGAGGATCGCCTTGGCCATTTCCTTGCTGGCGGCCTGGATCGAGGACATCGCCTCCTGCATCTCGTCGGTGCGCCGGGCCCCCGCCTCGGCGGCGGCGCGGGTCTCGGCGGAGAGAGTCTGCGCGGAGGTGGAGCTCTCCGCGTTGCGCCGGGTCATGCTGCCGATCTCCTCCAGCGAGGCGCTGGTCTCCTCCAGGGAGGCGGCCTGTTCGCTGGAACCTTCGGCCAGGCTTTGGCTGGCGGAGGAGACCTGGCCGGCGGCGGCGGAAATTTCGTTGGAACCGGACTCCAGGGTGGTGGCCACTTCGGTGAGGGCCCGGTTGAGATTGCGGGAGATGACCACGGCGAGCGCGATGCCGATGGCCACGGCGAGGACGACCACCGCGAGGACGATCCAGAGCGTCCGCTCCATGCCCGCTTTCAGGGCGTCGCCGTCCCCGCTCAGGGAATTGACATTGAGTTTATAAAGGGGGACTTCGGCCGTTTCGAAATCCTGGAAGGCGGCCTTCATGTCGCCGTAGTAGAGGGCTGTGGCATCGGTGATATCGTGGGCTTCGACCATGGCAAAGACCTGGTCGCGGAATTTATTGTAGGCCGCTCGCTTCGCCTTGAAGTCGTTCCAGGTCTTGAACTGCTCATCGCTGATCAGCGTGGTTTGGTAGAAGGCGGAGTCCTTGTCGACGATGGCGCTGTTGGCATGGATCTGGGCTTCGAGATCGTGAATGGCATCGTCTCCCTGAGCCCGCAGCAAGTCCCCGGTCAGGAGACGATTCTTATAAGTGTACAGGAGCATTTCCGAGATGGCGCTCGAGCCGGGGATATCGCTGTCGATGAGGCCGACCGGCACCTTCCCATCCATGCCGCTGACGGAGTGGCGCATCCCCACCACCTCGAAGACGACGAAGGCGCCGACCAGGACGAGAGAGAGGCAGAGAGTTCCGAAACCGAACAACAGCCGTTTTTGAATAGTCCAATTTTTCATAGGGGATTCCTGGCAGGGAGGATGCCACAAAAGGCCATGCGGGGCACTTTCCGTCCAAACTTCCTCAAAATAAGGGTAAGCAGGTCTCCTCCGTAGGCATAACCACCCAGGCCGCCTTTGCAGACTGGACCTTAGAGCGGCAAATTACTTTTCCGTCATGGAAAGGAATTGATCGATTGCCGGGATTAACGTTATGCCGGACGCATCGGGGGCATTGGGCGCAAAATGCATGATCACGAAGATCGGGGTTGCTCGAATTATTAATGATAATCAACGGGTTGTGATTGTTTTGGGGTTTGGCATGGCGATTGCGAAAAGAAATCATCTATGGAAAACACCCACTCCCAGCCAGTCGACAGCGTTCGCGCGAGCCTCTCGGAAGTTCAGAATCAGCTCGGTTCCGCCGCTGCGCAGGCCAAGGATCGCCTGAGCAAGGCCTCCGGCCAAGTCCAGGACCAAGCCCGCGAGACGGCCCAAAGCGTCGTCTCGTTCACCAAGGAACGGCCTCTGGCGGCCCTCGGCATCGCCGTCGGCGCGGGGCTCCTCATCGGCGCGCTCCTCAAGAGCCGGAAATAAGGAAAGCGTCCCATGACCTACCTTCCCCTCGATCTCACCGTCCGTGTCGGCTGCAAGATCGTCTACGAGGCCTTCGCCCCCACGCCGATCCTCCTGGTCCTGAAGCCCCGCATCGATGGGAAGCAGGTCATCCGCGAGGAGAAGCTCGGCTTCGGGCGCGGCTTCCCTCCCCATGAGTTCGAGGACTCGCACGGCAACATCACCTACCGCACCACCCTCCAGTCGGGGCTGAACGAGATCCGGCACGATGCCCTCGTCTCGATCTCCTCCCGCCCCGACAACGAGGGGATGGGCGGCGAGCCGCTGCCGGTCGACGAGATCCCGGCCCATCTCCTCCGCTACACCCTGCCGAGCCGCTATTGCGATTCGGACAAGCTGCTCGACTTCGCCTGGATGCACTTCGGCTCCGTTCCCAACGGGCTCCAGCGGGTGCAGGCGATCTGCGATTGGACCCATGAGAACATCGAATACCGCTTCGGCGCGGGCCGTCCCGATATCTCGGCCTCGGAGGTGATCGCCCAGGGCTACGGCGTCTGCCGCGATTTCGCCCATGTCGCCGTCGCCCTCTGCCGCGCCTTCAATCTGCCGACCCGCTACGTCACAGGCCACCTGCCCGATATCGGCTACGTCGATCCGGGTACGCCGATGGATTTCCACGCCTACATGGAGGTCTTCATCGGAGGCGCCTGGCACACCTTCGACGCCCGCTACAACGTGCCCCGGATCGGCCGGGTCAAGGTCGCGCAGGGGCTCGACGCGGTCGACGGGGCCTTCTCGACGATCTACGGGGCCGCCCGCCTGACCTCCTTCGACGTCTGGGCCTATCAGGTCGATCCGGGCAAGGTCTCGGTCCACGACCCAGTCGACCTTTCCAAGCGGCTCGACGGGGCCTTGAAAATCCAATACGCCTAGAGCCCGCGGGCTTCGAGAAGAAAAAAACCTCGATCGCCCATGGAACCGACCTCCTCCCCGCCTGATCTCTATCGGATCTTCCGCCAGGAACGCGACGAAATCCTGCGGCACAAATGGATCGAAAGCGAAAAGGCGGGGCGGGATGTCGGGTTCGAGCAGGCGCTGGTCGATTGGATGCAGCGCCATCGCCAGAGCTGGCTGAAATGGCTGTCGTCGATCCGGGGAGAATGATCCCCTCCGGCTCTGCCGGATTGCCAAGGGAGCCGTTTCCCGCGATGCTGCGGGAGTCTTGAAAGCCCCCGACGCCAACGTCTTCATCCTCGGCACCATGTTCTGCGGGTCGACGCTGCTCGGCACCGCCCTCCACCAGCATCCCGAGGTCACCCACGCGGGCGAGCTGGCCTACCTCGACCGCTTTTACGTCGCCCTGTACGGCAAGGAGCCGAGCCACCGCTCGGTCTGCTTCTCCTGCGGCTTCGCGGGACGGCCCTGTCCCGTCTGGACGCCGGAGGTGATCGCGGCGGCCCAGGAGGCGGGGATCGGCGGGGTCCACCGCTACGTCCGCTCCTTCGCCCGGACGCCGATCCTGGTCGACGGCTCGAAGCTGACCCGCTGGCTCGGCCACTATCTCCACGAGGCCAAGCCGGAGATCCCCACCAAGGTCATTATCAGCGTCCGCAATCCCTACGCCTACGTCACCAGCGCCAAGATGTACTATCAGGCGGCACCGATCGCCTCCGCCCTCCTCTGGCATAACGAATACCGGGAGGCGCTCTCCACCTGCGCCGCGCTCAACCTCGATTACCTCATCGTCCGCCACGAGGATTTCATGCTCCGGCGGGAGGCGGTGATCCGGCGGATCAGCGGCTTCCTCGGAATCGAGCCGGTCGCGGCGATGTGGGCGCCCACCTATGGCCCGAGCTGCGCCATCGGCGGCAACCCCGGCGTCGCCGCGCTCGGCAATCCGGAGGGCGGGGCCAGGATCGCCGTGCCGCTCCACGAGGTCCATTGGAAGCGGCAGGGCCATGGCACCCTTGACGCCCGCTGGAAAACGGAACTCTCCCGGCAGGAGATCGAGACGCTGGCCTACGCCCCGGGAATGGCCGATACCGCCGCGCTCCTCGGGTATAACCTGGCCATGCTGCAGTACGAGCATTTCCAGGCGCAAAAGAGCGCCTAGGACGATGAGAGCGCCTGTCTTAGGCGCTGCTCAGAGCTTATAAAGGCGGTCGCGGACCTCGGCATAGACCGGCACTTCCTCTTCCTGCGAGGAAATGCGCAGGCCGAGATCGCGGATCAATCCGTCGGCGACACTGTAGACCCAACCGTGGACGGTAAGGTCGGCGTGCCGATGCCAGGCGTCCTGAACGATGGTGGTCTGGCAGACGTTGAGCACCTGCTCGAGGACGTTGAGCTCGCAGAGCCTGTCGTGTTGCCAGACGAGGTCTTTGTGGTCGGCGAGCCGCTCGGCATGCTTCTTGTGGACGTCGTGGACGTGGCGGAGCCAATTGTCGCTCAGGCCGACCCGCTGCCCGGAGATCGCGCAGCGGATGCCGCTGCAGCCGTAATGGCCGACCACCATGATGTGCTTCACCTTGAGGATATCGACGGCGAACTGGATCACCGAGAGGCAGTTCAGGTCGGTATGGACGACGATGTTCGCCACGTTGCGGTGGACGAAGAGCTCGCCCGGCAACAGGTCGACGATCTCGTTGGCCGGCACGCGGCTGTCGGCGCAGCCGATCCAGAGATATTCCGGCGACTGCTGTTGCGACAGCTTCGCGAAGAACTCCGGATCGCGGGCCAGGATCTTTCCGGCCCACTGCCGGTTCTTTTCGAAGAGGTGCGAGAGGTGCATCGTCGGGCGTCTCCGGAAGCGGAGGCTAGGCGGGAGGAAGCGCCGCGTTCACCGCGCTCCAATCGATGAAGTTGAGGAATTCGTCGATATAGCCCGCGCGGGCGGTGTAGAAATCGGCGTAGTAGGCGTGCTCGTAGACGTCGAGGGCGAGGATCGGGGTCACTCCCCAGACCGGATAGGTGTTCTGGGCGTCGCCGATGTAGTTGAAGAGCTTGCCGGTGACGTGGTCGAGGCCGGTCCAGACCCAGCCGCGGGCCGAGATCCCGGTCGCCTTGAGATCCTTCTTGTAGTTCTCGAAGGAGCCGAAGTCGCGGTCGATCAGCTCGGCGACCTTGCCGGAGATCTTCCCGTTGCCGCCCAGGATATTGAAGTAGAGCTCGTGGTTCTTCACCCCGCCGAGGGCGAAGGTGAGATCGACCTTGAGCGCGCGGATCGACGAATAGATCTGGTTGGCCTGGGCGGGATTGGCCGGATCGGGGACGCCCAGCTTCTCCAGCTCCTCGAAGATGGCGTTCGTCTTGTTGACGTAGCCGGTGTAGAGCTTGAAGTGCTCCTCGTGGGTCTTGTCGGAAATTTTGCCGGTCTTTCCCTTGACCTTGGCGAGATACTTCTCCTGCTGGTTGGCGAATTTGTGGGACATGGTCGAATAGATTAGGAGCCCCTTCCCGAATTATCAAGGGCCGCTTTTTTCGGTAGAGAGCCCCTCCGTCGCGTAGAGCCAGAGCCCGCAGGCCATCAGCGCCGCCGCGTACCAAAAGGAGGCGGCGGGCCGCTCCCCCAGCAGCGCGATCGAGAAGAGCGCCCCGAAGAACGGCGCGGTGTTGAAATAGGCCCCCATCCGCGCCGCGCCGATCCGCCGCATCGATTGGATCATGTACTCGTAGCAGAGCCCATAGCTGATCGCCCCCAGGACCAGCGCCGCGATCACGATCCACGGGCGGGGGAGGGGAGCCCCCAGCAGCAGCGCCGCCGCAATGTTGACCGGCCCGGCCAGCAACCCCTTGTACATCGTGATCTCGACCGGGTCGGAATCGGCGATCTTGCGGACCAGATTGTTGTCGAGCGCCCAGCAGAGGCAGGCCCCGGCGATCAGCAGGCAGCTCCAGGAAACCTCGAAATGGAACCGCCCGGGCCGCAGCGCCAGCACCGCGCTCCCCGCCACGATGAAGAGCATCCCGATCACCACCCGCCGCCCGCACGCCTCGCGGAAGACCGTCCAGGCCAGCAGCGCGGTGAAGGCGCTCTCCAGGCTGAGCAGGAGGGAGCTTTGCGAGGCCGAGGCGCGGACGATCCCCGCCGTCAGCAGCGCCGGGGC
>OUNK011150556.1_pt1 | contig 12683 bp, 12 predicted proteins | sample 1755341 | NCBI WGS metagenome assembly OUNK01 (sample SAMEA3914788, study PRJEB12502) | metagenome | biome: forest; material: soil | place: Canada | collected 2011-07-03 | depth 0.1 m | reverse complement strand
GCGGAGAAATGCACCACCGTGTCGCGGCCATTGAGCAGCAGCGCGAGCATGCGGCGGAAACGGCCGACCATCACCCAGTTTTCCGAGAACAGCACGCGGAACCAACCCGTTTCGCGGGTGGGCGCACGGCCGACGTAGATCGAGACCGGCACAATCTGAATGTCGCGATCGGGAAAGCCTTCCAGCGAGCGTGCCAGTTGGCCGAGCGGTTCGTTCGGCGAACGCTGACGGTTGCGTCCGAATAACCAACCATCGCGGCGCGCCAACGCGAACACCGAACGACGACGGCGCGTGTTGGGCAACGGTTGCATCGGGCTGGGCAGGCCTGCTTCGCGGCAGGCACGGTCCAGGATCAGCGCGTCGGAAAAACCGTCGCGCTCGATCACATAGCAAACGGGCGCATCACCCTGCAGCAGGCCGGCCGGTTCGGCCGGGTCGCGGCGGATGCGTACCCAGGGTTCAAGCAGGTGCCCGGCGAGGTTGAACCACCAGGGGGCGCGGCTGCGGTAATTGGATTCCGCGGTCGTCATAGTCGGCATCTGCCTATTCTACCGGTTACGGTCTTAGCTCACGGTTTTGCCGTGAGCGCGCCTTGGGCGGGCGTGGGCGCAGGCGCGCTGGAGGACGGCGCGGGCGAGCTGCTTGCGGGCGCCGGTGCCGTGCTTGCCGGTGCCGGGTGCAGCAGTTGCTCGTGCTGTGCGTGTTCGCTGTTGATCAGATCCTGGCTGTACCAGCGGCCATCGACCAGCACCAATTGGGAGTCGGAGCTGAGCGGTTTGCCGAGCAAGGTGTAATCGATCTTCACGTTTGCGTGGTCGTGGTCGGTACTCACCGAGGTCACCTTCACGGAATTGAGCGTGTCATCAACCGACAGCCCATAGATCACCAGCAGCTGCTTGAGGCCGCCGTAGGTGATGGCGTAGTCCTTCATCGCCGTATCGAAATCCATGTTTTGCAGCTGATCCGGGTTCTTCAGGTTGAGCTGGCGCGCGGTTGTCACCACGATCACCACGCCTTGCTTGGCTTTGTCCTGATCGAACCACGGCGTCTGCTGCGCCCACGGCAGCAGCACGTTCAACGCGTCGCGCAATTGCTGCTTCTGGTTTTCCGTCATCGTTTTGCTTTGCGCGATGCCGGTGGTGAGGATGGCCTGGCCGATGCCGATCATCACCGGCAGCTGGTCGTGGTACTGCTGGTCCATCTGGATCAACTTGGGCTTGAGCTGGTCGTAGAGCGCGGTTTCGGCGTTCGGCGCGGTGAGCTGCTGGACGGCCAAGTTGAAGCGCGCGCGATCGTCATCGGTAATCGGGCGCTGGTCGGGTCGTTGCTTCGTCCAGTCGGCGCGCATGTTGGCGAAATCGGCCGGCGGTAGCGCGTGTTGCCAGAAGCCGGCGAAATCGCCGTTCTTGATGAGCGTCACAGATTGCTCGACGGCCGCCTCCGGCGTGTCGCCTCCCGGCACCGCGGCGGTCTCTTCCTTGTGGTGGCAGGCGACCAGCGCGAGCATCGCCAGAGGCAGCACGATACGGCCAAGTGTCTGAAAACGCATGGAATATCTCGCATGAGAGGGCGGTGACTTGCCGCTTTGGCAAGGTGCAATACGGCGGCGCACGTTCGGTGCGCGGTGCATCTTAAAAGAAAACCCCGCGGGCGTTGGGCCTCGCAGGGTCATGCCGGCAGTGCCGGAAGGGAAATGGCCATGCCTGCAGAAATTGGAGGTCAGCAGGATCCGGCGGATGCCATGATACGGGTCCGCTGAAGTTCAGGCAATACTTTAGATGTAATTGTCTAAGTTATTGATATTTAATCAATCTACGTGCAATGCATTGATCTTCTGCTGGCGCCGCTGATCGCGTGGGGTGCCCCACTCGTTGTTGAACAGCGCCGGCTCCCATGAACCGTAAGTGGGATTGGGTAGCACGAACCAGCGGCTGCCGATCCAATTCCTATATGGGGCGATAGCCTGGGAACGGCCCGCTTCGGTGTTGCTCAGCACCGTGACGAAATCGCCGAGCTGGTCGCCGAACTGCATCAGCACCCGATAGTGTTGGCTCACCAACTGGCGACGACAATTTTTCTCGGTACCGACCTGATCGCAATCGCGCAGGATGGTGCCCAGGCCAAGGAACGATTCAGGGCCGGCTACCGGCAAGCCCACTTTGCGCAGGTTGTCGATTGTTGCCGTGTCCAGATCCTGCGCGCGATTCGAGATATAGATCACCGCCACGCCATGCTTGGCTGCGAACTGCGTAAAGGCCACCGCACCTGGCAACGCGCGTGCACGTTCTTCTTTGCACCACGCGGCCCAATCGGCCTCGTTGAACTCGCCGCCGCTGTGGATTAGGCGTGCCTGGTAGGGCGAGTTGTCGAGCACGGTTTCGTCGATATCCAGGATCACCGCCGGCTTCAGGCCTTTGTAGGGCGCGATGCGGTCGTCTTTGGGCAGCGCGTCCCAATTCTTGTCCTTCAGCGCGGCGAGCAGCTGCGACTGCGCATTGCGGAAGGTTTCCAGATAGATGAGGTCGTGCTCGGGCGCGGTCTGCGTCCAGGCGACCGCGTTGAGATTGTCGTCGGCGCGAACGGTGGGGGCCGCAGAAACGATCGGCGTAGCGGGCGCCGGTGCAGGCGCGGGGGTATGCGGCGCCTGACTGGCGCAACCGCAAAGCAGGAGCAACGAGCCCACGAGTACGGGCAGAGACTTGGACATGGAACACCCTGTGAAAGAAAAACGATGTCTGCGGAGCATGAGCGAAGTTTATGACAGACTTGCCGATATTCGGGTCTACCGCCAAGGCGATCACCGTGCCTGCACTCTTCGACTCCGTTCGCGGCATTCGCACCACCAGCTACATCCTTGCCGGCCTGGCGTTGGTGATGGTGGTGCTGTTGCGCTTGCTACCTGCACTGTTCGCCGGCTTGTTGGTCTATGAGCTGGTGCATGCGATAACGCCGCTGCTGGGGCGTCGCATCTCGGGCGAGCGTGCGCGGCTGGTCGTGGTGACTGTGCTGGGCGTGATCGTAGTCGGCTTGCTGACGCTGCTGGTGATCGCCGTCGTCGGCTTCTTCCGCAATGAGATCGGCAACCCGGATCTGCTGTGGCAGCAGCAATTGATGCCGCTGGTTGAAAAAGCCCGGCAGCAATTGCCCGCCACGCTAACCGGCTGGTTGCCGGACAGCGTGGATGAGTTGCGCGTGATGGCCTTGGACCTTACGCGCAAACACGCCCTGAGCCTGCAGATGGCCGGCAAGGAAACAGCGCGCGTGCTGGTGCGCATCATCATCGGGCTGGTGTTGGGCGCGCTCGTGGCGCTCAACCGCGAGCGTCCGCCGCATCAGGTCGGGCCGTTGGCGGCGGCGTTGGGCGAGCGTTGCCAGCATCTGGCCGAAGCCTTTCACAACATCGTGTTCGCGCAGATCAAAATCTCGCTGATCAATACCGTGGCGACCGCGATCTTCCTGCTTGGCGTACTCCCATTGATGGGCATCCATGTACCGTTCTCCAAGACACTGGTGGTGGTCACGTTCCTGGCAGGCTTGCTGCCGGTAATCGGCAACCTGATCTCCAACACGGCGGTGACGATCGCCGCGTTGTCGGTATCGATGTGGGTGGCTGTCGTGGCGCTGGGCTTCCTGGTGGTGATCCACAAGCTGGAATATTTCCTCAATGCACGCATCATCGGCACGCAGATCCGCGCGCGCTCGTGGGAGTTGCTGGTGGCTATGCTGGTGATGGAGGCCGCGTTCGGACTGGCCGGCTTGATTGCAGCGCCGGTTTACTACGCGTATTTGAAGAGCGAGCTCGAGACCGAAGGCATCGTTTGAGCGCGCGGCACTCAGATCGAATCGAAAGGCTCGCGCACGGCGTCCAGCAGCGGGTCGTTGTCTACCGCATGACCCCACGTGTTGCCGTGAAGTAACTGCTCCAGCGGAATCCGCGCACGCCAGCCGGCGATTTCAAGCTCCGGTCGCGGCAGAAATTCGCTGACGTGTCCCAGGCACAAATAGGCCACGGGCTGCACATGCTCGGGTAGTTTCAGTGTCTGGGCCAGCTGCGCCGGATCGACGATGCTGACCCAGCCCACACCGATGCCTTCGGCGCGCGCTGCAAGCCATAGGTTCTGCACCGCAAGACAGGTGCTGAAAAGATCGGTTTCCAGCATCGTGTTACGGCCAAGCACATGCGGGCCGCCACGTTGGCGGTCGCACGTAATGCAGAGATTGATCGGGCTGTCGACGATGCCTTCCAATTTCAGTCGGCGATAAAGCATCGCGCGATCGTCGGTGTAATGGCTGGCCGCTTCCGCATTGGCTTCGTCGTAAAGCGCCTTCACCGCGCGCTTGATCTCGATGCTGTCGATCACGACGAAATCCCACGGCTGCATGAAACCGACCGAAGGGGCGTGATGTGCCGCGCGCAAGAGTCGTGCAAGTACATCCGGTGCGATGGGATCGGGGAGGAATTGCGAGCGCACGTCGCGGCGTTCGCGAATGGCTCGGTAAAGTCCTTCGCGCTGTTCGTCCGGAAAGCCGTGCTCTGTCATGTCGTGTTCTCAGTTGCCGGCAAGCATGGCAGCGATCTTCGCCATGTGCGATTCGGCCGTTTCGCGCACGGCTTCCTTGTCGGCTTCTAGATCCTTGCCTTCCCAGTGCAGGTCGTCCTGGGGCAATTCATGCAGGAAGCGGCTGGGTTGGTTGCTGTGCACTTCGCCGTAACGCTTGGTTTTGGACGACCAAGAAAGTGTCAGTAGTTCCTTGGCGCGCGTGATGCCTACATACATCAGGCGGCGCTCTTCATCGGTGCGGCCTTCGTCGATGGCGCCATCGTGCGGTAGCGTACCTTCTTCGCAGCCAACGATGAAAACAAAGCGGAATTCCAGGCCTTTTGCAGCGTGTAAGGTCATCATGCGCAAAGCGTTGCCGGGTTCGTCGCGATCGGCGTGACTCAACAGAGCCAACTGCGAGGCTAGATCACCGGCGCTACCGCCACCCTTTTGCATAGCTCGGAACCAGTCCTGCAGTTCGCGCAGATTGCCGAGGCGGCGCTCACGTAGTGCCGCATCCGGTGTGCCTGTTGCGATGTGCGCAGCGTACTGAGTGCGTGCAAGCACGCGTTCGACCAGGTCGGCTGCGCTTTCGTGCAGCGAAGCGCTGCGCAATTCATCCAGCAGATCGGAAAACGACGCGAGTGCTGCAGCGGGGCGCGGAGTCAGCTGCCGCAACACGCCATCGCTGCGCGTGGCATCGAGCAACGACGTCTGGCGCGATTGCGCAAGTTGTCCCAGTTTTTCGAGCGTGGTGGAACCGATCTCGCGCTTGGGAATGTTCACCACGCGCAAAAAGGCGGCGTCGTCGCTTGGGTTGGTCAGTAGGCGCAAATAACAGAGCAGATCCTTCACTTCCGCGCGATCGAGAAACGACAACGCGCCGGTGAGGTGATACGGCACGCGCGCCAGGCGCAGCGCTTTCTCTAACGGCCGTGCCTGGAAATTGCCGCGATAGAGAATGGCCATGTCATGCCAGCGCACCTTGTGCTTTTCCGCCAGCGTTGCAGCCATGCCGGCAATGCGTTCGGCCTCGTGCTCACCATCCTTGCACTCGATCACGCGGATCGGCGCGCCTTCGGGATGCTCGCTCCACAACTTCTTGGTGTGCAAATGCGGATTGTTGGCGATCAGCTGGTTAGCGGCGCGCAGGATGCGTCGGCCGCAGCGATAGTTCTGCTCCAGCTTGATCACACGCAAGCTCGGCCAGTCTTTGCCGAGTTGGTCGATGTTTTCCGGGTTCGCGCCGCGCCAGGCGTAGATCGACTGATCGTCGTCACCCACGCAGGTGAAGTTGCCGCGTTCGCCCGAGAGTGCCTTCAGCAAGCGGTACTGCGCGTCGTTAGTGTCTTGGTATTCGTCTACAAGCAGATAACGCAGGCGTTCGCGCCAAGCGTTACGGCATTCCTCGTCGCTTTCGAGAATGCGCAGCGGCAAACGGATCAGGTCGTCGAAGTCGACCGCGTTGAATGCGGCCAGCCGCTGTTGATACATCTCATAAATCGTTGCGGCGTCAATCTCGCGCGGACTGCGCGCAGCAGCAAGCGCTTCCTCGGGAGATAGGCCGCTGTTCTTGGCGCGGCTGAGCAGGTTGCGCAGGCCGAACAGCACGTCGGGCTTGGCGCCCTTGGGCCCCAGTTCCTTGACGATGTTTTCGCTGTCGTCGGCGTCCAGCACCGAAAAGCCGCGGCGCAGGCCGGCGCGCTCGTGTTCGATCTGCAGGAATTTCAGGCCTAGCGCATGGAATGTGCACACGGTGAGCGCTTGCGCGTCTTCCGCGCTGACCAGCTTGCTCACGCGCTCGCGCATTTCGCGGGCAGCCTTGTTGGTAAAGGTGATCGCCGCGATTTTCGACGGGGCCAGCTTTCGCCGCTGCACCAGGTGCGCGATTTTCTGGGTGATCACCGACGTTTTGCCGGAGCCGGCGCCCGCGAGCACCAGCAGCGGGCTGTCGACATGCTCGACAGCGGCCAATTGTTGGGGGTTGAGCATGCGGCAGGCGGATCGGTCAGCTGGAAACAGCGCAGGGAGGGATCGTAGCAAACCGGCGCCTGGCGGAGCAGGCTTGCGGTCGATCCGTCCGAATGGCAGCGGGTCGCGCTACCATGCGCCATTCCGCACGTCCGGCGCCCGCATGGCCAAGCTCTATTTCTATTACTCGGCAATGAATGCCGGCAAGACCACCAACCTGCTGCAAAGCGCTTACAACTACTACGAGCGCGGCATGCGCACGTTGATCTTGACCCCTGCGCTGGACAATCGCTACGGCGAAGGCGTGGTGGCCTCGCGTATCGGCCTGCGATCGCAGGCGCAACGTTTTGCCGCGGACAGCGACTTGCTGGCGCTGGTACAGGCCGATATCGCGGCGCGCGGCGCCTTGCATTGCGTGTTCGTCGATGAGGCGCAATTTTTGAGCAAGTCGCAGGTATGGCAGCTCAGCGATGTAGTCGATCAACTCAATATCCCCGTGCTGGCTTACGGCTTGCGTACGGATTTTCGCGGTGAACTGTTCGAAGGCAGCCGCTATTTGCTCGCTTGGGCCGATAGCCTGGAAGAAATCAAAACGATCTGCCACACCGGCCGCAAGGCCACGATGGTGGTGCGCGTGGACGATCAGGGCCGCGCCATTACCGAAGGACCGCAGGTTGAGATCGGCGGTAACGAACGTTATGTCTCGGTAAGTCGTGCCGAATTCAAGAAGATCACCCAGGGACGCGGCCGCATCGAACTGAAGCAACCGGGTTTGCCGCTGGACGACAAGCCCTGATCCGAAGCGGGCCCCACAAGGACAAACACATGAGCAATCCGGTCACCTATTTCCCCGCATGGCAGCGTCCGCATTGGCAGCCGAGCGACGAGGAGATCATCCTGCAGTTCTACGTGTTCGGCGATTTCAAGCCAATCCGTGTGCCGTCTGCCGCATACGGTAGCGACGGCTTGCCGGAAGAGGTGCAGCTGACCAGTCATCACAACAGCGCGCTGCGCGAGTGGGAAGGCTATCCGCTGAAGGGGCCGCTGGGTGATCTCTTCAAGAACGATTCGCCCGAAGCCTACGAAAAAGCCATTGCGGCCCCGCAGGTGCTGGTGCTGCGCGGACGCTTCAAGGACAGCTCGGATACGGGTTATCTGCGCGATACCTACGGTGTGCTGGCCGGCCTGCTCGATATCGGTGGTGTGGCGGTTCTCGACCCGCAGATTCTCAGCCTGTTCGATGCCGATGAATGGCGCCGCCGCTACTTGATCAAGGATGGTGCACCGTTGCGCAATCATTTGCTGATCCTGCGCGATGAGGAAGAAGGATCCGATCGTTTATGGATTCACACGCGTGGCTTGCGCAAGTTCGGCCGTCCTGACATCAGCCTGCATGATGTGCCGGTGTCAGAAACCGATCGCGCGGGCGCCTTGTGCCAGCGACTGCTCGAATTGCAGATGCTCGGCGCGCATTTCGTCGATGGGCAGACGTTGGAAGTCGAGGGGATGTTTGCCGGACTTGTCGCCGAATTGGGCGGTGGCTATGACGATCCGCAATTCAACAACACCTACGTGTCGTTTTATTGGCCTGGCTAAGCCCGACCCCTACGACCCCGTCGTCTCGGCGAACGCCGGGACCCAGTGACTCACGCTCCTAAGCCAAGACGCTAGGTCCCGGCGGTTGCCGGGACGACGGGTTAGGTGTTGACAGTGTTCTGCTGCATATTTCATTTCTGGCAGTGCGGGCACCAGAACGTCGAACGCTGACCGATCACCGTCTGCCGAATCGGCGTGCCACACACCTTGCACGGTTCGCCTTCGCGGCCGTACACATTGAGCTCCAGGAAGAAATAGCCTGGCGCGCCGTCGGGATTAAGAAAATCGCGCAGCGTGGTGCCACCACGTTCGATCGCCCAGGCCAGGATGCGTTTCACTTCCGCCGCAAGACGTTGATAGCGTGCACGCGAAACGGTGCCCGCCGCACGGCGCGGGTCGATGCCGGCGGCGAACAGTGCTTCGCTGGCGTAGATGTTGCCCACGCCGACGACATTGGCGTTATCCATCAGAAACAGTTTCACGGCCGCCTTGCGACCGCGCGAGCGCTGCCACAGTAGATCGCCGTCGAAGGCGTCGGTAAGCGGTTCTGGGCCGAGTCCGGCGAGCAACTCATGCGTCGTGCCAGGCGCTTGCCACAACAGCGAGCCGAAGCGGCGCGGATCGGTGAAGCGCAGGATGCGTTCGCGCTCGCCCGGTGCGGGCTCCAGCAGCATATCGACGTGATCGTGAGCGCCGGGCGCGATATCCGGCGGCAGCACGCGCAAGACGCCGGTCATGCCGAGGTGCAGCAGCGCGCTGCCGGCCGCGGTGTGTAGTAGCAGATATTTCGCGCGGCGCTCGATATCGTCGATGCGTTGCCCAGGGAGCACTTCGGTGATTTCCCGCGGAATTGGCCAACGCAGATCCGCACGCCGCAACGTGACGCTGACGATGCGACGCCCGATCAGATGAGGGGCGATGCCTCGTCGCGTGGTTTCGACTTCGGGCAATTCAGGCATGTCATTCCGCCTTAATGGTTTGGCTCTGCGCCGAGCGCGGCATATAGCGCAAGGAAACAGTGCCTATCCGCTGGCCGACCTGCACATAACCACGCTGGCCGATGGCCGTCATGCCACCGAAGCGCAGCGTTTGGCCGTCCAAATCCAGCGTGGCTTGCGGCGGCGAAAGGCCAATCTTGGCCGGATCGTAGCTATCGACGGGTTGCCAGTCCTGTACCGGCGCGGCAGCTATGCGGACCAACTCGCCCAGGCGTAAATCGTCGGCACGCGCGGACATATTCTGATCCGTGCGCCACCAATGACCATCACGTTTCACATAATGCTCCGCCGTATTGCCGACGTGCAGATCCACGCGCGTGATCGCATCGGGATCGAGCGAAAGCAGCGTGCCAGGCGCGGAGATTCGATCGCTATGCAGCTGCCACCATGCTGCGGCGAGCAGCACCAGCACCGCCGCCACAAACCACAATTGCCGACGCATCGCGCGCTTCATGCGCGACGCCGACGCCATGCGATCAGGCCGCCGATCAGCAGCAATAGGAACGGCACGATCACAATGAACGTGATGCTCAGTACATCCAGTTCGCCCTGCGACACCGTCAGTACGCGATCAGGCGCGCCACGCGGTGGCATGTTGATCAATTCATCATCGCCAAGCAGCCAATCGAAAATGCGCTCGCCCAACGCGCGATTGCCGCCATTGCCCAGATAACTGTTGGACAGGAAATCGCCGTTGCCGATCACTACCACGCGCTGTTCGCTTTTGTCCGGGCTAGGCGAAAGGCGGCTGAACGCGAAGCCGAAATCGAGCGGGCCTTTGAGCGAGTTGCTCGCGTTGCCATCGATGGATTGCGTGGTGGCTTGCGGACCGGAGCGCAAGAATGGCGCAATCTGCCATTCGCTTTTTCGCACTTCCGCCAGCGGAGCCACTTCCGGAAACAGCGTGGTGAGCGTGAAGCCGCGTGTGATGGCACTGGGCGGGTAGTCGCCGAGTGCGATCATGCGCGGGTCTTTCAGCCCGGCCGCGGCAGACGATGCATCGATCAACTCGCCCGGAAGCACGCGAATGCCCAGCGCATCGGCAAGCGGTTGCAGGCTTGGATCGAGGTTGCCCGGATCGGCCAGCCAAAGCAGATTGCCGCCGGAGGCCACATAGTCGACCAATGCTTTCGCAGCACCCGATGAAAGCGCTGCCTGCGGACTGGCTAGCACCACCAGATCGGTGTGATCGGGCACGGACGTGACTTGCGAGAAGTTCAACGGCACGGCGCGCAGGCCGCTGTGTTCGAGTTGTTCGACAAAGGTGCCGAGATCCGCATTGGCATCCGCGTCCGCGCGACGCTCGCCGTCGCCGGTAACGAAGGCGACGATGCGATCGCTACCGCGTACCAGTCGTTCCATGGCGTCGGTAAGGCTGCGCTCGGTAAGCGTGTCGAGGCGTTGTTCGCGATTGCGGTAATGCAGGATCAGTTCGCCATCCACGGTGATGCCGAGGTTGCGCATCGCGGCCGGATCTTTTTGCGGATCGACAAAACTCAAGTGCAGATCGGGTTTGGCTTGCTGATAACGCTGCAGCACGGCGCCGATAGTCTGGCGCAAATCGCCTTGCGGACTGGCGTAACTGACAATGTCCACCGGCCCATCGAGCTTGGCCAGCACGCTTCGTGTTTCAGGCGACATGCTGACGCGGCTGCCGTACGTCCAGTCGGCGACATGATCGTGACGCGCGGAGACATAGCCAATCGCTGCAGCGCCAAGCAATACCAGCAATGCGAACAACCAACCATTAAGGTGACGAAGCATCGACATGTTCATCACCCGCGCTCCCGATCGGCGGCCAGGCGTTGTATGCCTAAGAGCAGCGCCACCCCTATCGCCAACAGGAACCAGACGATATCCGCGCTCGATACCAATCCGCGCAGCAACATTTCTTGATGCGTGCTCATCGCCAACCAATTGAGGAAACCGTAGTTGACGCCAGCAAGCTGCGCGCCGAGATTGATGCAGTAGAGCGCCAGGCCCACCATCAACGTCGCCACAGCGGCGACAGCCGGATGCGAAGCAAACGCGGAACATGTCACGCCGAGGGCACCCAGCACGGCCAAGGCGAGAAAGGTTCCTAACGTAGCGGCAGCAAGCTTCCCCCAATCGAGCGTCGCGCCATGCGCCAGGCTCACCGGAATGGCGAGCGCCAGCACTAGCCACAGCAGCAGCCAGATCAGCACAGCCAGGTATTTGCCGAGCAAGATGCGCGAAGCAGAAAGACCGCTAGCGAACAGCAACGGCAACGTTCCCGCGCTGCGTTCGCCGGCAAGCGTGGACATGGTCAGCAACGGAACCAGTAGCAGGGCAAGTTCAATCAAACCAAAGGGCAGCGGACTACCGGTGATGAAACTGCTGAGCATCCGCACGGCGACCAGATCGGTATAGCCCGGGCCATCAGGCAGGGCGGCGAGCTTGACCTGGTTGAGCAGGAAAATCTGCAGCAGCAGCGCGAAGCGCCAACCCAGTTCTGCCAAAGCGAGTGCGCCGATGATCCAGCCAAGCGGGCGCACGAACAGGCGGCGTAATTCCAGCCGCGTCACAGCGAGAAGTGTCATGCGGCTTGAGCCCTTCCGGCCATGGCGATATCGAAGAAAGTTTTTTCCAAGGCAGCGTGTTCATCCGCATGCAAAGGCGCGTCGTAACGCAATGTGCCTTCGTGCAGGATCGCCACCCGATCGCACACGGCCGTGACTTCGGCCAATTGGTGGGTGGACAGGATGACTGCTGTGCCGCCGGCCGCCAGTTCACGCAATAGGCCGCGCAGCGCCACGACCTGAACCGGATCGAGCGCGTTGGCCGGTTCATCCAGCACCAGCAACGCCGGACGGTGCAACAAAGCGCAGGCCAGTCCCAGGCGCTGGCGCTGGCCCTGCGACAAGACGCCGGCGAGGCGGCGGCTCAAGTCATTCAGCTCCAGCCGTTCGAGCACCGCGTCGCGCAGCTGCTTGAGATGATTGCCTTGCAGGCCCCGCAGTCGGCCGTGGGCGTCCAAATGCTCGCGCACGGTCAGTTCTGGCCACAGTGGGGCACCTTCCGGCAGCCAGCCAAGGGCCAGTCGAGCCCGTTCGGGGTACTCGAGGAAGTCCTCACCTTGGAGCCGGATAGCCCCTTTATCGGGTCGCAGCGCCCCCGCGATCATGGCCAGCGTGGTGGACTTGCCAGCCCCGTTCACCCCAAGCAGGCCAAGCACTTGCCCGGCTTCGAGGCGCAGGCTGAGGTCGCGCACGGCAGGGCGTCCGGCGCGCAGGCGGCCGACGTCTTGAAGTTGCAGTACGGGAGGTAAAGCGGGTTTAGGCGCATTCATTGCTTGATTGTCGGGGTGACCCCATCCGTTAGACAACCGTTCCCTGTCACGAAGCGGTGTTTTAACGGAAGTGCAAGCGACGGGGCATTACTATGCAATGGACCGTGCTGGTGGGTATGGACGCCCTCGACTAGACTGCCTTTTCAACGTACCCGGGTATATCCAGATGTTTGATGCTGTGCTGAATTTCCTCTCCGGCGGTCTTCTCCATGCCGGTTGGTTGACGATGGTCGTCTACCTGCTGGTGATGACCCAGATCACCATTTT
>OUNK010002541.1_pt1 | contig 12738 bp, 8 predicted proteins | sample 1755341 | NCBI WGS metagenome assembly OUNK01 (sample SAMEA3914788, study PRJEB12502) | metagenome | biome: forest; material: soil | place: Canada | collected 2011-07-03 | depth 0.1 m | reverse complement strand
AAGGATTACGAAACCTCCACCGCTTCAAGCGAGGCTTTCATTTATATCGCTCAAGCTCGCCAACTCCTGGCTTCCCTTGCTAAATCAAGCCTCCAACCGACTTTTTAGACGGGCTCTTAGGACTTTCCATGAAGTTCGAGCTTTTCGATGATTTCGAAGAGGTCGGGGGTGACTCCGTGGCGCTTGGTGGTGATGGCTGCTTTGACGGCCTTTTCGACGACTCCAACTTGCTCTCGGGAAAGTTCCAATTCGGACTCCACTGCGAACTCGGCCTGAATGCGGGCCTGCTGATCTGCCGGGGCCTCACCTTGACGGGGCTGAAGATTCAGGTTGGGGATTAGCTTCATAAGCTTCCCAGCCAGATAAATATCGAGCGGCGTCTCAGACCAGCCTGACTGAGCCAGGAGAGTTTTTATGGCGAGCTGAGCCCCTCTGGTAATGGTAAATTTCATGACTGAGCAGGATTAAGTTTTAATACAGGTGAGAAGGGCCAAGTTTACGGGCCTGGTCTCGGCGGCGAGACGCGGTGTGCCATTGGTGCCATCTGTGACGGGGATCCCGGTGTTGGTATTGGGACCGTTGGTGCCGTAGGGGAATCCACCCGCAGCCAAATTCTGACCGCCGGAGGTAGCGTAGGTATTGTAGACGTGCTCATGGCTTTGCATCGCATCCAATTGGAGCGTCCCAGCGGTCCGACCCGTGGAGGGCAGCCCTCTGATAAACTGGTTGGACGCATTCGGCACGTTGAAAGTGGTCGAACCATCTCCGAGCCCATAGAGCGACTGGAGATAAGATTGCGTTCCGCCTTGTGTTCCACTGGTGTCGACCGCCGCGCCACCGAAAGTGGCCGATACCTGGAAGGTAGTTGCGGATACGTAGATTACATAATAATCCTGCGTGGTCACCAGACCCGTGGGAAGCGCCCCAGTGGTGCTAAGCCGGATCAACTCGCCCCCATTGAATCCGTGAGCGGAAACAGCAGTGAAAACCGCAGGAGATGCGATCGTCACCGTGAAATTGGTGGGAGCAAACCCGGCGCTCATCACCAACGCCGCGAATAGCCCAGCATAGGTGGTCCTAGAGACTGCAGTCCCATTACACGCGAGCCAGCCTGACGGCACCGTCTTCATGGCGAATTGCGACACCGTGCCGGTAATAATCGAGGACGCAGCAACAAATGCCGTCGTGGCCAACTTTGTAGAGTTGTCTCCAGTCGCCTGTGTCGTGGCGGTGGTTCCGTTGGGGAGGGCCGGAGTTCCAGATAGGTTTGCCGCCGTTCCCGTGGTATTTTGATCAAGCGTCGGATAAAGCGATGTGTTTGTCGGCAGCGCGCTCAGGTTGGCTCCGCTGATCGTGGGGGCCGTTTGGTAAGAAGGCGCCGCGGCACCGCCGGAAGCGGGTCCGGCAAGCACGGAGTTCTGCGCGGCGTGACTCAGCGTGAAGGATAATGCAGGAGTAGTCGTCGCGCTGGCGACGGAAGTGGTGAATAACGGTGAAAGGCTTCCAGCGGAAAAGTCTGTAACTGTGCCAGAGCCTCCACCCCCTCCACCGGTTCCAAGTGCAATCCAATCAGCGGAAAAAGCATCGTAGGCATATAGGGTGTTATTGGCACCGGTAGCGGTAATGTTAATATAAAGTCCAACACCAGACGTGGGAGCAGTGATCGGAATGCCAGCGCCGAAGTTCAGGGCGCCATTCATTGTTAAAGTCGAAAAGTCGATAAGGACATTGCCGCCAAGCTGAGAATCGTAGAGCTGTCCAGCAAACCAGTCTAACACCGGTTGGTTGGCATCTTGAAGCTGGCCCACGGCCCAATTGACTGCGGTTCCTCCCTGATTTATCAACTCACCATTGTTGTAATCGATGGCAGTCGTTATCTCAGATATCGCGCCGCTCCCATTGCTCCAGAGTTGGCGATTCCCAACATCAATTGAAAGGTCCTCTTGCCCGTCGACTAGCTGAAACATGCCGCCAATCCCAGGGTAGATAATTAAGAAACCGTCGCTAGATTCTATTCCGGGACCATATTGTTGAGCCGCAGATGCCCCAAACTGAACTCCGTTATTTGATTGGGAATAACTAGCGCCCAGCACCAGAAGCTCTGACTGTGACCAATCCGCCAAAACATTACCGTAGGAATCGGTGAGCTGATAGTTTCCCCAATTCATTACGGAGTTTCCCGCAGAGTCAAAAAGCGCACGGTTATTCCAATCGACCGACTTACTTCCCGAAGGATCATTCTGAACGCAGTTTCCCCAGTCCACCGTTGGTATGCTTCCATAGAGGTTAAGGTAGTGGTTTTGCCAGTCTACTGATTTACCCCGACTATCATACAACCCCTGCAAACCCCAATCGACCGACGCGTTACCGTCGCTAAGCAACAATACTCTATCAGACCAGGCAACTGAGTTAGCGCCAGAACCATCAACTAATAACTGATTTCCAAAATCAGCCACCAAAGCTCCAGTTCCCAACGTGAGCTTTCCTGTTCCATTTGAAAGATCGAGGGTTCCGCCTGGGTATGTTCCGCCGCCGCTGACATCGACGCGGCCTCCGGTCGCGCCGGCGATGGAGCCCCCCTGCGCATTAAACGACCCTCCGAAGCAAGAGGTCGCGGAGCCTCCGCTGATATTGATGCTGCCCGCATTGCGATTATCGCCCACACTGCCGCCCGATCCTCCTACCATGATGATTTCACCCCCGGCAGAGAACCACCCGTCCGCTGCGACATCTCCGCCAACTACGATATAAAAGCCATCGCCGCCCTTTCTGGCATTTGGGAAGCGGAAGACCGACTGCCAAGAACCAAGCCCCGTCGCAACGTAATCAGGACCCGATTCATCATCCATGTTCAAGGGAGTCAAATACGGATCAGGAAGCGCGACGAGAAGACCGCCGGAAGAGTTGCTCGGGTTTATCGAGTTCCAGATCGCGATGGAGCTTCCATTTCCATAATAGGGAAGCGTTCCTGGGGATTGGCCGGACACTTGGATCGCATTGAAGGTGGCCGCGCCAGTCGATCCAGCAATACCCCAATTGGTCCCACTTAAGTTTTGCGCGCCGTAGTTTTGGGCTGCGGACCAAACTTGCGCTTGATCCAGATAGGCAACGTCAGAAGGCAGATACGCGGCTAATACCGTCCCGCTGGTGATGTTCGAGGCGTCGAGGTTGGTCAGGTCTTCGCCGATGCCGGAGAAGTAGCCGCTTACCAGGGTGTTTCCGTTTAGGTCGATGTTCATGGGGATGGGCCTCTTGGATTGAGGGTGGTTTTGCTAAAAGGGGGTCAGAGCCAAAGCGGTCGCGTTTCTAACTCGGTTTTGCAGGGAGGTTGGTGAAAGAGCCCGGATAGGACTTCCCGTGGTTAACGAGGACAAGTGCTGGATGTGGATGGCCCGTGCACTGGAACGTTCCCAAGATAAGTGAAAGCCAAGCTGTCTCAGACAGACCGTGAGTAGCGAGGAGCTGCGATGGAACCGAGTGTCGCAAATGGTTGGCATGGTGCTCGCTATTGGTTGTCGCTATTGGAAGGACCGTAGCGGTCAGGGTATTGCGCCGATAGAGGGCATCCATCGCAGGCATTTAGTGAGGCTTCGCATTTGATCAGTTCTGATTGTGTAATGGTAGACCTGACCCCAATAGGACACCCCAATAGGAGGATTTCCGATGGGTTAAAGCTCCGCGTTGGCGACCCAGCCTTGGGCGGTCGAATTGTTGGCGCGAATATTGGTAGCATTCCCGGCAACCAGACTGGAGGCGGTGGTGATGTCGAGTTCGAAGCCACGGATCGTCGGGTAGTTCGCCGAGATCGCAGTTCCGGCAACTTGGCCGCCGGTGGCGTTGTCCGCTGCCCAAAGGGAGGCTGCGCCATTTAGAGTGATGGCCGGTGCCACTCGCTTCGGCACCTTGAAGGGGATGAATCCCCTGGCTGCCGTGGCGGCGGTACATTGACCAGTGCAGTAGTTCTCGTAGACACTGCCGCCGCCGCCCACTTCATAATAGGCTTGGCACAATGCCAGCTCCAACTCGGCGGGGCGCACCTCGAAAGCAGTCACGTAGGGATTGATTTCGACCTGTACACCTGCCAACTCCAACCAGTCGTTGGCTCCGGCAGGGGTTGAATCTTTCGGTATCCAATTAATTTGCAACGCCAACTCGTTAACCGTCGAAGGAATTATTGCTTGAACATTGTATCGCGTCCATGACGTAGTCACATACATGCCTGGAGGGGATGGGATGATGAAAGAAAACCCCGTCCATGCATTTTCCTCCGCCAGCAAAGACCCTTCATCGATTCCTGTTCCAGCCTTAAACTGAATGGCCGCTCCATTGGAAGCTGCGGAAAAGTCAGCCCCACAACGCGCCCAGACGCTGATTGTCACCGTTTTCCCCTGCAAGGGAATCGCGTTAGCACTCCTGAGGACACTCATTATGTCGAGATATCCAATTTCGATAGAACCAGGCGTTCTCTGCATGCGAAGCGAATTCAGAAAGCCAGGAAGACCAATGTCGGATTGCCTGGAAACGGTCATTTGGGGGAAATTGCATACCCAACGATCTGCTGTGTAGTTGATGTTTGGCGCAAAGAAACTGGTCCCCCGTTGCCAGGGATTGGTCGAAAAATCGCCGCCGATAATGAGATTCTTGAAGCCTGTTAATGCCGTAATCGATCCGGGGGCCTGCCAAGTGCCATCTCCCCGGTAAAAAGTCACGCTGTTTGGGCTGGTTCCCCCGTTCATTAATGCGGTGGGGGGAATATCATTGGTTGCGTTTAGCAACGAAACGTTGGAGCTAAGCCGCTCGTCCGCAACGATCCCGGTCGTGATACTTGAGGCGTCGAGGTTGGTCAAATCTTCGCCGATGCCGGAGAAGTAGCCGCTTACCAGAGTGTTTCCGTTTAGGTCGATGTTCATGATGGTGAGCCTCTTGGATGGAGGGCGGTTTTGCTAGAATGGGGGTAGAGCCAAAGCGGTCGCGTTTCTTACTCGGTTCTGTAGGGGAGTCGGTGAAAGAGCCCGGACGAGGCTTCCCATGGTTGACGAGGACAGCACTGGATGTGGGTGGCCCGTGTGTTGAAGTGTTCCGAAGATAAGTGAAAGCCAAGCTGTCTCAGACAGACCGTGAGTAGCGAGTAGCTGCGATGGAACCGAGTGTCGCGATTAGTTGGCATAGTGCCCGCTATTGGTTGCCGCTATTTAGGCCATCGACAGCATTTTGGCTAATGCTGACGCTCGAAGGAATTTTCCCCTGCTTCTGTTGAAGGGAGAGCGCCGACTGTCCCGCGTCGTCAATACCGATGGCATCTACGACAGTCGCAGACACGGCCCAACAATTCGACTTGCCGTTGGAATCTACTAAATTCCATGAGACGGTCCCTCCAATGTTTCCATACCTAGATGTAGCCCATCCGTATGATGCTGCCCCAGCAACGATAGCAGACTTTACGGCACTAGCGGCTCCTCTGTTCACAACGCTACCCTTGTGCGTAATCGTCCAGGCGACGGTTATTTGAGCCGTATTACGCATCTTATCGTTATCGTAATTTTTTACTGGATTTCCATCTTCCTCCAAGATCAGCGTAGCATTCCCCGTAGGATCGGTGACTTTGGCAGGGTTATCGTAGGCGTATTTATAAAGATTCGGACCTTGCGTTTTTTCAGCATTTTCAAGCGTATCCCTCGACAGGAACCTCCCCGATCTTCGGCGCCCAACGATGCTCCCGATCATCATCCTAAGAAACTCCCCAAGATCCCAGAGGTTTTCCGTGATTATCGTAAACCGTGATGCCGGAGCCGTTATCTGTGGATGTTATCACTAACCTCCAGTCCCCATTCTTTCCAAACATGACAATCCTTCCTGAATTGCTGTCTTTTTCAAAAATCGAAAGCTGAAGCCCTGGGCTTCCGTCCTCTTTGTGAAGGACTATTTTCGGCTCTGTCCCATCCCCGGCAAATAGTGAAATTCTTAGTCTATCTGAATCATCGTACACCAGAAGTTCTCTAGTTTTAACGACGTCCGAGATTGAGTTTTTGTTGGTCATAATATTTAAGATTTAATGATCTAAAGCTACTGCCGCCGCCCCAGCAGCTAGCGCTTCAGCGGCGTACGCCAGCAGCAGTTCTGCCGCAGTGAGCCAATAAGAACCCCTCGGATTGCATTTACCACTGAGGCCGCTTTCTGGATTGCTATCACAATCAGCTTCCACAGTGAGCGTGGTATTCCCAAACCCATCTAACACACCGCTTGGACAAGTGCATTGCCATTGACAAATATTGCATCCACGATTGGGAAGCGGTCTCAGCACGTGGCAATCCGGTGCAATCAATCCGCTTGGATCAACTTGATTGACTGGGTTATTTTGAACGTACCAATAGAGGTTTGCTCCTTGAACTATTTCCGCGAATCGCAGCGGGTCCCTCTGTAGGAACCTCCCCCACTCTGGCGCATAATACCGAGCCCTGTAGTAGTAAATCTGCGTCTCGGGATCGTACTGCCGCCCCGTAAAGATAAACGGATTGACCGGATTATTCGTCCGCACATCATCGTCGGTGAACCACTCCCCATCCGTTCCCGGTCCGGAATAGATCAGGGTATTGCCATAGGCATCGGTATCGTAGGTCTCGATAATGCCGTTGTAGGTGGCAACCGTAGCCGTCGCCCGATAGAGCAAATCCGATAGAATCCGGGCGATCCCTCCATCGAAAGTCTGCAGAACCAGGAGTTCATCGATATATTGCCCCCAGAAATATCCCGCAATCGGAGCATCGGAGGCATCGCGCGTTTCCACGATCTGCTGCCCGTCGTAGAGGTAGCTGGTGGTTCCCGCCGGGATATCCCCGGTCAGCCCGCCATTTCCCCCGCTGAGATTGGCAATCGTCTTCTGAATCCGCCGTCCCAAGGCATCGTAGACATAGGTAGCCACGTCAGCCACTGAGCCCGAGACCTTCCCCACTTGGATCAAGCGATTGAAGGCGTCCCACTGATAGGTCCGAATGCCGTCATTGGTCAGATTGCCGTTGCCTTGAGCCTGATTGGCATTGTTTCCGTAATCGTAGGTGAACGGAGTGGTGGTGGCGGTTCCGTCCGTGGTGTCCCTGACGCTGGTGATCTCGTTGACGTAATTGTTCTGGCGCACCTCGGCGGTGCTAGTCGTCGATCCTCCACTACCCACCAACGTCCAATTAGTGCTCTTCCAATTGCCCAAGCCATCGAGGCCATAGGTGCGGGTCTGGTCGGTGCCCGGCAAGCTGATCGGCGTGGTGATCGAAGCTCCCGGCCCGGCACGATAGGGGACAATCGTCGAGGAAAGGACTCCGCGTTGATATTGCCGCAAGCGATTGGCCGAATCGCACTCGGTCTGCATGGCTTGACCGGTTGAATATCTTTGGGAAGTCTTCATTTTAGAGCCAAAGCGGTCGCGTTTCTAATTCGGTTTTGCCGCGGGAGTTGGTGAAAGAGCCTGAAAGAGAATTCTCGCATGGTTGACGAGGACGAACACTGGATGGAGGCGGGCCCGTGTGTTGGAACGTTCGAAAGAATAGCCAAAGCTGACCCCCTCACAGGGCGGGCCGTGAAGTAGCAAGGAGCTGCGATGGAACCGAGTGTCGCGATTAGTTGGCATGGTGCTCGCTATTGGTTGCCACTATTATTGCTGTAAGACAACTTGGAAGCCATCCGTCACCGGGATCGTATTCGACCGAACGACAGCAGACGTCGCCATAGCCCAACCCGCTCGAATCTGTTCGCACCAAGGGGTTGTCATTGACGTAAGCGTAAAGATTCGGCCCCTGTTTCCGTTCAGCATTCGGCAACGGGTCGCGTGATAGGAACCTAGTGATCATCTTTTCTTATGTAATTTGCCAATTCCATGCCGTTGTATACGAAATCGGTAGTGCCATCGCTCGCTTTTATAAATCCATATTCTTGATTATTTTGTTTAAAAATTAATAAACGGCCATAGCCAAATCCGTTATCCCGACTCTTCCATAAGATGATGTGATATACTTTATTCGGATTTCTAAAATCGACATCGATTTTTGATGAAGGCTGTTTTCGAGCTGCCTCTAAAAATTCGGTGATTTTAGTCTGATTGCTTATTTCTAATATTTTATTTGTTTTTATCAAATCTTGATATGGCTTTTCATTTCCATCGTCCTGATCGGAAGTGAATATTTCTATGCGCTTTATTTCTGACGGAAATATTCCATTTCCCAATAAAACAGCCATTGACCAATCCTGATCACCAAGCAAATTTGGATTACTTGCTTTGTTCCATCGCTCAAAAAGCGGGAAAAGAATAATGGTTAATATCGCAATCAAGATTGCTAAAATTGTGATTTTCATACTATTGAGAGCACTGTCCGCCATCGGTTATTCTTCGACTTCCATCGAATACAACCGTGTATGGTTTTCCTGGCAGCAATTCCCCAGTTCTGGTTAGCACCTCGTTCGTTTTTGTCCTAACTCCCCATGGGGCGGAATAGAACACATAAGGATTATCATCTATTGATATGTTTCCAACAAATGCCCAAGAGCATGTTGGTTGATTGTTATATGTGATGTTTCCTTGAAGGCGAACAACTACTCTTCCTGGGCCGGTTGCTCCCTCGTCATAGCCTCGAACCAGATTAACGGTCTGACTGCTTTTTGATGAGCATGCATTGGTTACTAATCCTGAAAATCCTGTAAAATCGGTGTCATCCCACCCCGGATCCCAATTTGTGAATGGGGTGTGAAGCGGCAATCCACTTCCGTTCATATAATGTATAATGAATACATCATCAATGGTCTGAATGACCATTCCTGATGGGTCTAATCTACTTGCTGGACTATTCTGGGCATACAAATAGGGGTTGGGATGTTGAGATAATTCGGCGTTAGGCAGCATATCCCTCGATAGGAATCTCCCCCACGTCGGGGCATAATACCGAGCCCGATAATAATAAATCTCCGTCTCCGGATCAAACTGCCGTCCGGTAAAGATCGTTGTATTGATCGGATTATTCGTGATCACATCATCATCGGTAAACCAGACTCCATCCGCCCCCGGCCCACTATAGCACAACGTATTGCCATAGGCATCCGTATCATAAGTCTCCTGCACCGCATTACTGGTATTGACCAAAGCCGTCCCGCGATAGAGCAGATCCGATAGCACCCGATAAGTTCCTCCGGTAGATGTCGCCATGATCATCAACTCATCGATATATTGTCCCCAGAAGTAGACTTTGGTCCATGTCGTCGGGGCGGCAGCATTGCGCTCCTCGACGATCTGCTGACCATCGTAAAGATAGCTGGTGGTTCCCGCCGGGATATCCCCGGTCAGCCCGCCATTGCCTCCGCTCAAATCAGCAACCATCTTCTGAATCCGCCGTCCCAAGGCATCATAAACATAGGTAGCCACATCGGCCACGCTGCCCGAAACCTTCCCCACCTGGATCAAGCGATTGAACGCATCCCATTGATAGGTCCGAATGCCGTCATTGGTCAGATTTCCGTTACCTTGAGCCTGATTGGCATTGTTCCCATAGTCGTAGGTAAACGGGGTGGTCGTGGCCGTTCCTCCCGTGGTATCCCTAATGCTGGTAATCTCGTTGACGTAATTGTTCTGCCGCACCTCGGCGGTGCTGGTGGTGCTGCCTCCCGAGCCGACGAGGGTCCAATTGGTGGTCTTCCAATTGCCCAGGCCATCGAGGCCATAGGTCCGGGTCTGATCGGTACCGGGTAAGGTGATGGGCGTGGTGATGCTCGCCCCCGGCCCGGCGCGGTAGGGGATGATCGTCGGAGAAAGCACCCCGCGCTGATATTGCCGCAACCGATTGGCCGAATCGTAGCCCGTGGCCCAGCTTCCATCGGCATTGACCGGCTGATAAAGCGAGCTGCGCTCCTCGGCATGGATGGCCCGCTCGAAGAACTTATTACTAGCCCGATCATACCAAGTGGTGAACCCGACCAAGGCAGTGGTATTGGCGTAGCCATTGCTGCCATTCAATCCTCCGGTCAGGTAACGCTTGGTAATCATCCGGCCCGCCCCATCGTAACCGAGCCGATCGGAAGATTGATCGCCCCAAGCCGGGTTTGGCACGGCGGCTTGAACGGCGGAGTGAGTCCGGGCGTTATTCATCTGAGTGCAAATGAGGCTGCCGCCGCCCCAATTGGCCTCGACGGTGCGCTGCGGCCCGAAGAACTGCCATCCGACGGTATCGTAAGTGACGGAGGGGCCGTAAGCGGTCAGGGTGTTACGCCGATAGAGCGTATCGTAGGCATTGGTGAGGCTGATGCCGGTGTAAGGGTAATCGACCTGCACGGCGACCAGTGATTGCCAGGCGGAATGGGTGGTGTAGCGGGTATAGCCGCCGTAGATCTGTGTCTCCTCCAAGACCCGGCCCAGCGAATCGTAGACGAAATCAACCTCGGCATTGGTGCTGCCGACCGTATCGATGGCCTGGGTGTTCCGCGACAGGCCGTCATACTGAAAGCTCTGGGCGGTGGTACCGACGACGTTCGTGGCAAGGGTGATGGCGACGGCGGTCCTTCTGCCCAAGGCATCGACGGTGAAGACGAAGACGGAGCCGTTCTCGTCCTCGAACCCGATCAGCCCATTGCCATAGTCATAGGTGTTGGTGCTGACAGAACCATCGGCAAGGGTCTTGGTGATCTGCCGGTCGAGCAGATCGTAGGTGTAGACGGTGGCGGCGTCCCGATCATCGACCAATTCGACCAAGCGGCTGTTGCCATCGTAGACGTAGCTGGTGCGGATGTTGCCGCCGCCTGCCGCCAGGAACGTTTTATTGGCCTCGGGCGGGTTGCTGCCTTGGCCGACTTGGCGCAGCTGCTGGCGGGTCTCGGTCAAGCGGCTGGCTCCGTCGTAATCGGACAAGGTGACATTCTGCTTGGGATCGACGGCGCTGACGAGATTCCCCCGGCTATCGTAGCCCTGCAGGCTGAACAAGGTGGAGGGCAGGCCCTGCCAGGGGCAGCAGAGATTGAGATTAGATGTCAGGTTGCCATCGGCTCCCTGGCTGCCGCTGACGACGGGACGATTGAGGCAATCGAACCAAGTGAAGGTGACGAAGACTTCATCGGCGACGGTGGGCGTGGTGATGGTGCAGACCTCCGTCGCGGTGACCTGGACGGCGTTGCCGTTGCCGTCATAGACGGTGGCCGATTCATTGCCGAGGGGATCGGTGGAGAGAATGCGGCGATTGGCCCCATCATAGGCGTAGGCGGTCTGGGCGGTATTATCGGCCAGGGTATCGACCGCGCGGCCCGAGGCATCATAGACGGTGCGGGTGAGGACGTAGCTGGAGCCGCCGGTGGTGAGGGTGACGGTGCCGGTATGGGTGTTGTCAGTGGAATTAGCCAATAACCCGCCGCCCTGGTGGGTGACGGCGCGGCCCGAGCCCAGCGTAGCTCCGGAAGCCAGGAAGACGTCCTGCTGCTGCTCGTAGAGCCGGGAACCCTCATCGTAGCGGAGGAGGGTATCGGAGAGGAGGACGTTGGTGCTCCCGGTGCGATCGGTGGGGGTGGCGCCGCCGATGGGCCCGTTCTTCTGCTGCTCGATCAGGTTGGAGGCAGGATCGTAGATCGAGGTGACGACGTTGCCGAGGGCGTCCTTGGCGGTGACGAGGCGGTCGAAGCCATCGTAGACGTTTTGCACGGCCCAATCTCCGGTGGCGGTGAGCATGGAGCCGCTGCCGAAGGCATTGGCGATGTAGGCGGTGAGAGCAGTGCCGGTGCCGCCCCGGTTGACGGGGGCGATGGTGTTCACCAGATTCCCGTTGCCGTCGTAGGAGTAGACGGTGACGGCGCCGGGGAAGAGCAGTTCTCCGGTATCTGGGTCAAGGGCGGGGCTGTAGCCGATCCGCTGGGCGATCTTCAGGTCGCGCTCGTCGTAATCGTATTCGACGAGGTTGCCCTGGGGCTTGGTGATCTGGATGAGGTTTTGGTTGGCGTCGTAGGCGTAGTTGGTCACCAACGTGGAGGGCGTGGAGCCAGTGGCGTCGATATCGTCCTGGATCTTATCGTCGAGGATATCGTAGCTCATCAAGTTGCTGAACCAGCCGGGGCGGAGGGCTCCGCCGGGGCCTGCGGTCATGGGAACATGGGCGGTGGTGCCGCTGCCGGTGGGGGTAAATTGGCCGTAGGAGGCGCTGGTGGGATCGGTGGAATCGTAGGCGGGTTGGCGGTCCTCGGTATCGACCTGGATGACGTTGCGGTTGGCGTCGTAGGAGGTCTCGACGCGGAAGGCGTAGGGCTCGGGGCTGGTGACGCGGTAGACCTCGCCCATTTCATTGCGGTCGTAGAGGGTGGTGAAGCCGCGCGGATCGGTCTGGTTGAGGACATTGCCCATGGCGTCGTAGGCGCAGGTAGCGCAGCCGCTGGTGCCCTCGTAGCGGGTGACAAGGTCTTGGTAGACGCCGGGAGTATTGGTCCGGGCGGTGACAGGGGTGAAGGAAACCAGATCGCCGGAAGCGCCGACCAAGCTCATGACGTCGTCCGGGTTGGCATCGACGTGGACCTCGCGGACGAGGCCATATTGCTGGGTGCTCAGGCTGGGGGCGATATTGAGGCCGTCGCCATCGGGATCGTTTTCGGGATAGCGGACGGTGACGGTGATGTTGCCCTCGGGATCGGTGGCGGTGGTGGTCTGGCCGCGCTGGTTGACGGTGAAGAGTTCGACCCGGTTCTGGGTGGTGCCGCCGACCAGGAGAACGGGCGGGTGAACGATCTGAAGGACAC
>OUNK010006217.1_pt1 | contig 12745 bp, 9 predicted proteins | sample 1755341 | NCBI WGS metagenome assembly OUNK01 (sample SAMEA3914788, study PRJEB12502) | metagenome | biome: forest; material: soil | place: Canada | collected 2011-07-03 | depth 0.1 m | reverse complement strand
CCGCATTGAGCGGCGCTGCGGTCGGAGCTGCTGCCGGAGGAATCGCCGGAGGCCTGATTGGCCTGGGAATTCCTGAATTTGAGGCCCGTCAGTACGAGACCAAGATCAAGGCAGGCGGCGTACTGATCTCAGTGCATTCCGATAACGCGAAGGAAACCAAGCTGGCGAAGGAGATCTTCGAGGAGTTGGGCGCCAAGGATATCTCCACCCGTTCCGAAGAAAGCGTCAGCAAGAAGGACCGAGCCCTGGTTTAGCCCTGCGGACATTAAACCTCCTCCCGGCAGAAATGCCGGGGGGAGCCCTCTTAATCTTATGAAAACCTATCAAGTCCATGTCTCTCCCTGCGTCAGCAAGAGAGCCCCCAAAAGGGCTGCGACCTCTTCCAAGGAACGGACCTCCCTCGGCGGTGCATTCCTCGCCAGGCTCACTCTTCTCGGGTTGGCTTTTCGTCGTTTCCGATAAGGCGAGCAGCTTGCCAGGATGTTGGGCCACCGTCCTGAACCGGAAGAATCCGACTAGCCCATCAACTCACGTTTTGCCCTTTCATAGTCTGCCTGTGAAACGCTTAACGAAGTGCGCCCCGCGATCAATGCCAACTGCCGAGTGCGTGCGGAAACCATCTGACGTTTCAGCAGGCTCATTCCGAGGAAGCTTTCGGTTAAGGTAGCCTTCTTGAAACGATTTGTTTTCACGAATTCCCTCTCGTCACCTGGCGTCATCCGCTGAACGATTGAGAATTTCGAGCATCTTGAACTTCAGCTCCTTGAAATCGATGGGTTTGGAAATGTACTCGTCCATGCCAACATTTAAACAGCGCTGACGATCACCCCCCACCATAAAGGCAGTCATTCCAATGATCGGCAATCGGGGGAGCCGCTCTTTTCTTTCTCTGGCTCGAATCTGGCACGCACTCACCAAGCCATCCATCACCGGCATTTGTACGTCCATGAGCACCAGGGCATAGGTGCCCTTGGCGATTTTTTTCTGAGCTTCCAGGCCATTTCTCGCGATGTCAAAATCAAGGCCCATCATTTCCAAATAGGTCGTCGCGACCAGGATGTTGGGCTCATGGTCCTCGACCAAAAGAATCCTCGCCGGGGAAGAGGACTTCTCTTCCGTCTGCTCGATCCCTGGCCTGGGGACGATGCTTTCAGGAACCCGTTGGAACGGCATGAGGTTCATGCGGGAAAAGGATAAAGCTCATGAAGAAGGCGGCTGCACATCCACACACGCGAGCACCTTGGTCTTTAGTTCCTCGGGATCAAAGGGCTTGGAGATATATTCGTCCATGCCCGCCGCCAGGCAGCTTTGGCGGTCGCCTGCCAGGGCATAGGCCGTCATTCCGATGATGGAGGTGCGGGGCAGTCCCTTCAGCTTCTCCTGCGACCGGATGTGATGCGTCACCTCCAGGCCGTCCATGATCGGCATCTGGACATCGAGGAGAATCAGGTCGTACTTGCGGAGCGCGAATTTTTTCAGAGCCTCCTCGCCGTTCCTTGCCACGTCACACTCCAATCCCATGAGATCCAAATAGGTCGATTCGACCAGGATGTTGGGTTCGTGATCCTCGACCAAAAGAACCCGCGCGTTGGATATCAATGGGGGCTGCGCCGCCTCTTCCTCAGTTTCATCGGATGGGCTGTTGGGGGCCAGACGCAGAGGGATCTCCACGATGAAAGCCGATCCCTGGCCCAGGACGCTTTCGACGTGGATCGTGCCCCGCATCAGCTCGACCAAGGTCTTGCTGATCGTCAGGCCCAATCCGGTCCCGCCATAACGGCGGCTCATCGATGTTTCGGCCTGTACGAAACGATCGAAGACGGAGGCAATTTTATCGGGGGCGATGCCGATCCCCGTATCGGTCACCGCAATGGAGACTTCATAGCGACTGTCGTCGATGGGATGGCTTTTGACGCTGACATGAACCGAACCCTGCTCGGTGAACTTGACGGCGTTGCCGCAGAGATTGAGCAGGATTTGGCGTAGCCGCATGGGATCGCCTAGGAAGCGAGTTCCTTTAACGGACTGGTCATCCATCGTAAAGGCGAGGTTCTTTTCATTCGCCCGGATCGACATCATGCTGGTGACTTCCTCCATCACCTTGCTGAGGCTGAAGGGGACCTCTTCCAAGACGATGATCCCCGAGTCGATCTTGGACACATCGAGCAGGTCGCTAATCAGGGTCAGCAGCGACCCGGCGGAAACCTGGAGCGTGCTGACGTATTCGATCTGTTTTTTCGTCAAGGGACGGCTCAAGGCCAGGATATTCGCCAGCCCGATGACCACTCCCAGCGGCGTTCGAAGTTCATGGCTCATGTTGGCCAGGAACTGGGATTTCACCCGATTTGCACTGTCCGCCGCGATACGGGCCTCATCGGCTTCCTTATGGAGCTGGTTCATCCGCTGCTCCGCCTTCTTTCGCTCGGTGATGTCGCGCACGTTGCACTGAATGACTTTTTTGTCGCCCGCCTGATAGACGTTGCTGACGAACTCCACAGCAATATGGCGGCCATCCCTGGTTTCGAGCGGCAGGTCTTCGTAGCGCACGTACTTATGCTCTTGCAGCCGCTTCAACATGGCTTGATTGGACTCAATGTCCTTGAACGGACTCAGCTCGCCGACGGTCTTGCCGATCATTTCACTACGGGAAAATCCGAGCAGTGTAACCAGGAAGGGATTCACGTCAGTGATCCGTCCCGTATCGACGTCCAGAATCAGGATGCCGTCTTTGGCGGCTTCGAAGAGCCGTCGGTAAGTCACTTCGGATGCCCGAAGGGTTTGGTCTGACGGGGTGGTCGGACTCGGTTCGCTTTGATTGTCGTTGGTCATATTTGTCTTTCCCCCTTCGCCATTATTACCAATCGATTCTCGGTCAAAGCACTTTCAGGAGTTAAAGTGCTGAATGGGACCCTTTATCATGCACTCCTCATACCATTTATAAGAAAAGCCCTAAGCGGCTCAGCTGGAGCCTATCCTGACCATTTAGAGGAAGGGCACAGCACTCGACGTACCCGTACCGTGCGGGAAAAGGTCACTGGATCGGGCGCTTTGCGCGAAATAAGACCGCGCCACTTCAAGATTATAATAAGAGTAATATATATAATTAGGGAAACGACCGATCTGGTTTAGGCTGAATCAGGGCACGCGGGGGTTCGCTTTGTTTCACAAGGTTGGAATGAGTGCTCGACCGCTCTCTCAGGAGCAGATGGCGAGGGGTGCCGCCGGTGCGACGGTTTTGTTCTATGGGGCGCTAATATGAAATCTAAAAAAGCAAGCGGCCTTAATCTTTTAAAGGGTCGTACCGGAATAGAAGGGTTCGACGAAATAACCAATGGCGGTTTGCCTCGAGGGCGGACCACGCTGCTGGAGGGAGGGCCAGGGTCCGGGAAGACAATCATGGCTCTGCAATCCCTCGTGAATGGAGCCCGCCGTGATAACGAACCCGGCATCTTTGTGGCTTTCGAGGAAAGTTCGCTCCGTATCATGGCCAATGCCAAGAAGTTCGGGTGGGATTTGGCCGAGTTGCAAAAGAAGAAGCTGTTCTTTCTCGACGTGCAGCCGACGCCCGACCTGGTCCAATCGGGAAACTTTGATCTAAGCGGAATGCTATCCGCTCTGGAGGCCAAAGTTCGGGAGATCAAGGCGAAGCGCATTGTCTTTGATGCCGTGGACATCGTGTTGGCGCTGTTGAACGATTCAGTGGCTGAGCGGAGAGAAGTCTATCGGCTGCATGAATGGCTGTTGGACAGTGGCCTGACGGCGATCATCACCGCGAAAGCGGGCCGCTATGAGGGAACTGCGGGCAACCGGACCCAGCTGGGTTTCATGCAGTTCATGGTGGATTGCGCGGTAACCCTCAACCACGAGGTGCTTCAGGGTGTGTCGAAGAGGAACCTGCGTGTACTGAAATACCGGGGATCCGCGTTTTCCGAGAATGAATCGCCGTTCCTGATCGGCAGCGGCGGCTTGGAGGTGGCAGGCGCACCCGAGCTGGGACGGTCAAAAGGGTCGGTAATGTCGGTGATCACGGAGCGCGTCTCCAGCGGGGTGCCGCGACTCGATGTCATGCTCGGTGGAGGTTACTATCGTGGTTCGGGGGTTTTGATCACCGGCTTTCCCGGCACAGCCAAATCGACGCTCAGCGGTGCCTTTGCAGAAGCCGCCTGTCGGCGCGGCGAGCGAACGCTCTTCATCAGCTTTGATTCCGATGTGAACGAACTGGTCCGCAACCTGGCCTCGGTGCACATCCGGTTGGAACCCTTTGTGAAGAAGGGGCTGCTGCGCTTGGTCTCGGCGCGGGCCATCACCGGCAGGCCGGAAATCCACCTGATGCAGATCAAAGCTCTCGCCAAGGAGCACGGCGCCCGCTGCGTCGTCATTGATCCCGTGGCGGCATTATCGAGGCCGGGCAATGAAGGCACCGCCTCCAGCGTTGCGGAACGGATGATCGACTGGATCAAAGCCGCCGGAATCACATTGGTCTGCACGACTCTCCTGAATGAAGCGGGGATGCAAGTCGAAGGCACGCCGTTGCAAATCTCGAGTATTTCGGACACCTGGATCCACCTGAATTACCTGGTCCACGCGGGAGAGCGAAATCGCGGCCTGTCGATCATCAAGTCGCGCGGAACGGCCCATTCCAACCAGGTGCGCGAGCTGGTCTTGAGCGATACGGGGGTTACGCTCGCCGATGCCTATACCGCCGGCGGCGAAGTGCTGATGGGAACGCTGCGCTGGGAAAAGGAGCGCGCGGTGCGTGCCGCGCGGGATGAGAGCCAACTGGTCGCGAAGCAAAGCCAAGCCACGCTCGAAACCGAGGAAGCGCTGCTCGAAGTGCGGCTCAAGGCCGTGCAGCTGGAGCTGGAAGTGAAGCGCATGGAAAAGCAGGCTCTAACCCGTTCGGCGACCGATCGCACCGTCGAATTGGCCAGCGGCCGAGCCCATTTGGGAGAACTGCGAGGAGTGGACGAAGCATGAAAAAGGCCGTCCATTTCACCTTCCGGCTCTACGTCGCGGGAGATGCCCCGAATTCCACTCAGGCCATCGCCAATCTACGGGCGCTTTGCCGCGAGCACCTCCCTGAACGGTACCAGATCGAAATCGTCGATGTGCTCCATGACCCCAAGCGGGCCTTGGCTGACGGCGTCTTTTTGACGCCCATGCTGGTGAAAACATCGCCCGGGCCGATCCGCAAGATCGTCGGCAGCCTAAGCCAGCGTCAGCCCGTGCTCCAGGCATTGGGACTGACCGCGTAATCGGTGGAAACTCTTTCGACACCCTTGGTGGAAGATATCAATGACGAGATCGCGGCTCTGGTTCGGAGACTCCATGAAACCCAGCAACGACTCCTGGAATTGACCGGCGGAGAGGTGGACGCCGTGATCCATCCAGGAGGGCAGTCTTATTTATTGCACGAGGCTCAGGAAGGGCTGCAACGGAGCGAAGCGGTGCAGCGGCAGCTCGCCGAAACGCAGATGGCGATTTTAAATGCTCTTCCCGCACATATTGCCCTGGTCGATTCCCAGGGGGTGATCGTTTCCATGAACGATGCCTGGCGGCTCTTCAGCATGGCGACCGTGCTCCAAGGTCCGAAATTCGGCATGGGTCAAAACTACCTCGAGGTTTGCGAGCGCGCCGTCGGCAAGGGTTCCCAAGAGGCACAGGCCGCCGCCGTCGGCATTCGCCGCGTGCTACGAGGCGAGGCGGCCGACTTCGTCATGGAATATCCATGCCATTCCTCGGTGGAGCAGCACTGGCACCGTCTCGCCGTGACGCCGGTTTGCCAAGACCGCCAGGCCGGAGCCGTGGTCATGCACGTCGATATCACCGAGGCGAAGAGAGCTGAAGGCCAGCTTCTCTGGAAGACAGCCCTCTTTGAGGCCCAGGTTCATTCGGCTCCCGACGGAATCCTGGTCGTCGATCAAGAGGGAAAAAAGATCCTCCAAAACCAAAGGATGATTGATTTATGGAACATCCCGCCGGAATTTGCCGAGGAAAGTTCCCATCGACGGCGGCTCGAATGGCTTACAAGCCAGGTTAAGGAGCGGGGCCAATTTGCCGAAAAGGTCGCCCACCTTTATGCCCATCCGGACGAGGTAAACCGCAGTGAAATCGAACTCGTCAACGGGAAGGTCTTCGACCGGTACTCGGCCCCCGTTCGCGGCAAGGACGGAAAGTATTACGGAAGAATCTGGACCTATCGCGATATCACCGAGCGGAAGCTGTCGGAGGAGCAAATCGCGGAACAAGCGGAGTTCCTGGACAAGGCGCGTGATGCCATCCTGGTCCGCGACCTGGAGGGAAACATCCTTTTCTGGAACAAGGGGGCCGAGCGCCTGTACGGCTGGACTCACCGGGAAGTCATCGGTCGGAATATCGACGAATTCCTCTATGCCGATCCTCATAAACTGGAGGAGGCTAACGGGCTTGCCATCAGTCAAGGCGAATGGAACGGGGAACTCCAGCATCTCACCAAGAACCATCGGGAAATTGTGGTCGAGGCGCGGTGGACACTGATTCAAGACCACGAAGGGCATCCCAAATCGGTCCTGGCAATCAATACGGACATCACGGAAAAAAAGAAGGTCGAGGCCCAATTCATGCGGGCGCAGCGGATGGAAAGCATCGGCACGCTGGCGGGCGGCATCGCCCATGACCTGAATAACATCCTGACGCCGATCCTGATGTCCATCGAGGTCCTCAAGGAGGCGTCGGACAACCCAGCAACTCGTAGCCTTTTGGAAACCATCGAGGTGAGTGCCCTACGAGGTGCCGATGTGGTGAGGCAGGTTCTTTCATTCGCCCGTGGACTGGAGGGCAAAAGAGTGGAAGTTCAGCCCAAGCATCTCTTGAAGGAGTTGGAAAAAATCATCAAGGATACCTTTCCGAAAGACATCCGAATGCAGTTTTCCGTTCCCACCGATACATGGACGATCCTGGGGGATCCCACCCAGGTGCATCAGATCCTCCTGAATCTTTGCGTGAATGCCCGGGACGCCATGCCGCACGGCGGAAAACTGACCATCGGCGTCGAGAACTGCATGCTGGATGAACACTACGCCGCGATGCAGATGCAGGCCAAAGCCGGGCGCTACGTGAACATCAGCGTGACCGACTCGGGAACCGGCATGCCGCCCGATCTCATCGACAAGATTTTCGAGCCCTTCTTCACCACCAAAGAGATTAATAAAGGAACCGGTCTCGGTTTATCGACGGTCATGGCCATCGTGAAGAGCCATGGCGGGATCATCAATGTCTACAGCGAGGCGGGCAATGGCACGACTTTCAAGGTGTATCTGCCGGCGATGGAGAACTCTTCCGATGCCCGAAAGGACCCATCCGAACAGGTCGGCTTGCCGCGAGGAAACAACGAGACGATTTTGGTGGTCGATGACGAGGAAACCATTCTTGCTGTTATCAGCCAGACATTGCTGACCTTCGGCTATCAAGTCCTGACGGCGGTGAACGGAGCGGATGCCGTCGCCGTCTATGCCCAACACCAGGGCGAAATCGCCCTCGTCCTTACCGATATGATGATGCCGGTAATGGACGGCGCCGCCGCGATCCATGCCCTGACACGGATCAACCCAGCGATTAAAATCATCGCGGCGAGCGGTCTCATGGCGAACGGAGGAGCAGCGAAGATTTCCGAGACCTCGGTAAAGCACTTCCTGACAAAACCCTACACCGCCGGAACATTGCTGAACGCTCTTCGATCAACGCTAGACGGAGCGTGATCGCTTCCGATGCGTGCTGGCTCATCTTCATACACTAAGCGGCGAGTCTTTCCCCAGCGAATTTTGGCTCCCACAACATGGATATCTGCTGGCATGCAGATGATGGGCGGGAAGCTGCACCTCGCGAAACAGCCTACCAGTCGACTCCAATGATTCCGAGGAGATCGGTCAGCTTCGAGGGGGGCATAGTGACGAAGCCCTGTGCTGCGAAATGCTTCGTAGCGACTGCTGGGTTGTCCCAACCATCCTGGCCGGACTTGTTGATGATGTATTCCCCGCTTGCGATGACGACGTTCTGCACTCGCAGACCGGGAAGGCCATCTCCGGTCGAAATGATAATAGCCTCGACCGAAGGCACAAAGCTGTCGTCGAGGGCCTTGGAGAAGCCAAGTTTCACGTTGCCCTCACAAACGACGACGATCACTAGCGCGTTGTCATATCGAGAAAATGCCATTTTTAGAAAGAGGAGCAACAAATCTCCTGTATCTTACCAGATGGCTTCTTCCCCGCTAGATTCCCCAGAAACTCCTCAAATCGCCGGAGTGCTCGACCGAAACATTCACGCCATTATCAATCAGCGGAAAGAAGAGGCAAAAAATCTTAGCTGGCAAGACCGTATTGCACAGAGCGTCACCGGATTTATTGGCAGCATCCGGTTCGTCTTTCTTCACGTTTTCATCTTTGGTGCTTGGGGGGTTTTAAACTCTGGACTGCTCCCTGCGCTAAAATTTGATCCTGGGTTCACCACTCTTGATGTTCTCATTTCCGTAGAAGCAGTTTTTCTTTCTACCTTCGTCCTAATTAATCAGAACCGCATTGTAAAAATCGATGCGCGTCATGCCGACCTCAATCTACAAGTGGGATTGTTGGCCGAGCACGAGATCACCCACCTCATACAGCTGGTCACAGCGATTGCAGAAAAAATGCATTTGGAAAACGCAAAAAATCCAGAACTCGACGAGCTGCAAAAAGAAATCAAGCCCGAGCAAATTCTTGCGGAAATCGAAATTCGCCAAGAGACCTCCAACCGCACCCAAGATGAGGGCACGAAATAGGACTGTTGTCCCCCTTCAGATTCTTGAAGCCCTGCGGACCTAGTCGAATCTGAAGGGCATTTTTGCCCTGGATTGGGCTTCAGCAAGTCGTACGAGCGGTCTTCGACTAATGCCCGGATCTCCTCAAATTGCTCCCTGTTGATGTCGTTCGGTATACCTTCAGCTTCATCACTCCTTTTTATCGAGGAGAGAAGATCATGTGCGGTTTCTAAGGGTTTCCACTTCCGCCTTCAGCCGCGTAAACTTGACCGGTGGCATAGCTGGAATCATCCGAAGCCAGCAGCACGTAAACCGGAGCGAGTTCCACGGGCTGGCCGGGACGCCCCATCGGCGTTTCCTTTCCGAACTTCACAATCTTGTCTTGGGGCTGGCCTCCGCTTACCTGGAGAGGAGTCCAAAAAGGCCCCGGCGCGACCGCATTCACCCGAATGCCCTTTTCCGCTAACTGCTTGGAGAGCGATTTGGTGAAGGAGACAATGCATGCCTTGGTCTGGGCATAATCGAGAAGATTCGCCGAGGGATCATACGCCTGGATGGAGCTGGTGTTGATGATGCTGGCGTCTGCCTTCAGATGAGGGATGGCGGCCTTGGTGATCCAGAACAAGGCATAGACGTTGGTCTTGAAGGTCGCGTCGAACTGATCGGTCGATATATCGAGAATTGAATCGACTGCGTGTTGCTTGCCCGCGTTGTTGACCAGGATGTCCAGACCGCCCAGCTTCTTCACCGCCTTCTCGACCAACTTCTGGCAGAAGCCTTCCTTTCGGATGTCGCCGGGAATGGCGAAAGCCTTTCGACCTTCGGCCTCGATGAGTTTAACGACCTCCTGGGCATCCGACTCCTCAACCGGCAGGTAATTGATGGCAACGTCGGCGCCTTCTCTTGCGAAGGCAATGGCGGCGGCACGGCCAATTCCCGAATCTCCCCCTGTCACCAGCGCTTTTCGTCCCAGGAGCCTGCCCGAGCCCCGATAGCTCTTCTCTCCGTGATCCGGCACCGGCTTCATCTTCGAAGCCAGTCCGGGCGGTTCCTGAGGTTGCCGGGGAAAGGGAGCCTTCGGATATTTCTTCAAGGCATTTCGACCGTCCGGCTTTGTGCTCATGTTCTCAGATTTGTGCGGGTTTTGATTGGAAGGATCAAAAAACATACGCCCACTTTGGGGATGTTCAAATTGGATCGAATGATCATCGCTTGCCCGCCAGTATCGCGGTTGGCAAATTCCTCTTATCCGTGCGATCAGTCGTCAGGCGGATACGTTGAAGGCTGGCTTCTCGCCATTGGCCGTAGAATGCCCGTCGCCCTTCCCGAAGAATGACGATGCGCGGGCAGAGATGCTCCATCTCGGTCAGGAGATGCGAGCAAAGGACAATGGTCATTCCGTGTTCCTGGTTCATGCGCAGGATCAGGTTGCGAATCTCATGAATTCCCTCGGGATCGAGCCCTTCGGTCGGCTCATCGAGAATCAAGACCTCTGGCAACGGCAGCAATGCCTGCGCCAAGGCCAGCCGCTGACGCATCCCATGGGAGTACTTGGAAAGATTATGCGCCCTTACATTGAGGCAATCGCATGAGCCGGGAGGTAAAACGAAACCTTGCGGCATCCGTCGAGCTCGCCTCCTTGCGCTCAGCAAAGATAGTCGTCGCGCATCTCCGCGTTGGGCAAGAGCGGGGGGCGTTGGATATACAGGGCTGACCGAGGATTTCCCGCATTCGAGTCCCGATCAAGAGAACGGCGTTATTGTCCAGCTTACCTGGGCGAGGCTCTCGTATGGGTCATTCGGGCATATAATTTGGGCTATCCCGTCCTCCTCGATCTTATGAGGTGATTAACCCATAGCCCTGTCATTTCTATAAGCGCACTCTGTTTCCTGAATCATTGGTCGCCAACGGTCGAACATGTGTTGCTCTGTCATAAGACTTTGGTTCAAGCCAACGAAAATATGGAACCACCCATCATTTGACAGCGTTCCATCACTGCGAAGCAACTATGCAGACCATGGTTCTTGAATTTTCGCAAACGAGCCTGCGAAAGATTAGACCGCCGCAGCTCCGATACAGAGCAGAGCTGGCGGCACGTATTCCAAAGCCCTCACGATATGGATAACAACCCAATCGAAAAAATATCAGAGGACAGAGCGTTCCGCGCCTCCGAACTAAGTTATCGCAGATTATTCGAGGCGGCAAAGGACGGGATATTGATTCTGGACGTCTCCACAGGACGGATTACTGATGTAAATCCCTTCCTCTTTAAGCTACTGGGATTTTCCTATAGTGAAATGATCGGGAAAACAGTGGGCGAGTTGAGTCCATTCAAGGACATCGAATCCAATCAGGCCATGTTGGAGCAGCTTCAACGGCATGGATATGTCCGTTATGAAGACCTGCCGTTGGAAACCCGGGACGGACGCCACATTGCGGTGGAATTCGTCAGCAATGTGTACCAAGCGGGCGATCGGCAGGTCATTCAATGCAATGTTCGAGACATCACTGAGCGAAAAAAATCGGAGCAGCATCTGACATTGCTCAATGCCTGCATCTTCAATCTCAACGATATTGTTTTGATCACCGAGGCAGTCCCAATCGACGAGCCCGGGCCAAAAATTGTCTTCGTGAACGAAGCATTTGAGCGGATCACCGGATATTCGTCTGGCGAGGCTCTTGGGCGTAGCCCTCGGTTTCTGCAAGGTGAGAAAACGGATCGGAGCCTTCTGAGGGAGATTCACCAAGCCATGGCGCATCATCGGCCGATTCGAAGACAAATCATAAATTATAAAAAGGATGGCACCGAATTCTGGATTGATATCGATATTGTCCCCATTTTAGGCCCAACCGGAAAATGCACCCACTTCGCCGCCATAGAGCGCGATATCACCCAGGAGAAAAGGATAGAACAACAGCTTCTTTGGAAGACTGCCTTTTTTGAGGCGCAGGTTCATTCCGCACCCGATGGGATTCTGGTCGTCGATCGGGAGGGAAAGAAAATACTCCAAAATCAAAGGATGATTGATTTGTGGAACATCCCGTTGAATTTCGCTGAGGAAAGCTATCATCGACGGCGGCTTGAATGGATCACCAGCCAAGTCAAGGAACCTGAGAAATTTGCCAAAAAAGTCGCCCATCTTTATGCCCATCCGGATGAAGTAAGCCGCAGTGAAATTGAGCTCATAAATGGAAAGGTCTTCGACCGATACTCGGCGCCTGTTCGAAGTAAGGATGGGAAGGATTATGGAAGAATCTGGACCTATCGCGATATCACTGACCAAAAGAGAGATGTGGAGAAGATCGCCGAGCAGGCCGCGTTTCTCGATAAAGCAAGGGATGCCATCATCGTCCATGATCTAAAGCGCAATATCCTGTTTTGGAACAAAGGAGCTGAGCGAATGTACGGATGGACGCGCCAGGAAGTGATTGGCCAGAATATCGATCTCCTTATATGTCCTGAATCGAAAAAGATTGATGAAATTCATACCCTAACGATCAGCGATACGGATTGGTATGGCGAGCTTCAGCATCTAACCAAGGACCGACGCGAGATCACCGTCGAGGCACGATGGACTCTCATTCGAGATAACAACGGAGAACCCAAATCAGTGCTCGCGATCAATACCGACGTCACGGAAAGAAAAAAGATCGAAGCACAGTTCATGCGGGCCCAACGCATGGAGAGCATTGGCACGCTGGCGGGGGGCATAGCACACGATCTCAACAACATTTTGACGCCAATCATGATGGCAGTCCAGGTTCTCAAAGAAACATCGGACCCTTCACGAAAAAAAAGTGTTCTGGAAACCCTGGAGATAAGCGCTCAAAGGGGAGCGGACATCGTGCGGCAAGTTCTCTCGTTCGCTCGTGGCCTGGAAGGTGAAAGAGTCGAAATCCAGCTCTGTCACCTGTTGAAGGATCTGGTCAATATTGTCCAGGATACATTTCCGAAGGACATCCAGCTGCGGACTT
>OUNK011150583.1_pt1 | contig 12762 bp, 11 predicted proteins | sample 1755341 | NCBI WGS metagenome assembly OUNK01 (sample SAMEA3914788, study PRJEB12502) | metagenome | biome: forest; material: soil | place: Canada | collected 2011-07-03 | depth 0.1 m | reverse complement strand
CTCGCTCGAACCCTGTTCTGACTGGGTTGGCTGCATGGAGGTCATTGGCGGGCAGTAGGGTTGAGGGCATGCGCCTGTTCCGAATCCGGGAACTGACTTAATAGCCGTTTGCTGTAGTTCTGGGCTGCATCCGCATTGCCCAGGCGGGATTCGATTTCATAGCCAAGCTTCAGCGAATCGGGGCTCGGTTGGCCCAGTGCGTCGAATCGCTGCAGGAAGGCGCTGGCGTGAAAGAAATCGTTATTGAGGTAGAGCACGTCGGTGAGCTGGAGCAACGCACTGGCGTTACCCGGATTGCGCTGCACGGCTTGACGGAAGCTGGCTTCGGCACTCACACGATCATTCAACTTCAGTTGGCAGACGCCTTGATTGGTCAAGGCGACGTCAGGCGTTTGGTAGAACGGATCCGCAACCGCCTTGGTGAAGTACGGCAAAGATTCTTGCGCCTTGCCTTCGTTGCACAGGAATTGACCCAGGTTGTTGTTGGTGTCGCCCTTGTCCGGCTGCAGCTCCACCGCTTTGCGGTAATGGATTTCCGCATTGGGCATGTCGCTTATGCGCTCGTAGATATACCCCATCACCGTCTGTGCGGGCACGTAGGTGGGATCGTCGTTCACGGCGATCTTGATCTTATCGAGGGCGCCCTGCATGTTGCCGATTTCAATGTAGTGCTGCGCAAGACGCGTGTGCACGTCTGCTGCATTCTTGGCTTTCTGCGCCTTGGTTTCCGCGGGCAATTTGGGGTCCGGCGGTGGCGGTGGGGCAACCAGACCTCGGTGGCAACCGGCCAGCAGAAACATCATGCCGATGCCAAGCCAAAGACGATCACGCCGCATGAGCTGCACCCTCGTCCAAACGTTTGCGGAATTCGGCCTGGCGGCGCGTGCGATCCAGCACCTGCCCTTTCAGCTGGCCGCAAGCGGCATCGATATCGTCACCGCGGGTACGGCGCAGCATGGTCAGGATGTTCGCGTTGAGCAGTTGCGTCTGGAACGCGCGGATCACATCCGCATCAGAGCGCTCAAAGCGCGTACCGGGGAACGGATTGAACGGAATCAGATTGACCTTGCAGGTCGGCAGGCGGCGCATCAGTTTGATCAACTGGCGCGCATGTTCAGGCTGATCGTTCACGCCCTTCATCAGCGTGTATTCAAAAGTGATCGACGTGCGCGGCTTGCGCGCGATCCAGCGCTGGCAAGCAGCGATCAATTCGGCGATCGGATAACGCTTGTTGAGCGGCACCAACTCGGTGCGCAACTCATCGTTTGCCGCATGCAGCGACACGGCGAGCGAGACATCGATGGTTTCGGACAGCTTGTCGATCATCGGCACGAGGCCGGCGGTGGACAGCGTCACGCGCTTGGATGCGAGACCGAAACCGAGATCGTCGCGCATCAGGCTCATGGCCTTCACGACGTTGTCGAAGTTCAGCAACGGCTCGCCCATGCCCATCATCACCACGTTGGTGATGCGACGGTTCTGATGCGTGATGTTGCCGAGATACTTCGCGGCCACCCACATCTGGCCGATGATTTCGGACGTGGCCAGATTACGGTTGAAGCCTTGCGTTGCCGTGGAGCAGAACTGGCAATTCAGCCCGCAACCCACCTGCGAGGATACGCACAGCGTGCCGCGCGTGGGTTCGGGGATATACACCGCTTCCACCGCGTTGCCGCCATCCATGCCCAGCAACCACTTATGCGTGCCATCGGCAGCGCCTTTGTCGAACATGGTTTTCGGCGGACCGATATAACAGGACGCTTCGAGCTTTGCCCGAAGCGCCTTGCCCACGTCCGTCATGTTCTCGAAGTTGTCTTCCAGGTGGTGATACATCCACTTCATCACCTGCTCGGCGCGATACGGCTTCTCGCCGAGCTGCGCGAAGAAATCACGCAACCCTTGGCGATCGAAGTCGAGCAGATTGACTTTTTCCACCTGGTTCACAGCATCACATCTCAGCGCGAGAAAACTTCGGTTGCAGCGAAGAAGTAAGCAATTTCGACAGCAGCCGTTTCAGCAGCATCCGAACCGTGCACGGCATTCGCATCGATCGAATCGGCGAAGTCGGCGCGAATGGTGCCCTTGGCAGCGTCCTTCGGATTGGTCGCACCCATCAGTTCGCGATTCTTGAGAATCGCGTTGTCGCCCTGCAGCACCTGGATCATGACCGGACCGGAGATCATGAATTCCACCAGCGCGTTGAAGAAAGGACGTTCGCGATGCACTGCGTAAAAGCCTTCTGCTTCTTTACGCGAAAGATGCTTCATCTTTGCGGCAACGACCTTCAGGCCAGCTTTTTCAAAGCGAGCATAGATTTCACCGATCACATTCTTGACGACGGCATCGGGTTTGATAATGGAAAGGGTGCGCTCCAGCGCCATACGGTCTGCTCCGGGTATACGGATTATTTTTGTGGGCGGCCTGACTATGGCTACTAGTCAGCGAATTTAGAACTAAATACGTCACGAAATGCGGATTTAGCTCACGAAAGTTTGACAGATTCTAGCCCATAAGCAACCCCGCCGCAGAGCTTGTGCAAACGACCGTTTGACTGTGCACAAGGCACCCGCGTATGCTCAAACGATCGTTTGATTTCACTCGGTAGGCGACGCCCGTGAATAGCTCCGCTTCCACCAAGGAACGCATCCTCACCGCTGCCGAGGCGCTTTTTGCCCAGCGCGGCTTCGAAGGCGCCTCGCTACGCCAGCTCACTGCCGCTGCGGGCGTGAATCTGGCCGCCGTGAATTACCACTTCGGGTCCAAGGACAACCTGGTCGAAGAGGTCTTCAAACGCCGTCTGGACCAGCTCAATGCCCGCCGCCTGGCAGCCTTGAAGCAGGTTTCCGGCCAGCCGGAGACAACGCTGGAGGACGTCCTGGCGGCCTTTATTCGCCCTGCCCTGGACCTTTCCCACGATGGCGGCGGTGGCCTGTTCATGCGCGTGCTGGCCCGGGCCTTCGCCGAGCATGACGACAGCCTCCGTAAGTTCCTATCCGACAACTACGGCCATGTCATGCGCCAATTCACCGCCGAATTCGCCCGGCTGCTGCCGCAGCTCACCAAAGAAGAGCTGTATTGGCGCATCGACTTGGTGACCGGCGCCCTGACCCACGCCATGTCCGGCTTCGGCATGATCCAGCGCAAAAGCGACGTCAGCGAGGTCACCCACCGCGAGCAGACCGCGGCGCACCTGATCCGCTTCGCCGCCGCCGGCCTGAGCCATCCCTGATTTCGTGTTACCGGCCACCCACGGCCGTCCCCCAGCTGCAACCTGATTCGTTCAACCCTGTTTCGCATTCGTACCCTCGGAGAAGCCAATGACCGCTCCATCCCAACCGAAGTCGGCACTACGCATCCGCAAGGCCGCAGTGCTCGGCGCCGGCGTCATGGGCGCGCAGATCGCCGCGCACCTAACCAATGCCAACGTCGAAACCGTGCTGTTCGACCTGCCCGCAAAGGACGGCCCCAAGAGCGGCATCGCCCTGAAGGCCATCGAAAACCTCAAGAAGCTATCGCCCGCCCCGCTGGCCGACAGCACTCGCGCCGCAGCCATCATCCCAGCCAACTACGAGGATGACCTGGAGCACCTGAAGGATGTCGACCTGGTGATCGAGGCGATCGCCGAGCGGATGGACTGGAAGCTGGATCTCTACAAGAAGATCGCGCCGTATGTGTCCCCGACTGCCGTTCTCGCCAGCAACACCTCAGGCCTATCGATCAATGGCCTGGCCGAAGCGCTGCCGGAAGAACTGCGTCACCGCTTCACCGGCGTGCATTTCTTCAATCCGCCGCGCTACATGCACCTGGTCGAACTGATCCCGACCAAGCTGACCGACACGAATGTGCTGGAAGGTCTTGAGGCGTTCCTGACCACCACCGTCGGCAAAGGCGTGGTTTACGCCAAGGACACCCCGAACTTCATCGGCAACCGCATCGGTGTGTTCTCGATGCTGTCGACGATGTATCACACCGAACAGTTCAAGCTCGGTTTCGACACCGTCGACGCGCTGACCGGCCCAGCCCTAGGCCGTCCCAAGAGCGCGACCTATCGCACGGCCGACGTCGTGGGCCTCGACACTATGGCGCACGTGATCAAGACCATGGCCGATACGTTGGCCGACGATCCGTGGCATCAATATTTCAAGGCGCCCGTGTGGCTCAGCGGCCTGATCGAACAAGGCGCACTGGGCCAGAAAACTGGAGCCGGCTTCTACAAAAAGGCCGGCAAGGACATCGTGGTGCTGGACGTCGCCAAGCGCGACTACCGCGCATCCGAGCAGAAGGCGTCCGATGAAGTCTCCGCCATCCTGGCGATCAAGGATCCGGCTGAGAAATTCGGCAAATTACGCGCATCGAACGATCCGCAGGCGCAGTTCCTGTGGGCGACGTTCCGCGACCTGTTCCACTACACCGCGTATCACTTGGCCGACATCGCCGATACCGCGCGCGATGTCGACTTCGCCATCCGCTGGGGCTACGGCTGGAAACTCGGTCCGTTCGAGACCTGGCAGGCTGCTGGCTGGCAGCAGGTTGCCAAGTGGATCCAAGAAGACATCGACGCCGGCAAGGCGATGAGCAAGGCGCCGCTCCCGAAGTGGGTGACAGACGGCCGCACCGGAGTGCATGGCAAGAACGGTTCGTACTCTGCTTCCGCGAACACCGACAAGTCGCGCTCGCAGCATCCGGTTTACAAGCGCCAGCTGTTCCCCGATCCGATCCTCGGCGAGAAGTTCGATCAGGGCACGACCGTGTGGGAAAACGACGGCGTGCGTTTGTGGACGCTCGGTGACGACGGCGTCGGCATCATCTCGTTCAAGACCAAGATGAATACGGTCAACGATCAGGTGCTCGATGGCATCCAACACGCCATCGGCGTTGCCGAGGAAAAGCTTAAGGCGGTGGTGATCTGGCAGACCAGCGAACCGTTCTCAGCCGGTGCCGATCTAAAGGGTGCGCTGGGTTTGCTGCAAGCCGGCAAGATCGACGATTTCAAGGCCATGGTCGCCAACTTCCAGCGCACTAGCATGCGCATCAAGCATGCACTGGTGCCGGTGGTGTCTGCCGTGCGCGGTCTCGCCCTTGGCGGCGGCTGCGAATTCCAGATGCATTCCGCGCGTACCGTTGCGGCGCTGGAAAGCTATATCGGTCTGGTCGAAGCCGGCGTTGGCTTGCTGCCGGCCGGTGGCGGTCTGCATGAATTGGCCGTGCGCGCGGGACAAAGCAATCCGTCCGATCCGTTCGAATCGCTGAAGAAAGTGTTTGAGACCATCGCGATGGCCAAGGTTGCCGGTAGCGCATTGGAAGCCAAGCAAATGGGTCTGCTGCGCGAGAGCGACGTGGTGGTCTTCAACGCCTACGAGCTGCTTTACGTCGCCAAGCAGGTGGCCGCTTCGCTGGCCGAAAGCGGCTGGCGTGCACCGCTCTACGCTCGCAGTGTTCCGGTTGCCGGCGATGTCGGCACCGCGACATTCAGGGCATCGCTGGCCAATCTGCAAGCCGGTTACTTCGCCTCCGAGCACGATATCGCCATCGCCACGCGCATTGCCGACTCGCTGTGCGGTGGTGCGATCGAGCGCGGTTCGCTGGTCGACGAAGAGTGGTTGCTGGAGCTGGAACGCAAGCACTTCGTGGAACTGGCGCAAACCGAAAAAACCCAGGCGCGCATCGCTCACACCATGACCACTGGCAAACCGCTGAGGAACTAAACGCTCGTCGCCCCGGCGCAGGCCGGGGCCCAGCGACTCTGAGTCACCACAAAGACCCTGGGTCCCGGCATACGTCGGGACGACGAACAAAAACCAAAGCGCGTCGCTGCACAGTGCGCGACGCCACGGAGCAAAGACCATGACCAAGCAAGTGCAAGACGCCTACATCGTCGCCGCCACCCGCACCCCGGTCGGCAAGGCGCCGCGCGGCGTATTCCGCAACACCCGTCCGGACGACATGCTCGCCCACGTGATCCGCGCCGTGATGGCGCAGGCGCCGGGCATCGATCCACATCGCATTGGCGACGCCATCATCGGCTGCGCCATGCCCGAAGCCGAGCAAGGCATGAACGTGGCGCGCATCGGCGTGCTGCTGGCCGGCCTGCCCGACACGGTGCCGGGCGTCACCATCAACCGCTTCTGCTCATCCGGTTTGCAAGCGGTGGCGATGGCCGCCGACCGCATTCGTCTGGGCGAAGCCGACCTGATGCTCGCCGGCGGTACCGAGAGCATGAGCATGGTGCCGATGATGGGCAACAAGATCGCCATGAACCCGGGCATCTTCGACAACGAGCACATCGGCATCGCCTACGGCATGGGCATCACCGCCGAGAACGTGGCCAAGCAGTGGAAGGTCAGTCGCGAGCAACAAGACACCTTCTCGGTGGAAAGCCACCGTCGCGCGCTCGCAGCCATTGCCGCCGGCGAATTCAAGGATGAAATCACGCCGTTCAAGCTGGACGACCATTACCCGGATCTCAACAGCCGCGGCATCAAGACCGACAGCCGCACGATCGACACCGACGAAGGTCCGCGCGCCGGCACCACGCTGGAAGTGCTTTCCAAGCTGAAGACGGTGTTTCGCAACGGCCAGTTCGGCGGCACTGTCACCGCAGGCAATTCGTCGCAGACGTCCGATGGCGCCGGTGCGGTGCTGCTTGCCAGCGAACAGGCGATCAAGGATTACAACCTCACCCCGCTGGCTCGTTTTGTCGGCTTCTCGGTGGCGGGCGTGCGCCCCGATATCATGGGCATCGGTCCGAAGGAAGCGATTCCCAAAGCGCTCAAGCAGGCCGGCATGACGCAGGATCAGTTGGACTGGATCGAGCTCAACGAAGCCTTCGCCGCGCAGGCCCTCGCCGTGATCGGCGATCTCGGCCTGGATCAATCCAAGGTCAACCCACTCGGCGGCGCCATTGCGCTGGGCCATCCGCTGGGCGCGACCGGCGCGATTCGCGTCGCCACACTGCTGCACGGCATGCGCCGTCGCAAGCAGAAGTACGGCATGGTGACGATGTGTATCGGCACTGGCATGGGCGCAGCAGGCATCTTCGAAGCGCTTTAACGAACAATCCGCAAGTCAAATTTGGAAGGCGTCGTATTCGTACGACGCCCTCTTTTTATTGGGCTTTCGACTAAGTGTCGTCGAGACATGAATCGATGGCTAAACGTGTGACTTCCCACTCTTGTCGCGATGCTGCGAGAGGCGAATAATATGAGTGTTGCGGCGCACAACCCCGATGTGCCCACGCCCCGAGCGCTCTCGGTATCCCGCCGGCTAGGCTGGTGCAGGCAGATGGCGCTCGCCCCAGGAAACGATTTGTGAGCGCGCTGATTGAGGAAAAGGTTGATGCACCGGCACTCCAGCCGGCGTATCCCGATTACCGCATCATTTCCTTGATCGTAGGCTGCGCGATCTTCCTTGAGCAGGTGGATGGCACTGTATTGGCGACGGCGCTGCCGACGATGGCGCGCGATTTCCATGTGTCGGCACCAGCGATGAGTGTCGCTGTTACGAGTTATTTGCTTGCACTGGCGATATTGATTCCAGTCAGTGGCGCCATCGCCGATCGCTTCGGCGCCAAGCGTGTGTTCAATTCGTCCATCGCCGTATTCATCATCGGCTCGATTCTGTGCTCGCTCACCAATAGCTTACCGATGATGGTGGCCGCGCGGCTGCTACAAGGCATGGGCGGCGCGATGATGGCACCGGTCGGACGGCTGGTGATATTGCGCACGGTAGAACGTCGCCATCTGGTGTCATCGATGTCGTGGACGCTGATGCCCGCCATTCTCGGTACATTGGCTGGGCCACCGCTCGGTGGCTTCATCGTCGAGTATCTCGACTGGCGCTGGATCTTCTACATCAACGTGCCGATTGGCGTGCTCGGCTACTGGTTGGTGCGGCGGTTTATCCCTGTAGTGCACTGCACCGCGCAACCGTCACGCTTCGATTGGCTTGGCTTTGGTTTGTGCAGCGTCGGACTGGGATGCTTGTTATTCGGTATGGAGTTGTTCGGCGAGAACACCAATCCGATAAATGCTTTGATGCTTATCACGATAGGCGTTGCCGCCGGCGTCGCTTACTGGTGGCATGCGAAACACAGTATCAATCCGGTGGTCGATCTTTCTCTGATGCGCATCGACTCGTTCCGTCTGTCGGTGATTTCCGGTTCACTGATGCGCATCACGCAAGGCGCGCAACCGTTCTTGTTGCCGTTGTTGTTCCAGATCGGTTTTGGATTTTCCGCAGTGCGTAGCGGCCAGTTGATTCTCGCGACCTCGTTGGGTGCATTGCTTGCGCGTAGTTTCACTACACGTATTCTGCGTTGGGTCGGCTTCCGTCGAGCCATGGTGTACAACGGCGTGCTTGCCAGCCTAGGCTACGCGGTCTGTGCATTTTTCCGCCCCGATTGGCCGTTCGGTCTGATGTTTGGCTTGCTAGTGTGCTGCGGTGCCTTCATGTCCTTCCAGTTCGCCGCATACAACACGGTAGCCTACGAAGCCGTGCCGACTGAGCGCATGAGCGCCGCCAACAGTTTCTACACCACCTTGCAGCAATTGATGCTTTCGGTTGGCGTTTGCTGCGGTGCTTTGATCCTTAAGTTCACCATGGCCGTGGGCCAAAACGCCGAACCGAGCCGCTTGAATTTCTCCGCAGCGTTTTTGATCGTGACTCTGATATCGCTCAGTTCCACCCGCTGGCATCGCGCGTTTTCCCATGACGCCGGGCACGAAATGAGCGGTCATCGGCAACGCAAGCAGCCACGCACCGCCTAGCATCGACCACTTCCTCGGCACATATAGGGATGCCACTACCTGCTTAACAACATCCGGCGTACAGTTGATTGGCTGGGAACACGGGGACAATTAAAGCGGCAGGGGCGTTTCAGCGATGTTCCCGAGGATCCTGGTTTACACCAACCCTGCGGAGGATCCACGATGAAAAGATCATGCTTACTTGCCGTCGCACTGGTTTCCCTGCTGCCTGTGCTGGCTATGGCGCAAAGCGCCTTCGACGGAACCTGGAAGGTCGATCTCAGCAAGGTGCAGATGCCGAAGAAGCCGGATGTCCTTGTATTGAAAGGTGGCGTCTATCAGTGCAAAACCTGCGCACCAGCGATAACCGTCAAGGCCGACGGTAACGACCACAGCGTTAGTGGACACCCTTACTTCGATACCGTGGCGATCAAGGTGGTGGACGAACAGACCATCCAGGAAACGGATAAGAAAGCCGGCAAAGTCGTCGCCACGTCCACGCTGACCGTCGCTGCCGATGGCAAAACCGCTACGGTGGATTTCACTGATAGTAGCGACAGCAATGCAGCCCCGATCACCGGCAAAGCAACCATGGCGCGCGTCGCCGCGGGGCCGGCTGGCGCGCACAGCATTTCAGGCGCATGGCGCAACGCCAGCATCCAGACGCTTTCCGACAATGGCCTGGTCCTCACATACAAGGTCGACGGCGACCATCTCACGATGACCACCCAGACAGGCCAGTCCTACACCGCCAAGATGGATGGCACCGAAGCACCCTACAAAGGCGATCCGGGCATCACCAGCGTGACGGTGATGAAAACCGGTGCCAACGCCTTCACGGAAACCGACAAGCGCAACGGCAAGCCGATCAGTGTCGCGGAGGTAAAGGTGGCACCCGATGGCAAGACCATGGATGTCGTCGTCCATGACAAGCTGCGTCAAACCACCACGTCTTTCGCTGCCGAGAAGCAGTAATCGGCTTGCTCCGGGGCGTGGGTGTCGCGCACCTACGCCCCTATCCGCACCAGCCATTGTTCGCCACGGCAACACATCGTTTCCAAACTGGGTGCTACCCGTGACGACAATTGGCCTTATGTTGGTCGGCATCACAGCCACAGAATTGCAGGTGCTCTCATGATCGAACGTCGCCCCTTCAACAGCCTTGGCGGAGCCGATCACGGTTGGCTCAACGCCAAACATCATTTTTCCTTCGCCAGTTACAACGACCCTAAGCGCATGGGCTGGGGTGCGTTACGCGTGTGGAACGATGACACTATCGCTTCGCAGACGGGTTTTCCGCCGCATCCACATGGGGACATGGAAATCATCACGTATGTGCGTGAGGGTGCGATCACGCATCGCGACAATCTGGGCAACGAAGGTCGTACAGTTGCCGGCGACGTGCAAGTAATGAGCGCTGGCAGCGGCATCACGCATAGCGAATACAACTTGGAGCCGGGCACCACGCGCATCTTCCAGATCTGGATCATTCCAGACGAACACGGGCAGCCACCCTCCTGGGGTGCCAAGCCGTTTCCGACCGGCGAACGCTCCGGTCGTTTTGTCCCCTTAGCAAGCGGTTTCAAGGACGATGGCGATGCCCTGCCCTTGCGCACGAATGCGCGTGTGCTAGGCGCTACGCTCAAGGCCGGCGAAACAACCCGTTACTCGATGGACAAAGATCGCTTCGCCTATCTTGTACCCTCCAAGGGTGCGGTCGAGATCAACGGTATCCGTCTCGATGCACGCGACGGCGCCGCCATTCGCGATGAAACCACGCTCGAAGTGAAGGCACTCGAAGACGCTGAACTAGTGCTGGTAGATTCGAGCCGATAAGTTTTCAGGAAGTCGTCATCATGCCGTCCATGCGGGCCATCGAAATCATCCACCCCGGTGGCCCAGAAGTGTTGCGGCTTACGCAGCGCCCGATTCCGCAACCCGGTGCCGGTGAGGTACTTATCAAGGTTGTTGCGTCGGGCGTAAATCGACCCGATGTTTTTCAACGCGCGGGACATTATGCGCCGCCGCCCGGCGCTTCCGACCTACCTGGTTTGGAAGTGGCGGGCGAAATAGTGGATGGCGATTTCAGCAGCCACAATCCTTTTGGGCTGAAACGAGGCGATGCTGTCTGCGCTTTGTTGACCGGTGGCGGTTATGCGGAATACGCGGTAGCGCCCCTGGGTCAATGCTTGCCCGTTCCGTCCGGCATAAGTCCGCTTGAAGCCGCATCGTTACCGGAAAACTATTTCACGGTATGGAGCAATGTTTTCGATCGCGGCTGCTTAGGGTATGAACAAGATGGCTCGCCGGAAAGCCTGCTAGTTCAGGGTGGCTCCAGCGGTATAGGTGTAACCGCCATTCAGTTGGCGCATGCATTGGCACACCCAGTGTTCGCCACTGCCGGCAGTGATGAGAAATGCCGCGCTTGCGAAGCGCTCGGCGCCCGAGCCATCAATTACCGCACAGAAGATTTCGTTGAACGCGTGAAGGCCATGACCGATGGCCACGGCGTGAATGTGATTCTGGATATGGTCGCTGGCGACTACGTTGCGCGCGAAATCGACGCACTGGCCTACGATGGCCGCCTGGTCATCATCGCCACGCTAGGCGGTGCAAACGCAAAGCTCGATGCTGCAAAGCTGATGCATCGTCGCATCAGCATCACCGGCTCCACGTTACGGCCACGATCAGTCGAATTCAAATCGGCCATTGCCGCCAAGTTGCATGACGACGTGTGGCCGCTCTTTGTCGAAGGACGACTGCATCCAGTCATACACGAAGTATTTCCTGCCAGTGACGCTGCACGTGCGCACACCTTGATGGAAAGCAGCACACACATCGGAAAGCTCTTGTTGCGTTGGTAGCACTGCACGAAAAAAACCGGGTGCCGAAGCACCCGGGACAAACCGACGAAGACTCACCAGGAAGAAAACCTTCGCCGCTGACACATAACTTCGGTTACCACACCATCGAGGCACCGAAGCCCACACCCACATCGCCCTGCGTGGTACCCGTCAAGCTGCCCTTCAGCACCCAACGACCATTCGGTGTGATGGTGGACATACCCACCGCGACCGCCGCCTGCCCGTTGAAGGTGCCGACACCCGCACCGACCGAACTCTGGTTAGGCTGATACGCTTGCGGGATGTTGGTCATGGCGATGGCGCCTGCCGTACCCGCATCCGCATGTCGACCAACGGCAGTAATGCGGCTGTTCAACTGGCTGGCCTTCTGATCGACGTAACTCTGCGCCCAGTTCTGCGAAGACTGCAGCTGTGACACGTTCACCGCATCAGTCGCATTTACGCCAGCCGCAACATTGGTGATCGTGCGCTCATTGCCCGCCGAACCCACCGACACGCTGTTGGCCTGCGATGCCACCGAGCCCGCACCCAACGCCACCGAGTTCGTAGCACTGGAAGCTACGGAAGCACCTTGACCCACAGCAGTACTAGAGGAGGCGTTGACCGTCGCAGCCTGACCTACAGCCGTGCCGGATGACGCGTTGACGGCGCTGTCCGCACCCACCGCAACCGCATTGGTTGCACTCGCAGCCACCGTGCTGTTGGCTCCCACCGCGGTACTGCCATCAGCATGCACCTGCGCGTTGCCACCTATGGCGGTGTCATTCGCGCCTGCCGCGTAGGAATCGTTACCTGTTGCCAGGCCATACGACCCCAAAGCCTGCGCGTTCTGGCCAACCGCTGACGCGTTATAGCCCGTGGCGACCGAGTTGTAACCCAATGCCACGCCTGGGGTGTCACCCGCATTAGCGTTGCTGTTGGTGCTCGTGCTGTCGCCGGTGCCTGCTGATCCACCGTCGCGAACAGGCTGTTGACAAGCGCAGCGGCGACCACGGCGCGGTCGCGGACCCGAGCCTCGATTTCCGACTTTGAGGCGGCCTGAGTGTTGGATAGCGCGATCGCCAGCACGACCAGGACACCGAGAACGAGCACGGCAGTGCTCAACAAGATCACGGTCGCCCGTCGCTGCCTACCGTACAGCCATCCAAATCGAT
>OUNK011150732.1_pt1 | contig 12776 bp, 14 predicted proteins | sample 1755341 | NCBI WGS metagenome assembly OUNK01 (sample SAMEA3914788, study PRJEB12502) | metagenome | biome: forest; material: soil | place: Canada | collected 2011-07-03 | depth 0.1 m | reverse complement strand
AGGTAAGACTGTAGCGATCTCGTGGCAGCGTCGCACATGCATCCACGGTAAGAATCCGCCTTCGGACGCGGCTTATTTCTCCGACACTTTTTGCAGCGAGCTTAGCCAAAGATCGTGGCCGCGATGCATCGCGCCGGGATCCTTCTTGCGGAACTCGACGGCCCCAGCCCCGGTCACGACTTCTTCCGTCACGATGTAACAACCTTTCGCTCTCGGAAGGAGCAGAAACGTATGGTATGCGTGCATCCCTGTTCCCTCGCCAAACCAGCCGATCCTGCTATCCGGGACGAACTCATGGATCTGGCTTTCGATATCGACGCCGAAGGTATCCCAGGTGAAGCGCGTGTCCTGATGAAGCTTGCCGTCTGGACTATTGAGCAGCTTCACGTTCTGAGAGTTCGAATACCACTCGGGCCAAGGTCGGAGCATCGACAAGATGTGGCCAGACCCTCTTGCAGGGAGCGCGGATCAACAACTCGTTATGGGCGAAGAGGTCCGCGTCTGCGGGTGTGTGTCCGGCGGGCCAATGGATCTCCGAGGAACGCATCGGCCAGTCGGGATTATCGGATTGTGAGGTCTGCCCAAAGGCCGGCGACACTGCCGCCGTGCATGCGGTCAGGATGGTGGTGGCCAGTGCTATCTGACTGAGTCTTACAGTAATTCTATTGATAAATGGCATCGCAATTCCTTTCTTTAGAACTTGACTGATCCAGTTGCGTGAAGTCATTGGGGCGTCGTCAGCACGGACGCAGGCCTGAAAATCTCGCCAGCTTTGAGAGCCTCGGCCAGAGGAATCTGCTTTGCCCCCGTCACTCTCTCAAAGAGGTCGTTTGAGGGAATGCCCTTGGAGAGGCTAGCCCCCACAGCCGAGATGTGTTCGGCCATGTCGAAATTGATCGCATCGTCTATCTCGCTGAGCGCTATCAATCGACTGCGCCAGACCTCAGCGGAGATCGTTTCATGAAGCACCGTTCGGCCGAGATAATCGCTAAGGATCGCGGCGACCTGACTATGAGTGTAGTTTTCGCTGCCTGTGGGATAGACCGCTTCCACAGTGCCAAACCGATCCGGATGCAACAATGCGGCGACAGCAAGCCTTCCGGCATCCTTGCCTGACATCCAGTGCACCGTCACATCGCCAAAAGAATTTTGTATCCGTCCTTCTTCAAGGATCTCAGAGGAATGAAGAAGATTGAGGTTTTCGAAAAAGACTGCGGCGATGCGCAATGAGATGCACGAGAAACCAGCCCATTCGAATATCTGTTCTGACAGCCATTGTGCGCGTCCCAGCGGGCTCGGGCTATTCGGATGAGCTGGCGCCATGGACATGACAACCAACCGCTTCAGCCCGGATTCGCGAGCGGCGGCCGCAAAGTTGGCGGCCGCGTCGACGATCCCCGCAGAGATAGGATAAGTGAAATATGCAGTTTCAACATCCTCAAGAGCAGCTTTCAGCGATCTTCGGTCATGGAGATCGCCAACCGCAATCTCAGCCCCCCGCGACTGGAAAGGCCGCACGCGAGCATCGTTGCTACGCGTCAGGATTCGGATGGGCATCTCCTGATCGAGCAGCAACCGAGCTACCGTAGCGCCAGTAGCTCCATGACGCCCCGTCGCTCCCGTGACCAGAATCTTTCGTCCTGCCAAATTCATATTTTCCCTTTCGCTCCCATGAACCGCGATCCACAACTTCTTCCTAAGGCAAATAGTCGAGCGTGTGTTCGAGAGTGGCGTTGAGGTTGGCAACATATACCTTGCCAAGACGCTGCTCAATACTCGCTTGAGCAGCTTGCCACAACGGCTTCGCCGCCTTCAGCACCTTTTCGCCGGTCTTGGTAAGTCTCAAAGAACGAGCGCGGTTATCTGGCCCTTGTTCAACCACGATGTAACCCAGCTTTCGTAGTGGTGAAAGGTTCCGCGTAAGCGTCGTGCGCTCCATCTGCAACACCTCCGCCAATGCGGAGATCGACTCTCCCTGCATCGCGGCAAGTGTCGCGATCACTCCAAATTGACCAATACTGATGCCGCAGGGTGCCAGGAAGCTGTCATAAGTCCGGGAGGCTAGGCGAGCTGCTTGCCTCAGCCGATAGCAGGTGCAGCCCAGCTCCGCTGGGTTATGTATCATCGGTACCTCCAAGCTGGAACACAACAGAAGCATATCGTGTAATTACACGAATGTCCACGAGAACCGCAGTGCCAGAAGGTCAAGCACTGCTGGAAAGACCATGAAGCGTCTCTCCCCAGTGCGTGAACTTCTAGGCGCGGACTTGTTTGTTTTTGGACAAAACGATTTGCGTCTCAGCGTCCATTTGATCGAGCGCCTTTTCGGGCTCGGTCAGTTCCACCTACTCAAAGCCATCCTCTACCGGGATCGGGACCTTCAGGCCTTTTAGATTTTCCATTTCTCATCTCCTTCGAATTTCGCGCATAAGCGGACCAACACCAGTTTCGACAACGTAGCGGCTGCAGGCAACGAGAAGTGGGAACGCGACTGCTGTTCCCACTTCCGAGCCGTTTTCGTGTCCTCATTAGAAGCGGCAAGCAACGAATTAGGCGGCCAGCTTCAGCAGGACCTTTGTCCAGCCATTGTCGCGCGCGTCAAAGTGCTTATAAGCGTTAGGTCCTTCATCCAGAGATAGCCTATGGGAGATGATCCACGACGGCTTTGCCCTGCCCTCATGAATGAGGTTGCGCAGGTGCCGATTGTAGTGCTTGATATTGGCTTGGCCCGTCCCAATAGATTGTCCCTTGAACCAGAACATGCCCATGTCAAAAGCAATCTCCCCTTGCTTTGCCAGCTTGTCGGCACCACCAGGGTCCTTGGGCAGAAAGATGCCGACGACGCCGATTCCTCCGGTGAACCGCACGGAATTGACAAGGTTATTCATCGTCAGATTGGGTATCTCATGGCCGTCCGACTTGTGGCATTGATAGCCCACACATTCACAGCCTCGGTCGGCACCCTCTCCGCGCGTCCGCTCTAGCACCTGATCCACGGGGGAGGCTTTCGAGTCGTCGATCGGAATGCAGCCGATCTTGGCTGCTAAAGCGAGCCTGTCAGGATGGCGATCGACAACCATAACCTTGCTGGCTCCCTGGATCATCGCAGATAAGGCAGCCATCAAACCGACCGGGCCAGCTCCGTAAATCACGATGGACTCACCCGGTTTGAGCCCTGCGAGGCGGGTACAGTGCCACCCGGTTGGGAAAATATCGGACAGAAGCGCGTAATCGTCCTGTTTTTCCTTCGCATCCTCCGGAAGACGCAAACAATTGAAGTCTCCATAAGGGACACGGAGATATTCCGCCTGACCACCTGGGAAAGGTCCCATGTCTGCGAAGCCATAGGCCGCTCCAGCCATGCCTGGATTCACTGAGAGACAGAACGCCGTCAGCCCGGCCTCGCAGTTTTTACAGAAGCCGCAGCCGATATTAAATGGCAGACTGACCTGGTCTCCTTTCTTGATACGGCTGATTCCAGGCCCTACCTCGACCACTTCGCCAGTGTTCTCGTGACCAAATATACTTCCTGGCTTAAAATCGGTGCGGCCCTCATACATGTGCAAATCGGAGCCGCAAATGTTGGTGGTCGTAATCTTGACGACTACGTCGTTCGGTTGTTCGATTTTTGCGTCAGGGACCTTTTTCACGCTGACGTCGCGAGGTCCGTTGTAAACAAGGGCTTTCATGATTTTTCTCCTTCTGCCCATATATCCTTCAAACATCTGAGCTGCTTCGGGTGGGCCAATCGCCAGTGATATGCAGGGGGCAAGAATATCCACCCGCGCATTACGTTCGACGCCGTCATTGTCCGGAGATTGATGCGTGGAAACGACCTGTAGATAGGTCCGTGCTGCCTTCAATGGACTTTGAATGCGCGGCGACTCAGGGTTTCCGGCCCGGACCCAAGGAAGGACTCATTCATGGAATCTTCAGAAAGAAAAGCGGCCGGCCCTGATATCTACCACTGCTCGGCCGTTTGAAAGCACGCGCCAAAATCAGTGCCGACACGCTTATGTATGCCGCATGCGCATCTCTGGCCGCTGGCAGCTGCGACCATAGATAGAGAATTGATCGCGGGAGTTGTCCTGTGCAAAAGGTAAGTGAATGTTCCATGTTTGCAAACGTACGTAAAGGCAGCAGCTCAGTTGCAAGGCAACGAAGATTTGGTGAGTACGGCGAAGAAAAAAACTTCGGCCTCGAGTGAAGGTTCGCACCGTTGGCCCACGGAAGCATACAAAATGAATTGTGGCATACCGAATAGCGCCCCGGCGCGCAACAACAGCGCGGCCTCGGACGAATCCGGCGAAAGGCATCTTCTGAATTGTGAGCAAAGATGGACTCGTCGGAGCCCGAAGCGTTCCATCCCGGAGTGTGGACCCCCGACAGAATCCGGTCCGCCGACCTCAAGGTCGTGGGGTTTTACCCCTTCCCGGCACCAATAAAGTGAATAGCTTACGGGATCAATGCGTCTTCGGATGCTTTTTCTATGCCCAAACTATGACCAAAGCAAGTTCAGGAGAAATTGAAACGATATAACGGGACCATCTGCGACTTATGAATCCACCAGCTGCGATCGGATAAACGGCGGGAGTAGTCCGTCTCATAAGTGGCTGCGCTGTCGGTATCAGATGTATGGAACCTTCGTATATAGCGTTCCTCCCCCAAAAAGATGAGGCTGCCCCCCACGGTCAGCCTTTGCCCCACGGGTTGCGAGTTGATGCCAAATTGATGCCAAGCCCAGCCCGGAATACCGGTTTTCACCGGCTCTTCCGGCTCATAAGCCATCTAAAATGCGCGGCCTGCTCATCAACCTTGATCTTCCTGGTGATCTTGAAAATCGAATCCTCGATGAGGGCGACGGTGTCCTGATCCGTGTACTGACATCGGCTTGGGCGGCTATTTTGATAGCATTCAGAATGCCCTCTTGAGCCTCTTTTGCCACTTGGCCAACGGTCATGGCCGCGTACGTCCTGCTTTGCGATCGCTGCGTTCAACGCGTGTGCCAGCGGCGCGGATTGCAACTACATCCTGGGCGGCCTTGCGAATAACTGTTTCTTCGACGCGGGCGGGGTGGCGGCGGTGGAGTACCATTTCTGAGTTGTGGGGGCCATTTTTGAGTATGGTTATTGGGACTGAAGAGGTTCGCCGGGGGCTGGAGAACCATGAATTTGTGCCGTTCTTCCAGCCGCTGGTTGCATTGCGGACGGGCCAGTTGGCTGGATTTGAGGTACTGGCTCGGTGGCAGCATCCGATGGCTGGGGTGGTGTTGCCGGAACGATTCATTGCGATCGCGGAGCAGGATGGCTCAATTGGCGCACTGACGCAGATGCTGCTGTGCAAAGCGTTTGTGGCGGCCCGGGGGGTGCCGGAGCCATTGACGCTGTCGGTGAACATCTCTCCGCTGCAGCTGCGGGATCTGGGGTTGGCGGAGCAGATCCAGGGGGTGGCGGAGGCGGCGGGATTTCCGCTGAACCGGCTGGTGATCGAGATTACCGAGAGCGCGCTGGTGGACAACCTGGAGCTGGCGCAGACGATTGCGGACGAGTTGAAGGCGCTGGGATGCAGGATTGCGCTGGATGACTTTGGAACCGGGTACTCGAGCCTGCTGCATCTGCAGTCGCTGCCATTCGATGAGTTAAAGGTGGATCGCAGCTTTGTGAGTTCGATGGTGGACCGCCAGGAGAGCCGCAAAATTGTGGGGGCGGTGGTGGGACTGGGTCAGAGCCTGGGGCTGAAGACGGTAGCGGAGGGGGTGGAGAGTCGCGAGCAAGCGGAGATGCTGCTGTGGATGGGCTGCGAGCTGGGACAGGGATGGCTGTTCGGGAGGCCGGTGGGGGCGGAGGGGCTGACGGCGGTGGTGACCGCTCCGCGAGGCACGGTTGCGAGGGGCAACTCGAAGCGGCTGATGGAGGGCCTTTCGTGGAGCATGCTGCCGATTCAGCGGCTGGCGCAATTGCAGGCGCTGCATGATGGAGCTCCGGTCGGACTGGGGTTTCTGGACCGGGAGCTGCGGTATGTGAATATGAACCAAAGGCTGGCGGAGATGAATGGGGCGGCACTGGAGGAGCATAGGGGCAAGCGGGTGGAGGAGATGATCCCTTGGGCGTTTCCGACGATTGAGCCGTACCTGCGGCGAGCTTTGCAGGGTGAGGGGATCTCGGGGTTGGAGGTGAGGACTCCGTCACTGGCGGAGAAGGAGGAGCGAACGGCTCTGGTGTCGTATGAGCCGGCGCGAGACGAGGTGGGCGAGGTGATCGGCGTGTCTGTGGCGGTGGTGGACATTACGGCGCGGAAGGCGGCGGAGGCGGCGTTGCGGGAGAGCGAGGATCACTATCGGCATATGGTGGATCTGAATCCGCAGACACCGTGGGTGCTCGATCCAGCGGGGCAGGCGACGGCGATCAGCGCGCGGTGGGAGCAGATGACGGGGATGAGCGCGGAGGCGTCGCGGGGGCGGGGCTTTCTGGAGGCGTTGCATCCCGAGGATCGCAGACGTGTGGAGGATGCCATCGAGGCGGCGCTGGCGAGCGGGACGCCGATCGATGTGGAGTGCAGGATTCATGATCAGAAAAATGGGGGATGGCGGTGGGTTCGTTCGCGTGGAGCGGCACGGAGGGACGCATCGGGACAGGTGGTCGCGTGGTATGGGGGCGCGGACGATATCGACGATCGCAAGCGGGCGGAGGAGGCGCTAAGGAGAAGCGAGGCGCAGCTCAAGGCGATTTTCAACGCGGCGCCGGTGGGGATCCTGTTGGCGGAGACGGCGGACAGTAAGCTGAGACTGGCGAATCCGGAGGCGAAGCGCATCTTTGGAGAACCGGCGGTGCCCGGCTATGCGGTTACCGATGATGCGATGTGGGGCTCGATTCGAGTGAACGGCAAGCGGATGGAAGTCGCGGAGTATCCGCTGGCGCGGGTGCTTCGCGGCGAGAAGACGCTGGTGGAGGAGGCGCTGTGTCTGCGCGGGGACGGGACGGAGGTGTGGGTGTCGCTGATGGGGGCGCCGATCTTTCGGCCGGACGGAACGGTCGATGGCGGAGTGGTGGTGATCCAGGATATCGACCGGATCAAGCGAGAGAAGCCGCAGACTCCAGATACCTGAAGCTCTGCAGGCAATCGAGGGGGCTGGCGCAAATGCATCAACGCCCGCATTCCTCCTACGAGGGCGTGAGCCTCATCGCAAACAGGGAACTCAGCTGGAGAAAACTTCTGAACCTAATTGGTTTAGCATTTTAGGAACGTTGAGCCAAGCCGATCTCAAGCCAAAGCCAGGCTCGTGTCCGGAGGAGGTAACGTACCTCGATATGCTGCGGACGGTGGAGGAGCTGTCGCACCGGTTTGCGCAGGGGATGAAGACCGAGGATGTCTCCTCGACGCAGTACGACGTACTACGGATCCTGCGCGGCTCGCCGGAGGGACTTCCGTGCGGGGAGATCGGCAACCGCATGGTGACTCGGGACTCGGATATTACGCGGCTGCTGGATCGGCTGGAGAAGCGGGCACTGATTTCGCGGTGCCGGGAGAGCAAGGACCGGCGGACGGTGCTGACACGGATCACACTGGCCGGACTGGAGCTGCTGGCTCCGCTGGATGAGCCGATGCGGGCGGCGCACCGGGAGCACCTGGGGCATCTTGGGGCGGAGCGGCTGAGTCTGTTGGCGGATCTGCTGCGAGTGGCCCGGCAGGCGTCGGATTTTTTCTCATATATTTGTTGCAACGAATGTCCGTGCAACGAATCAAATAATCAAAACGCACCAAATCTGTTGAACCGAACGCAATCCACCACCTGAGAGGACACAACCATGAGCACACTCGCTACCCCGAACGTCTCCACCACCCCCGCCATCACCACCTGGAACGTCGATTCGACTCACTCGGTTGTCGAGTTCAAGGTCAAGCACATGATGATCTCCAACGTGAAGGGTCAGTTCACCGGCGTGACCGGCACGCTGTCGCTGCATGAGGCTGATCTGACACAGTCGAGCGTGGAGGCCGCGATCGAGATTGCGTCGATCCACACACGGGATGAGGGCCGGGATGCCCACCTGAAGGGTGCGGACTTCTTCGACGCCGAACAGTTTCCGACGATGCGGTTGAAGTCGACGCACATCGCGCTGAAGTCGGATGGGGAACTGGTGGTCACCGGCGACCTGACGATCAAGGGTGTCACCCGCAGTGTGCAGTTCGCGGTGGAGGGACCGTCCCCGGCGGCGCAGGATCCGTGGGGCGGCACGCGTATCGGTGTGGCGGCGACGACCAAGATCAATCGCAAGGACTTCGGGCTGACCTGGAACGCGACGCTCGAGGCCGGCGGGCTGATGGTGGGCGAGGATATCAGCATCACTCTGGACCTGCAGTTTGTGAAGCAGGCCTAAGCGCGGCGCTGGAGGTTGGAAGAATGATTCGCCGCCAGGGACAGCGTCAAGGCGTGTCCTGGCGGAACAGAAGGAGGAAGTGTGCAGTCATGACCGGCGAAGACACAGACGTCAAGGCGACTCAATTCAGAGGTTCGGACGAAACACTCGCCGGCAGCTTTCATAAGGATCATGTGCGCATCGCTTACGATCGGACCCCGGAACCCCGACAGGGAGGCCAGAAGACAAAAAGAGATGAGGAGAGCACCTGCATAGTTCCACGCATTGTGGTTGCAGAACAGTGGCTCTGCTTCCTATTGGGCTTGATCTGCGTGATCTGCGGCGTTTGCGGTCTCTTTATGAAATACGACCTGGACTCTCCCTTTGCGTATATCCGCTGGCTGGGAGCAGCACAAGGACCGATATTACGCTCCACCGCAATTGCATGCTCCGTCGTGGGCGCGGTTCTGGTTCGTTGCGGGCTGGTAAGCCTGGACCAATCGTTGCTCTCTATCGGTCGAAAGCCGTTGCGGTCAGTTCGCTCAACCTTAGCGCATGCTTCGGATCTATGTTCTGCTTGGGGGCCGATTTCTGGCTTCGGATTGAAGTGGAAAGGAAAGGAGCACCATGAAAGACGACGTATATGACATCCCCATGGTTTATTTGCTGTATGTCCTTCTCGCAATTGCAGGAATCGTTGCCGCAGCAGTAATTGTAATCATCAGAATGTGCTAGGCTCTCTCCTTCTCATTCAGTAGAGCTCAACGCAGTCGATCTAGCCTGAAGTCTCCGCATGATCGATGTACTCCCGCAGACCTGATGTGAATAGACGCGTCATCAGATGCGACGACAAGACACTTAAATTCTCATCCGATCAATGAAATCCCAACAACTAACATCAAACTGGAGTCACGCTTCGTGCACCCCATCGCCCGATTCGGATCGCAGGCATCTCCGGAAGCCTCCGCCAGGCCTCCTTCAGCACCGCCCTCATCAAGCTCCTCGCCCAACACCTGCAGCCCGCGATCGACCTCTCCCTGGTCGACATCAGTGACGTCCCTCTCTACAACGAGGACCTCGACGGCGACACTAAACCCGCCGCCGTCCACGCCGTCAACACCGCCATCGCTCAGGCCGACGCCGTCCTCTTCGTCACCCCCGAGTACAACCACGGCATCCCCGGCGTGCTCAAGAACACGCTCGACTGGATCTCGCGCCCGGTCTTCCACTCCGTCCTCAAGAACAAGCCCGTCACGATCATCACCTCGTCGCTGGCCTTCACCGGCGGCGTCCGCGCCCAGTACCAACTGCGCGAGACCCTCACCTCCCTGCTCGCCCACGTTGTCCCCGGTCACGAGGTCGTCGTCGTCGGCGTTCACACCAAGTTCCAGGACGAGGCCTTCGTCGACCAGCCCAGCCTCGACTTCATGCTGAGCTCTCTCGACCGTCTGCGCTCCGAGGTTGTCCAGCGGAACGCCGCCAACGCCGCCCTCCAGGCCCCCGCGCGATGACCGCCGGTCGCAGGTTGAGTGGCCTAAGCGTAGGTCAATGAGCACTTTGCCCTGTTGCCATAAGTTGAGAACCCAGCCCCGGCAATATCCCTGATCACTGATTTATCAGGGAACTGCTCCGATATCTACGAGCGGGGTGCTGAAAGACTTCGTTTGTCAGACGCGCGGTCGGGGCCGAACGGCGTGGACTGATCTGTGCAAGTGGGCAGGTCATGGGTCGGCCGCCGCAGCGGTGACGGGCAGAGTGAACTGAAACGTTGCGCCGCGAGGGGAGTTGTCGGCAGCCCACAAGCGGCCTCCATGTGACTCAATGATCGACTGGCTGATGCGAAGCCCCATGCCGGTGCCGTGTGGTTTGGTGCTAAAGAATGCATCAAAGATCCGCTCAGCCTGCTGCGGGGGGAGACCAATGCCGGTATCGCTGACAGAGACCTGGAGTTGCTCGTCTTCGGTTCGCTGCGACTTGATGGTGAGCACACGCGTTCCGTCCACCTCCTTCATCGCATCGATGCTGTTGACGATGAGGTTCATCGTGACCTGCTGCAACTGCACGCGATCTCCCATGATCTGGGGAAGATCAACAGCCAACTCCGCCCGGACGGATACATTGTGTCGCATTGCCTCGTTGTGCAGGAGAGCAAGCATCTCTCGAATCACCTCGTTGACATCCAGCAACTCCCTTTGCAAAGTGTCCTTCTTGAACTGCGACCGAATGCGGTTGATGATCTCACCGGCAAGTTTTCCGTCTCTTATTATTCTCGTGGCGGCCGCGCGCACCTCGGCCAGATCGGGTTCCTCGCGCCCGAGCCATCGCAAGCAGGCTTGGGCGTTGGTAACGGCGGCAGCAATCGGTTGCTTTACCTCATGCGCCAAAGACGCCGCCAATTCTCCCATGGTGGCAACGCGGTTGACGCGTGCGAGATCGGCGTGCGCCTGGCGCAACGCCTCTTCAGCCCGCGTGCGTTCGGTGACATCGCGGATGGCAGCGGAGACGAGCACCTCCTCCTGGGTCTCCAGCGGACTCAGACTGATCTCCACCGGAAACTCCGCTCCGTCTTTCTGCCTTCCGTACAGTCCCAGCGCTTCCCCCATCGGCCGTACCCGAGGCTGGGCGAAGAACTCCTGACGGTGTTCCGGGTGCCGGACCCGAAACAGTTCTGGCACCAAAATCTCAACCTCTTGCCCCAAAAGCTCGTCCCGTTGATACCCAAACGACTTCTCCACTTGAGCATTGACCAACACGATTCTGCCGTCGCGATTCATCACGATCATTGCATCCGGAGCGGACTCCAGAAGTCCGCGGAATTTCTGCTCGGCCTGCTTGCGTTCGGTGATGTCAGTCACGGTGCCCACAAATTCCAAGCCACTCGAGGAAGTCTCCAACGCACGAGCTAAGACATGGAGATATTTGACCAAACCGTCCGGTCTCAGCAAACGATATTCAATATCAAAATCTGTCTTTTCATGGATCGCTCTGTCGATCGTCCGTTGCAGCAGATCTCGGTCGTCGGGATGAAGTCGCTGAAACACGAACTCCATGGTTGGCTTAATCGATCGATCCAGCTCAAAGATCTTGTAGGTTTCTTCCGACCAGTAGATTTCTCCGCTGACGATGTCTCGGCCGAAGCTGCCTGTGTGGCTGATGCTCTGCCCTTGAACCAGGTAGGCCTCGCTGCGTTGCAGATTGGAAAAGAGGGTGGCGTTCTCCAGAGAGATCGCGGCTTGCGAAGCGAGCATCTCCAGCAGGGCAACTCGATCCGCTGTGAAGACGCGCGGAGTCAAATTGTTCTCCAGATACAGTGTGGCGACAAGCTTTGTCTGTTTGACGATGGGTAGGCAAAGGAGAGATCTGGCATGCTTTGTCCGCACGTATTCGTCCTCCGCGTATAGGTTCCTCACCGAAGCATCATCGAGTACCACTCGCTCTTGTGTCCGGATCACATACTGAAGCACGGATTGAGGAAGATCCATGGGCGTGATGGCCGCCCGCTGAACCGTAACCTCGGCTCTGCCATGGCCAGTGCTGGCCTCCGCCTCGATATGTGGCTCGTCGTTCCGGAAAAGGATGAGCAGACCCCGTTCGGCTCCTGCATGCTCCACCGCGATCCGCATGAGCTTCTCGATCAGCTGGCCAAGGACAATTTCTCTGGAGAGCGTCTGTGAGGCCTTGACTGCGGTCTCGACGTCCAACTGCCGGACTGGCGTGCCTATGGTGGAGATCCTAGAAGACGACCGTTCCTCGTGCAGGCGCGGGTAGCGTTCGTCGAGTTGCCTTACCTTGCGGTGCGCACCCCAGCGGTCATAACCGCTCCGAGCTTTGCCGAGATAGGCATAGGAGGTCGTCTCAAAGCCGTGCGCGGCGTAGAACCGCGCCGCCACCTCATAGGCCAGCGCTTCATTCTGGACGAAGCCATTCTCGTGAGCCGACTGAATCGCCTGCTCATATAATTGCATCGCCTCGAAGGAACGGCCTTCGATCCGGGCGATCTCGGCCGACACCAATACGTGCTTGTCGGCGAAGGTCGGAGGATAGTTTTTGGCCCACTCGCGCAGTTGTTCCCGGTGCGCTGTCAGGAGTCCGCGCCAGCCTGTCTGCTCGTCAGCAGGAGCTTCCTCATAGAGCGCCGCCACTGTCAGCGCAGCGTAGTAAAAGTAGTCGAGCAACTGCAACTGTACGGTTGAAATCCGAAGCAGCGCCTTCGCCTTGTCGGCTGCCGCTTGGGCCTCGGCGTAGTCGCCTGAGAGGTACCGCGCCTTGAGTTTGCGAATCCAGTGCAAGCAAATCACGGTCGGCGTGTGTACCGCCGTCAGTTGCGCTTCGAACGCCGCCTCGTCGAATTGCTCGTCGCTGAAGGGAGAGAAGGTCGCATCGCGATCCTGCATGCTCGCGATGAAGCGTTGCTGGCTC
>OUNK011146882.1_pt1 | contig 12777 bp, 3 predicted proteins | sample 1755341 | NCBI WGS metagenome assembly OUNK01 (sample SAMEA3914788, study PRJEB12502) | metagenome | biome: forest; material: soil | place: Canada | collected 2011-07-03 | depth 0.1 m | reverse complement strand
CGACGCTTGTGCTGCAGGGGCTAACGTTGCCAGCGCTCATTCGCAAATTGGGGCTGCAGGCGAAAGACGACGAAGTCGAACGAGAAGAAGAGGCACGACGCGAAATGCTGGTAGCTGCGCTCGACGCGGTGAAACGGCGGAAGTGGAAGGCACAGCCCGAAATCGCCGTCATCTACGACGAACTTGAGAAAGTCTATGAGAGTCGACTGGCGGCAATGCCGCAGCCGAGGAAAGGGCTCGAGACCAAAGCGGCGGAGGTCAGCCATGCGCGCTGGAGAGAGGCCATACTCGTCGCGCTTGGTGTGGAGCGGGCGACGCTGGCGGAGTTTCAGAAAGATGGACGTGTTAGCGACGAGACAGCAAGGGTGTTGCAGCGGGAACTCGACCTTGCTGAAAGCCGTGTGCATACTTCAGGATCTCTGCTCTAGATGTAAGAGGTCCACAAAGGTGCTTATTCGGAAACCGAATGACTGAATATATAGGCGCCGCAACACGCGGTTCGGATTGTATTTTTGATCCTAGCTCTTAGCCGGCGCGAGTGGATCGACCCGTATCAGTTCTTGAATATGATCCAGGATCGGATGAGCCACGACGACCGGCGTCCCCGGTTTCACCGGCTTGAGCAGAAACGGCCCCATCACCACGTTGCCGACAGCCAGTTTCTCCAGCACAGGCAGACCAAGGTGCATGATGCAGGGGGCTTCAGCGCCGATGTCTCCCTGGAAGTACATGGTAAGTGGAGCCGTCCCGCGCATCGGTGTCTCGATCAGTAGCAGCCCGCGGGTTCCATCCACGTTCCACAGCGGCACCAGCCACTCCGGCGCCGCTCCAGCGGCGTCAACAATCGTGCTGCCGCGCCAGATCCTCTGCCACGGCAACGGCTCCGGGCTCTCCAGCATTAACGCAACAACCAGTCCATCGGTATTGGAGAACAGACTGATTTCCGTGTCGGGCACCACAACCGGCGTCTTGCCGCTGGCGAGTTCAGGATGACCCAGCGCCGTGATCAGGCCATCAAACGCCGCGTTCGATGCCGCGAACACAGTTGCCCAGTCGGCAGCCACCGTCTGGCGTAGCTTGACCAGCTCAGCATTGCCGTTGGTGACAGTCGCTCCCGGAACCGCCAAAGCGTCAGCCAACGGGTCGAGTGTCGTCGCAACGGCAAACAACTTCGCCTCATCGGCGAAATAGGTTGTGTACGCGCTGCCCAGTGCTGTACCCAACGGATTGCTCGTCTCGATCCAGCTGATGGGATCGACAGGAGCAGCGTAGTGGCGAATCGGTGTTACTCCCGCGACGGCGCCCAACTGGGCGGTTACGTTCGCCATCTGAGCGGTAAAGGTAGCGTAACGAGAGGTCGCAAACGTAATCCGCTTCAGGGTAGTCAGCGAGTCCTCGTAGGCATAGAAAGCCTGCAACGCCGCCAGCGCGGCGATCGCATCCGTGGCACTGAAGATCGCTGCAGCGCCGCCGGTGAGAATAGGCGTGAACGTGGACTTGATATCAGAAACTCGAAAGATTGGTCCGGCAACGACGTCCAGGGTGTACTGCGTCTGCGGATAGAGCGGCCTGAACCAAAGATCGCGAGCCTGTGCTGCGGCTGCGGCTTCCTGTTCTTCATGCAGGATGATGCCTTCTCCTGGGTCTATCGGACCGACAGGTTTGATGACGCCCCCAGGCACAACCGGACCAACCGGCTTTATCGGCACGATGGGACCAACTTTGGCGATATCGAGAGCAATGGCTGGCGCGGGAGTAGCGATCAGGTGTGCGGCAGCGGCAGATACGGCAACTCCGGCGCTGACGATAGGGGCCGCGACAGTTGGAGCAACTGTCGCAGCACCTTGAATCACCTGTGCGTCCACGGCGAACAGTGTGGGATTGAGAACCGGGAATCGTACCGGGCTCAGGATGATGGTGCTCGGCGGAGTCAAGGTTGCGGGAAGCGCCGGAACAGCAGCGGCTGCAACCAGAGCAGTGTTTACAGGAACCGATGGCACCTCGCTCCCGTCGGGAACAAGCGCGGTGTAGCGGTTATTTCGATCGACACAGCGGAAGTGCAGAGGAATTTGAGTCGTAAGGGCGAACTGCGCGTACAGCTCGTTCACATAGGTCTCCGTGAACTCGACCGAGACGTCATAGCCGAAGTAAGCGGTGGCTGCGCCATCCAGCGGCCAGGACCACTCGGTATACGTCGTCAGGTCCGCAAGCGAGCCGGCGACGGGGAATGCCGACGCGGGCTGTTGCTGAACACCGCAGTTCTTCGCGAGTTGCAGATAGGGTGCCGGCCCGCTGGGCACCGGCTTCACCTGGGGTGCTGGCACGCCAACGGCAGTTCCCGGCCCTGCAGCTGTTTGGAAGTACGTGTACTCCACAATGGGGTAGCCGTCGGGCACCGTCTGGTACCCACTGCTCCCCACCCGCGCAGCTTCGATCCTGGTCACGGCTCGGAGCGCATAGAGGGCAGGCGCTGTGGGCAGGGTCGCGCGCTTGACCATCGTCTTGCCGTCCTCTGCCGTAACCAGCGAGTACGGAATGATCTTGAGCTGCGTCATCTTCGAGTTCTTATCCGTCTTCGTTGGATCACCCTGCAGCCAGACACCGGCGAACACCGTTCCTCCGCCCACAACCGCAGCCGTCGGATTAGCCGTTGTGTAGACGAGGGTCCAGCCGGCTGAGCCACCGGCCTCGTATTGGTAAAGCGCAACCTCCGTCAGCGAGTGGCGAATCGTAAAGCCCACACTCGGTGGATTGGGGTTGATGTTCGACATGTCGTCCGCTCCGATAAGAGGATTGTTCGGAACAACTGGCGCTACTACCTCGACCGGGAAATCTGCGGAGCCATATGCAATGGCTCCGCTGAAGAAACCGGTGCTGTCCTGCGTGGGATGCGAGAAGTTCAGCGTCAGGTGAGCGTCCTGCGGCACCACCGGCGCCATCTGGGCAGAACTCGTGTTATCCGGTGTGAAGCCTGCGAAGGCGCTGGGACTCAACTCGCGCGGTGCCCAGGCCGTCAACGACTGGCCGGTGAGATTGAGTATGCCGGGCTTGTCCGCAGTGTCGTAGACAAGTGGGACCCCGTTGACGAGATCGGGTTGAATGGCCTGCTTGCGATGCGCCAGAAGTGTGTAGTGATCGCTGGCCGCCTTCGAGTTCGAGTCGCAGTGATCAACCAGCGTCGCATCAATGTGTCCCAGCGAGAGCGGTGCCGGCGGAACCGATCCGTCATCGCCACCCCAGGAGAGTGATACGGTGGCCCCAATATTGGGCAGCGGCCATGGCAGGTCCAGCTCCAGGCTCAGTTCCCCGTGAATGTAGAACGGGTTCGGTGCCGTGCCCTCAAGCAGCGCGTCGGCAGTGATACCAATCCCGATGCCAAAGGCGCTCAGATGCACATTGCCGTACAGCTCGATGCCGCCTCCAAGCTGGAACGGCGACCATTGAATCGCAGCCAGCGTTGCGAGATACGCATCGAGCGAGGCGGAGAGCGGTCCAAAGCTCCACGAGTTCTGGTAGCCGGTCCATGTGCCTGTAACCAAACCCTGGTTGCTGATAATGAAGTACGCGTCCGTCTCAAACAGGTCAAAGATTCGCGCGCTGACACGCTTCTCCCGCGGCGGTTTGCCCATCGCAAAGAACCAGTCCCCGCCGCCCACGTACAGCTCCGCCGTTGCGGAGATGTCCAGAACGATCGGGATCGAGTACTGCGCCTGGATCACCAGGTCGAAGGTGTCCGAGTTGCCGTCGTACGTTGCCATGGCCTCGAAGTTCGCATCTTCGGAAGCTCCCCCAATGCGTTTCGACAGGATGTTCGCCTTGCCGATCAGTGAGATCACTGGCCCGGGCATCATGATGATCAGCATGATCGCTGCAGACACAGTGAAGCCGTCGTCGAACTCGGTGCCAATCGTCACACCGCCGCCTATCGCGAACGCCCCAGGCTTGTAGGCGCCGATCCACTTGTTCACGTCGGTGGCGCTGTAGTCCGTAGTCGTGTCGGTCGCGTCGGTGTACTTGTACCACTGCCACCATGTCTGGTTCGGCTCGGGTTCCGGCTCAAGGCTTGTAGCCACCAGCCCTTGAATCCCCCACAGCGAAACGTCGAGGAACAGCGGTATGCCTACGGGCAGCTCGACATCAAGGTCAAGGAAGAACACCGAGTGCCCGTTAAAGGTTCCAGTGATGAAGGTGGCATCCACTTCGAGATCACCAGCCGCTTCAATCACCAGGCTTACCTGCCCGGCAAAGAGGTTGATGACGACGTCTGGATTGGCACTGGAAGCGAGCGCAGTGTAGAGGCTTGAGCTAACGCTCTGGCTCAGACCGGCGTTTAGACCGGAAGTGATAAAGGCCGCGCTCGTGTTGCCACTCACCTGAACGTGATCGATCTCGCCGTCGATGCTCAGCACATCCGGAATCTCGAACGAGATGCTCACGCCATCCAGCGACACGGACCCTGTGGTCAGGTTGATCTGCAGGCCGCGCACGCTGCCGCCCAGCGAGATACCTTCCACAAGGCTGATGTCCCCATTGAAACCAATCCAGCGGTCGCCGTTGGAGTCATTGCCAAAACCGAGCTTCTGCAGTCCGACATGGAAACCGAAAAAGTCGAGTGCCATCTGGCTCGGCAGGTCGATCCATCCGCCCTTCAGCGAGATGTGTCCCTTGGTGTCAATGCCCAGCCCCTGCAGCGCGATGGTGGGAAAGTTAAGCTCCGGCGTCGTGATGATGAGGTTGCCGGAGAAGGTGATGGCCCAACTTCCATCCGCAGCCTTGTCAATCTCCAGCGAAGCAACGTCAATCTCGACCGTGCCCAGACTGCCCGGAAGCGGACAGAAGAGCTGCACCAAACCATCGGATGTGGTCGACTGCGTGGACTGCTGCGCAGCGACTGAGATGTAGATCGAGCCGTCGGACTTAGTCGACACCTCAATGTCCACGGTATTCGGCTGGCCACTGGAGTTTGTGAAGAACGGGATCGTGAGCGATCCGCCAACATTGCTCGCCGCCAAACCGCTCTGCGCGAAGGTAAGATCGAACGCGGTAAGCGCAACGTCGAAGCCGTCGAACAGAGTCGCCTTCAGCGGATCCGTGGCGAGACCATCAATGTAGATTCGCCCATTCAGGCCGCCATCGAACGAAAGATCTTCCGTATGCAGCGTCTGGTCCGACGAGAGCGGAAAACCCAGGTCAATGCCGCCGCCATCATCGCTGATCGTGAGCTTACCCGGGCCAAAGGCCGTGTTTGCGGCTTCCTGGACTGCCTGCAGGCCAATGGATTCGAGTATCGAGATGGGGCTGAGCGTGCTGGACATGGGCTCGACCTTTCGTTACGAAGTTGGGAACAGAGCGGCGAGCGCAGTCATCTGTTGTGCGAGAGCGGCAAGCTCGTCGGCCGCAACCTGCGGGCTGGGAACAGCGGAGAGCATTCCCGAGAGCTGCGTAAACAGAGCGCTGCCAGAGTTGATCACCGGCACAGCCGAAGCGGGTGCAAGCGTCGACGCCAGCGTAAGCGCCTGCTGCAGTCCACTCAGCGCGGAGCCGGCATTCGTCGTCGATGGCAGTCCATACAGCGCCGTCGCAAGTTTATTCAGCACGGTCACCACCTCGGCGAGACCGGCGTTGATCGTCTTACTCGCGGTGGTGAGGTCCGGCGATGCATGGAACAGAACGCCCAGCAACGTCTGGATGGGTGTGTAGGCCGCACCATCGGTGGCTGCTATGCTCCATGCACTGGGATTCTGAGCGCCGGCCACTGTCGTCGGAATCGCGGGGTTTGGAGATACAAGCACGGTCGAGAGAGCATTGACGATTTCCAGAATTGGGTCAGGCATGGGGCGTTCCTTCCTTGTCGAAAAGGGTTTAAGTGGATGAAGCGCTTACGGCGTTCCGAACATCTGGCCTGCAAAAATTTGAGAGGGCGTCGAACGGTTGCCGAAGATATCGACTGACACAACAGCGTAAAAATTCGGAGCAGTCGCGCTCGGAGGCGGCGCCGCGGCAATAGCATTCGGATCGGCTGGTGTCGATGCCGAACTCACCGCATCCACAAAACCTGCGCGGCGAATCGGCACAACGCCGATCGCCTTCTTCACTCCGCTCCATGTAGCGACGACAACCACCGGCACGCCGCGCCCCAGTCCAATGCGCAGGCCCGTAAGTCGAGTCTGAGTGGGCGTGCTCACCACCGCCGGCAGCGTGCTGACCGGAGGTGTCCAGTAATTGAACCCGGTCTGCGTGGCGCCCGCCGTAACAATGTAGTCGGACTGGCGATAGACGCCATTCACCTCGTCCGGCGGTGGACCAGGCGGCAATACGATCTCCGCCATCACGCTGTTGGTGTAGTCGCGTGCAACCAGTCGCGGATCGGGCACAAACCCGATCAACCGCGAGTCAATATTCCCGCCAGTGCCCTGCACGAGCGTCAGCGGTGGATAGCTCTGCGTGTTGTCTTGCACCGACGGCAACTCATTCAGCGGCGCAGGGTGGCTGGGGTCCTGGCCAAAGTAGCGCAGGTCGGCCAGCGCCGCAGGATTGCTCGCGCGGTACACGAGATACGCGGCCACATCGGGATTGGAATCCAAACCCCAAGCCACAACAATCGCGGCCGAAGCCGACTGCACCTTGTAGAGCACCGGAGGCCGCGGCGGCGCCACGATCCGCGTATACACTGGCCCCACCGAACCTGTATCGCCGCTCTGGCTGCCGGCCTGATTCACCGCCGCCAGCTTATAAAGATTGCGCCCATAGCCGGTACCGTCCACGCTGTCATGGATCGGTGAAGATGGGATCGGACTCGGGTTCACTCGCGCAAACGCTGTCGAGTTTCCGCTCAGATCGCCTAGAGTACGCAGCTCCTCATCCAGTAAGCCATTGTAGAAATGCTCGATGAAAGACTGCTGGCCCGCACCTGTATCCAGCACGTTCGCCGCTGTCGCATTGGCATGATTGATCGCGTTGAACGCAGTGAGCCATTGCGGCAGAGCGGCGATGAAAGCTGCAAGATTCGCTCCGTTCGCCGTCGATACCGGGTTCGGATCGAACGCCGTGCCGACGGCACTCGACCGTCGGCGCGCAATATCCGCAATCGCCAACGAGTGTATCGGCGCGCGCTTCAACACATAACCAAGCGCGCCGCTGCCAGCCGGTGCCGTGAATGGCAGATCTTTGCCTGCCTGCCCCGTCGCGTCCGCAGGATCGTAGTAGATGTGGTTCACATCCGGCAGCGGCGTCTGCGGCACGGCTGGCACCATCCACTGCGCGCCGGTAAACGTCAGCGGCGCGGACTGCGGCTCAGGCCGGCTCGGAGTCACACCATTCGGATCGACGATCTGCTCGCTCGCATCGAACGGAGTTTTGGTTGAACCCACAACCAGCACCTGCCCACGTGCCGTCTGGTCAGCCACCGGTACCGACAGGGGAACCGGAATGAGCATGCTCGAACTCGGACTCCATCCCGAGACAAGATACGCAGGCTGATTTTGAAAGCTCGCCTTAGAGGTCACCAGCCGCGAGATACTGCTCACCGTAAACTCCGCCACACCACCGGATGCGCCAGCCACTGGCCGCACCGAAAACCGCAGGCTCGTCGGATCAGGTGCAGCCGCCGTCAACATCAGCACCGCGGCTGGGTCGGTATCCACCAACACAGGCAACGGTGGCACGGTGGTGACGGACACCGCATAGCTATACCCATCTGAATTCGCCGTGACAACAACAGTCGCGACAAGCTTCGTGATGGTCGGCGGCGGAACCGTGAACGTCTGTGCACCCAGCGAACCTGTCTGCGCCCCGGTCTTGTCGATCGAAAATAGCTGCGCCTCAGCGGTGGCAATGTCGGGATACATGATGAACGTGGAAGCGTCCCATCCTACCTGCAGGTTCAGTGTGCCACCCACCCACGCCGAGCCGTCGGCCAACGCAGCGCCGCCGCCCGCAGCCGAGTTGTCGAACTGCAGGATGCGCAGTGCAGTCGGTGCGGCGGCAATCTTCTCAACACCGACGGGAGCTGAATAGACGCTGGCAACACCGAGCACGCCAAAGATGTCGAACGCCGCGACCGAGTGCGAGTAGCCCGAAGATCCTGAAGCGGGGTCCGGCAGTAGCGAGTCGTTCAGGCGATACAGGTTTGGCGTCGTGATCTTCGAGCCCGCCGGCGTCGGTACGCTCCGGCTCGCGACCCAGCCCGGGATAGCAGTCACCGGACCAGCCGCAGTGTTGTCCTTGCGCTTCGCCACAAATCCGATCGGCTGCGTCGGTGGCGGCAGAGCGCGCGGATCTACATAGGGATCGCCCGTCTGCGAGGAAGCGGCGATGGTTGGCGCCGGCCACGCCACATCGAACAGACTCTGCGGCACCAGCTTCAGTGCGTTGGTATCGATCACGGCCTGACGTTTGCGGAAAGTGGTCACTGGCCGGCCCGGTGCCGGCGGCGCAGTGATCTGGGCCGGAACGGTCAACAGCGCGTACAGGTTTCCGATCGCTCCCGGGGCCGTGGCGTAGACCGTGACAGCACCGACCAGCACGAAGTTCGCAGCAGGCGCGGGCGGCGTTGTTCCTGTTACGGTGATCCCCACAATCGGCGAATAGAAACCAGGCGCCACAATGTTGACGGTCGTAAACTCCGGCGAGTTGAAGCTCACCGTTGGCATGGCCGTTACCGTGGATTGGCCAAGCGCCTGCGTATAGGCGATTACGGTTCCACTCCCGGCGAGTTGGATATCCACGGCGGGCGTGCCTTGCGAAATGCCAATGCTTACGCCCGCCGTTCCCGTCTGCCCTTTCTGAAGCGCGCTACCAAGGATCATCACCCCTGCAGGCTGACTCGCGGCGTTTAGCGTGGAAAGAGCTGTATTGACCAGGGCCAGGCTTTGCGCAGGAGCCGTGGGGTCCAGCTGTTTGTTCGCCCCAGCGCTCTTGATCCATCGCCAGATGGATGTACCGCCAGCACCAACAATCTTGAGTCCCTCCCACGTTGCCTTGCCTAGCGCGAGCTGCGTTCCTGAAGCCAGCCCGGGGTAGATAATGTCAGCCTCAGCATGATTGTTGCCCCAGTAGCCAACAATGGCGTAGTCGTACTTCACGCCCGGTGCTGTGGAAGTATCCACAAAGTACAGGCCGAGTACCCGCGCGAAGTAGGGATCGAGCGCGAGCAACAGCAGTTGGTCCATTACGCTGATTTTGAGCGAAGGCGCGTTAGCTCCCGAGGCTGGTGCCGGGAGTGGAACGCTGCCCAGAGCTGTCGCGGGATAGCCATTCACCAGGCCATTCAATTGGCTGCGCAACGACTGAAGATTGGTGGCCTGTACTGCGGGTGTATCGCCAGCCGCGAGCTTCAGGCTGCCGAGCCGTTGAGCGGCCTCCGTCACGTCCGCCGTAACGACATTCGCCGCAGTCGGTTGAGGTGCGTTGTAGTACCGTGCGGGCCAGTGGGCGTTCGTCACCGGAAGCGTGAACAGCGATCCCCACGACTGCCAGCCGTTGTCAGTGGAATCCGGCGCACTCCAGCCAGGAGCAGCGGAAGGAGGTGCGCCCGTCGCTGCCACGTTAACGCCAATAGAGGGATCATTCGGCGCTTGCGCGATATGCGGTGGTGTCACCCGGATATCGCCGTCATCGATGCGCCGCCACAGTTGGAACCCGCCCGGCGGAAATCCCATCGCCGAAACGAAACTCCAGCGCAGATGTGTGCCCGCCTGCATCGGCTGACCATCAAAGGTCTGCTCCGTACCCAGGGCCACGCCGCCTTGGAGTGCTAACGAGAGATTCGCCACGAATATCCTCCAAAAGTCGCCTGCGGCGAAACACGCCGCGATGCACAACCAATCGGCTCGCCGATCGGGCTGGAAAGAAGTGGAACGCTGCATCTGCAGAAAACTGGAACCGGGAGGAACGGGGGCCGGTAAGCGATTCAGAATTACCTGTCTGCTGAAGCAGATTCAGGTTGAGCAGGACAGACCCTCGAAAGGCAAGCGCGGCATACTTCACGCTCTCGCCGCTCACTCTGTAGTCGTCCGAATGATAGTGCTCGCAACCATCCAACGTGTCAACGATTTATTTGCGTAGTCTTAGGACCGCGCAAGTCCGTTTTATCCATAGAAATTCTTGCGCCGTTCGTGAGCGACCTTCCGCGCGGCCTGGACTGTCAAATGTTGCCAAGGTTTAGAGGCGAACCACGTCGATTTAATACTCTGCCATTTGCCGACCAAAGAGGCTCGGCTGCTCATGATCGCTTACTCCATGCGCGTTCGGCCAGCCAAAATTCCGTCAAACGAACACTGCCGGTGCCTCGAACTCTGAGGACGCCGGCAGCGGTTTGTAGCAAGAGTGAGCAGCTACCCCTCCCCGGTGCGGCTTCTGCACCAGGGAGGGTAGAGGGGTTTAGAACATGTACTTCGCCGAAAGTTGGAAGAAGCGTGCGTCCGGCGTGTTGTTCTGGAAGCTGCGCGGCCCAGTGATGAAGCCGCCGTTGGGAGCATCGCTGTTGACCGAAGGGGTGCCCCAGCTGGGAGTGTTCAGCAGATTGAACGCATCCACCCGGAACTGCAGGATCTGTTCACGGAAGGTGGTGAAACCCTTGAACAGCGACATATTCACGCGATCATAACCAGGTCCGTGAATCTGTTCTCCGCGTCCACCGAGGTACTGGATGGCAGCGGCCTCCGTGGTCGGGATCCCGGCGGCCACGACCTGAGCCGGAGTCGCGTTCTTTGGCAGCACCGGAAGCGTATTGCCCGGCAGCGGATTCGCAAACGCGCACGGGTTATACCAATTCGTGCGCGTGCGAACCTTCGTCGGGCAGCTGACGCCTGACGCATATGCCAGCGAGGGATCCGGTGTCCCGCCGCCCTTGAAGGGATCGCGGATCAGGTTGGCACGATAGGTACCGCCTCCGACAGCCGTCGTGATGTTGGGGGCCACCTTGAACGGCTGACCGGTCTGGGCGACGAAGGTGAGGCTGGTCGACCATCCGCCCACGATCTCGTCGAGCAGGCCGTGGTTATTCAGATAAGTGCGGCCAGCGCCGAACGGAAGCTCATAATTCCCGTTGAGCGTGACGCGTTGCCGCTGGTCCCACGCCGAGTTGGTGTACTCGTCGCGAACCGGAACCAGACGCGGATCGCGTCCACCAACTCCGCTCTCGAGACCAGCCGCGTCGGTGGCATCGTCCAGCGCATGCGAGAAGGTGTAGGTGGCCAGGTAGCTGAGACCATGCGAGGCCCGCATCTCCAGCTTGGTCTGCAGCGAGTTGTAGCTGCTGATACCCACATAGTTGATGTCCATGACGTTGGAGAAGTTCGGGAACGCCAGGTACGGTTGCGTGCTGTTGCTCGGATTCAAGAGCACCGGCGAGTAGTTGTAGTTGTTGTCGTCGGACAGGTGCCGCGATACGTTCCCAACGTACGCCACCTCCGCAACCACGTTGGTGGTGAAGGCATACTGTACCGACAGGTTGTAGTCCATGGTGTACGGCGTGTGCGCCAGTTGATCGCGCGCCTCCAGCTGGGGTGTGCTGATGAAGCCACCCTGGCTCAGCTGCGCCGACAGGCCATTCTCGAGCGTGACCCCAACCGACGGGCAGGAGGCCGTCGAGCAGCTAGGCGCAGGGATGCTCGAGAGTATCTGGAACGGAGGATTGTTCCCGAGGTTCGTCGCACCTTGGCTTTGCAGACCACCATAGAACATGCCAAAGCCACCATGCATCGTGAGCCGGGAATTGATCTGCTCGGCAAATCCCACCCGCGGAGCAAAGTTCATCTTTTGCGCCGTCAGCAGTGCTGGGTTGTTGACATACTGGATCGTGATGTTGTTCTGCGCGAACAGCTGCTGCAGCTGCGCAGGGATCACCACGCCCATGGCCTGAATCGGCACCTCCATGATGGCCGAGCTTGTGCCGATCCCGAGCGGGCTGGTCGGAACAATGTTGGCCTGGAGTCCGGCATTCTCCTTGTACGGCTGGAAGAAGTCGTAGCGCAGCCCGAGGTTAAGCGTCAGTGTGGGGAAGAGGCGCCAATCGTCCTGGACATAGGCGCTGCGATACCACTGCGAGTCGTCCAGTGTGTTGTCGTTGGAGATCGAGGTGGAGTTCATCTGGTTAGCCAGGAAGTCCGCTACGCCGTAGCCGCTGTTGGTGGGATTTGCGACGCTGCGAGTGTACTCGCCGGTGTAGTTGTACACGCCGCGCGAGGCCGGGGGTTGGTTGGCAGAGAAGCGAATCGCCTGCATGCTGACGCCGGCGCGGATCGAGTGCCTGCCCAGAGCCAAGCTGACGTTATCGAGGATCTGATAGACATTCTGCGACTCCACCGCGGGCTCGAACCCCGGAGCGCCGAAGGCAGTAATGCCGCTCACGATGCCCTCCGGCAGACCGCCGTTATTTGGGAAGCCCGCTCCAAACGGAACGCCGCCAAGTCCCAGTTGCGCGGCAACGTTGCTGTTGGCGTTGCTCTGAGTGAAGGAGAAGATGCCCCAGCTATAGCCGAAACGAAACTCGTTCGTCAGCCAGGGAGTAAAGATATGCGTCTCGCTGGCGGCAACATTTTCGGCGTGATTGCTGACCCGTCCGGCGCCGAATGACGAGCCGTCCAGAATCGGACCCAGCGGAAGCGTGTTGGTGGCCGGCGCGTTCAGATAGCTGTAGCGGAGGAAGGTCTGATCCTTGGAGCTGATGTTCCAGTCCAGCCGCTGGTCCCACTGCACGGTATTCTGATCGGTGTTGATGGTCGCCGCATAGTTGTTGGTCGTCTTGCCTCCGTTAACATTGGGCGAAGGATAGAG
>OUNK010003074.1_pt1 | contig 13035 bp, 13 predicted proteins | sample 1755341 | NCBI WGS metagenome assembly OUNK01 (sample SAMEA3914788, study PRJEB12502) | metagenome | biome: forest; material: soil | place: Canada | collected 2011-07-03 | depth 0.1 m | reverse complement strand
GTCGTGTCCAGCTTCGCGACCAGTTTGGGATCCGATAAGAACCCTTTGCTGACTAGGTCCTCGGGCTCAGTCGAGTTGGCGAAATACGGATCGCTGTAAGGATCGTAAACGACCTTGCCGCCGTTGGGGCTGGCAAAATCAACCTCTACCCCGCGCTCGACGAGATGCCAGTAGGGGTGAGTGACCTCGGAAAGCCAAAACGCTGTCTCGGAGTTAGAAATGATAAAAAGCACTTTCATTGAGATGTCCTTCAGTTGACGGTTGATGCCGTGTCGGCAAGCTATCATGAAGCATGATATGGTCAACCATATCATATGTTTTTTGAGAACTCACGGGCGAACCAGCGATTTGCAAATGTCCAGGCTCGGCTTAAGCGATTTGTCGTTCCTTCTGGCCGGCCCTTGTCGATCTTGCGATCTGGTCTTCTCCAAGCCCCGTACCCTCCAGCGTCTTTTCGAGAGGCGCCACCCTTTGGTCCTCTTGGGGCGTTCAAACTCGAAGACTGCCTTGGCACGACGCCGGGCACAACCATGGGGGCATTGAAAACCAAATGGGGTGAAATCCCCTAAGACGACGGCCCCTGACTTGTTTCAAATAGAGTATGAGACGCGGGAACAGTTAGCGTGGGAAGAAGTGCGTTGATTAATGCGGGTATTTCGTCCTCGAGTCCCTCGACAGCCTTCACCAAACTCAAGCGAAGTCGGTCACAGACGCGATCAATTCCCTCGTAGTCCGCAAGTGTGGCGAGGGACGCATGTATGGGAAGATTTTCTGATCCTTCCAAAAGCTCGCTTGCCAAAGCGAGCCACACGGGGATTTCAGTCGCAAATTGAACTTTGAAACGCCGGAGTACGAAGCTGGTGCGCTCAAGGAGCGGAGAATCGGCTCCGGCTAGGAGGGCCAAGCGAGCGAGCCCGACATATTCACGGGCAAATTCGCCAACTCGTTCGCGTAAGAGCTCAAGAGTCATGTTCGTTCTGCTGATTGCTGGCACTTCGGTCACCCACCTGAAGGTTCCATAGAAAAGTCTACCCGCCGCGAAGTAGGGCTCGTTGGAATCCATCCACAGGCTCAAAAAGTCAGGGGCGGGTATACTGGCGAGACGTATCAGATCGAGGCTCTCTAAAATGTGGTTACTCATTTCGAGTTGGGCCTGCGCCTGCGGGGAGAGATCCTCGCCCACGTATTGCTGCATCTCCATCGGCCACCAGTCGATAAATGCATGCCGCTTTTCCAAAACGACCTCACTGGGAACGCAATGACTTTCGGCCCATCGGGTAAAGGAAGAAATAAGGGTGCTGAGCGCTCGGTCCGACTTGATGTGATCCCCGGTTTTGCTCGCGTCTTCAATTACGCTCGTCAGGCCGCTGAAAGGATGCTTGCAAAGCACGATTAAACGGAAGTTGTTGTCATCATAAGGTCGAAACTCTCGTCGTTTGATCTTCTGGATCGATGACTTAACCGCGCTCTGGCCCAGGGTGTCGTACCATTCACGTAGAATCGATTGGTCCTTCTCATCTCCGAGAAATTGAATTGGCTCATCAGGAAGACTTAAACTTCTCACGGCACCCTCCTATCGGTTTGTCCCTGCGTCTCAGCAGAAGGTTGTAGCTCGCCCAGAGTGCCTTGCTCTGGCTCTTGGCATCGGGCTTGGCCAAGAAGAAAGCGATAGAAGGCGGCAGTATCTGGCGAGATCGTTTGGTCTTGGGAAAAGCTGTCGAGCGATTGTTCAGCTCCTTCAAGGTCGCCGCGATAAAGCAACTCGACCACGTGATACCTAGCTGCGATTTCTGCCTTATCATCCCTCATAATGTGAATCCCTTTGTTGATCCACATTGTTAAGAAATGTCGGGGAATCGGCTATATGCCCTTAGATATATTTTTAGCGCATCTGGCTCTAAAAATGTTAAGCTCCGAAGCACATGACCGACTTGAGGGAACACGTGGCTTTAGCGCAACTGCATGGGACGACCAGTTCCTCACGGATGGGGAAGGTGATGTTCGACCTCATCGGGACGCGAATTCCCCACGAGCTGCTTTTCATCGCGTTCTTACCAATAAAGTTCGAGCTGCCCTCCCTCTGTTCAGAGCAAAAATACAAGGTGTATTGTGACGCTTACATCCGGGATACGAACAAATACGACATCTGGCTTCGTCGCAGCCCGGTCGGGCCTTCCGTAAAAACGGTGCGGCATTCAGATCACACGCCACAATCAATCTTAAAAAGGTCGCTCTTCTATCGGGAGGTGATGATCCCAGCGAATTTAGAGTATGGCGCTTCACTTGTAGCTTGGCATGAGGATCAATGGCTGGCGACCCTCACCGTCTTCCGTAACGCTCACCAAGGCGACCTATCCGACGCTGAAATGGAGCAGCTCACTATCTGGCAAGTCCATTTCGAGGCAATGGTGCAAAGGCTGGCCATCGCCAAAGAGGAAAGGCTTGAGGAAGATTCGGTTTCGAATTTTATCTGGTCTCTTCCTACCTCGACGTGCTTCATCAAGTGGGACATGACTCCCAGTCATTTTACGGCGGCAGCCGTAGAACTTAGCAATGTATGGCGAAAGGGCCTAGCCACTTTGGCAATAAAAGGTCTGCCTTCCCGCATTGTCGTCCCAAAGGATCTTCTCGAAAGGCTCTCGCGTCTTAAACCCCGCATCGAGGCTGCCAAGTTGGCGAGGCCTGGGCCACTCCGCGCCGTGGCACTGGAGACCGTCGAACATCCTCGCATTCGTGGACTCGTCGCGAAGATATATTTCATACCGTCCAAATCACTCACGCTTAGCCGCGGTCGATTCATGATCGAATTCCATCTGGATCGACCCTCAGCACCGCCGCTGCTGCCCTCCACGTATCTTTCGATTCTCAGCCGAAGCGAACGAAAAGTCGCTGTCGAGGCAGCCAAGGGCCTCAGCAACGAGGAGATCGCCCAAGTCCTCCGCAAGAGCAAGGGAACGGTTAAAGTGCAAATGGCGCAGGTCTTCAAAAAAATGAAGCTGAAGTCGCGTGGGCAGCTGGCCAGTATTCTCAATCGTGCGCCTAGCTCAGCTTTTTCTACGAGAGCGGCTGGCAACGAGGCGATTCAGATCCTCGACTAGGACGCGGCCCCGTTTGACGCCGTAGTGGAGGTGGCAAGTTGAGGAAATGGCATCGGTGAGGTCTTCCAAGGCGCCACCCTGTCCTTCCTGTTCGCGATCACGATCCACCACGAACAATGCGCATCCGAGATTTTTGAGCAAAATTTCCGTCACGGTAATGTCAAAGCGTGACAAGACAGACGGCTTGGCCACTACCAGTCGTTTGGGGGGAGCAATAAGAAGCGAGTGAAGTTTCTTTCGCTTGGGTCCAAAGCCAGGCGCACGTTCGCGGACAACCCTATCCACCTCCCAACCGCGAGCTCGGCAAAAGAGGCGACACTGTAAAATTTGGTCATCAAGGTCTGCCAAGTCCTGACGCGAATTGATTCGCGCGTAAATCACAGCCCGGAAGGACGCTTCATCCCTCGTGCCAGACTGCTGCTCCAGAATTCGAATCGTCCCCGTCTTGAACTGAACGGCGCGACAATGAGTAGGGAGTTTGTTGTCCCGAACCATTCGCCACGCCGTGCGATAGGAGATCCCCATCCGGCTGGCCCACTGCGTTAGCGTTATTGCCTTTTCCACGGGTACGGCAAAGTTTGGTGTATTAAAAATGTATTACAAGTTGCGTCATATTTGACCATTAGTGGCCCGATTTGGCCAAGACTTCGTGTGAGTTTTAACCATGACGAAGACGACTTCAGACCTTATTCGATGTCCGTATGACCAACTTATCCGTTACTACGGCCGGGAATTTGCCCGTCAAACTCGAATTGCTCCCTCGCGAGGCGCTCGACGTTGAGCACTTCCCAGGAACACGCGATGGTAGTGCCAAACGTCTTCTTCCAATGCGCGAGTTGGCCGCAGACATCCGCTGGCTCTCGGAGGTTTCCGAAGCAAAGGCCATCCTCTCCGTAGCTCGGCAGTGGCTCATCTTGGCCGCTTGCCTCGGGACCTTCATCGTAGTTTCGCCTTACCTCTCGTGGGTAGCGTGGGTGCCTTGCTACCTCCTGCTTGGCTTGATCGTGGCAAGCCGGCAGCACGCCTTTCTAGGCTTGGTTCATGAGGGCGTCCATTATCGCCTGTCCACAAATCGCCCATGGAACGATTTTCTTTCGGACATGTTTTGCGCCTTTCCTGTTGGTGTCTGCACGGATGTCTACCGTCGGCGTCACTTGCTCCACCACCAGCATACCAACACCGATAAAGACCCCGATTGGGTGGGCATGCACATGGATGACGACTGGAACTGGCCCAAGGATCATGTCACAACCGCCAAGCTGTTCGCACTGGATTTGCTCGGGTTAGCTGCTCATAAAATTCTAATTCTGCTCTTCCTTTGGTCGCCGCTTCAGGCGGCGATTATGAAACACGTCTCGCTCTCGTGGGCTGAGCGAGTCCGGCTCGTGACCTTCATTGGGACCGCCGTGACCTTGCTGACCGTTTTTCATGGCTGGGGTTGGTTTTTCCTCCTTTGGGTGCTGCCCATGGTTACGATTTTCGGGGCTTTGGTTCGATTGCGTTCTGTAGCTGAGCATCTGATCTGCCCATCTGAGAACGAGCTAAACGAGACTCGGCACGTCGATCCCACATTGCTCGAACGATTGACGTTGGCTCCCTTCAACGTCAACTACCACCTGGCTCATCATCTCTTCCCGTCAGTGCCTTGGTACAATCTGCCGAAGCTTCATGCGCGTTTGCAGGAATTGGAAGTTTTCCAAGCCAACGCCAAGATCACCAAGTCTTACCTCGGGCTCAAGGAGGGTGTTCTCGCTGAGATGCTGCGGCCCAGCGAAAAGCAGGCATCATGATTCGACCAAGGTTGGGCTTTCGTGACGCGGTAGAAGATCTCGTCAGCGATGGGCAGGGCAAACTGAGCGACTTGTCCGGCTGCAACCGGCGGGTTGAGGGACGCTTGCAACCGCGAAACGTTTGCGACGTCATTCGCATCGTGAAGGCAGCCCGTAAGCACGGAGTGAAACTTCAGGCTTTCTCGTGCGGTAAAAACTGGGGATTCGGCTCATCACTCCCGACGAACGACGGCTGTTGGCTGGTTGATCTCAGTAAAATGGATCGAATTGGCGAGATAGATTCGACTGGCGTCGCCAGTCTTGAACCAGGAGTAACCCAAGCTGACCTGTATCGCGCCTTGATGGAGAACGGCAACAAATGGTTTTTCAACATTACTGGGGCCGGCCAATCAACTAGTGTTCTTGGCAACGCCCTCGAACGAGGAATTGGCTACTACGGACAACGCCAATACGACCTCCTCGAATTGCAGGTCGTGACCGGCACGGGAGATGTGTTGTGGACCAGGCTCGCCCGTGATGAAGCAGGGACGAGTGGTGCCTCCATTGGGGCCGACCTCACGCAATTATTTTGCCAGAGTAATTGGGGAATCGTGGTTGCAGCACGAATCCGGCTGCTCTCACGTACGAATGGCGGGGGAGTTGTCATTGCCCGGCTCAAGGAAGGAAAATCCGCCGTCGAACTTTTTCAGCGCGTCCTGAATCTGAAGTTGGAGGGATGTATAGGCGGAGTGCCTCATATTGGAAATCGTGAACGGATTATCTCGACGATGGCTCCGTGGTTGCCGAGCGAGCTCGCGACGAGGTTCGCAGACCGGGCGCCTGCATGGACGGCGGCGCTTCCGCTGATGGGCTGTCGGCCTTTGGTGGAGGCCGCAGTTGGTGTCATTCAAGAAAAGCTCGGTGATTCTTGTGACCTAGAAGTGATCGTGGGAGCGGAGAATCTTGACGTCGAAAAGTCCAACCCTTCGCCGGTCGAACAACTCCAGCACCTTGCCTGTGGATTCCCCTCCAATCTGGCACTCCCTGGCGTTCAATGGTCCGCGTTCGGGCAAGCCGACCTTTCCGTGGTTGACCCGGAAAAAACCGCTGCTGGCCTGATCCATATCACTCCAGCTCTACGATCTTGCCCCACCGAGATCGAAAAGACCGTGGAACTGGTTCGACAATCGGGCGATTCGCTAGGTCTGCCTTCGTTGGCCATCACGGTGAATATCGTGGATTCGTTGACTACGGTTCTGGTCCTCTCGATTCCATTTCACCGAAAAGACTCGGCCATCGTTCAGGGACATGCCCGAGCGTTGCTGAACGTTCTCAGGAAGGCCGGCATCGGCTTCTACCGGATGGGCCTGATTCAAGGAAGCAACCTGCGGGTGGCCAGCAAGGCAGCACGCCAAATTCAACGCAGGTTGAGGAAGGCTTTTGATCCTCACGGAATTTTCGCGCCTTCCCGGTATGACGGTCTTTTTGCCGATGCCTCCTGCCACGAAAGTGAACCACCACGGCGTACCCGTGCCTCTTCAACTCTTAGCACCGTATGAAAAGACGTGCCGTTATTACCTTGGCCGGAATTGTTGGTCCACAAGCTGTAAGTGTGCACGAGTTCTGGGAGCTTGTGCGTGCCGGAAACTCAGGCATTCGTAAGATCGCGCGATTTGATGCCGAACCAACGGGGTGCGAAATAGGAGGAGAGGTGCCTGAGTTCTCGCTCGACTTCATTCCCGCCAAATTCAAACCAAAGAGGCTTTCTCGTCATACCCACCTCTTGCTGAAAGCAGCCCAGCAGCTGGCTCAAGCCTTGCCAACTGATGGCGGCTTCGATATTCGCGTGGGACTGGCCACGAGCGACAGCACGATGATCGCGGAATCAGGCGTTCGACGCGTGAAACAGGGTTACGAAGGGACGTGTCCCATGATGGTGAGTCAGTCCCCGCCGCATGCTGCCGTGGGCGTGCTTTCCATGTTCCTTGGCTGTCGTGGTGAAGTGCAAACGGTCTCCACTGCTTGTGCTGCGGGCATGGATGCCATCGGACTGGCTGCTCGAGACGTAATTCACGGCACGACGAATCTCGTTGTAGCGGGCGGAGCGGACGCACCTCTTGGCCCAAGTCCCTTGGCGGAATTCGTTCGTTGTGGTCTCGCCTCTCGTCGGCGTCGCTTGCCAGAGAAGTCGAGCCGCCCTTTTGATGCATTTGCCGATAGCGGGGTGCTTAGTGAAGCTGCCGGCCTGATCTTGGTGGAAGAGGCCACGGTTGCTCTCGCGGCGAAACGCCATCCTTTGTGCGAAATCATCGGCTACGCCAATTCCAATGATCTGGATTCCTCTGCTCCTGGCAGCGGATACGTCGAGTCCATGAGACGGGCCCTCGATGCCGCCAACGTGGATGTGGACGACATTGACGCGATCTTTGCCTGGGGCCCCGGACACCCAGTCTTGGACCGAGCGGAAGCAGTCGCATTGGAGAAGGTTTTTACCTCATACCTCAGCGATATCCCTGTCACCTCCATCAAAGGCGTTATCGGTAATCCGCTGGCAGGGGCGGGTCCACTTCAGGTCGCCGCAGCGGCGCTGTCTCTGGCGGAAGGCTTGATCCCTCCCACAGCCAATCACGAAGTCCCGTTGGTTGGAATTAACCTCGATATCGTCACCGGAGAGCCGTTGCGCTCAAGGCCAGAGGTGGTACTTCTCAATGCCCACGGGGTAGGTGGATCCAATTGCTCGATCATTCTAAAGCGTTGGCCAACTCGCCTTTCAACAACTGCAACCAAGAACTAAATTTATGGGCTTTCTAAACACCGTTCCATTTCGTCCGTTATGCATGATGTCCGCTTTACCGAAGCGATATCAGAGCCAACTTGAAAAGCAATTGGGCAGCAGCGTTGCGGTTTCCACCTGCCACGTCGATGAGCTTGAACAGGCTATCAAAAGGCGAGGCGCAACGATCGCCGTCGTTGGTGCAGCAGATGACTCGCTGGAAATCGCGGAGAGGCTCTCCCACGCTTCCGAAGGTGTGAAAGTGTTCCTCGTTCACTATCAGGACAAACTTGCCTCGAAAGTTCCAGTCAATGGATTCGCAGGCGTTTTCGATGTCAGAATCGAACAGCAAAAGCTGGCGGAGATGATTCGACAGGAAGCCTTGCAGCCTTTCGTTCCCATCCAACAAACCTCAAGTCGGTCGCAACAGAGACAGATTTTGGAGCATTTCATCTCCATCAATGAGAGGTTGTCCCGTCCTGCCCTCGCGTATGAACTTATGCTCGATGGCTTCCTTCAGTTGGCAGACTCCGGTTCCGGTGCGCTGATTCTTGCCCACGACGTGAACCGGGGGGCGTTTCGAATAGCGGCTTCACATGACTTCGACTTCGATCAGCCTCAGGAATTGGTCCTTCCCGCTGACACCGTCTCACAGATGATGACTGGGGATGTGCTGTTTGTCCCGGACGGCTTTGCAGGCTTGTCGAGCCGAGGCTGGCTTCTCGGCTCGGAATTTTGCGTCGGGGTACCACTCGTCGCAGGTAAGCAGCTTTACGGATGTCTGCTGGCGCAAACAAATGAAGCAAGCGAACTACTCGCAGATTACGGGCTGATGGCGACCCATCTTGTAGAGTGCATGCTTCGCCAGGAATTAGCAGCGGAGCGTGAGAATCTTATCGCTGCCGCCCGGAAGACGGCGAGTGCCTCCTGGATGCTCGTGGATGGTTCGGGCCGGATCGTTCATCGCGAAGGAACTAAGTTCGATGGCGGTAAAGGTTCATCCCGAATCCAACGCGGGCGCCTCTCCCACGCGACGAACGAGGCATTGGCCGGACGCGCTGGCTCAATTGCGTCTGGCGACATGTCGATAGCTTACGAAGGTCTCTCAGCCTACGGCAGGGATTATGCAGTGGTGCGGATGGCCCAGAGTTCCAAGCTCGCCGTTGGAGGAGGCTCGTCGGGTTCAACCCCGGAAGCGATGAGGATGATAATGGACGTTTTTGCCGACCTTCCCGACAAAATCGAAGTCGTCGAAAATCTGCTCAGCACTGAACCTAGTCGCTATCTTGCTCCCACTTTGGAGATCAAATTGCTGCAGTCTTGGGGACTCAAAATTATCTCTGTCGATGGTCAAGATGATCCGAAGGTTTCCCCTGCACTGGCGCTACTTATGCTAAGTTTTGAAAGGCGGCTTTCGAAGAACCTTGGACTCTCCATCGCCCAGTTTAACGGTCGACATAGCCTGACCTTCGAAGTCGAAGAGTCGTCTCTGGACCAATCCTTTGCGCACATCGCAACCGATCCTCTCGTCGAAACGGTACTTAGAGTTACCGGACTTGCTCGGATGGATCCTCTATGGCTTTTCGGAACTTTCGGAGGCCGACTGGAATGGTCGCATTACATGGCTTGACGACTCAAGAGGCTCCTCGGGTTCCAAAGCTTTTAATGCCGCTGCCTTTAGCCTAGAAATCGAGCATGGCAGACAACATCGCGCATGCGCACCTACGCGTGCGTTTGCCTGAAGCCGACAAGGCATTTCTCGGTTCGCTTTCGTCTCGGGAGGGCGGAAAGCCGAACATTTCGCGAGCAGTAAAACAGCTTATCGAGAAAGAGCGTTTGCGATGTACCACAGTTGAGATTCTTCCGTCCACGCGAGCAAAGATTCAGCGTTTGTCCAAGCTACTTCGCCGCTCCGATGCGCAGGTCATCAACGATGCAGTTGACGGCATCCTCGCCATGATCGACAACGATAAAACTCCTTTATTGGTGATGGAGTTACGACTTGTTCGAACTTATTCGAAGCCCTCTCGAAGTAGGCAGTCCCGTCGATAGTGTTTAGAAAATGTAATTCTGATCCCAGCTCAAGAGGCTGATTTTCCCTTGGAGCAGGACCGCTCTGCGGATAGCTTCGCTCCGTGGCAAATTCTCGCGAAGAGACGGCGCGAGCCCGAACTGGGCGGACACTGGCAGAGGAAATCCTCAGTCACGATTCAGAGGGCATCTTTACTATAGCCAGCGAACATGAACTTTGTCGCCGATTCAAAATCAGCCGAGTGACCGTACGCCTCGCCTTGGGTGATCTTGAGGCTCGAGGCCTGATCTTTCGAAGGCACGGTAAAGGAACGTTTGCTTTCGGGCGAGCAAGGCGAGTCCGTCGGCCGCTTGGAATCCTGTTGAAAGGGCCGCTCACACAACGACAGTGGCCCATCACCGAACTGATTCGGGGGTTTCAATGCGGGGCGACGAGAGCAGAGGCGGATGTGTTGCTCCTGCATACACCTCCTCAAGAATGGGCGTCGGACGCAATCAAAAATCTTGCAGGAGTTTTCATGATCCCCTCAGGACTGAGCCGCGAGGAGGTCGATTTTCTCCGACACTTGAAACTACCTTTTCTCTTGGCTTGGGAAACCAGTCTTCCGGGGAGCCACATCGATTTCGGCCAAGTCGATTGTGCGCGTATGGTCACGGAAAGACTGCTCATGTCCGGGCATGAGAGGCTTGCGTTTCTTGGAGGCTTCGAAGCTAGTCTCGACGAACTCAAGAAGACTGGAATCCATGAGGCGCTTGAATCGGTTGGAAAGTGTTCCAAGGACCTGGTGGAGTTCCCGCTCCCTTTGGACGATGGATCAGCCGAAGAGGTCTTTGCCGAACTGATCAGTCAGAAACCACGCTTTACCGCCGTGATTGCCGCCGATGACGGTATTGCTGCACGATTCGCTCAATATTTGTCTACACGGACAGGGATGCGAGTTCCGGAAACCACCAGCGTGGCCAGCTTTCATCAGTATCCTTTTCCCTGTTGGATACAAAAGGCTCTTTCAACCGTGAACTTTGACTTCTTCGAGGCTGGCAGGAGGGCGGCCGATTCCTTGGCTCGGGCGTCCATGACAGGAGAAACTCCTACCAATGTGCCATTGCCCGGTACAATCGTGGACGGAGCAACGATTGGCGGTCGCCCAATCCTAACGGTTCATAAGTCAGCTAGCTCGGCTAGTTGATGAGCTAAATCAACGAGCTCTTTTGATTCCTCGGGATCCTCAGGGAAGCGGTTGCAAATATGAGATGACAAAATAATTTATCCTTTAGTCCTTTTGGGAGCGTTCTTCAGAACCAATCTTTTTGTTTTGCCGAAAAGGTAGTTGGGGGAAATTCAGAGGATTTCAGTTATCTGCTCAATTTGGCCAGGTTGTATCCGGCCGCCTGCGTGTGGTAACCGGTCGTCCAGGAGAAAATCACATTGGGAACGCTGGAAGATTCTTGGAGGAAGTAGACCAGCATCGGTTCAAGCAAAACCATGAGAGCAGCCGAGAAGACCAAGACTACGTTGGGATTTCGTGGGCTTACCACGATCATCGAGCTTCGAGTTGTCTACCAGAGGGTAGACAACTGGCCAAAGCCTACGGCTTGGAACATTCGGCGACTAGAAAAGCAAAAAATATCAGTCGCCGCACAGGGTTATGCGTTGACCGACAATTCTTTGGGTTATGACCCGGCCGAAATTTTCTGAATAAGCAGCCGGCAACGGAATTGCATGCCTCGGAATTGTTGTCACGCTTCCTGCTCGTCCGCTGAACCATGCATTTAACCCCTCGCGAACAGGAAAAACTGCTGATCGTGACGGCTGCGGATTTGGCACGCCGCCGGCAGAAGCGAGGCCTCAAGCTTAATTACCCGGAGTCTGTCGCAATCATTAGCTACGAGATCATGGAGGGCGCGCGGGATGGTCGCACCGTCGCGGACCTGATGAGCTTCGGCACAACTTTGCTGAGACGCGACGACGTCATGGAAGGTGTGCCGGAAATGATCCACGACGTGCAGGTGGAGGCGACGTTTCCCGATGGCACCAAACTCGTCACCGTTCATCATCCCATCCGATGACACCGGGAGAAATTAGAACACCAGCCGGCGCCGCGCCGCTTCAAGCCAATGTCGGGCTGGCAGAAATTCGTCTGGTGGTTGCCAACACCGGAGATCGCCCGATCCAAGTGGGAAGCCATTTCCATTTCTTCGAGGTCAATAGCGCGCTCTCGTTCGACCGAGAAAAGGCGCGGGGTTTTCGATTGAATATTCCCGCGGGCAACGCGGTCCGCTTTGAGCCGGGCGACACGCGCGAGGTGGGCTTGGTGGCGCTGGCGGGCAAGCGCGAAGTGTATGGCCTGAATAATGCGGTGAACGGTCGACTGGACTAGCCCCGGAAACTTATGCCCTTGGAAATTTCGCGACGCGCTTATGTGGAGATGTTCGGCCCCACGACGGGCGATCAAGTCCGGCTTGCCGATACCGATTTGTGGATCGAGGTGGAGCGCGACTTGATCGCAGAAAACGGAGGCTACGGCAACGAGGTCAAGTTCGGCGGAGGCAAGGTCATTCGGGATGGCATGGGGCAATCTCCTTTGGCCATGGCGAAGGAATCGCTTGATTTGGTGATTACCAATGCGCTGGTGGTGGATGCCGTTGCCGGGATCGTCAAGGCGGATGTCGGTATCAAGAACGGGCGCATTGCCGGGATCGGGCATGCTGGAAATCCGCTTATCCAGAACGGCATCACCATGACGATTGGCGCGGCGACGGAGGTTATCGCCGGGGAGGGTTGCATTCTCACCGCCGGGGGAATCGACAGCCATATTCACTTCATCTGCCCGCAGCAAATCACGGAGGCGATCTCCAGTGGCATCACGACGATGATTGGCGGAGGTACCGGCCCGGCGACGGGGACTAACGCGACGACCTGCACGCCTGGTCCTTGGAACATCCATCGGATGTTGGAGGCGGCGGAGGAATACCCGATGAACCTTGGCTTTCTCGGCAAGGGCAACGCTTCCAGTCCTGAGCCCCTTCGCGAACAGGTGCGGGCCGGGGCGATCGGCTTGAAATTGCACGAGGACTGGGGCACGACACCCGCCGCCATTGATACCTGCCTGGGCGTGGCGGACGAGCTCGATGTGCAGGTTGCCATTCATACCGACACGCTCAACGAGTCGGGTTTCGTCGAGGATTCACTGCGCGCCATGAAGGGACGCACGATCCACACCTATCATTCTGAAGGCGCCGGCGGCGGACATGCGCCGGACATTATCAAGGTCTGCGGCGAGCCGAACGTGCTGCCTTCCTCCACCAATCCGACGCGCCCCTTCACGGTCAACACCATCGATGAACATCTCGACATGCTGATGGT
>OUNK011150587.1_pt1 | contig 13074 bp, 12 predicted proteins | sample 1755341 | NCBI WGS metagenome assembly OUNK01 (sample SAMEA3914788, study PRJEB12502) | metagenome | biome: forest; material: soil | place: Canada | collected 2011-07-03 | depth 0.1 m | reverse complement strand
GCCGCTACCAGCGTCTGCCGGGCGTCTGAGCGTCTAAGTCGGGTACCCGGAAAGGGGCGCCAGGCCTCGTTTTCACGTGTGCCAGCTTGACAGTCGTCGAGCTGGCGTGCTTCCAACTATATATAGGGCGGCCTCACCATACGGCCGCGGATGGACCCCGGAAACCCAAGCCACATGGCAAAAAACCTGCTTATCGTTGAATCGCCGGCCAAGGCCAAGACGATCAACAAATACCTCGGCAAGGACTTCCAGGTCCTGGCCTCCTACGGTCATGTGCGCGATCTGAAGCCCAAAGAAGGGGCGGTCGACCCCGAACATCACTTCGCCATGAAGTACGAAGTGATCGAGCGCAATGAGAAACACGTCGATGCGATCGCCAAGGCGGCCAAGCTGGCCGACGACATCTACCTCGCAACCGACTTGGATCGCGAAGGCGAGGCGATCAGCTGGCACATCAGCGAGATCCTCAAGGAGCGCGGCCTCACCGTAGGCAAGCAGCTGCATCGCGTGGCGTTCTCCGAGATCACGCCCAAGGCGATCAAGGCGGCCGTTGCCGCGCCGCGCCAGTTGTCGCACGACCTGGTCGATGCGCAGCAGGCACGCCGCGCGCTGGATTACCTGGTCGGCTTCAACCTCTCGCCGGTGCTGTGGCGCAAGGTGCAGCGCGGTCTCTCCGCTGGCCGTGTGCAAAGCCCCGCGCTGCGCATGATCGTCGAGCGCGAGGAAGAGATCGAGGCCTTCATCGCCCGCGAATACTGGAGCGTGGAAGCGCAGCTCAAGCACGCCGACGGCGACTTCACGGCGCGTCTTACAAAGCTCAACGGCAAGAAATTCGAACAGTTCGACCTCACCAACGAAACCGACGCCACCGCCGCGCGTAACGCGTTGAAGGAAGCCGCGCACGGCCGCCTCACCGTCAGCGAAGTGGGCAGCAAGGAACGCAAGCGCCGTCCGGCGCCGCCGTTCACCACCTCCACGCTGCAGCAGGAAGCCGCGCGCAAGCTCGGCTTCACCACCAGCCGCACCATGAAAGTGGCGCAGGGTTTGTACGAGGGTGTGGGCCTGGGTGACGAAGGCAACATTGGTCTGATCACCTACATGCGTACCGACTCGACCGCCTTGTCGGACGATGCGGTAGGCGAGCTGCGCCAATTGATCACGCGCGATTTCGGCAACAAGGCGTTGCCCGATCAGGCGCAGGTGTACCGCACCAAATCCAAGAACGCGCAAGAAGCGCATGAAGCGATTCGTCCCACGTCCGCCTTGCGCACGCCGCGCGAAGTGTCGTCGTTCCTCAACGACGAACAGCGCAAGCTTTACGAGTTGATCTGGAAGCGCACCGTCGCGTGCCAGATGATCCATGCCACGATGAACACCGTGTCGGTGGATTTCGACGTGAAGCACGTCGCTGGCGGCGATGCCGCATTCCGCGCCACTGGTACCACGGTGATCGACCCCGGCTTCCTCGCCGTCTACGAAGAAGGCCGCGACCAGAAAACCGCCGAAGACGATGACGAAGGCCGCCGCCTGCCGCGCCTGGAGAAAGGCGAGCAAGTGCCGCTGCAAGACATCGTCACCGACCAACACTTCACCGAACCGCCGCCGCGCTTTTCCGAAGCCAGCCTGGTCAAGGCGCTGGAGGAATACGGCATCGGTCGTCCTTCCACCTACGCCAGCATCATCCAGGTGCTGCAGAACCGCGAATACGTGCTGCTGGACAGTCGCCGCTTCAAACCGACCGACGTCGGCCGCGCGGTCAGCAACTTCCTCACACAGCATTTCACCCGCTATGTCGATTACGACTTCACCGCCAAGCTGGAAGACGAGCTCGATGCGGTAAGCCGTGGCGAAGAGGCCTGGGTGCCGCTGATGGAACGCTTCTGGCAGCCGTTCAAGCAACAGGTGGACGAGAAAACCGAAACCGTCGACCGCAGCGAAGCCACCGGCGCGCGCGAACTCGGCCAGGATCCAAAATCCGGCAAGCCGCTCTCCGTGCGCCTTGGCCGCTACGGGCCGTACGCGCAGATCGGCGACAAGGATGTAGACGAAAAACTGCAATTCGCCAGCCTGCGTCCCGGCCAGAGCATGCACACGATCACGCTGGAAGAGGCGATCGAGCTGTTCAAGCTGCCGCGCAAACTCGGTCAGGCGGAAAGCGGCGACGAAGTGAGCGTGGGCATCGGCCGTTTCGGTCCCTTCGTGAAGCAGGGCAGCACCTATGCCTCGCTGAAGCCGGAGGATGATCCCTACACCATCGAATTGCCCCGCGCACTGCAGATCGTGCAGGAAAAACTCGAGCTGATCGCCAACCGCATCATCAAAGATTTCGGCAACGGTGTGCAGGTGCTCAACGGTCGCTACGGCCCGTACATCACCGACGGCGAAAAGAACGCGCGCATTCCCAAGGATCAGGAACCGAAGGATCTGACCGAAGCGCAATGCGCGGAACTGCTGGCCGCCGCACCGGTGAAGAAGGGTCGCTTCGGCAAGAAGACCGCCAAGGCTGCGTCGAAGGCAGCTCCGGCCGCCAAGAAAGCTGCTGCGAAAAAGGCAGCAACGCCCAAGACAGCCGCGAAAAAAACCGCCACTAAAAAAGCGGCCAGCAAGAAAACGGCGACCAAGAAAACCGCCGCCAAAAAAGCCGCGACCAAGAAAGCACCCGCAAAGTCCGGAGCCTAAGTGCCCCGGCGTTACACCCTCGCCGAACTCGACGCCGCTGCTGCTTCTTTGCGCAGCGGCGACGTGCTCGCCTATCCGACCGAAGCGGTATTTGGCCTGGGTTGCGATCCGCACAATCGCCAAGCCTTCGATCGCATCTTCGCCCTCAAACAACGCCCGCCCACCCAGGGCGTGCTGCTGATCGCCGCCGACTTCAGCCAGATCGAGCGCTACGTCGACATCGCCAAGGTGCCTGCCGACGTGCTGGCGCAAGTACGTTCAAGCTGGCCAGGCCCGTTTACGTGGGTGTTCCCGCGCAGCGTCGAAGTGCCCGATTGGGTGGCTGGCGCGCATCCCGGCATCGCTCTACGGGTGACGGCGCACGCGCCCGCGGCCGATTTATGCCGCGCGTTCGGCGGCGCCTTGGTCTCCACCAGCGCCAATCCCCACGGCCAACCGCCGGCACGCGATCTGTCGACCCTGTCGACCTACTTCGGCGACACATTGGACGGCACGCTCGATGCGCCCCTGGGTGGCGCGTCCCAGCCGACCACGATCCGGGACGCTTTGACAGGCGTTATCATCCGAACCTGAATCCTGCAGAACATGGTTAGGGGCGCGGTCGGTGCCGATTCAGCGGCAACCATGAGGATAGGGGCCAGCAGGACACAATCCCGAACACCTGCAACAACCGACCCAGACGGCCGGCGCGGGGTTTTGTATCGGAAAAGCAACCAGGAGTGCGCGGTGTGGCGATCGTCTACGACACCTATCAACGCGATGAAGCAGAACGCCTGCTGCCGCTGTTGCACGTAGGTGATCGGCAACGCGTCGTGGCCGTGCACGATGGCCAGCCGATCACCGCCGAACAGTTCCTCGCCCACGTCGAACACGTCGCCGCACAGTTGCCCGAAGCCTCCGCGGCGGTGAACCTGTGCGAAGACCGCTACGCCTTCATGGTCGCCTTCTGTGCCATTGCCCTGCGCGGACAGGCCAACCTGCTGCCACCTTCGCGCGCGCCGCATGCGGTGGAAGAAGTGATGGCCGCACATCCGGGCTGTCATGCCGTGGGTGATCGGCCGATGGATCCCGCGCCGCACCGCTATCACGCGTTGCCGTCCTTGCCGCTGGACGCTTCGGCCTCGGCATCGATCGAATGGCCGTCCATTTCCGCCACGCAGAACGTGGCCATCGGTTACACCTCCGGTTCCACCGGCACGCCGCGCCCGAATGCCAAGAGTTGGCGCAGTCTGCACGCCAGTACTGCCGGCAACTTGCGCATGCTGCAGAACGTGGTCGGCGAACATTTCGCAGTCGTGGCGACCGTGCCGCCGCAACACATCTACGGTGTCGAAATGTCCGTGCTGTTGCCTCTGCTTGGCAACGTGCAGGTGCATTCGGGCCGGCCATTCTTTCCAGCCGATATCGCCACCGCACTGGAGCAGATGCCCGCGCCACGCGTGCTGGTCACCACGCCCGTGCACCTGCGCGCGCTAGTCGAATCCGGCGTGCGCCTGCCGCCGCTGGCGGCGATGCTCTCGGCCACCGCGCCGATGTCGCCCGACTTGGCAGCGCAGGCCGAGCAATGTTTCGATGCGCCGCTGCTCGAAGTGTTCGGCTCCACCGAAACCTGCGCCTTCGCCACGCGACGTGTCACGGTGGACAGCCGCTGGTCGCTCTATCACGGCGTGCACCTGCATCCGCAGCCCGACGGTACGCAGATCGAGGCGCCGCAACTCGACGCGCCGACCACCCTGGCCGACATCGTCAGCCTGCACGACGAAGGCCGCCGCTTCGAACTGCGCGGGCGTCACGCCGATCTGCTGGAAATCGCCGGCAAGCGCGCCTCGCTCGGCGACCTCACCCGTCGCCTGTTGGCTATCCCCGGCGTGCAGGATGGCGTGGTGTTCCAGCTGGACGATGCCGACGCCATCGGCGTGCGCCGCATCGCCGCGCTGGCCGTAGCACCGACCTTGGACGAACACATCATCTTCGACGCCCTACGCGCCTCGATCGACCCCGTCTTCCTGCCGCGCCCGCTCCGTCTAGTGAAAACCCTGCCGCGCAATGAAACCGGCAAACTCCCTCGCGCAGCCCTGCTCGAACTGCTCGCTCATCACGTGCCTGCTTAAAACTCTCGCGAGATTTGCTCCCTCCCCTGCTAGCAGGGGAGGGTTGGGGAGGGGGCACCCCACCCTCGCGATAAAACCCGCATCCCTCAGCTCCAAACCCTCTCCCGCTACAATAATCGGCTCGCGCCCCCTGGCGCCCGCAATCCTGGAGTCAACCGCATGAAAGTCCTGGTTATCGGCAACGGCGGCCGCGAGCACGCATTGGCGTGGAAACTCAAGCAATCGCCGCGCGTCAGCGAAGTGATCGTCGCGCCCGGCAACGCCGGCACCGCGCGCGAACGCGGCGTGCGCAATGCCGATGTGGCCGCCAGTGACATCGACGGTCTGCTGAAATTGGCCAAGGCCGAAAAGATCGAGCTCACTGTAGTCGGCCCCGAAGTGCCGCTGGTGGCCGGCGTGGTCGATAAATTCCGCGCCGCCGGCCTGCGCATCTTCGGGCCGCGCGCCATCGCCGCGCAGCTGGAAGGCTCCAAGGCCTTCGCCAAAGACTTCCTGCTTCGCCACAACATTCCTACCGCGCGCTATGCGGTGTTCACCGAACTCAACAAAGCGCTCGCCTACGTGCGCGAACACGGCGCGCCCATCGTCATCAAGGCCGATGGCCTGGCTGCCGGCAAAGGCGTGGTCGTCGCGCTCACCTTGGCCGATGCCGAACTCGCCCTGCACGACATGCTCGGCGCGCATGCATTCGGCGACGCCTCCACGCGCGTCGTCATCGAAGAATTCCTCGACGGCGAAGAAGCCAGCTACATCGTGATGAGCGACGGCAGCCACGCGCTGCCGATGGCCAGCAGCCAGGACCACAAACGTCGCGACGACAACGACCTCGGCCCCAACACCGGTGGCATGGGCGCCTACTCGCCAGCGCCGGTGGTCACACCCGACGTCGAAAAACGCATCCTCAAGGAAGTGATCGAACCCACACTGCGTGGCATGGCCGCCGAAGGCGCGCCCTTCATCGGCTTTCTCTACGCCGGCCTGATGATCGATAAGCAGGGCGTCCCCAAGGTCATCGAATTCAACGTGCGTTTCGGCGATCCGGAAACGCAGCCCATCATGATGCGACTGAAATCCGATCTGATCGAATTGATCGAGGCGGCACTCGATGGCGAACTGCACCACACCCACGCACAATGGGATGCACGCCCTTCGATCGGCGTGGTCATGGCAGCTGGCGGCTATCCGGGCAAAGTCAGAAGCGGCGATGTAATCGACGGCCTCGATCACGATGCCGGCCGCGATGTGAAAGTGTTCCACGCCGGCACCAAGCTTGATGCGCAAGGTCATGTGGTTACCGCAGGTGGTCGCGTGCTTACCGTTTGTGCGCTAGGCAAAGATATCGCGCAAGCGCGGGAGCACGCGTACGAAGCCGCGAGCAAGATCCATTTCGACGCAGCGTTCTACCGCCGCGATATCGCGCACCGTGCTTTGCATCGCGGTTAATCCCAGGTTGTCGACGACTTAAGCGCCGGTCTTGCGTGATGCAAGCCGGCGCATAAGCAGCCATCCATAGATGGAAAAATTCGTCGCGACAACGATAGACGCCAGGACAAATTGAATCTCCCGCGTCAGCCCGTCCGGATAAATCGTCGCTACCAGATAGTGCTCGACAAAACCGTCGCCGTAGCCGGCTTGTCCGGCGCGATGGCGAAAATAATTTTCCAGTTGCGTGAGCGGGCAGATCCTGCCCGAATATTCCACGAAAAATCCCCAGGCCGCCGCGGGAAGTTGAAGCAGCAGAATCCAGCGCCACTTCAACGCGAGCAATGCTCCCAGCGCGCTGAATAAAATAAACGCAAGGTGGAAAACAAGTACGGCATCGGCAGCAAGAAGCGGAAGCATGCGTGCACCGTTTATGCGCAATGAGTGTCTGAAGCCCGAATTGGGAAGAATCAAACGCCGCGGGTAACCATAGCCACGTTTGGCACCCACAACGTCAGCCATCGGGATATCTTTTCGTCTTCCGTCAACAACTGAGGCGACGCGGCCACAGCATCCCCCAGACCAGTCTCGCCATCCAGACAGCCCGCATTGACCGCGCCGTACGTGCCGGAGCTGTGATCGTAGACTACGCCCATCAACACCCCGCATGCGCCGCAGAGCAGAAGCCGCGCCGCATGGGATCCCTGTCGATATTCACGAATCGCGCCCGCATGGTTCTGCGCAAACGTAAGCTTGCCATCCGGATCGGATATATAAGCAGCCCCATGCTTACGGCAAAACGAGCAATCACACGCACGCGGATGAAAATCCAACGGATGCTTGGCAGTCGAAAACTCGATATTCAGCTGCCCACAATGGCAGCTTCCACGCATGATCGTCGTCTGAGCAGTCATCGCCGTAGCTCTATGAGGTTTGTTGCATAGCGTCTCATTCAACGTGCTCGCCCGTCGTAGTGCGTGACCGGAATCTTCTCAAGCTCGATATCCTCAAGACACCGAATGTTGATGGCTGCCATGGCGTTGCCCTTGGCATCGACGCCTTCTCCGTAAGGATGCACTCCGCATTTTGCGCAGAAACGATGCTTGATGACGTGCTTGTTGAACGTGTAAGTACCGGCGTTCTCATCGGGCGTCAAAAGCTGCAGTTGCTCGCGGGGAACGAACCACATGAGCGCGCCCTTGCGTTGGCAGAGCGAGCAGTTGCAGGACATCGCGCCGGAGATCGTACCTTCGACCTGGAACGCAACATGGCCGCAGTGACAGCTTCCGTTGTAGAGCATATGTTGTCTCCGAGCGAGGCGGGTTTGATCACCAAAGAAGGGCTCGCAGAGATTTTACCGCAGACGCCGCTTCGGTTTTGGCGAGCCACCCGTCGTACGAAGCCGATCGGTTGTCGGTCCGGATTGAACTGCGTAACAGATCCAGTGCATCACCCGCGACGTCACCTTTATGGCAGCGTAGAACTCGCAAGCGCAATGCTTTCCCTAGCGACGCCCCGACCTGAAAGCCCAAACACAAAGACCGCCCGCCACAAGGAACGCTATCCATGAAAACCAGATAGGCACAGCAAAAGCGCCTATTTGCACAGGCCATTGATTAATGACCCGAACAGCCTGCACGACGGCTACCACAGCGAAAACAGTGCCTGAAACGATTGCGTATTTGCTCTGCATGACGGCACCTCCACTTTGGACTAGCGACTAATGGCATCATGTTCCTGGGTCGAGCGCAGTCGCGGACATCCGCTTGGATGCCGTAAGGACCTGCGCTCGTCTTGTAATGAATTCGAGAATGAGCATGCGCTTTCTAACTCTGGCATCAGTGGGCGCGCGACTTTTCGCGCGCCCATTGAATGACTGGTCAGGCCCCATTTTTTGCAAACCTGAGCGTAAGCGCCTGAGGTGAGAGCCAGCCTAGGACAGCTGCGACAGCGAAAAGCGCGAGTACGTCGCCATAGAGATGCCCCATATGTTCTGGGTTGGCAATTGACTGCACAGCCATAGTGCCAGCATGCACGACGCTAGACCAAATGGTGAATGATATAAGGCCCAGGTTGCGCCGTGGATCGAGTGAGGCAAGCCATAGAAACACGCCCAGCGTGGCATAGATTGCAATGATCATTTGCAGATAGTCGGACTGCCCGGCATGCCATGCCCAACCCGAAGGCCATAGGATGGTGAGTGGATACACGCCGATGACGAACACAACGGCAACCACTCGGAGCGCGAGTTGCAGATACCTGATGCGGTTAATCTCGTTCACGGCGAGCCTCCTTATTTCAGTGTCCGCCCCATACGGCGACGTGATGGTGGCATGTGGAACCTAACGTCGGAGTTAAGCGATGCTGCAGCCATCCGCCTTGAACGAAGAGTTAGGCAGCAGGTGCAAGTGGCTGAATTAGGGTAACTGAGGATACTGTGGAATTGCCTGGCTAAGGCAAACCCACGGTTGTGCGCTGGCCGTCCAAATGTCCAGCATCGGCTGAAACTCCGAAGCGTTATCCAGCGTAGGAAAGCGAACGGACATGAACCCCGGGTTGGCATCGCCGCGCGTGAACAATGGCGAGCCGCATTCAGGACAGAAGCTGCGAGTCGCGACAGCGCCACTGCCCGCGCGAACCGAGTACGTTTTAGGCGTACCAGTGATCTCCATGCCCGATTCCGCGACGATGAAGCCCGAAGCAAATGGGGCGCCGCTGGAACGCTGACAATCCAGACAGTGGCAATTGAGCATCGCGACGGGTGTGCGTGAGCACACGTAACGAATCGACCCACATGTGCAGCCGCCGGAAAATGGAGTAGTCATATCGAAACTTCCTTTGCTGCCTCACGCCTGAGTTAAGTGGCGCGCGGTACGCGCGTCCGCTTGAATGAATAGTTAGGTGCTTGCAGCACGTGCGCAATCATTTTGCCGTGCTTTGGACGGTTGTGGAATTGGCTTGCGGGTAATCGCCGACCAACGCCACGATAGTAGTTACCGTGACAACAGGTATAACAAAGACTACGAAAGCTACGATGTACCGAATCCAGGGGCGCCAACGCCTCCCGGCAAAGAATGCGGCAACGGCAAGAGCTAACGACATAAGACAGAGCACTACCATTTATGCCCCCCGTAACCTAACGCCTGAGTTAAGCGGCGCCAAAGGCGTCCGCTTGGATGAGTAGTTAGGTTTTTACACCCTCACTGACAAACAGATTCATTACCGCGTTTAACTGCAAGCCATCGAACCACCCGAGAAAATTTTCAATTGAGACACCCTGCATTGATTGCTCGATGAGCAAATTACGCCATTTGGCTGGCAAGCCCGAGTCGTTTGTGAAGTGAAACCGACCATTGTGCGAGATTGCATTACGCAGGTGCCTGGCAAAATGAAACCATTCTTGTTGCTGCACTTGGCGGCAGCTCTTCACGGCTTCAAAACTACCGGCGAGCATGGCGTAAAACGAATTACGGACGACAGTTAATGCAGCGTTGACCGGAAGGGACGAATTGAACGCGATGCGATATGACATGTTGCTGTCCGCGGTGTGTGACGTGCCAGTGCCGACCACTGAAAGATTGTTGTCGGTTACACAAATGTCGTAGCTTGACACTTGCGAACGCGCAGGCTCTTGGGTCAGTAGCGCGTAAGCGCCAAGGCTAAAACAGAACGACTGCCTTAGCATGTTCAATTTTGCGAGCGTTTCTTCGCGAAGTGGCACTTTAAAGACCTAACGCTTGAGTTAAGTGGCGCGCGGTACGCGCGTCCGCTTGAATGAATAGTTAGGCACAACGTTACAGGTTATGCCTTGGGAACCAAACACCCCGCACAACCGTTGGGCCGGCGTTTGGAACCACATGCCTCTGGTCTAGGGAAGCAAACTCGATGCCGCAAATTACCCCAGTAACCTCGACGCCGGTTGGGGGATAGCCGTATTGGCGCAATAGCTCTTCAGCTGCCTCTTGGGACTCAGCAGTTACACCAAATCCCAAACCCTTATTTGTGTTGAACCAGAATGAAGTAAGCATCGATCTGGGGCCTAACGCCTGAGTTAAGCGGCGGGCAGTATGCCCGTCCGCTTGGACGAGTAGTTAGGCCGCAGACTACTTGGCCGATTCGTGCATGAGCAGCTTATGTATAGCCCGCCCCCTGCGGAGAAAGTAGAAAGCGACAAGGGCAAAGAAGATGGACTGTACAAATGCCATTCCTATACCGACCCACATTTGAATGAGCATCTGGTGCGTTTGCGAGGCGAGGCCAGCAAAGGCAGCGCCATAGAGTTTACTCAAGTAGAGTATTTCGGCGGGCGTACTGAGTAGGGACAAGAGTGCGCGCCCGAGGGCGACCAGGCCAATAATTCTAAGTGCGAGCCAAGCTGCTGCGTCTTTGTTCATAGGATGCCTAACGCCTGAATTAAGCGGCGCCGTAGGCGTCCGCTTGAATGATTAGTTAGAAAATACCGTCGCCTAGCTCGACCCGAGAGCAGTCAGCTATTGATCGGGCCTTTACTCCAAAGCGTATCTGACCGTTCTTTGAGCGAGTCATACACTGCGTCTAAGCCTGCTGCTAAGCAATACAGAACGACGAGCGTACTGAAATACATGAAGTAATACTCTTTGGGCGCAGCGAAATATTTAATGGCAGCGGGAAACCCAACAGCATAGATGCTTCCTGCTACAACGAATTTTGTCATTCGTGTTTGGTAAGGAGTGCGATCCATAGTTGCCCTTCTTGTTGGTTCTAACGCTTGAGTTAAGCGGCGCGCGGTACGCGCGTCCGATTGGACGAGTAGTTAGGTGCCCAACGTCGGACGTTTGCGACGTAGAGCCAGCCCAACACGTGCGAGCAACGTTACAACAAATGCGATAGCAGCCACCTGGACAAACGCCGGATGATTGGTCGGCAGATTAGGTTGGAACGCAAGCCAAAGTGAGCAGAACGCAAGAACGAGCAACGCAAGAATAAACAATAACCTGGCGATGCGGACGGAAAAGGAAAATGCGAGAAGTGGTGCAGCAACCAATAGGAACCCTGCGCCAGCAACATAACCACCAATAGGGCCCGTTTTGACCGCACCAGACGCCGCTATGAATACCCAGGCAACGCCGAGCATGGCGATACATGCGCCTGGTAGGAAGGTGAAAACCTTTGTCAAAGTATGGACTTTCACTTTGAGTACCTAACGCCTGAGTTAAGTGGCGCGCGGAACGCGCGTCCGCTTGAATGAATAGTTAGAAGCTAACCAAAAAAGATGGCATGAACAGCTTTTGCTACGCCGAAAGTCGCGCCACAAGTACCTAGCAAGATAAATGCAGCTCGAACACAACAACCTGCGGCACTACCGAATTTGCGCCGACGCCCGGAGCGCGTAAGTGGAACTCCCAATTTTCTGGACAACTTGCCCTTGGCGCTAGACAAGCCAGTTGCGCGCTTCCACGAAAATGAAAACCCAGGTATTCCCTTTCTTCGGCGTCCCATAAGCTCCCCCATCTAACTCTAATTCGACCTCAAAAATGAGGTGTAACAAGGTATAACGCCAGGCGTCAGCGCGGCCTCCCCAGCATAAGTCGCTAAAGATTCAAGAACTTATGCATCACAACAGCGCCGCGCGTAACGCCCCTTTCCCTGTTTATACGACAAATCTGCCGCATAAAAAATTACACCCTCAAAAGTGAGGGTGTAATGGCTTAGCAAATGGCTTTGGACCGACGATTCAAATCATCGGCAAGTTCAGCCCCTGCTCTTTCGCGCATTGCACGGCGATGTCGTACCCGGCATCTGCGTGACGCATCACGCCGGTGCCCGGGTCATTCCACAGCACGCGCGCGATGCGTTTGTCGGCCGCTTCAGTACCGTCGCATACGATCACTACGCCGCTGTGCTGGCTGTAACCCATTCCTACGCCGCCGCCGTGATGCAGGCTTACCCACGTTGCGCCACCGGCCACGTTGAGCATGGCGTTAAGTAGCGGCCAATCGCTGACTGCGTCGCTGTCGTCTTTCATGGCTTCGGTTTCGCGGTTGGGGCTTGCTACTGAGCCGGAATCGAGGTGATCGCGGCCGATGACAACAGGCGCTTTCAGTTCGCCATTGCGCACCATTTCGTTGAAGGCCAGACCCAGCTTGTGACGCTGACCGAGACCGACCCAGCAGATACGCGCGGGCAAGCCCTGGAAGCTTATGCGCTGTTCGGCCATGTCGAGCCAGTTGTGCAGGTGTTCGTCGTCGGGGATAAGTTCCTTCACTTTGGCGTCGGTCTTGATGATGTCTTCTGGATCGCCGGAGAGCGCGACCCAGCGGAACGGACCGACGCCACGGCAGAACAGCGGGCGCACGAAGGCGGGCACGAAGCCAGGGAAGTCGAAGGCGTTGGCGCAGCCTTCGTCCTTGGCCATCTGGCGGATGTTGTTGCCGTAGTCGAAGGTGGGAATGCCTTGTGCGTGGAAGGCGAGCATGGCTTCCACGTGTTTCTTCATGGATTTCTTGGCGGCGTCGCGGGTGCCGTTGGGGTCGCTCTTGCGGCGTTCGAACCATTGTTCGACGGTCCAGCCTTGTGGCAGGTAGCCGTTGACCGGATCGTGTGCGCTGGTTTGGTCGGTGACGGCATCAGGCCTCACGCCGCGACGCACGAGTTCGGGCAGCACATCGGCGGCGTTGCCGAGCAGCGCGATGGATTTGGCTTCGCCGGCCTTGGTGTATTTCTCGATGCGCGCGAGGGCATCGTCCAGGTCGGTGGCTTGTTCGTCGACGTAACGCGTCTTCAGACGGAAGTCGATGCTCTTCTGCTGGCATTCGATATTGAGCGAGCACGCACCGGCCAATGTAGCGGCCAACGGCTGCGCACCACCCATGCCGCCGAGACC
>OUNK010012697.1_pt1 | contig 13102 bp, 10 predicted proteins | sample 1755341 | NCBI WGS metagenome assembly OUNK01 (sample SAMEA3914788, study PRJEB12502) | metagenome | biome: forest; material: soil | place: Canada | collected 2011-07-03 | depth 0.1 m | reverse complement strand
CCCACCGCCACAATCCCTTCGACCTGACCAAGGTCTGGCCCAAGGCCGAATATCCGCTGATCGAGGTGGGCGAACTGGAGTTGAACCGCAATCAGGACAACTTCTTCGCCGAGGTCGAGCAAGCGGCCTTCAGCCCCGCCAGCGTCGTGCCTGGCATCAGCTTTTCGCCCGACAAGATGTTGCAAGCACGGTTGTTTTCCTATGGCGACGCGCACCGGCACCGCTTGGGTGTGAACGCCCACCTCATCCCTGTGAACGCGCCGCGCTGCCTGCACATGAGCTATCACCGGGACGGCTTGATGCGTACCGATGGCAACCTCGGCTCCACGATCACCTATCATCCAAACACCCAAGGGCTTTGGGCTAACCAACCGGATTTTGTAGAGCCGCCGATGCCGCTTTCCGGAGGCGCCGACCGCTGGGACCACCGGGTCGATGACGACCATTGGGAGCAGCCTGGCAATCTCTTCAGGATGATGACGCCGGCGCAGAAGCAGACACTGTTCGACAATACGGCCCGCGCCATGGGAGATGCGGCCGATCACATCAAGCAGCGTCACGCCGCCAACTGCGCCCGCGCCGATCCGGCTTATGGGGCGGGTGTGGCGACTGCGCTGGGTTTGTCCACGAGGGCGGGGGAGTGAAGCGCTGAGGGGGCTCCATTCAGTTCGAAGAATATCGAGGCTGGGATTTTCCCAGCCTCGAATCTATGGCGGTCTGGTCGCTCCAATTGGATTGCGGGATTACATCGCACAAATTGCCCCGCCTGAAGTGCGGATTCTACAGCGCAGCACATCCGGCTTGACGTTGCCGAAGGTGATCTCAGGCTTGTGTTGATGCCTTTGTAGAAGGCGTCGATGATGCAGTCCTTGAGGTGTTCCTCCCGTGGGGCTGGGGCACGACAGCATCGTGCAGCTCCCAGGGGGAGTCCTCTCACTCGCGCCTTGGTGCTGATCATTGCTGTCGCGCAGGGATGGTTAAAAGGACGCTGACCCCTGCCGGTGCAAACGTCCAGTTCACTGAGCCGCCCAAGTCGTCCGCCAGGGTCTCGATCAAGGTGCGGCCACGGCCCATCGACGGCGCCGTGCTGGAACAACCGTCGTCCGTAACTCTGCAGAAAATTTTGTCGCCGCTGCTCGCCAGTTCGACGACGATCTCTCCACCCGTTCCATGCAGCCCGTGACGCCTGGCGTTGGTGATCAATTCGGAAACCATCAGGCCGACGCGCCAGCAGCGGTCGGAGGACAATCCAATTCTATTTTGAATCAGAGTCAGATGGATGCCGGCGTCCGCCAGGGTGGAGGCCGAAATGGCGACGCAGATGCGTCCAAGATACTCACCAAGGTCCAGCATCTCGCCGCTCCGCGGCGCCTGAAGAGCCCGGTGGGCCTCCGCATGAGCGCGCAGTTCCTGCGCCGTCTCGATCAAGATCCTGCGCGCGATCGGATCAGTAGCGCGGGCTGCGGCCAAGCTCATGGAAGAGATAGCCCGCGTATATTGGTTCAGCACGCGGTGGGAAATCTCCTCAACCAGCATAAGCGCTCCGCCGGCCTTTTCTTCAGAGGCAGAGGGGGGGGCAGCGAGGACATCGGAACTCCTGCGGAAGTCTTCCAATTCGTTGGCTGGAAGCTATCTTCTGCAGTTCAAGCTTATTGTTGATGTGTGGGCTAATTGTACGAAAGCATCGTTCAGGAGTAGCGGTCTGGCGTGGCCGGCGATGTGACGCCCCGACTGTGGGGAATGTCTAATATCTGGACGATGCCGCACTCAATGGCTTATTGCGGGAAATATAAGCCGAAATTTACAAAAATTTACGCTACTACGCTGTTGCTGTGGTTTGGTGTGGGAGGATTCAGGGCGGCGCTCAAGCGGGCCGCCTGCAGGTTTTGAGCAGGCAAAGTGAAAAAGGTCAGCGGCGTTCTTTCAATAGGAGGCCGGCGTCTTCGGTCATGATCTTCAAGGCCCGTGGGTCGCTGTGCCAGCGTCGCGTATAAACAATTGAGGCGTCGATCGCGGGCCGCGTTCGCATTGATTATCAGCAAGGATGCAAACGCTGAGGCGGCCTAGATTACCCAGCCGCCTCAGGCGCGCCAACCTCTCCACATTCGGAATGGATTGGCGTCTCCCCGATCCCGCCGGTTATGGAACGATGACTAGCTTGCCACGGGTTCGGCCCGTCGCCAGGGCCTCGTACGCCCCCGCCAAATCCGACAGGGCGTAGGTTTGCGTGACGGTTGGTTTGATCGCGCCTGTATCAACGACCTTTGCGATGTCTGCGAGCTGCGCGCGATCGGGTCGGGTCAGAATTCCATGGAATAGCGCCCCTCTCGCTGTGGCCTGTTCCACAAGTGGCTTTATGCCAGCGGCCATTGCTTCGGCGGCTTCCCTGGGCAGGCCCATTTCTTGGTACGCTCGGGCGTCGGCCATTCGCACTAGGCCTACATAGCGGCCGCCAGGATTCAGGCACGCGATGCCGCGCGCCGCCAACGGACCGCAAACGCCGTCGTAGACGATGTCATAGGGCCCTGCGGTTTCGAAATCTTCCAGGGTGTAGTCAATGGTGCGATCCGCCCCGAGGGCAGTCATCCACGTCTGGTTCGATGGACCCGCCGTAGCGGTAACCACGGCGCCAAGATGTTTCGCAAGTTGAATGGCGAAGGAGCCTATGCCGCCCGCGCCGGCCTGAATGAGGACGCTCTCGCCCTTCGCTAGCTTCGCCCTTTCGACGAATGCCTGCCACGTCGTCAAGGCTACGGTAGGCAGGCTGGCCGCCTCCACGTGGCCGACCTCTTTGGGTTTCGCCGCCAAAAGGGCGATCGGCGCCGCGACGCGCTCCGCATAGGCCCCCTGGGTGTGGCTAGGCAGGCGGGCGTAGACCTCGTCGCCCGCGACAAAGCTGGAAGTCGGCGGTGCGCTGATCACCACACCGGATATGTCGAACCCCATGACCTGAGGAAATGCGAAGGGAAATGCGGCTTGAAACATCCCTTGGCGCATGGCGGGCTCGACGGGATTGAGCCCTGCAGCCCTCACCTCGATCAGTGCTTCATCCGGACCGACGGTTGGCTCGGGAAGATCGCCGTAGTTGATGACGCTGTTGTCGCCGTAACCTGTGATGAACGCCGCGCGCATATCAGCCCCAAAGGTCTTATTATTGAACTTTTGTAAGCTGAAGAAATGCGTAGCGCAATCCAGATCACGTTCGACGCAACCGTAGTGGGGTGCGGGTTTCAGGAGTCGCCTGCGGCCTTGGGTGGTTGGTGCTCTGAAGGCGCAAATCCTTGCGCGCCATAAGGCGACCCTTGGTCGACCGTACGGCCAAGGTTTGAACCGTCGTTCCGTCCACCGCGTCAATCATTTCCGCTGGATGCAGCGCAGGCTTGAAGAGCCAGCGATCCCCCCACTGGCGCAGCGCCACCACCGTGGTGATCAGATCTTCTCCCATTTCGGACAGCACATATTCATGACGCCGGCTGCGCGGACTGATGGGGCGTCGTTCCAGCACTCCGCCGTCGACCAGCGTTCTCAGTCGCGAAGTCAAGAGGTTTCGCGACATGCCGAGCTTCTTTTGAAAATCGTCGAAGCGGGTTGTGCCGCCAAACGCCTCGCGCACGATTAAAAGGGCACCCCACTCGCCGAGTAGGCTGATGGACCGCGCAAACGGGCAGGGAGCCTCGCTCCAGTCGGTTTTCTCCATGGGACAAGTTCATCCATCAAAAAAAGGGTGCCACCGGTCTCAGCCGCCAGCGCAAACCCAAGCGGTCTGTACGATGGGAGCGCGCCGGTCTTTTCGCTGGAGCGGAGCATACGATGACCGTTTCATAAGAGAACGATCGATTTAGACAATTTCGGCCGATCTCCAACAGCGCTAGGTATGATCAGCACGGGCGGCTAGGCGTGGTCGCCCAGCCGGCTGATTTCGGATGATGTAGCGCGTCGTCGACATGAGGCGCTGGGTGGCGGCCTATGGAAAGACGAGACGTATTCGAAGCGGAAATTAGCGACCGATTTCGGCTTTCCACGCCTACCTTGCTCTCTTCGGTGGGGACGTCGGCGCCAATGAGCTTCAGCCGAATCCGATGCGATCTACCGGATCACGGCAGGACAAAGAGCCCTGCGCCTCAAGACGCCTACGTCGTACAGATGATGATGCGCGACCTGGATGATGCGCAGCTTTGGCTTGGTGGCCGGGAAACGCCTGTCCGTCCGATCAAAAAGGGTGGGCTTTTTCTATTTCATATGGAGTCCGACCCAGTCGCCTCCTACCATTCCGCGTTCGACAATGTGCGGATCCACATCTCCAAGGCGACTCTGGACGAGTTGGCGGCTGACCTGGGTCGGCGGCGACCTGAGGGGTTGAAGCGGCCGGAGTTCGCGGCCCCCGATCCGATACTTTACCACTTGGCGGCCTGTGTCGCGCCCTTGATCGAGCAGGGGGCAGCCGCCAATCAACTCATCCTGGACCATCTGGCCCTGGCCGTTCATGCGCATTTGCTGGCCGCCTACGCAGGGTCGCCGTTAGACGGCCGCACTAGCCTTGGGGGGCTCGCTCCATGGCAGGAGCGGCGGGCCAAGGATTTCATTGAGGCCAACCTCGGCCGTGACCCCAGTCTCGCCGAGATCGCAGATCAATGCGGCCTCTCTGTCAGCCATTTCTCCAGAGCGTTTCGCAACGCCACCGGGCGGCCGCCCCACAGATGGCTGCTCGAGCGTCGGGTCGAGTTAGCTAAGGATAAGCTGGGGCAGCAGAGCGAGACGCTCGCTGAGATCGCGGTCGCCTGTGGCTTCTCCGACCCCAGCCACTTCTCTCGCGTATTTTCGAAGGCCACGGGTGTAGCGCCGGGCGCCTGGCGCCGCATGCGAAAGGCCTGAGCCTCTTCATATATTATGGGGATGCCGAGCGCTGCATGCCCATCGCGGCCTTGGATGAAGCGGGCTCCCAATCGCATCCCGATTACAGGGATGCTCGACACCTTCAATTTGAGTGCTGACGTGCAATTTTCCACGCGGCGGTAGGCGCATGGTGGGGAAGCTGCGGCAGCCGCCCAGGGCAAAGTTGCTGCCGGATTTTTGCGCGCTGTCCGCCCCAGTGCTGTAGTTCCACAAGCGAGGCAAGCATGTCCCTAAGCTACGAGACTCTGAAAACGCGCGCGGAAGGGGCAGTGCTCTTCGTAGAAATATCAGCGCCGCCTATGAATCTAATCGGGCCTGAGCTTGTGGGCGACTTGGTGTCGCTGATCGAGGTGCTGGACAAAGGCGCTCCTTACCAAGTGGTGGTGTTCTCCAGCGCTGATCCCGATTTCTTCATACCCCATGTCGATGTCACCAAGGTGCGCGAGTACAGGGAGAGGGCGGCCAAGCTTACGGGCGAGGCGTCCATCGGCCTGATGTTCCGTCGACTGTGCCAGACCAAGGCTGTGACCATCGCTATGGTGGAGGGGCGGACCCGCGGCGCTGGTAGCGAGTTCGTTCTGTCGTGCGACATGGCCTTCGCCGCCAAGGAGACGGCGCTGTTCAATCAGAACGAGGGGGGCATGGGCGTTCTACCAGGGGCCGGCGGCCTTCAGCACCTAGTGCGCCGTATGGGACGGGGGCGGGCGCTTGAGGTGATGCTCAGCGCCAACGACTATGACGCGGATATGGCGGAGCGTTACAACTGGATCAATCGGGCGTTGCCGGCCGCTGAACTTACGCCATTCGTCGCCAGTCTCGCCCATCGGATCGCCGGGTTCCCGGCTATGGGCCAGGCCATGGTCAAGGAGCGGGTCAACGCCTACGCGCTGGCCTCCATCGACGACTACCGGCGCGACTCCGAGATGTTCGGTGAAGGCGTCCAAAAACCCCAGGCCGCCCGCCGCATCCAGGCTGCTTTGAAGCATGGGTTCCAGACCCGCGACGTCGAACTAGACCTCGCGGGATTCCTCGGCGGCCTCACGGACTAACCTGACTCAAAAAAGGTAATCGTTATGACAAAGAAGGAAAACGTGACTTTCCCCGTCGAGGGCGGAGTCGAATTGAGCGCCTGGTTCTTCACCCCGGACAATCAAAATTCGCGGTTGCCTGGCATTACTATGGCGCATGGATATGGCGGTACCAAGCACCACGGTCTGGAGCGGTTCGCCGAGGCGTTCGCCAACGCTGGGTTCGCGGTGCTGCTGCATGACCACCGTGGCTGGGGCGACAGCGGTGGCGAGCCGCGCCAAGACATCAATCCATGGCAGCAGATCACCGACTGGCGTCGCTGCATATCCTATCTGCAATCACGCCCCGAAGTGGATGAGGCCAGAGTGGGGTTGTGGGGCACAAGCTTCGCCGGAGGGCACTCCATCGTTCTCGGCGCCACTGACCGACGCCTCAAGGCGGTTGTCGCCCAGGTGCCGACCATTGATGGCTACGCGGCCGGCCAGCGGCGGGTGCCGCCCGAATCCATCGCTGAGCTTGAGGCCGCCTTTGCTGAGGATGAGCGCGCCCAACTCAAAGGTGAGCCGCCGAAAACCCAAATAATCGTCAGCGAGGAGGCGACGAGCCGCCCATCTTACAAGGCGGCGGATGCTGTCACCTTCTACCTCCAGCCCGTGCCGGCAGGCGTCTGGGAAAACCACGTCACGCTGCGCTCGACCCGTTGGGCGCGCATGTACTCGCCCGGACTTTGGGTGGATCGCGTTTCGCCGACCCCGTTGCTGATGGTCGTCGCAGATCACGATCACATCGCCGTCACCGATCTGGCGTTACAGGCCTATGAACGGGCGCTGGAGCCCAAGCGCTTGGTGATGATCAAAGGCGGTCACTTCGACCCCTATCTGGAAGATTTCGACGTGTCCTCGAACGCCGCCATATCGTGGTTCCAAGAACACCTGTGAGGCGGCCGTCTCATCCCTGAATTTCCTTTCAAGCCTTTGGCGGAGCGGCTGCAGACACACTTGCGTGTTCGCGCTCGCCCCGCCATCGGATCTTCCTAGTTGATTGAATTAAACTGCAAGATAGGGTATTAAATATGCGGTTAATCCGACGGCATTGCTGGATTAAATGTGAGTAAAATTGCGGTTGTTGAGATATTGACGTAGATAAAATGCGGAAAATGTTTCCTGGGGATGCATTGGGGAGATATTTTATTGTCGTTGTTGATGATCCTTTTGCCGCTTGCCGACCCAGCGGAGCCTGGCGGCGCGACCGGATCCCGGCTTGATTGCTTTCTCGGTCCATTTTTCACCCTTCGCGACAGCGGCCAAAGGATTGTGCTCGCCTCCCCCGAGGGCGGCTTTCCGTGGACTCGCCTCTCGCGCGATGATGAGGTGGACACGGCCTTGATGCGACGTTTCCGAGCGGATCGAGCCGCCCGCGAGGAGGTGAATGACACCCTTCGACTGGACCAGATCTACGCGGAAGATTTCGACGGGGCCTTCTGCGTCGGCCAATCGGGAGCTATTCGGGACAATTCGTCGGCCGCCGCAAGGCTCATCTCCACGTTTCTGCAATCAGGTAAACCTGTTGCTTTGGTTCCCGCTGCGGTAGATATCGCCCCAGCCGGATCCGGCAATAGCGTTCTAATTGTGGATGATCATCGGGGGTCGTCCCTGATAATTGCCGAAGCGCTGATCATCGCAACGAAATCGAAACTGGATTAAAGCGGCGGTCCTGAATTCAGGCTCTTTCCGCCGCTCAGCGGCCCGCTGCCGGCGTCATTTTCACGCCTCTGTTTAGTAAGGCTGCCAAAGACTTGGTGCGATGTATTTTCGTCAGTGACCGGCGGTTGTGCGCATGGCCAGCGGGTGCCGACGTCCGTTCTGCCGGCGCTAAGTTGGCGGACATTCTTTGGTTCATCGATATCGTGCCCTATGCGAACCGCCCATTTTGCAAATTTTAACAAGCCTGAGATTTCGGAGAGCTCGTTCGCCCGCCCAGGGGGCGCGGTGCTTGACCGGCGATCGCGCGCGCCTGTTGACAAAACTTCACGTTCGAAAGGCCCGCCAGTCTTGCCCTCCGCGTGCGAACGGCTTGGTATTGAGATACACCATCGTGATGGACCGAAGATCTTGTGGTCATCGGCCTGTGGCGGGTTGCCTTGCGATTTTCCAGCACCGCTGGACGTTCGGCTCTGATAGTGGCTAAAAAATTGTTTCGGCGAAGCGGTCAAAACCCAGTTGGACGAGGTGAAATGGATGCGATCGCCACGGCCTGCCTTTCTTTGATTAAAGCTCGGCAGGGCGCCTCGGCTCTTGTCAGGTCGCGTCCCGTTTGTCGCACGGTCCTGCAACCGCCAAGGGCGGCAATGCCCAGACGTCTATGGAAGAGCATCCCGTGAGGGTCGCGCCGCCCGGTGGCTCTGACGTCGTTTTAGCGTTTGGCCCCTTCAAGCTGCTACCAGAGCGCAAGGCGCTGTTCGCGAACAACTGCCCGATACGACTCGGCGCCCGCGCGATCGAGATCCTTATCACCCTGGTCAGCCGCCATGGGGAGACCATCAGTAAGGAGGAGCTGATCGCCGCCGTGTGGCCAAATACCCACGTCGAAGAGGCGAATCTTCGGGTGCATGTCGCAGCGCTGCGCAAGGCCCTTGGCGAGGATCAAGACGGCGCACGCTATATCGTCAATCTGTCCGGACGCGGTTACTGTTTCACCGCGCCCGTCTCCCGCCAGATCAGCGGCGACGATACACCGCTGTCGCCGCGGGCGAATTCGACTCTGCCAGCGCACTTCGTTCGGGTGATCGGACGCGACGGCGCCATCGACGCTCTCTCCGACCATCTTGGTAGGTATCGCTTCGTCACGGTCGTTGGACCTGGCGGGATCGGCAAGACGACCGTCGCTGTGGCCACGGCCCGGAAATTGGCCGATCGCTATCGGCATGGGGTGCAGTTCATCGATCTGGCTCCGCTTAATGACGATCAACTCGTCCCAAGCGCGTTCGCCTCGGCGCTAGGGTTGTCCATAACGTCCGGAAATCCGATACCGGCGCTTGTGGCCCACTTGCGGGCGAAATCCATGCTCATCCTGTTGGATAACTGCGAGCATGTGATCGGTGCGTCCGCGTCGCTCGTTGAAGTCGTCCTCCGGGGAGCGCCCGACATCCACATCCTTGCCACAAGCCGGGAGGCCATGCGTGTGGGGGGGGAGTGGATCTACCGGCTGGCGCCGATGGATGTGCCAGACGATGTGGCCGGCATTCGCGCAGACGAGGCTCGCGTGTCGCCAGCCGTCCAGCTCTTTGCCGAGCGGGCGCGCGCGATCAGCGAATCCTTTGAACTTTCCGACGAAAATGCGCCGTTCGTGGTTGATCTATGCCGGCGTCTTGATGGGCTCCCTCTGGCTATCGAACTCGCCGCCGCGCGGGTCAATGTCTTTGGGGTGCGTCGCCTCGCAGAAATGCTGGATGATCGGCTTCTGTTGCTGAGCGAGGGGCGCCGAACGGCGCTCCCGCGACACCAAACCCTCCACGCAACTCTCGAGTGGAGCTTCAGTCTCCTCAGCACCGATGAGCAAAAGGTGCTGTGCGCCGTGTCAATCTACAGAGCGGCCTTCACCTTCGAGAGCGCAGCTGCCGTTGCAATGGGGGCCGGGCTTAGTGGCAATGCCGTCATGGATTGCGTCGCAAGCCTGTCTGACAAATCGTTGGTCCAGATCGATGCAACAGGTCAGGTTGTCACCTGCCGTCTTCTGGACAGTACACGAGCTTATGCTCTCTTTAAGCTGCAGGAGGCGGGACAATTCCGTGATGTTTCCAGGCGCCATGCGGAGCGCGTGGTCGATGTACTCACCCAGGCCGAGATGGATTGGGATGAGATGGATGCTTCTACCTGGGTGGCCCTTTACGGGCCCATGATAGACGACATTCGGGCCGCGCTTTTGTGGTCCCTATCCCCTGAAGGCGATCCGGAATTTACCGCAACCCTAACGGCAGCTGCGGTGCCTCTTTGGATGCACCTCTCGCTGCTCAACGAATGCAGTGAATCTGTTGGCAGGGCACTCGAGCGAATGGATGCTCTGACCTTGACCACAAGCGCTCAGGCCTATCGGCGGATGAAGTTGCTGGCCGCCCTTGGCCTCTCCCTCATTTACACCCAAGGGCCCGGGCCGCAGATCGAAGAGGCTCTGCATAAAGCCTTTGCCTTGGCGACAAGTCTGAACAACGTCGATTATCAGCTGCGGGCGCTATGGGGCCTCTTCGTCTCGACTTTTAACCAAGGCAACTTCTGGACCGCTTTAGGGCGGGCCGAGATATTCCGGAAGATCGCGGAGGACTCCAGGAACCCCAGTGATGCGAGGGCAGGTGATCGATTGCTCGGGTTCGCCCTGCATATGCTCGGTCGACAAGGCGAGGCGCGTGAACATGTGGAAGGCATGCTAAGGACCTATGTCGCTCCTACGCGCCGGTCCGACTATGTTCGTTTCCAGTACGACCAGCGCGTGGCCGCCCGGGTCCCTTTGTCGGCAATCCTGTGGCTCCAGGGATTTTCCGACCAAGCGATGGCGAATGCGAGCCTTGCGATCAATGAGGCTCAATCGATCAACCACGCCCTTTCACTGGGATACGCCTTGAGCACGGCGGCTTGCCCAACCGCATTCCTAGTGGGCGATCTGACGGCGGCCGAACGGTTTGTCTCAATGTTGGCGGACCATTCAGCCGCGCATGGGCTTGGACCGTGGAGCGCCTGGGGCCGCTATTTCACGGGCATCCTGGCGGCGCGGCGTGGCCAACTCGATGACGGCCTGCTGGGCGTGGCCGCGGCGCTGGAGGAGCTTCGCGCGACTGGCTTTGTCCTTCGCTACACCTACTACCTTGCTGAGTATGCAGAATTGCTGGGGGTCGCCAATCGGCCGGGCGATGGCCTCAAAGAGATCGACGAAGCCCTGTCGCGTTGCCGTCGCTACGAAGAAGGGTGGTGTCTCCCCGAAATTCTGCGCATCAAAGGCGATCTTCTGGTCCTGAGCGGCGCCGAGAACGGAAAGGCTATGGGGGAGGAGCTGTTTCAAAAATCTATTGGTCAGGCCCGATTTTGGGGCATGCCCGCATGGCAGCTTCGCACCGCCATTAGTATGGCCAGCCTCTATCGCCGCGAAGGATGCCGAGATAATGCATTTAATCTGCTCACCTCAATATATGCTCAGTTTCCCGAAGGTGATTCAAGCGTAGATCTTACTCGCGCTAGGGCGCTCATAAAGCAATTATCCGAAAATTAAACGTGCGCAAAATTGGAGATTTCGGTGCGAAATTCGATTCGGCTGTACATGTTTAGTTCGGGTGCGCTCAGGTGCAGAGAGTGCTTCATTAGGATGAATAAGGATGGGGATCCAAACTATCTTATTCCGGTGCCATTTTTCCTGCTAATGCATCCGAAGGGCCATGTGGTGATCGACGGTGGAAACGCTGCGGAAACGGCCTCGGATCCTCGCGGCTATTGGGGAAAGGTCACGGACGTCTACTGGCCAATCATGACAGAGTGCGATGGTTGCGTGGCGCAAATCGATCGCCTTGGGGTTGATGTTAACGATATTCGGTATGTCGTCCTCTCGCATTTGCACCTCGATCATACCGGATCGATCGGTCGGTTTCCCAACGCCACACACGTTGTTAGAAAGCGCGAATATGACTACGCCCATGCACCAGATTGGCCGGCCGCGGGCGCTTACGTGAGTGCTGATTTTGGCCGGCCGGGTCTGAGATGGCAGTTCCTGGATGGGCCAGAAGATGAATTAGTCGATTTCTTTGGCGACGGCGTCCTGACCATCATACCGACTCCAGGGCACACGGTGGGGCACCAATCGTTCATGGTGACGCTCCCTGAAACGGGATCGGTAATCCTGACCTGCGATGCGGCCTACACGTTCGACCACTGGAACGATATGGCGCTGCCGGGGCTGATGGCCTCGTCAATCGAGACGGTTGCGTCCGTCAGAAAGCTACGCGCTCTGGCTGAGAAGCGGGGGGCAATGGTGGTCACCGGCCATGATCCCGAAGCTTGGAAGAGTCTCAAGAAGGCGCCAGACTACTACGCCTAGTGGCGGCCGCGTTGACTTGGTGATCACTGAGACATGTCGGAACAACCCCGAGCGCGGAGTTCAGACACTCAGCTTTGAGACCCGTGGCCGGCTCTTGTCACACTGTGGAATTCAGGGGGCCGCAGCGGCTCAGCCCGCAAGACTTCATTCCGTCCCACAGGCAAGGGATAGCCCCGAGCCGCCGCTCAGTAGGCGCGTTCTTGAAGGGGCAGGTCAAGTTTTGATCCTGATTAACGGGAGAAGAGCCAGCTCGGAATCAAGATGGCGCGGGTGCAGTTTTCACACTTTCCTTACGCTGATCGGCGAATCCCATGGCGGGGCGGGGCCGAAGTTGGCTGACAACAGATCGACGAATTCGCGCACCTTGGCCGATACGTGGCGGGCTGTTGGAAAGGCGGCGTGGATAGCGAGGTCCGAAGTTCTGTAATCAGGCAATAGCTTCGCCAGCTCACCGGTGGCGATCCGATCCGCAAAAACAAAGCTTGGCCCATAGGCGACGCCAGAGCCGGTCAAGGCCGCGGAGAGGAGCATCTGGGTGTTATTTGCGTAGAGGCGAACTGGCCCATCTATCGTGTGCAATTCTCCACCTGGATCCGAAATCGTCCAGTCGCCCGGGGAGACTGCGTCGCTGAATGCAAGCCGCGGCATGCGCCTCAGATCTTCGATGGTTTGCGGAATACCGTGGCGATCAAGGAAGGCGGGCGATGCGCAAAATAGCATACGGCAGGGCGCCAGGCGTCGTGCGACGAGGTCGGAATCTTGCAGCCGTCCAATACGGATCGCCACATCGATCCCTGCTTCCAGCAAATCGACATAGCGGTCGCTAAGTAGAACATGAACGCTGACCGCTGGGTGCTGCGCCAGATAGCGGGTCACGATTTCGCCCAGGTGGAGCGCTCCGAAGGTTGCGGGGGCCGCCACGCGCAGCACGCCGCTGACGGTCGACTGCGTCTCGCGCGCCTCGCGGTCAGCTTCATCGACTTGCTCTAGGATTTGCTTGCAACGCCGATAATAGGTCTGCCCGACCTCAGTCAGGCTGAGTTTGCGTGTGGTTCGCTGCAGCAAACGGACTTGCAGCTCAGCTTCAAGTCCCGAGACGTATTTT